>ERZ761602.5173-NODE-5173-length-15728-cov-7.075033_pt1 | contig 15728 bp, 11 predicted proteins | sample MGYA00512165_ERZ761602 | MGnify/ENA primary metagenome ERZ761602 (study PRJEB28899, sample SAMN02445085) | bioreactor sludge metagenome | biome: EBPR sludge; isolation source: Thorneside wastewater treatment plant | place: Australia: Brisbane, Thorneside...
CACGAAACCCGGCTGCTCGAGATCTTTCCCGCCCTCGAGGCGATCCGCCATGCGCGGCGGCATCTGTCCCGCTGGATGAGGCCCGAACACCGTGCGACCGGCCTTTGGTTCCTTCCGGGCCGGTCCCGCATCCTCAAACAACCCCTCGGCGTCGCGGGCATCGTCGTTCCCTGGAACTACCCGCTCCTGCTCGCCGTCGGCCCGCTCGTCGCGGCCCTCGCGGCCGGCAATCGCGCCATGGTCAAGATGTCGGAAACGACGCCGGCCTTCGGCGAACTCTTCGCCCGCCTCGTGTCGGGGGCCTTCGCGCCGGACGAGGTGGCGGTCGTGAACGGCGGCCCCGAAGTCGCCCGGGCCTTCTGCGCCCTGCCCTTCGATCACCTGCTCTTCACCGGGTCCACCGCGGTCGGACGGCACGTGATGCATGCCGCGGCCGACAACCTCACGCCGGTCACCCTCGAACTGGGCGGAAAGTCCCCGGCCATCGTCGCGGCGGATTTCGACCTCGCCACGGCGGCGAAGCGAATCCTCTTCGGCAAGTGCCTGAATGCCGGGCAGACCTGCATCGCACCGGACTACGTGCTGGTTCCTTCCGGCCGGGAGGAAGCGTTCATCCAGTCCGCCCGGGAAGCGGTCACCGCGTTCTTCCCGGCGCTCGCCGCCAACCCGGACTACACGGGCATCGTGGACGAGCGTCACCGCGCCCGCCTCGCCTCGCTACGGGACGAGGCCGTCGCCGCCGGGGCCCGTGCCCATGTCCTCGCCCCCGAAGGCGAACGGCCCGAAGCGGCCGGAAAGATCGCCCCGACCCTGCTCACGGGCACCACACCCGAGATGGCCGTCATGCGCGAGGAGATCTTCGGCCCGCTGCTGCCCGTGATCGGCGTCGCCTCGATCGACGAGGCGATCGCCTTCGTGAACGCGCGCCCCCGCCCTCTCGCCCTGTACGTGTTTTCCCACGATGGCGCGAGCGTGGACCGGGTGCTGGAGCGCACGGTCTGCGGCGGCGTCACCGTGAACGACACGCTGCTGCACATCGCGCAGGACGACCTGCCCTTCGGGGGCGTGGGCGAATCGGGCATGGGGGCCTATCACGGGCGGGAAGGATTCGACACCTTCTCGCGGCGAAAGCCCGTGTTCCGGCAATCGCGGCTGAATGGCCTCGCGCTCTTCCATCCGCCCTACGGCGCGCGGTTCGAATCCCTGATCCGGCTCCTGCTTCGCCGATGAGCGGCCCTCGCGACGCCGCGTTCATCCATGCCACGCGCCGGCGATTCCTCGCCGTGGGCGCGGCCTCGGGCGCGTTGCTCGCCGTCGCCGGCTGGTGGTCCCTGCGGCCCGGCGGAGCGGCACCGGGTTACCGGGCCCTCGGCAAGGACGGTGTTCTCGTCTCGCGCGCCCTCATCCCCGCCATCCTCGAAGGCGCGTTGCCGGCGGCCGATCCGGAACGCGAGACGGCCATCCGCCATACGCTGGAAGCCCTCGACCGCGCCATCGCGGGACTTTCCCCCGCGGTACAGGCGGAGATCGCGCAGCTCTTCGCGCTGCTCGGCCTCGCACCGGGGCGCTGGCTTCTCGCCGGCGTGCGCCCGCGCTGGGCCGACGCCTCGACCGAGGAAGCCGCGGCTTTCCTGCGCCGCTGGAAGGATGGGCGGATCGACCTCATGCGCGCCGGCTACCAAGCCCTCACCCAGCTCGTGATCGCGGCGTGGTACGGCAGTCCCCTTTCATGGGCCGCCATCGGCTACCCGGGCGCACCGCGCCTTTCCCGCCCATGATCGCCGATCCCATCCGCGACGGCCTTGCCGCCGGCTGGCGCGTCATCGATGCCGCGACGCTCGAGTCCGACCGCGTGCTGGAAGCCGACGTCGCCATCGCGGGCTCGGGCGCCGGCGGCGGCGTGACGGCGGAGATCCTCGCGCTGGCCGGCCTCAAGGTCGTGATCGTCGAGGAGGGCCCCCTGAAGAGCTCCGGCGATTTCCGGATGCGAGAGCGGGAGGCCTACCCTTCGCTCTACCAGGAGTCCGCGGGACGCCAGACGCGCGACAAGGCGATCACGATCCTGCAGGGCCGATGCGTCGGCGGGTCCACCACGGTCAACTGGACCTCGAGCTTCCGCACGCCGCCGCGGACACTGGCCCACTGGAAGAGCGTCCATGGCCTCGCGAGCGCCGACCCGTCGTCCCTGGCCCCGTGGTTCGAGCGCATGGAGGCCCGCCTTTCCATCGCCCCCTGGCCCGTGCCCCCCAACGAGAACAACGACATCCTGCGCCGCGGCTGCGAGGCCCTGGGCTACTCCCATGCCGCGATCCGCCGCAACGTGAAGGGGTGCTGGAACCTGGGCTATTGCGGCATGGGATGCCCCACCAACGCGAAGCAGTCGATGCTGGTCACCACGATCCCGTCGGCCCTGGAGGCCGGTGCGACGCTCGTGCAGCGCGGCCGGCTCGAGCGGCTCGTGCATGGGAACGGGCGGGTCTCGGAGGCGGTCGTGCGCGGTGTCGCCGGACCGGGCGCGCCGATGGGCCATGCCCGCCTCACCGTCCGCGCGCGCCATTTCGTGCTCGCCGCCGGGTCGATCGGCACGCCGGCGATCCTGCTTCGCAGCGCCGTGCCGGATCCTTCCGGTCTCACGGGCCGGCGCACGTTCCTGCACCCGACGGTCGTCTCGGCCGCCGTGATGCCCGGCCCCGTCGAGGGCTACTCGGGCGCGCCCCAGACGATCTACTCGGACCACTTCCTCGACACGCTGCCGGTGGACGGCCCCATGGGCTACAAACTCGAGGCCCCACCGATCCACCCGATCCTCGCCGGCATCACGTTGCCGGGCTACGGCGCGGACCACGGGCGCTGGATGCGCGAGTTTCCGAAGCTGCAGGTGCTCATCGCGCTGCTGCGGGACGGCTTCCATCCCGATTCGCCGGGAGGCACCGTCCGGCTCCGGTCCGACGGATCGCCGGAGCTCGACTATCCGCTGGGCGCCTACCTCTGGGACGGCGTGCGGCGCGCGTACCTCACGATGGCGGAGCTGCAGTTCGCGGCCGGGGCGAAGACCGTGATGGCGCTGCACGAGGACGCGGGCCCGGCGACGACCTGGGCGGCGGCGCGGGAGGCGATCGGCCGCCTGCCGATGGCGGCGCTGCACGCGCGGGTGGTGAGTGCCCATGTGATGGGCGGATGTCCGATGGGCTCCGACGCCGCCCGTGCCCTGGTCCGGGAAGACGGGCGCCACCACCATGTCGAGAACCTCTCGGTGCACGACGGCTCGGTCTTCCCGACGAGCATCGGCGCCAATCCCCAGCTCTCGATCTACGCGACGGCCGCCCGGATGGCCGAAGGGCTCGCGGCCGCCTTGGGCGCCCGCCCGGCGACGCCCGCCCGGGCCGCTCCCTAGGAGGCGACGGGGGAGTTCTTGACCTCGCGGCGCAGGACCTTGCCCACGTTCGTCTTGGGCAGTTCCTTCCAGAACTCGACGATCCGCGGCAGCTTGTAGCCCGTGAGGTGCTTGCGGCAGTGCTCGATCACCTGGTCCCGGGTGAGCGCCGGGTCCTTGCGCACGATGACCACCCGCACGACCTCGCCGGATTTCTCGTCGGGGGCCGAGACCGCGCAGACCTCGAGCACGCCCGGCATCATGGCGACGACATCCTCGACCTCGTTGGGATACACGTTGAAACCCGAGACCAGGATCATGTCCTTCTTGCGGTCGACGATCTTCACGTAGCCGCGATCGTCCATGAAGCCGATGTCGCCCGTGCGGAAGGCCCCGTCGGGGAACATCACCTTCGCGGTTTCGTCGGGACGGTTCCAGTAGCCCTTCATCACCTGGGGGCCGGCGATGCAGATCTCGCCCGTTTCGCCCACGGCGAGCTCGCGCCCGTCGTCGTCCCGGATCGTGACCGTCGTGGACGGCAGCGGCAGGCCCGCCGTCCCGTTGTAGCGGGCGTCCTTCACCAGCGGGTTGATGCAAGCGCCGGGCGAGGTTTCCGTGAGCCCGTAGGCCTCCACGAGCGGGGTCTTCGTGACCTCGAGCCAGCGCTCGGCCACGGCCCGCTGGACCGCCATGCCGCCGCCCAGGGTCATCTTGAGGCCGGAGAAATCCAGCTCGGCGAAACCGGGCGTGTGCAGCATCGCGTTGAAAAGGGTGTTCACGCCGGTGATGGCGGTGAACGGATGGCGCCCCATTTCCGCGACGAAGGCCGGCAGGTCCCGGGGATTGGGGATCAGCACGTTCTTCGCGCCGAACTTCATGAAGGTGAGGCAATTCCCGGTGAGCGCGAAGATGTGGTACATCGGCAGCGCCGTGATGATCACTTCGCGGCCCTCCTCGAGGCCCGTGCCCACCCACGAGGAGACCTGCAGCAGGTTCGCCACGAGGTTGCCGTGGGTCAGCATCGCGCCCTTGGACACCCCGGTCGTGCCGCCGGTGTACTGCAGGAAGGCGATGTCCTCGAGGGCGATCGGCACGGCGGCGAGGGGCTTGCCCTCCCCGGCGGCGAGCGCGTCCCGGAAGGCGACGGCCCCCGGCAGCCGGAAGGCCGGCACGGCTTTCTTCACGCGCTTCACGACGAAGTTCACCACCAGCGACTTGGGGAAGCCCAGCAGGTCGCCCACCTGCGTGGTGACCACGTGGCGGACCTTCGTGCGGGGAGCGACCTCCTCGAAGGTCTTCGCGAAGTTCTCGAGGATGACGATGGCCTCGGCGCCGGAGTCGTTGAGCTGGTGCTCGAGCTCCCGGGGCGTGTAGAGGGGGTTGCAGTTGACCCCCACCAGCCCCGCGCGCAACAGGCCGAAGACCGCGACCGGATACTGGAGCAGGTTGGGCATCATGAGCGCGACGCGGGCGCCCTTCGCGAGGCCGGCCTCGTTCTGCAGCCAACTCGCGAAGTCCCTCGACAGGCGGTCGAGCTCGGCGTAAGTGAGGGTCCGGCCCATGCAGTGGAACGCCGGAAGGTCCGCGAACTTCGCGACGGCGCGCTCGAAGATGTCGCGGATGCTGTCGTACTCCGCCAGGTCGACGTCGGCCGGAACGCCGGGCGGATAGGACTTCAGCCAGATTCTTTCCATGCTCTCCTCGCGGGGGCGGGCGGCGGATCGTGGTCCGGGCCCTGGGGTCTTCGCGGCATGCCCGCGCGCCGGGTGCGCCGGGTCCGCTGGCGGGGCAAGTCTACCGGAACGCCCCTGCCCGAAGAATAGTGTGATTGCTCTAAACCTGCCCCCTAGACTTCCTGCTCATCGGCCCGGCGGACCTTGAAGCCCCTTGGGGCGGCCCGGCCCGAAACCCGACCCGACAGGAGAATTCCATGGTGACCCGCAAGCGCAAGACCGCCCCGAAGAAGACCCGCCCCGCCGTCGACAACCAGCTGGCCCAGGCCGTGACGCAGTCGGCCCAGAAGATCTGGCTCGCCGGCCTCGGCGCCTTCGCCCGCGCCCGCACCGAGGGCGACAAGCTCTTCGACCTGCTCGCCGAGCAGGGCAAGGGCATCCGCGCCCGCACGGAAGACGCCGCCGACCAGGCGCTCAAGACGGTCCGCGCCCAGGCCGACGCCTCGATCGCCAACGCCCAGGGCAAGTGGGACAAGCTCGAGCAGGTCTTCGAGGACCGCGTCTCCCGCTCGCTGAACCGCCTGGGCGTGCTCACGAGCAAGGACGTCGAGACGCTGGCCCGCCAGGTCGCCGACCTGAACGAGAGCGTGCGCGCCCTGATGGGCGGCACCGCCAAGGCGAAGGCGAAGGCCGCCCCCCGTGCCCGCAAGGCCGCCAAGCGCACCCGCAAGAGCGCCAAGTGAAATGACGCGGGGAGGGCCGAGCCCTCCCCGCGGTACCGTCCTCCTCCATCCTTGTCCGGACCCGGCGCCCGCCGGGAACCGAAGGATGTTCGGGCCCGCCTTCCGGCGGGCCCTTTTTTCATTCGCGGGTCACCCGCTCCACCAGCTTCACGTAGGCCTTCATGGCGTCCTCGGCGCTCATGCCGGCGAGCTTGCCCCAGGCCTCGTACTTCGCGCGGTTCACGAAATCCGTGAAGCCGGGCTTGTCGCCCTTCACGTCGCCTTCCGTGGCCTGCTTGAAGTGGGCGTAGAGCTTGAGCTTGAGGTCGTTGCCCGGGTCCTTCTTCGCCTTGAGCACGGCGGCGGCCGCCTGCTCGAACTGCTTCTTCAGATCCGCCATCGACGCCTTCGCCTCCTCTGGGTCCCTTCGGGGTGGTGCTAAAGTTAGCCCAAACCCGGCGCCCGCCGCAACGCGGACGGTCCCGGAAAACGAGGAGAACCCCCGATGCCCCCCGCAAGGCGAGAGCGCATTTCCGGCGTCGACACCGCCTGGCTGCGCATGGAGACCCCCACGAACCTCATGATGATCGTGGGGGTGCTCATGTTCGACGAGCGCCTCGATCCGGCCCGCGTGCGCCGGGCCCTCGAGCGGCGCTTCCTCGCGTTCCGGCGCTTCCGCCAGCGGGCCGTGCAGGACGCCACCGGGGCCTGGTGGGAGGACGACCCGAACTTCGACATCGATTCCCACCTGCACCTGGTGGCGCTGCCGGGCAAGGCCGGCAAGGCGGAACTGGAGGCCCTCGCGAGCGACCTCGCCTCCACGCCCCTCGATTTCACCAAGGCCCTGTGGCAGTTCCACCTCGTGGAGAACTACCGCGGCGGCTCGGCGCTCATCATGCGCATCCACCACTGCTACGCCGACGGCATCGCCCTCATCCAGGTGATGCTCTCGATGACGCACGAGACCGCCAAGGGCAGCCTCGCGCTCGGCCGCGAGCGCATCGACGAACCGGACACCGCCGACGCCGATTTCTGGGGCCAGCTGCTCAAGCCCGTCGCCGGTGCGCTCGAGGGCGCCGGCCGCGTCGGACGCTCGCTCATCGACCAGGGCCGCGAGTTCGCCGCCAATCCCCAGGCGGCCACGGGCGCCTTCGAGGAAGCGACGCGAAAGGGCATGGACTTCGCCGGCGAGATCGCGCGCATCGCGCTCATGGGACGGGATGCGGCGACGCGCTTCAAGGGGCCCCTGGGCGCGCGAAAGCGGGCCGCATGGGCCGAGCCCTTCGCCCTCGACGAGGTCAAGGTGCTCGGCAAGGCCCTGGGCTGCTCGATCAACGACGTGCTCCTCGCGATGGCCGCCGGCGCGCTGCGCGGCTATCTCGAATCGAAGGGCGATTCGCCCGACGGCGCCGACATCCGCGCCATCGTGCCGGTGAACCTGCGCCCGCCGGGGCAGGCCGGGCGCCTGGGCAACCGCTTCGGCCTGGTCTTCCTCGAGCTGCCCGTCGGCGTGGAACACCCCCTCGAGCGTCTCTACGAGGTGCGTCGCCGGATGCAGGCCCTGAAGGGCAGCTACCAGCCGGTGATCGCGCTCGGATTGCTGCACGCGGTCGGGTACGGGCCCCGCGCGCTGCAGGACCAGGTGACCGCGCTGCTCGGCCAGAACGCGAGCGCCGTGATGACGAACGTCCCCGGTCCGCAGCAACCGCGATACTTCGCCGGCCTTCGCATCACGGAGATGAATTTCTGGGTGCCCCAGTCCGGCGGCATCGGCATGGGCGTGTCGATCCTCTCCTACGACGGCCGGATCCAGTTCGGCGTGATCACCGACGCGGGCCTCGTTCCCGATCCCGGGCAGCTGGTGTCGCGATTCCACGACGAATTCGAGCGCCTGCTCTGGCTCACGCTGATGGGGCCGTGGGGCGAAGAGGCGCAGGAGGCCCCGCCGCCGGGCGCGGACGGACCGGGCGGCGCGAAGCGCGCCCGGCCCTCGGCCCGCCGCCGCAAGTCCGCGGGCGCCAAGCGGGCCCTGTAGCCTGCCGGCGACGCCTTCGCGGTGTCGCCATTCGGAGAATCGTCGTGAAATCAGCGCGTTGACGCGCTGGCATCGAACTTGCGGTAACCCTCCCGCAACCCGGATCAGACCAGGGAGGGTCACCGTGATTCGCCAATCGTTCCTTCGCTTCGCGCGGGTGCTCGCCCGCTTCTGGCTCGCGGCCACGCTCGCGCTCGCCGGCCTCGCCGCCCACGCCTCCAATTACACCGACATCTGGTGGAATCCCGAGGAATCGGGCTGGGGCGTGACCATCACGCACCACCACGACAAGGTCTTCGCCGTCTGGTACATCTACGACCCGACGGGCAAGCCCCTGTGGATCGTGATGCCCGACGGCCAGTTCTCCAACGGGGGCCGGACCTTCTCGGGCGACATCTACCGCACGCAGGGCCCGCCGCTTCGCAGCGCCTTCCGCGCCGACGCGGTCAAGGTCGGGCACATCGGCACGGCCCGCATCGACTTCGAGCCGGACGACGTCACGGCGACCGCGACCTACTCCATCAGCAACTTCACGGCCTCCAAGCGCATCACGCGCCAGCCCTTCGGCAGCGCCCCGCCGAACTTCCCGTCGGACCACAGCGACCTCTACTGGAACCCGAGCGAGTCGGGCTGGGGACTCGCGATCAACCACCACGGCGACGACATCTTCGCGGTCTGGTACACCTACGGCGACGACGGAGAACCCCTGTGGCTCGTGCTTCCGGGCGGGCGCTTCACGTCGGCGAACACCTTCACGGGCAAGCTCTACACCACGCGAGGCACGCCCTTCAACGCGACTCGCTTTGATCCGCGCTCGACGCAGGTGACGGAGGTCGGCACCGCGACGCTCGAGTTCCGGGGCAACGTCGTCCAATTCACGGCGACGGTGAACGGCACCACGATCACGAAGACCGTCTCGCGCCAGGGCTTCGGCAAGGCCCCGGACAACCGGGCGCCCACCGTCCAGCTCGAGGTGATCCCCGTCGGCGACGCGAGCGTCGCCCCGGCGAGCTTTCGCCTGCGCGCGACCCCGGCGGACAGCGACGGCACCATCGCGAAGGTCGCCTTCTTCCAGGGCTGCGTGAAGATCGGCGAGGTGAAGTCCGCGCCGTGGGAGATCACGGTCACGGGCCTCGCCGCCGGCACCTACACCTTCTCCGCGCAGGCGGTGGACGACGACAAGGCCACGGCCCTCGCGACCTCGGCCGCGAAGACCGTCGGCCCGGGCACCGGCAACCCGCCCCCGCCGCCCGTGCCGGGCAATGCCTCGCCCACCGTGACCCTCACCGGTCCGGCCGCCGGCGCGAGCATCACGCTCGGCGCCACCTTCACCTTCACCGCCAATGCCGCCGACAGCGACGGCACGGTGGCCAAGGTCAGCTACCTCGCCAACGGCAACCCGGTCGCCGAGTCCACCTCGAGCCCGTGGAGCGCCACCTGGAAGCCCGCGGCGGCCGGCACCTACACCGTCAAGGCGGTCGCGACCGACAACCTGGGCGCCACGACCACGACGGCGGGCATTTCCGTCGAGGTGAAGTCCTCGTCCGGCACCACCAACAAGGCCCCGACGGTCTCGCTCACCGCGCCGACGGCCAACGCGACCTTCATGGCGGGCACCGCGGTCACGATCACGGCGAACGCCTCCGATCCCGACGGCACCGTGGCGAAGGTCGAGTTCTTCAGCGGCACCACGAAGATCGGCGAGGCCCTCGCCGCGCCCTTCAGCACGTCCTGGCCGGCAGTCGCCGGCAGCCACAGCCTCACGGCCGTGGCGACGGACGACAAGGGGGCGACCAAGACCTCGACCGCCGTCGCGATCCTCGTGATCGGCCCGGCGGTCCCGCTCGACGCCGCCACGCGGGACGCCGCCCGCTTCCTCACGCAGGCGACGTTCGGCATCCGGTCCCCGGCGGAAATCGACGCGCTGAAGGCCCGCGGCTACGAATCGTGGCTCGCGGAGCAGTTCTCGCTCGGCGCCAGCTCCCACGTCCAGTACGTGCAGGGCCGCGTCGCCGCGGGCGAGAAGGCGGACGAGGAGCGCGCCTACGAGGCCATCTGGCAGCAATGGCTCACCGAGAGCGGGCAGCTGCGCGCGCGCATGGCCTTCGCCCTGTCGGAAATCGTCGTGATCTCCAACATCGCGCCGGACCTCAACACCTGGGCCATGGCGTCCTACATGGACCTGCTCAACCGGAACGCCTTCGGCAACTACCGGCAGCTGCTCGAGGAGGTCACGCTGCACCCGGCCATGGGCTACTACCTCAACATGATCGGCAGCAAGAAGGCCGATCCGGCCAAGGGCACCCACCCGAACGAGAACTACGCGCGCGAGATCATGCAGCTCTTCTCGATCGGGCTCGTGAAGCTCAATCCCGACGGTTCCCGCCAGCTCGACGCCCAGGGCCAGCCCATCCCCACCTACGACGAGGCCGTGGTGAAGGCCCTCGCGGCGGCCTTCACGGGCTGGAACTTCGCGGGCAACGACAACACCAAGCCCGCGGTCTTCGATCCGGCCAAGGAGAACTGGCTCGACCCGATGATCGCCTGGGAAATGCACCACGACACGGGCGCGAAGACGCTGTTCAACGGCATCGTGCTGCCGGCGGGGCAGAACGCCCGCAAGGATCTCACCGACGCGCTCGACGCGATCTTCAACCACCCGAACGTCGGCCCCTTCATCGGGCGGCAGCTGATCCAGCGCTTCGTGACCTCCAATCCCAGCCCGGCCTACATCGCCCGGGTGGCCGCGGCCTTCGCGAACAACGGCAGCGGCGTGCGCGGCGACCTGCGGGCGACCCTGCGCGCGGTGCTCCTCGATCCCGAGGCGCGCAGCGTGGACCTCGCGGCCGGGCCGACCTGGGGCAAGCAACGCGAGCCCGTGATCCGCTTCGCGAACTACCTGCGGGCGCTGGGCGCCACCAGCACGAGCGGGCGGAACCGCATCTGGTACCTGGACAGCGCCGACGAAGGGCTGAACCAGAGCCCGCTGCTCGCGCCCAGCGTGTTCAACTTCTTCTCGCCGAACTACCGCCAACCCGGGGCGATCGCCGCCGCGGGGCTCGTCTCGCCGGAGTTCCAGGTGACCACCGAGACGAGCATGGTCGGGGGCCTGAACTTCTTCGCGAAGCTCGTGAAGAACGGCGGTTACGGCAGCGGCGAGACGAAGCTCGCGTTCGACCTCGCGCCGCTCAACGCGCTGGCCGCCGATCCCGGCGCGCTCGCCGACCGGCTGAACCTGCTCTTCTACGACGGGGCCATGTCGGCCGCCACCCGCGCCAACCTCGTGACGGCCATCGGGGGACTCGCCGCGCCGAAGGCCGACTTCAAGGTCACCACCATCACGGACCGCGTGAAGGCCGCCCTCATGCTGACGGCCCTGTCGCCCGAATTCGTCATCCAGAAATGAGGGAGAAAGACGCCATGAACGACCGCAGACTGTTCCTCCAGCGACTCGCGGCGGCGGGCTTTGGCGCCGCCGGCCTGGGCGCGCTCTCCGACCTGCAGCGAATCGCCGCTGCCGCGACCCTGTCCGGCGGCCCCAAGGCTCCCGGGGAGGACTACCGCGCCCTCGTCTGCCTGTTCCTCTTCGGCGGCAACGACGCCAACAACATGGTCGTGCCCACGAGCGCCACGGAATACGCCCAGTACGCGTCGGGCCGCACCCCGGCCCTCGCCCTCGCCCAGGGCTCGCTCCTTCCGCTCACCGTCGCGAACACCCCGGGCCGCACCTTCGGCGTCCACGGCGCCATGGGCGCCTTCCAGTCCCTGTTCAACCAGGGACGCGCGGCGATCGTCGCCAACGCCGGCCCCTTGCGCGTACCGACCACCCGGGCGGACCTGCAGGCTCGCCGGGTGCCCCTGCCTCCCGACCTGTATTCCCACAGCGACCAGCAGGCCCAGTGGCAGAGCTCCATTTCCGACGGGGCACCGCGCACGGGATGGGGCGGACGGATCGGAGACCTGCTCAAGGCCGCCAACGGCACCAATACCAGCTCGACGCTCATCTCCGTCTCGGGCAACAACCTCTTCGAGGTCGGCAACACGATCACCTCGTTCAAGGTGTCCTCGTCGAGCCAGCTGGGGTTCGACTTCTACTCGGCCACGGGCACCGACCCCGTCTCGAAGGGCGTGGGCAACATCCTCGCCCAGCCGACGGGCAATCTCTTCGAGGCCGAATGGAAGCGCGTGATCGAGCGGGCCATCGAGAACCAGCGGGTGCTCTCCACCGCGCTCGCCGCCCTGCCGCCCTTCGCCACGGCCTTCCCCGGCACGGGACTGGGACGCCAGATGCAGACCATCGCGCGCCTCATCGCGGTGCGGCAGGCCCTCGGGCTCAAGCGCCAGGTCTTCTTCGCGTCCATCGGCGGGTTCGACACCCACGGCGACGAGCAGCTGGGCCGGCAGGCGGAGCTGCTGGACGAAGTGAGCGGCGCCATGGCGGCGCTCTACAACGCGACCATGGAGCTCAATTGCGCGGACCTGGTGACGAGCTTCACGGCGTCGGACTTCAACCGCACGTTCCCGTCGAACGGCAAGGGGTCGGATCATGCGTGGGGCGCCCACCACCTGGTCGCGGGCGGCGCCGTGCAGGGCGGTCGACTCTACGGGACCTTCCCGACGCTGGTCCGCGGCGGCCCGGACGACACGGGATCGAGCGGCCTGTGGATCCCGACGACCTCCGTGGACCAGTACGGCGCGACGCTCGCGCGCTGGTTCGGCGTGGGGCCCGCGGAGATGGCGGCGATCTTTCCGAACCTCGGCAGCTTCGGGCAGGCGAACCTGGGCTTCCTGGGCTGAGGACCCGCCACCCGGCGGGCGCCCGAAAGAAAACGGGCCGGCGATGCCGGCCCGTTCGCTTTGCGCACCGGCACGGGGCCGGTGGGCGAAAGGCTTACTTCAGGTGCGCGGAGACGAGCTTGGTCATCTCGAACATCGAGACGGCCTTCTTGCCGCCGAACACGGCCTTCAGCTTGTCATCGGCGTTGATCTGGCGCTTGTTGACCTTGTCCTGCAGGCCGTTCTTCTTGATGTAGGCCCAGAGCTTGCTCGTGATCTCGGTGCGCGGCACGGCGGCGGAGCCGACCACGGCGGCGAGCGCGGCGCTCGGCGTCACGGGCTTCATGAAAGCGGCGTTCGGCTTGCGCTTGGCGGCGGCCTTCTTCGGCGCGGCCTTCTTCGCGGCGGGCTTCTTGGCGACAGCCTTCTTCACCGCCTTCTTCGCGGCGGGCTTCTTGGCCGCGGGCTTCTTCACGGCTTTCTTGGCTTTCTTCGCTGCCATTCGATTTCCTCCAATCAGGATGGTGACGTATCGGTTCTGCGAAATCTCGCCCTTGAGAGGCGCGACAGGCGAGAGGATGCACGCGGCGAAAAGCGTTTGTCAATGGATTTTCACTCTGAAAACGCCTCGCTTTCCCTCTGAAAAACGCGCACCGGTCCCAGCATGGGCGCACGGCCGGCGGATTTCTTGCCATGCATCAACACCGGTCGATGCGCGCCGGGGCCTTCCGGCTCACGCGATGTAGTCGCGCCCGAGGCGCTCGAGGTGCGTGCGCGCCCGGGCGTTCAGGTAGGGCGCGACGAGGGCCATCACCTGGTAGGCCCCCTCGCCCAGGTCCCGGGCATCGGCCGAGCCGGGACGCCCCCGCAAGGCGCGGTAGTTGAGCCAATAGGTGGCCACGACCAGGACATTGTCCGTCAGGGACCGGATCTCGTCGGGGCGGGCTTTCATGAGTCCGGCGCCGACCAGCCCTTCGCACAGGCGCCGCACCGCGTCGCGCTTGGCTTCCACGATGCGGCCGAAGTGCTCGCGCAGGCGGCGATTGCGTCCCAGCAGGTCGTCGAGGTTGCGGTAGAGGAAGCGGTATTCCCAGATGCCCTCGAACATGAGGTGCAGGTAGAGCCACAGGTCCTCGATGGCCCCCGGGCCGTCCAGCCGCGCCTCCGGCTCGAGGGCGATGCGCGCCTCGAAGCGCGCGAAGAGCTCCTCGACGATCTGGTCCTTGCTGCGGAAGTGGTAGTACAGGTTGCCCGGGCTGATGTTCAGCTCGTCGGCGATGGTGCCGGTGGTGACGTGGGGTTCGCCCCGGGCGTTGAAGAGCGCGAGGCTGGCGGCGAGAATCCGCTCCCGCGTGCGCTGCGAGCGCACGGCGTTGCCGTCGAGGGCGGGCCGGCCGGCTGGGGACTTCGCCATGGCCGGAAAGGGTATCACGCGAGCGGGCGTTCCTTCGCGAGCCAGCGCCGGAGGTCCACCAGGGTGTCGCGCAGGTCAGCCGCGGCCGAGGGCAGGCGCCAGGGCGCGGGCACGCCGCGCGAAGGACGGCGGGCCGGCACGCCGAGGCGGCGGCTCTCGTCCTGGAGGACGTCGAGACGTAGCCGGATCCCGTGCCGTGCGAGGAGCGGGCCGAGCTCGTGGCGACGCCGCAGGAGGTCGCGCCGGGTGCGCTCGTAGGCATGGGCGCACAGGCGACGGCGGGTGGCGTAGCCGAAGATGTTGGTGAAGAAGATCTCGCTGTCGTCGGCGTCGGGCTCGAAGAGCACCACGTCCGCGCCCTTGTACTGGCCGCGGTACTTGGCGATGCCCGCCGTGAGGCGCGAATGGATGATCGCCCGGAAGGTCTGGGAAAGGACCACCGGAAGCCCTCCCTCCACGAGCTGGCGGTGGCGCCCGCGACCCTTTTCCGCGGCGAGGGAGGCGTCATAGGGCACGATCGGGTTCACGCAGAAGACGAGCCGGGCGCCGTCATCCAGGGCCTCGGAGGCGTGGAGCGTCTTCTTCAACGCGCCATCGACGAAGAAGCGCCCGTCGATCTCCACCGGCGGGAAAAGGCCCGGAAGTGCCGCGCTCGCCTGCACGGCCCGCGAGATCGGCACGTGGTCGCGACCCGGACGGCCGAAGCTCACGCTCTCGCCGGAATCCAGGTCCGTCGCCACCAGGTAGAGGCGCCGGGCGAGCCGCCGGAAGTCGTCGGTCCGCCCGCGGCGGGTGAAGACCCGCTCGAGGTAACGGTGGATCGTGTCGTTGTCGAAGACGCCCGTGGGAATCGCCCGTCCCAGCGCGGCGAAGGATTCCAGCGCGCCCCGGGAAAAGGGGCTGGCGAGGTAGGCCCAGAGCGAGCGGGCCACGAGCGGCGGCAGCGACCGGGCCCTCGCGGCGAACTCCCGAAGGGCCGGTCGCATGAAGACTTCCGGGGAGAGCGCCTCGTCGGCCCCCTCGCCTTCGATGAACAGGCCGTAGATCTCCGGGACGCGGATGCCGTTGGCCAGCGCGGCGGCGAGGAAGCTGCCCGCGCTCACGCCGACGTAGACGTCGAGCTCGGAAAAGTCGATCCCCTCCAGGGATTCCTCGAGCGCCATCAGGGCGCCGATCTCGTAGACGGCGCCGAAGGGGCCGCCGCCCGCGAGCGCGAGGGCCACGGGCCCGCCCTTGCGGCGGGTCCGGCGACCGGGCCGCGAAGGACTCCCGCGGGAGGGGGACGCCCGGGGCATGGGCTCCCTAGTGGGCCCGCGCACGGCTGCGGCGCAGCCGGTCGACGTTGGCCTGGAGCTGGGCCACCTGGCGCGAAAGCGCCTTCACGTCGCGCGTGGTCGGAACGCCGAGCTTGGAGATGGCGCGGGAGACGCGCTGCTCGAAGACCTTCTCGAGCTGGGTCACGGCCTCCCGGGTGCGGGCGCGAGCCTGTTCGGCGCGGGCGATCGCCGCCTCGCGAGCCTGGCGGGCGCTCGCGAGCGCGGCGCGGCGGCTGGACGCCTCGAGCGCGGCGCCTTGGCGGACGAGGGTATCGAAGGCGCCGGTGGCGGAATCGCGGACGCCGGCGGCGGCCTGCACGCCGGCCTCGACGGCATGGCGGGCGGACGCCTTGAGGGTGCGCAGCGCGCGGGCCGGGTCGGCCGGGCGGGTGGACGTCTTGCGGGGGGCGGTGCGGCGG
>ERZ761602.5174-NODE-5174-length-15721-cov-5.887527_pt1 | contig 15721 bp, 11 predicted proteins | sample MGYA00512165_ERZ761602 | MGnify/ENA primary metagenome ERZ761602 (study PRJEB28899, sample SAMN02445085) | bioreactor sludge metagenome | biome: EBPR sludge; isolation source: Thorneside wastewater treatment plant | place: Australia: Brisbane, Thorneside...
GGTGCTGGAGGAGCGCAACGCGGGCGTCGCCTGAAGGCGCCGCCCGCCGCACCGCGCTGCCTCCGGCGTAACGTTTCAGCCGGGTGGAGCCGCCTGTCCCCAGGCGGCTGACGTTCCGAAACGCAAAGACGCGAAGGAGAGCAAAGACTCGCGAAGGAAAACTGGGCGAAACTTCGCGCTCCTTTGCGACTTTGCGTTTTGGTTGTGGCTACAGAATTGCTGAACCTGCTTTCGCCGCTCCACCTTTCGGCAGGGCCGTCTTCATGGCTGGTTTGAAGCCCAACTGCATGAGTCGGCTCAGCCGCCCTTCAGCGCGAAAACCTGGGCTGCAAGGGTGAAGGCAACGAGGACCTGAATCGCACCGACCGCCGCCCAGAGCAGGGCGAACCCGGCATGGCCGCTGCGGAACAGCCGTGCAGCCGAGGCGAAATTGCGCGCCGCCAGCAGGACGAAGGCGAGCGCCACCGGCAGCACCAGGAAACGCAGCGCCGCCGCCCGGGTGCCGGCGGGGGCGAACGCGAGGGCGAGGGCGCCGCCGGCCAGCAGGACGATCGCGGCGGACACGAGCAGCGAACGCCGGCGCGAGGTGCGTGCCCCTTCCGTCGGATCGGCGGTTCCGGCGGCACCCCCGGCGCCTTCGTGCGGGACGTGCGGTGCCCACTGGTCCAGGACCGCGCGGAGGTCGCCCCGGCGGAGCCAGTACGCGAACGCCTCGATCGGCAGGAACCGGCGGTCGGTGATGAGTTGCAGCCGGGAGTCGTCGTACAGCGCGGCGCCCCGCACCCGCACTCCGGCCGTGAGCGCAAGACGTTCCGCGCCGCGCCCCGCCAGCGGCTCGCGCAGGACGAACCCCTCGCCGCCCGGGACGAGCCGCAGCGCGGCGACGTTGTTCCACGGGGTCTGCAGCGTGGCGCCGGCCTGGCGGAGTTCGACGCCCTCCGGCGTCAGGACCAGCCGGGCCGCGCGGTCCGCCCAGAGGATGACCGGCAGCATCGTCAGCGTGACGATCACCGCTGCGGCGAGCAGCCCGGGTTCGCCGGTGAAGAGGCCGCCGGCGAGAAGCGGCACGGCGAAGAATGCCCAGCTTCCGTACAGGACGGCCCGCCGGGCGGGGCTGATGCCATAGGTGCGACGCGGGGCCATGGTCGGGGCGGAGGGCGGGCTCCGTTGAAGGGAGTCGTGGGGCGCGTGGCAAACTCCGAACCGCCGGGCCGGGTGTGCTCCGCGCATTCCCGCGTCGACGCGCCTCTGCGCCCCTGCATGCTGGACGCGCTTCCCGGCGGGAAGACGCCCCATGCCCCTCCAGATTGTCCGTCGCCTCGCGTCCCTGCTTCCTCTCCTCACCGCGGCCCTGCCGGCGGCGGAGGACCTGTCCGTGCTGCGGCCCACGACCGCCGGGGGCGTGGCGCCCGGCCGGCAGTTCGAGCGCTGGCTGAAGCACGAGTTCTACCAGCGCGTCGACCGGCGCGCGGCCGCGTTCGAGCAGGTGCTGAAGAGCGAATCCGCGATGCGCGCGTGGCAGGCGGAGCGAAAGGCCTTTTTTGTCCGGCAGCTCGGCGGCTGGCCGGAGCGTACGCCGCTCCATGCCCGCGTGACCGGCCGGCTGCAGGGGCAGGGGTACCGGGTGGAGAACATCCTGTTCGAAAGCCGCCCCGGCCACCACGTCACGGGCAACCTCTACCTGCCCGAGGGCACCGGTCCCTGGCCGGGCGTCATCGTGCCCTGCGGCCACAGTCACGACGGCAAGGCCGCCGTCGCCTACCAGCGGGTCTGCATCCTGCTCGCGCGAAACGGCATGGCGGCGCTGTGCTACGATCCGATCGGCCAGGGCGAGCGTTACCAGATGCTGGATACGACGCGGGAGTACACGCACTTCGACGGCGCGCCGCGCGTGCCCGTGCCGCATCCCCACGTCCACGTCCTCTGCACGGTCGAGCACACCATGATGGGCGTGGGCAGCATCCTGCTCGGGAGCAATGTCGCGCAATACCGGATCTGGGACGGCATGCGCGCGATCGATTACCTGCAGAGCCGGCCCGACATCCGCGCCGACAGGATCGGCTGCACCGGCAACTCCGGCGGCGGCACGCTCACCGCGTACCTGATGGCGCTCGACGAACGCATCGTCGCGGCGGCGCCGGTGTGCTACCTGACGACATTCCGGCGGCTGATCGATTCGCAGGGCGCGCAGGACGGGGAGCAGAACATCTTCGGGCAGATCGAGGCCGGCATGGACGAGGCCGACTACGTCATCATGCGCGCGCCCAAGCCGACCCTGATCCTCGCCGGCACGCGGGACGCGACCTTCGACTTTCGTGGCACGGCGGAGCTCTTCATCGAGGCGAAACGCTTCTATTCCCGGCTCGGTCGCGGCGAGGCCGTCGAGCTCAACGCCCCCGACGCCCCGCATGGTTACACCCTGCAGCAGCGCGAGGCCGCCGTGCGCTGGCTGCACCGGTGGCTGGTCGGGTCCGAGAAACTGATCCGCGAAGTCGAGTCGCTTCCCGACGCGTTCACCGACGAGCAGCTCCGCGCGCTCACCCAGGGCGACTGGACGAAGGAGCAGCTCTACGCGACTCCCCGCGGCCAGGTCATGCTCCTGCCGGGGGAGAAGTCCGTGTTCCAGCTCAACGCCGACCGCGCGGCGGCGCTGCGGGCGCCCCGCCAGGCGGCCTGGGCGGCGCTGTCGGCGTCCGCCCGGCGCGAACGCGTGCGCGCCACGATCGGCGCCGCCCCGCCGGGGACGGTCGCCGAGCCGGCGGTCATGGCGGCGGGCACGGTGAGCCGCCCGGGCTATACGGTGCGCAAGCTCGTCCTCACGGTGGACGAGCGGCTGAGCCTGCCCGCGCTGCTGTTCGTGCCGGAAAACCCGCGCGGGCCGGCGACGTTGTACCTGCATGGCACGAGCATGGCGGCGGACGCGGCACCGGGCGGACCGATCGAGCGACGGGTGCAGGCCGGACAGGTCGTGCTCGCCGCGGAACTGCGTGGCATCGGCGAGACCGAGACCGGCCACGAGCGGCGCGACTACGGCTACGGCCGATTCGGGCGCGACAACCAGGAAATCTACCTCGCGTACCTGAATGGCCAGAGCTTCGTCGGCCTGCGCGCCGACGACGTGCGCCGCTGGACGCAGGTGCTGCGCGGCGCCGCGCTCACCGGTCGGGCTCCGACCGAGGTGCACCTGACGGCCGTGGGCGAGGCGGCGATTCCCGCGCTGCACGCGGCGATGTTGCAGCCGGACGCGTTTCAACGGGTGCAGCTCCGGCGGTCGATCGGCTCGTGGGAGGCCGTGGTGACCGCGACGGAGACGTACGACCAGTTCGTCAACGTCGTGCACGGCGCACTGCAGCACTACGACCTGCCCGACCTGGTCGCCGCCGTCGGCGCCGAGAAGGTGTCACTCGAGGAGCCGGTCGACGTGATGGGGCGGCCGTTCGTCCGCTAGAGCGGCAGGAGAGATCGGGTAGCCGCTCTGCGGACAACGTCGCTCTGTCGGCGTCGTGGCTGCGACGGAGCACGGCCCTCCGAGAGTTCCCTACCTCAGCCGGGACGACTCAGCAGGTGGAGCCGCCTGTCCCCAGGCGGCTGACGTGCGACGTACCCGTCCGCAGCGGCTTGAGGACAAGCCGCTCCACCTTTCAGCGCGACCGTTCTCACGGGTGAGCTGAACGCCAACTCCATCGTCGCCTAGGATCCTCGCATCGCAGCCACATGCTCGCTCACGCCACCCCCTTCGTGTGGTTCGTGTGGTTCGTGGTTCCCCTCCGAGTGCTTCCACGGACCAGCGGGAGAAACCACGAAACACACGAAGCACACGAAAGCTGTGCCGTGCGGGCATGGGTCCCAAGCCCGCTCGAAAGCCAGGACGGCTCAAAAATGCAGCAGGTGGAGCCGCCTGTCTCCAGGCGGCTGACGTGCGACGGACCCGTCCGCAGCGGCTTGGGGACAAGCCGCTCCACCTTTCAGCGTGGCCGTTTTCGTGGGTGATTGAGAAGGCTCCGCTTGGTTCCGGGTTCCAACCGTGTAGAACTCCCGCCCGTCATCCCGCGGCGAGAATCCGGCGTACGGTTGCGGCGACTTCCGCGCGCTCGGTTGCGGTGAGTTCGGGAAAGATCGGGATGCTGATCACCTCGGTGGCGAGCTGCTCGGCGACCGGCAGGCTTACCTGCGGCAGATGCGTGAAGCACTCCTGCCGGTGCAGCGGCACCGGATAGTAGATCTCGGCGCCGATGCCGGCGGCCGCGAGCTGCGTGCGCAACGCATCGCGGCGGCCGGGGCCGGCAATGCGGAGGGTGAACTGGTTCCAGATATGGTCGTTGCCGGCCGCGATGCCGGGGAGCGTGACGCCGTGCAGGCCGCCGAGCTGCGCGCGGTAGAAGGCCGCGTTCTCCTGGCGGGCGGCGCAGTAGGAAGGCAGGTGCGGCAGCTTGGCGCGCAGCAGCGCGCATTGCAGCGCGTCGAGCCGGAAGTTCCCGCCGACGAGCTTGTGGTAGTACTTTGGCCTGGCCCCGTGCGTGCGCAGCAGCCGGACCTTCTCGCCGAGGTCATCGCGGTTCGTCGTGACGAGACCGCCGTCGCCAAAGCCGCCGAGATTCTTCGACGGAAAGAAACTGTACGTGCCGAACTCGCCAAACGTGCCGCAGGCGCGGCCCTGGTGCCGCGCGCCGAGGCCCTGCGCGGTGTCCTCGATCATGGCGAGGCCGTGCTGCCGCGCGAGGGCGAGCAGCGGCTCCAGGTCGGCGGACTGCCCGAAGAGGTGCACCGGCATGATCGCGCGCGTGCGCGGCGTGATCCGGCGTGCCACGTCGGCCGGGTCGAGGTTGAACGAATCGGCCAGCGAATCGGCGAAGACCGGCACGGCGCCGACCCGCGCGATGCAGCCGGCGGTGGCGAAGAAGGTGAACGAAGGGCAGATGACCTCGTCGCCGGGCTGCAGGTCCAGCGCCATCAGGGCGACGAGGATGGCATCGGTTCCGGAGGAAACCGCGATGGCGTGTTTCGCGCCGAGGAACGCGGCGCACTCGCGCTCGAAGGCGTCGACCTCGCTCCCGAGGATGAAATGACCGGAGCGGAGCACGCGTTCGAACGCGGCCGTGAGCTCGGCGTGGAGCGCCTGGTTCTGGCGATTGAGATCGAGGAGGGGGACGGCCATGGGGCAAGGGAAGGGAGGGTTTCCGGCGCCGGCAACATCACGTCGCGTGGAACGATCGATAACCCTGCTTCCCGGTCGCGAGCTGCGCGGGGAGCGGGGCCTCCTCGTCGAGATCGAGGCAGCGGAGGACGCCAGGTGCCGTCTCGCGATAGCGCAGGCCGCTCTCCGGGCAGGTGAAAATGCCGTCGTGCGGCTGGCGCAGCGGGTGGCCGTGGCGGCTGACCCACCCGCGCTGCCGGCCCGGCACGCCGACCATGAGGGCGTAGTCCGGCACGTCGCGGGTGATCACCGTGCCGGCGGCGACGAGGCAATAGCGTCCGAGCTTCACGCCGCAGACGATCGTGGCGTTGGCGCCGACGGTGGCCCCGCGGCGGAGCAGCGTCGATTCGTACACGCCGCGCCGCACCACCTGTGACCGGGGATTGGATACGTTGGTGAGCACGCACGAGGGCCCGAGGAAAACGTCATCCTCGACCACCGTGCCGCTGTAGACCGAGACATTGTTCTGGATCTTCACGTTGCGGCCGATGCGCACGCCGGAGGCGATCATCACGTTTTGCCCGAGGTTGCAGTCGGCCCCGAGCTCGGCGTGCTCGCAGATGTGGCTGAAGTGCCAGATGCGGGTGCCGGCGCCGATGGTGCAGGGCTGGTCGATGACGGCGGTGGCGTGGGCCTGGTAGGAGGCGGACATGGGAGGAAAGGTGGACCGGGTTGGAGGGTGCCCACGGATCACACGGAAGACACGGAAAATGGTGGGACTGGGACAGGGTTGAGCTGGGTTCTGCCGGTGCAGGCCGTCCGCTGGCGGGCGCTCTGGAGAGCCTGCATGCAGGCGGCCGACGAGGAAGCGCGTTGCGCCTTCGTGCGCAGGCCACCTCAAACCGCCTCGACCGCCGTCCGCACGCCACCGTTCTCCATCGAGCGCCGGCAGGCGTCGAGGACCGCGACCACGCGCAGTCCGCTCAGGCCGTCGGTGATCGAGGGTTCGCGGGTGGCGACGGCGCGCAGGAAGGCGGCGCACTCGAGGCGCAGCGGTTCGGCGGGAGTCAGGGGCAGGTACTGCACCGGGCCTTTCTGCAATCCGGGCTGGCCGTCGCGCCAGGCCACCTGCTGGTCGAAATACGCCAGCTTGTAGTCGGGGTTGGCGTCGTCGAACACCGCCATGCCGCGGTCGCCGACCACGACGAGCTTCTGCTCCTTCATCGGGTGCAGCCAGCTGCTGAGCAGGTGCGCATCGACGCCGCCGGCGAAGTGCAGCAGCGAGACCGTGAAGTCCGCCCGCGGCTGGCCGAGAGCGTGCGTGCCGTGGCAGGTGACCGCCTCGGGCATCTCGCCGGTCAGGCGCAGGATCAGGGCGACGTCGTGCGGCGCGAGGCTCCAGAGCGCGTCCTCCTCCATGCGGACCAGGCCGAAGCCGAGCCGGTGCGAATGCAGGCGGAGGATTCTCCCGAGGCGCCCGGCCGCGACCCATTCGCGCAGGGTGAGGAACGACGGGTGATACTCGAGCAGATGTCCGACGTGCAGCATGCGGCCCTTCGCCGTCGCGCGATCCACGAGCGCGCGGCAGTCGGCGATGGTGAGCGCCATCGGCTTCTCCACCAGCAGGTCCTTGCCGGCCTCGAGGGCCTGCAGGCCGAGCGGAGCGTGCGTGATCGCGGGCGTGGCGAGCACCACGGCCGCGATGTCGGCGCGGCCGAGCACGGGTTCGAGCGACGCATGGACATCGGCGCCCGGGGCGAGCTCGCGGGCGGAGGCCTGGCCGGCGGGCGTGGGGTCGACCACGGCGGCGAGGGCGCCGAGGGCCTGGAAGTTGCGGACCACATTGCGGCCCCAGTAGCCGCAGCCGACGACGGCGACCCGGGGGGAGGAGGAAGGACTCATGAGGGCGGAACGGTGCAGGGGCGCAGCGTGGAGCGACGCCGCGCCGGCTGACAAATCTCCTCTGGACCGCCGCGGCCGGGAGGGGGGAGATTTACGGCGTTTTGCCGGACGGAAGCCGCTCCAGGGCCGCGCCGGGAGCGTCCGCGCATTGCCATCGGACCGCGCGTGACCCAGCGTCCGCGCGTGCCCACGCCGGAGCCCGCGCTGCTATCGATCATCATCGTCGCGTACCAGTCGCGCGACGAGATCGGCGGCTGCCTGGCTTCGCTGCCGCGGTCGCTTGACGGCGGCCGCGTCGAGGCGGTGGTGGTGGACAATTCTCCCGGGGACGGCGCCGGCGAGCTCATCCGCCGTGAGTATCCGTGGGTCGACTACGTGCCGGCGCCCGAGAACCTGGGCTTCGGCCGGGGCAACAACCGGGGCTACGCGCGCACGACGGGGACCCACGTGCTCTTCCTCAACCCCGACACCGTCGCCAACGCCCCCGCGCTCGCGCACTGCCTGGCGCGCCTGCGCGCGGATCCGGGGATCGGGGTGATCTCGCCGCGGCTCGTGCAGGCGGACGGCGCGATGGACCTCGCGTGCCGGCGCTCGATCCCGACGCTCTGGGACGGTTTCTGCCGGGCGTGCGGACTCGCGGCTGCGTTGCCGCAGGTGTCCTGGTTTTCCGGCTACAACCTCACCCACCTGCCGGTGGACGGCACGTACGACGTCGGCGCGATCAACGGCGCCTTCATGCTCGCCCCGCGGCGCGCGCTCGAGGCGGTGGCGCCGGACGGTGCGGTGTTCGACGAGACCTTTTTCATGTACGGCGACGATCTCGACCTGTGCATCCGTTTCGCGCGCGCGGGGTGGCGGATCGTGTACGACGGGAGCCACGAGATCACGCATCTCAAGGGCATGAGCGTCGCCCGCGATTTCGAGCGCATGTCGCAGGCCATCTTCGACGCCAACCGCGACGTGTATCTCAAGCACTTCAACCCGCGAAACTCTGCCCTCGTCCGGCTCAAGTACCGCGTCGCCTTCGGCGCCTGGAAGACGGTCGCACGCTGGAAGGCGCGGCTGCGGGGATATCGAAGGGTGAAACCGATGTGAGGCGATGGGTGATGGGTGGCGCGCCCTAGCATGAGCGTACGATGAAGCCAGTGACCCATCACCCCTGACCCCCGTCTCCCGATCGACCCGCGGCTCCGTCAGTACGCGTTCTTCCACCGCACGAACGTCAGCGCCAGGATCTGGAGGTCGAGCCAGAGGGACCAGTTCTCGATGTAGTAGATGTCGTGCTGAATCCGCCGGACGATGGAGCCTTCGCCGCGCAGGCCGTTGACCTGGGCCCAGCCGCTCATGCCGGGCTTGGCGAGGTGCCGCGGGAGGTAGTGCGGGATCTGGGCGGAGAGGCGGTCGACATGGTAGGGCCGCTCTGGCCGCGGGCCGACGAGGCTCATGTCGCCGCGAAACACGTTCCAGAACTGCGGCAGTTCATCGAGGTTCCAGCGGCGCATGAAGGCGCCGATGCGCAGGAGCCGCTCGTCGCCGCGCGCCGTGCTCTGGCGGTCGCGATCCCGCGACTCGGCTTCGGGGACCATGCTGCGCAGCTTCCAGAGCGTGAAGGTCCGGTGACCGGCGCCGACGCGGGTCTGCGAGAAGAAGACCGGCCCCCCGGGCGACTCGCGCTTGATCAGGAGGGCGAGCACGGCGACGACCGGCGCCGACAGCACCAGGCCGACGGTGGCGCCCGCGAGGTCCACGCCGCGCTTGAGGATCCGGTTGAAAAGCTTGTTGATCGCGAGGTCCTCGACGCCCAGCACCGGCAGCCGGCCGATCGTTTGCAGGCGAAGCCCGCTGAGGAAGATCTGGAACGAGGATGGGATCACCTTCCACTCCACATAGGCGCGCTCGCACTCCTCCACCACCCGCAGCAGCTGCTCGCGCGGCAGGTCGGTCCGGGCGGAGATGAGGATGTCGAGCTGCCCGCGCGCGAGGATCTCGGGCAGGCGGTCGACGGTCCCGAGCGCGTCGGCGGGCGCGGCCTCGTCGGGCAGCGCGATGAACCCGCAAAACTGATACGGGTGCGCCGGCTGGGCGGCCAGTTCCGCCGCGAGCGCGCGCGCCTCCTCGTTGCCGCCCAGGATCGCGACGCGCTGCCGCATCCGATCGCTCCACGCCGGTCGCACCAGCAGGGCGTAGAAGGCGCTGCGCCAGACGAACATCACGCCGAGGATCGAAAGGTAGGCCAGGGGAACGAACAGCCGCGAGATCGGCGGCTCGAACTTGAGCACGACCGCGAGCGCGAGGTAGCCGGCGAGCCAGAGGGTGGTGCCCTTGATGATGAGCGCGAGGCTCTGGAATTTCCGCAGCAGCAGCCGCTCCTCGTAAAGGTTGAGCTGCACGTAGCCGGCGATGAGGAAGACGACGCCCAGCAGCAGGAGCGGGACGTAGTCGGCGAACGCCGCATCCGGCACGTCGATACCGAGGCGGCTGAGCGGCGTCCGGTAGCGCAGCCAGAAACCCAGCGCGAGGCCGGCGAACGCGAAGAGGGCGTCGCCCACCACCAGCCAGGCGGGCAGGACGATGCGGCGGAGGCGGCTCGATTCCGTGCGGCTCATCGCGGGGGACTCATCGGGGATCGTCCGGCAGCAGGGCGAGCAGGAAACGCCCCGGCAGCCAGCCTTTGGCGGGCAGCAGGCCGGCCGCGAACTCGCTCGCGACGCGGTGTTCCTGCACCAGATGCAGGTCGACGAGGGGCGGCCCCTCGGGGTGCAGCGCCAGCACGCCGTAGCCGGGACGCTGCCGCCGGAAGGTGCGGACCAGCGCCGGTTCGTCGCCGGCGGGACCGGTCAGGAATGCGCGAAAGTCCGTCTGCAACGCCCGGGCGCGACGCGCGAGCGCGGCGGCGAACGGCTCGTCGCCGGCGGCGACGCCCGCGAACGCGCTGCGCTCCGTCGCCGCCCTCCGCCACATCGCATACGCGGCCGCCCAGGGCGCGGCGGCGGCGGGCGCGAGAGGCCGGCGGGCGGCGATCTCGGGCAGCGCGGCGACGAAGGCGGCGGAAGCGGGATTGAAACCTGTCGCGGGCGGATCGTCCGTGGCTCCCCACCACCAGCGCAGCCAGGGGGGCAGCGCCGCGGGCACCGCGGCGTCGGCCGGCAGCGCTTCGAGCAGGCGACACGCCTCGGCCACGGCGGCCGGACGCATGGCCGCGAGGGCGGACACCTCCCACGCCGGCGACAGGGCGCTGCGGGGATCGTTGAGGAACTCGAGCGCGAAGGCCCGCACCGCGGACTCCCGCCTTCCCGCCTGCGCGAGGGCGAGGCCCAGGCCGAAATAGACGCCGCCCTTGTCGGGCACGAGCCGCGCCGCGGCGATAAAGTGCCGCGCGGCGCCGGCACCCTCGCCGAAGTCGAGGCGGATCCAGCCGAGATTGAAGTGCGCGAACTCCTCGTGCGCACCGGTGGCCAGCGAGCGCTCGAGCCGGTCGGCGGCTTCGCGGGTGACGGCGGCCGATCGCGCCGGGTCAGCAGCGGGCCGTTGCTCGACGAGCCACAGGGCGGCGCGGTGCGCGAAGTACGGATCGTGCGGCGCGGCGGCGGTGGCGGCATCGAGCGCGCGCAGGTAGCCCGCGCCGTCGTTCTCCCCGAGCGCCGTCAGCGCCGCGTCGTAGTGCCGGCGGGCCCGGAGATCCGACCAGGTGGCAGGGACGGCCACGCCGGCGGCAAGCACGATGCCGAGGCCGAGCGCCAACCGGGGCCCGCGGGCGGAGCTGGCGCCGTCCGGCCGCGCGCTCGCCGCCAGCCAGGCCAGGATGGCGGCACCGGTGGCGGAGAAGAACGGCACGTCGAGCTGGTGGTCCGTGAGCGTGAACAATCCGTAGCCACCGAGGCTGGCCGCCGCCGCCAGCGTGGCGGGCGTGCGCGGAGCGCGGACGAAGGCCATGCCGGCGCCGACCAGCAGGAGGAGAAGCGCCACGATCCCCGTTCCGCCCGACGTGGCCCACATTTGCGCGGCCGTGCTGTGGAGCTGGAGGACGTTCTCGGTGCCGCCGTCGAGCGCCGCTCGCACGCGCGGATAGGCGAGCGGCACGGTGCCGGGGCCCCAGCCGGTGAGCGGCCGTGCCGCACCGAGGCGCATCCCGGCGTCGAGCATCGCCGCGCGCTGCGTGTTGCTCTCGCGGGCGGACTCGCCCCAGCGCTGGTGCACGACCAATTCACGCAGGCGCGGATTGGTGGCCACGCCGAGAGCGATGACGGCGAGCGCGGCGGCAGCGAGCAGCGCTTTGCGGCGCCGGCTCCACGGCGCGAAGGATACGATCGCCGCCGCGCCTGCGGCGCCCGCGGCGCCAAGGGCGAGCACGGCCCCGCGGCTGCTGGTCGAGGCGAGCACGATCCCCGCGACGAGCAGCACGGCGATCCAGCCCAGTCGCTGCCTGCCCCGTGTCGCCCACGCCTGCAGCGTGAGCCAGGGAATCAGCAGCACCACGGCGCCGCCCGTGTACGTGGAGTGGCCGAACGGCGCGGTGTTCCGTTCCAGCCAGGGCAGTGGCCATCGGCCGCGGGCCCAGAGGACGAAGCTGCCGATGGCGAGCAGAGCGCCGGCAAACGCGAGCGCGCGGGCGCCGGTTTCCCGCCGTCGTCCGCCCTCCGGTTCCGCGACTGACCACGTGTGATACAAGGCGAAAAACAACGCCACGCCACCGAGGGTCGGCCACACCCGGGGCAGGCTGGCGGCGGAGAACGGGCTCGCGAGGGCCGAGGCAAGTGCGGCGGCGGCGAGCAGTACGGCGCCCGCGGACAAGAGCGGAGGCGGCAGCCGCCAGTCGCCGGCGCGGAGCAGGCCGGCGCTGGCCAGCGCGATCGGGACGAGCGCGAGGCCCACGGCCACCCCCGCGAACGGCCAGCCGTGCAGCCGCGTGGCGGACGGAGGCATGAAGGTCACGAGCGCGAGTGCCGCGAGGCCGGCGGCCGTCGCGAGGCGGGCCGGTCCGGACGCGGCGCCGGGCGGGACGGCGGCGGAGGCGGACTCAGCGGGGTGCGGCATGGGACCGCGAGCAGAGCCGGGAGGCTCGGCACGCGCAAGCGCGCCACGGTCAATCGCCTGCGCGGGCGGGGCATTTTTGCGATTTGTTGACCGGGGGCGCGGGTCGCGGCGGGGCGAGGTCTTGACGGTGCGCGCCGCGCGCAGGCAGGCTTCGGGCGATGTCCGCGGAACTGCCGGTGCCGAAAAAGAAGCTCCCGATCCTCAAGCTGGCGATCGTCGGCCTGGTGCTGGCGGGCCTCGGCGTGGTGGCGCTGCGGGAGATCGGCGTGGCCCGGCTGGTGGGGCTGTTCGACCAGCTCGTCGCCGTCATCCGCGACATGGGCCCCTGGGTTTTCTTCTCCGCCATGGTCATCCTTCCCGCGATGGGCGCGCCCCTGATGGTGTTCAACGTGGTCGCGGGCGAGGCGTTTGCCCCGCAGATGACCATGCCGGGCGTGATCGTGACCGTGGCCGCGGCGATTGCGGCGAACCTTGCCCTCACGTACTGGCTGGCGCGCTACGCGCTGCGGCCGCTGCTGACGCGGCTGGTGGCGCGCTATGGTTACTCGGTGCCGCGGGTGACGCGGCAGAATGCCCTCACCGTGACGCTGCTGGTCCGGCTCACGCCGGGGCCGCCCTATTTCCTGCAGGGCTACCTGCTCGGCCTGGCGGAGGTGCCGCTGCGGCTGTTCATGATCGTCTCCTGGCTGGCCGTCGTGCCGCTGGCGGTGTCGGCGGTGGTGCTCGGCAAGGCGGCGCGCGAAGGCCACCTCGGCAAGATCGGACTGGTGCTGGGCGTGATGGTCCTCGTGGTGGTGGGCGTGCAGCTCGTGCGCCGGAAGGTGGCCAAGCGTGAGACCTGAGGCCGAGCCGGCGGAAGGGGCGCGGGCGGAGAGCGTCAGCGAATTCACGCGCCGCGTGAAGCTGCTGCTCGAGGGCGGGATCCGGCCGTCGTGGGTGCGCGGCGAGGTGTCGAACCTGCGGGCGCAGGCGAGCGGTCACGTGTATTTCTCGCTCAAGGATGCCGGGGCGCAGGTCAGCGCGGTGCTCTTTCGCGGCGATGCCGCCCGGCAGACCGTGAAGCTGCGCGACGGGCTGCAGGTCGTCGTGTACGGAGAGGTGAGCGTCTACGAGGCGCGGGGGCAGTATCAGCTCATCGTGCGGGTCGCGATCGACGACGGAATCGGGCGTCTGCAGCGGGAATTCGAGGCCCTGAAGGTGCGGCTCGCGGCGGAGGGTTTGTTTGCGCCGGAGAGGAAGAAGCCGGTGCCGGCGTTGCCGCGGACCGTCGGCTTCATCACTTCGCCGACCGGCGCGGCGGTGCAGGACTTCCTGCGCATTCTCACCCGGCGCGGCTGGCGCGGTCGGGTCGTCGTGCTGCCCGCGAAAGTGCAGGGCGAAGGCGCGGCGGCCGAGATGGTGGCGATGCTCGCGCGGGCCCAGGGACTCGGGATCTTCGACCTGCTCGTGATCGGCCGCGGCGGCGGCAGCCTCGAGGACCTGTGGGCCTTCAACGAGGAGCCGCTCGTCCGCGCGGTGGCGGCCTGCACCGTGCCGGTCATCGCGGCGGTGGGGCACGAGATCGACTTCACGCTGTGCGATTTCGCCGCGGACGTCCGCGCGGAGACGCCGAGCGCGGCGGCCGAGCTCATCACCAGTCATTTCGTCGACGCGCGGGAGCGCTCGCGCCGGGCCGCCGGATCGCTGCTGGAGCGAACGACGGCGCGGCTGGCGCGCGCCGGGGCGGAACTCGACCACGCCCGGTCGCGGCTGCGGTTGCTCTCACCCGCGGCCCAGGTGGAACAGGGCTGGCTGCGGGTGGACGATCTATCGAATCGGCTCGCCGCGGCGCTGCGGCATGCGGTGCAGGAAGGCCGGCGGCGGCTCGCGGAGGGCCGGGCGGCACTGGCGCGACACGATCCCGAGCTGCGGGTGCAGGCGGAATCGCACCGGCTTTTGGCGCTCTGGAAGCGGTTGCAGGCGGCCAGTCCGGCGTCGGTGCTGAACCGGGGTTTCGTGATCGTGCGCGATGAAGCCGGTAATCCGGTCACGCGCAAAGCGGGCGTGAAGAGAAACCAGCCGCTGACGGCGGAGTTCGCCGACGGCCGCATCGAACTGCGGCGCGTGCCGTAAGGCGGGTCCGCGACCCGCGCTGACCGGCGCGCGGGCTTGCCGGGGAGATTCAGCCGGGCCGGAGCCGCTTGTCCCCCGGCGGCTCCACCTCAACGGCATGCGTCCGGCTCAGAGCTTCGGGAACTTCATCCACTTCGCGCCGGCCTTGCCGCTCTTCACCACGGTCTCGATGAAGGCCATGCCGGCGAGCCCGTCGTCGATGTTGGGGAAATCGTAGCCGCCCTTCGGCGGCTTGCGCCCCGCGATGGCGTCGGCGATGGCCGTGGCCGCCCCGCGATAGACGTTGGCGAACGCCTCGATGAATCCCTCCGGGTGCGCGAAGGGCGTGCGCGTGGCGCCGGCGGCGGCGGGAGAGACGTAGCTGTTGCCGCGCCGGTGGACCTGCTGCGGTGCGTCGGCCTTCTTGAAGTACAGCTCGTTGGGATTCTCCTGGAACCACTGCAACGATCCCTTGGTGCCGTAGACGCGGATGTTGATGTTGTTTTCGTCGCCGCTGGAGATCTGCGAGGCGAAGAGAATGCCCTTCACGCCCTGGCTGAAGCGGACGAGGCAGTTGCCGTCGTCGTCGAGCAGCCGGCCCGGGATGAAGGTCGAGAGCTCGGCGCAGATCTCCTCGACGTCGAGGCCGGTGATGTAGCGGGCGAGGTTGTGCGCATGCGTGCCGATGTCGCCCATGCAGTTCGAGACGCCCGAGACGTTCGGATCCATCCGCCAGTTGGCGATCTTGCTGATCGTGCCCGACTCCAGCGCGGTGATCGCGTAGCCCTGCGGATACTCGACCACGACCTTCATCAGCTTGCCGAGCTTGCCGCTGCGCACCCAGTCGCGGGCCTCCTTCACCATGGGGTAGCCGGTGTAATTGTGCGTGAGGGCGAAGACCTTGCCGGACTTCCTCACCACCTCGCGCAGCTTGAGCCCCTCCTTGAGCGTGAAACAGAGGGGCTTGTCGCAGACGACGTGGAAGCCGGCCTCGAGAAACGCCTTCGCGATCGGGGCGTGCGTGTTGTTGCGGGTGACGATCGAGACGAAGTCGATGCGTTCGTCGGCCGGCAGCGCGGCCTCCTTCTGCACCATCTCCTGGTAGGTGCCGTAGACGCGCTGCGGGTCGAGGAACAGGTCCTCGCCCGAAAGCCGCGACTTCTCCGGATCGGACGAGAAGCAGCCGGCGACGAGATCGATTTCACCGTCGAGGCGGGCGGCCATCCGGTGCACCGCGCCGATAAAGGCGCCGCGACCGCCGCCGACCATGCCCATGCGAAGTTTGCGATTCAGTTTCATGAGGAAGGTGACACTGGGAGCGCGGCCGTCCCCGGCCGCAGTTTGGGGAGGCGGCCGGGGGCGGCCGCGCTCCCGGGAAGGCGGACTACAGCCCCACCGGCTTGCCCGACGCCGCCGATTTGTAGGCGCCGTCGATGACCTTCATCAGGGACAGGGCCTGGTCGGGCGTGTTGAGCGGAGCCTCGGTGCCTTCGAGGGCGCGGATGAAATTGGCGGCGGAGCGCACGCGGCCCATCGTCTCGTCGGGCGATACGACGATGC
>ERZ761602.5175-NODE-5175-length-15719-cov-5.026430_pt1 | contig 15719 bp, 16 predicted proteins | sample MGYA00512165_ERZ761602 | MGnify/ENA primary metagenome ERZ761602 (study PRJEB28899, sample SAMN02445085) | bioreactor sludge metagenome | biome: EBPR sludge; isolation source: Thorneside wastewater treatment plant | place: Australia: Brisbane, Thorneside...
CCGTCCGCCGTCTCGATCATCGCCACGTTGAATTCGCGGCCCTCGATGTACTCTTCGGCGAAGACGCGGGCCTTGTGCTGCGCCTCATAGGCGGCGGCGCGGGCCTCGACGGCGGCGCGGCCCCGGACCACGGCGCCCTCGTCGAGGCCGAGCGAGGCATGCTCGGCGATCGCCTTGACGATATAGCGGCGGTCCTCGCGCAGCGCCGACCAGTCCGGCCCCTCGGCATAGCCAGGGGTCGGGATGGCGGCGTCGGCCAGCAACCGCTTGGCGACGATCTTGTCGGTGCCGGCCATCAGGCCGAACGTGCCCGAGCCGGCGAAGGGCACGTGCGCCGTCTCGTAGAGCGCGGTGGCGACGAAGGCGAGGCGGTCGGTGGCGAGGAAACTCTCCACCATGTTGAAGACGAAATCGGGCGGGTCGCGGCGCAGGCCATCGAGCAGGACCTGCAGGTCGCCCTCGAACTTGCGGTGCTCGGCACGCCAGCCGAGGGTTTCGAGCACGGCGACCAGCGAGGCGGCGATAGCGCCGGTGGCGTTGGCGGGGTCTTCCTCCTCGCCGGGGACGACGGCCGTATAGAGCAGGCAGCGCTTCGTCATGCCCGGGCGGCCCCGTGCCGCGCGGCGAGGTCGGGGTGGCGGGCGAGGAACGAGGCGACGATCTCGGCGATGAGGTCCTGATAGGTGAGGCCGGCGAAATTGGCGAGGAAGACGAGATCCGAATAGTCGGGATGAAGGCCGGCGAGCGGGTTCACCTCGATGAAGTGTGGGCGGCCGCCGGCGTCCGACTTGACGTCCACCCGGCCGCCGTCGCGGCAGCGCAAGGCCCGCCAGCCGGCGAGCGCCACGGCGGCGGCGGCGCGGGCCTCGGCATCGTCCACCAGCTCGTAGCCGATCTTGCCTTCCCAGTTCTGCTTGTTGTCGTAGCCGTAGCCGCCCTCCGTCACCTCGTCGTCCTCGATCACCTCCATCACGCCGATCGCCCGCGCCGCCGCACCTTCGCCGGTAATGCCGACGGTGAACTCGCGCCCCGGCAGATAGGCCTCCACCAGCACCGGCTGGCGGAACTCGGCGATGAGCGCGGCGGCCACCTTCTCCAGGTCCGCCGGGCTCCGGACCAGGGAGGCGGGGCCGACGCCCTTGCCCGAACCTTCGGCGACCGGCTTGGCGAAAACCGGGAAGGGGAGCGTTACCGCCGCCGCCTCTGAGGGATGGGCGATGAGGGCGAAGGGCGCGGTCGGCACGCCGTCATGCAGCAGCACCTTCTTGGCCATCGCCTTGTCGAGGGTCAGCGCGTTGGTCAGCGGGTCGGAGAAGACATAGGGAATGGCGTAGGCGTCGAGCAGGCAGGGGACCTGCGCCTCGCGCCCGAGGCCGGCGACGCCTTCGCAGATGTTGAAGATGAAGTCCCAGCGCTCGCCGGCGACGAGGCGGGCGGCCAGCGCCTTCACATGGCCGATGCGCTCGACCGCGAAGCCGAGGGCGCAGAGCGCGGTCTCAAGGCCTTCGATGGTGCGGGGGCTGTCGAACTCGGCGGTCGCTTCCTCGCCATAGCCCATCGCCAGATAGTCCTGACGCAGATCGTAGGTCAGGCCGCAGCGCAGCATCACTCCGCGGCGTCGGCGAGGCCCGCGTTCCGGTCCCTACCCAGCGCGCCTTCCGGATCGACATAGCGATAGCGGCCGCCTTCGTAGTTGGTAAGCACGAGGGCGTCGCCGTCGCGGCCGACGACATAGTCGGGATTGACGGGGATCTTGCCGCCGCCGCCGGGCGCATCGACCACGAAGGTCGGCACGGCATAGCCGGTGGTGTGGCCGCGCAGGGAGCGGATGATCTCGACGCCCTTGTCGACCGTCGTGCGGAAATGGCCCGAGCCGGTGATCGGGTCGCACTGATAGAGATAATAGGGACGGACGCGGCGTTGGAGCAGGCCGTGCATCAGCGTGCGCATCACGGCGGCATCGTCGTTGACGCCCTTCAGCAGCACGGTCTGCGAGCCCAAGGGGATGCCGGCATCGGCGAGGCGGGCGGTTGCCTCGGTCACTTCGGGCGAGAATTCGGCCGGATGGGTGAAGTGCAGGCTCATCCACAGCGGATGGTGCTTCTTCAGCACCCGCACCAGGTCGCGGGTCACGCGCTGCGGCAGGACGACCGGGATCTTGGTGCCGATGCGGACGAACTCGACATGCTTGATGCGGCGCAGGCGGCCCAGCAGATAGTCGAGCTTGTCGTCGCCGATCGAGAGCGGGTCGCCGCCCGACAGCAGCACGTCACGAATCTCGGTGTGCGCCTCGATGTAGTCGAGCGCCTTTTCCCATTCGTGGGTCGAGAAGTGATACTCGCCGCCGGCGTTGCCGACCATGCGCGAGCGCGTGCAATAGCGGCAATAGGTGGCGCAGAAGCCGGTGGTGAGGAAGAGGACGCGGTCGGGATAGCGGTGGACGAGGCCCGGCACCGGCATGTCGTGGTCTTCGCCGAGCGGGTCGTCTTCCTCGCCGGGCCCGCGCAGGAACTCGTCGCCCACCATGATGTGGGTGCGGCGCAGCGGCTCCATCGGGTCGTCCAGGCCCATGCGCGAGGCATAGAAGGGCGTGATGCCGACGGGCAGCGAGCCGGTGTGGCGGGAGGCCGCGGCGCGTTCGTCCTCGGACAGCGTGAAGATGCGCTCCAGCTCGGGAAGCGTGCGGATGCGGTGGCGCGACTGCCAGCGCCAGTCGTTCCAGTCCTCCGGCGCGGCGTCGGGATAGAAGCGGCGCATGAAGTCGCGCGCCTCGGCCCCGATGGGAAAACGGTTGGGACGCTTCAGCGCGGTCGGCGAGGCGGTGGAGATCACCGCCGGCATCGGCCCCAGCAGCGCCGCGCTGCCGCGCTGCGACTTCCTGAGGCTGCCGCCGGCGGCGCTCTCGGTGAGGCCTGCGGCGCTCTCGGTGAGGGATGTGCGATCCTGCTTGCGCCTAGAGGCGTCGAAGATCGTATGAGCCGTCATGTGCGACCAGCGTCGTTTCCAGTCGTCCCGTGTGCGACGCCGTTCGACGTCTTGATCCCCTCACACGAATCCGAAGCGATTCGACACTACGCGAAGTTTTTCAGTCGTCAACAAAATGACGCGAAAAGCGCCCTCTCGACTGGAGCAGTTCAAGTCGACTGGGTTCAGCCGCCGTTCAGTCGATTTGGAAGCCCGACAGATCGATCAGACGAAAGGTCCGCTGGCGGTCCTTGCCGATCGTGACGGAGACGATTTCGGTTTCGCGGGCGGCCGCGAAGCGCCCGGTCACGTCGTTCGACTCCTCGCGCCGCGTAATGAAAAGCACGCGATCGGGCGTACCGGCATAGGGTTTCGTCATCTGGTAGTGATCGTTGGGATGGGTGGGATCGGGGGTCCACATCAGGATCGGCACGCCGCTGCGGCGCGTGTAGTAGAGCAGCGAGGCCATGTCCTCGCGGTCCTCGGCGAGCACCGCCTCGAAGCCGCCTTCGCGCGCCGCAAGGGCGATGGCGGGGCCCTGAGTGTTCCATCCGCGCAACAGCTTGAAGGCATTCGTCTGGCCGATGGCCTCGACGAAGCGTGGCGAGAGCGCCGCCGCAGTGAGCGCGGCGGCGGCGACGAGGGCGACCGCGAACGATCCGGCGAGCCATTTGCGGTTGGCGTTGGCGACCAGCCAGCGGGTCGCCACCAGCGCAAGGCCGGCATAGGCGGGGGCGGCCCAGTTGGCGTTGGCCTTGGAGAGGAAGGCGATGGAGAGCCCGACAAGGAGCACCGGCGCGCTGATCGCCAGCAGCACGGCGTCATCGCTGGTGGCGCGCGGCCAGGCGCCGGACCTGAGCCCAAGGGCGAGGCCGGCGACGATGACGCCCATGAGGACCGGGCCGAAGACGCCGAACTGGGCGCCGGCGAACTCGGCGAGGCGATCGGGGTGGAAGAGATCGCCCTTGAGGCCGGCGTTGTAGGCGGTGTGGGAGACGGTTGCGAAGCCGTTCTCGAGATTCCAGACGATGTTGGGGGCGATCATCGCCAGCGCGCCGGCGAGGATGAGCACGCCGTTGAGGCCGAGGACGTGGGCGCGCACCCGGCGGTCGATCAGGGCGGCGAGGGCGAGGCCGAGCAGGAAATAGCCGCCGGCGTATTTCGACAACATGGCGAGGCCGACCGCGAGGCCGAGGGCGAGCGCGATGAGGCGCGACTCGGCGGGGGCGCGGCGCAGCATGGCGGCGAGGGCGAGCAGCGCCGCCGACCAGAAGGCGAGCAGCGGCACGTCGGTCGTCATCAGGGCGCTGGAGAAGGAGACGCCGGGCAGGGTCGCGAAGGCGAGGCAGGACCAGAGCGCGACGCGGGCGCCATAGAGGAGGCGGCCCGCCTCGAAGATCAGCAGCGCCGAGACGGCGTAGAGGAGCGGCGAGGCGGCGCGGATGCAGCCCTCGCCGTCGCCGCAGACGGACGTCATGCCGGCGATGATCCAGGCGATCATCGGCGGCTTGGAGAAATAGCCGAAGGCCGGCTCGGTCGACCACGACCAGTATTGCGCCTCGTCCGGCCCGAGATTGAGGTCGGTGGCGAAGACGACATAGAGGCGCAGCAGCGTCAGCGCGGTTACCGCAGCAACGGCGGCGAGCCAGAGCCGGCGTTCGTCCGCGCCGCTCATGGCGCCCCTCCGGCGGCCTGCGCCCGGAAGACCGCGATCTCGACCCGCTGGCCGCGCGAATAGTTCAAGCCCGAAAGGCTCGCTACCTGCTCAATGGCGAGGCCGGCGGCGCCCTTGTCGAAGGTCTCGCGATGGCGGCCCTCGACGATGGCGTAGCCGCCGGGATGGGCGGCGAGGAAGGAAGCGGCCTCGGCGCCGTCGCCGACGAGGTCGATGTCGGTGGCGGTGAGGAAGACGAGGCTCGATTCCTGGTAGCCGGCCGCCGCGATGGGCGTACCCGGCGTCCAGCCCGCCGTGCGCACCGCCGCCGCGAGGCGCCGGCTGACATTGAGGTCCTCGGCGCCGCCGAGCGTCACCTCGAAGAGGCCGCCATAAACGATGGCGGCGAGGACCGCGGCGCCGGGCAGGAAGAGCCGCCAGGTCTGGCTGACGACGATCGTCGCGAAGACGGCGGCGGCGGCGAGGACCGCGAGCGCCAGCGCGATGTCGGCGAAGGCGATGCCGCCGCCATACAGGTGAGGCGCGGCCAGCATGAGGGCGGCGAGCGCGACGGCCATCAGCCCCCACCAGAGGAGATTGCCGATCCGCGCCGCGCGGGGCGTCGCATCGGGCTCGCGGGCGAAGCGCGCCGCGACATAGGCGCCGATGGCGAGGGCGAGCGCCGGATAGGTGGGAAGGACGTAGTGGGGCAGCTTGGTCGGCAGGATCTCGAACACAAGCCAGGTCGGCACCGCCCAGGCGATGAGGAACATCGCCCATGGCGCCGTGCGCATCTGCACCGCGCGCCAGGCCGCCGGAAGAAGAAGGATCGAGGCAGGAAAGAGGGTCAGCGTCACCAGCAGCAAGTAGTAGCCGGGGAAGCCGCCATGGCGTTCCTGCCCGGCGACCGCCTTGGAGAGCATGTCCCCGACCACCGCGTCGTACCAGAAGGACCAGCCCGTCTCGATGGTGATGGCGATCGCCCAGGGAAGCACGACGAGCAGCGCCAGCGGCGCCCAGATCGCCGGCCGCGTGCGGCGCAACCAGCCGATCCCGCCGCCCATCGGCCAGAGCGCCAGCACGGCGAGGCCGCCGACCATCAGCCCGACCGGCCCCTTGATGAGCGCGCTGAGCCCGAGGCCGCCGCCGATCAGCAGGGCGTCGAGGAGGCGGCCCGGCGCGCCGGGCTCAGCCAGCTGGCGCATGTAGGCGCGGGCGAGGCCGGCCATCATCGCGGCGATCGCCGCGCACATCATGGCGTCGGTCTTGGCGATATGGCCCTCGGCGACCAGCAGCATCGAGAGCGCGAAGATCGCCGCCCCCAGCGCCGCCGCCCGGCGGTCCAGCAGGGCGGCGCCCGCCATGTAGGTGAAGAGGATCGCCAGGATCGCCCCGATCGCGGAGGGGATGCGGTAGGCCCAGATGGGCGCCGCCTCCGCGCCGCCCAGCGCCGAAGCGGTCGCCGCCTGCATCCAGTAGATGCCGACCGGCTTCTTGTTGCGGGCGGTGTCCTGGAAACGGATCTCGACCGGATCGCCGGTCTGCAGCATCTGCCTGGTCGCCTGGGCGAAGCGCGATTCGTCGCGGTCGAGCGGCGGCAGGGTGAAGAAGCCGGGCGTCAGGAAGACGAGGGCGTAGACCAGGAGCAGCAGGGCGCCGGTGAGACGGGAAGGCATGCGTGTCGTTCTGCTCCGGCCTTGGCCATCCGGTTAGGTCGCCGGACGGTTTGCGCGCCGCCCGTCCCGCCGCCTATAAGGCGCGGCGGCCGGGCAATGGCCGCTGTATAGTATAGGCAGCATGACCAGCGAAAGCGCGCGTCCGGTTCCCGAACTCTCGGTCGTGGTCCCGGTCAAGGACGAGGCGGAGAACGTTCGTCCGCTGATCGACGAGATCACCGCCGCGCTGCGCGGCGTCGTGCCGTTCGAGATCGTCTATGTCGACGACGGCAGCGGCGATGCGACGCCCGCCGTGCTGGCCAAGGCGCGCACCGAGGTGCCGGAGCTGCGCGTGCTGCGCCACGAAAAGAATTCCGGCCAGAGCGCCGGGGTGCGCAGCGGCGTCAAGGCGGCGCGCGCCCCGCTGGTCGTCACGCTGGACGGCGACGGGCAGAATGATCCGGCCGACATCCCCAGGCTGCTCGCCGCCTATCGCGCCGCCGCTCCGGCCGAACGGGTGCGCCTGGTCGGCGGCCAGCGGGTCAAGCGGCAGGACACGGCGGCCAAGCGCTGGGCCTCGCGCTTCGCCAACGGACTGCGATCGTGGCTGCTGAGCGACGACACCCGCGACACCGGCTGCGGGCTGAAGCTGTTCGACCGGCAGGCGTTCCTGGACCTGCCCTATTTCGACCATCTGCACCGCTATCTGCCGGCGCTGATGAAGCGCGACGGCTGGGCGATCCGCATGGTCGACGTCGGCCACCGGGCGCGCACCAGAGGCGCCTCGAAGTACGGCGTGCTGGACCGCGCCTTCGTCTCGATCCGCGACCTGATGGGGGTGATGTGGCTGATGGCCCGCCGCCGCCTGCCGGGCGAGGTGAAGGAACTCTAGGCGTCCGGCGCGCCGGTCTTGTCCGGATAGAGCTTCCGGACCGCCCTGGGCAGGAGCCACGAGACGAAGATGAGGCCGAAGCCCCAGGCGGCCAACAGCGCGTAGTTGGACAGGTCCGAGCCGCTTTCGGCGAGCGAGCGGCCGCTCGCCCCCAGATTGGCGTAGACGATCGAGGTCGGGACCATGCCGAGCGCCGAACCCAGCAGGTAGCCGCGCGTCGACATGCGCGAGAGCCCGAAGACGTAGTTCACCAGGCTGTGCGGCAGGATGGGAATCAGGCGGACGACGAAGACCAGCCGCCAGCCCTGGGCCTCGGCCTTGTCGAGCCAGGGGCCGATGGCGGGGGCCTCGCGCAGGCGCACCGAGTCGGCGTTGACGAAGCGCACGAGGACGAAGCCGGTGAACGAGGAGAGCGTGCCGCCGACGAGCGAGAGGACGCTGCCCCAGACGGGTCCGAAGAGGACGCCGGCGGCGATCCCCATGATGAGGCGCGGGACGAAGACGAGGCCGGCCAGCATATGGACGGCGAGAAACTCCAGTGCCGTCGCCCACCAGGATTGGTTCTGCGCCCAGGCGACGATCGCCGCCGCGTCGATCGCATTGCGATAGACGAGAACGAGGACGAAGCCGGCGACGAGCGCTGCCACGATGGCGGCGCGCAGGACGCGGTTCTTCTTCGGCGAGGAGGCGAAATCGGACATGACCGGCCGCCTCATAGCATCGCGGCCGGCGGGCCGTCGATCACGATGGCGGGCGGGACTCCCCCGGCAGTCCGAAATACCGCCGGCCGAGCCAGAGCGCGACGCCGACCAGGGCGACCAGGACCGGCACCTCGACCAGGGGGCCGATGATCGCCGCGAAGGCGGGCTCGGACCCCAGGCCGAAGGCGGCGATGGCGACGGCGATGGCGAGTTCGAAATTGTTCGACGCGGCGGTGAAGGCGAGGGCGGTCGTGCGCGGATAGTCCGCCTCGATCAGCCGGCCCATCGCAAAGCTGATCGCGAACATGGCGAGGAAGTAGATGCAGAGCGGCAGGGCGATCCGCAGCGCGTCGAGCGGCAGCGCCACGACGTCGCCGCCCTTCAGGGCGAACATCGCGACGATGGTGAAGAGCAGCGCGGCAAGGGTCAGCGGCGCGATACGCGGCAGGAAGCGGTTGTCGTACCAGTCCGCGCCCATGGCCGGCCGCAGCAGGGTGCGGCTGAGATAGCCGGCCGCGAAGGGCACGCCGAGATAGAGAAGGACCGCGCCGGCCACGGTCCAGAAGCCGACCTCGACGACGCTGCCCTCGAGCCCGAAGAGCGGCGGCAGGACGGCGAGGAAGAACCAGGCATAGACGCTGAAGAAGAGCACCTGGAAAACCGAGTTGAAGGCGACGAGGGCAGCCACGTATTCGGTGTCGCCGCGCGCCAGCTGGTTCCAGACGACGACCATGGCGATGCAGCGGGCGAGCCCGATCAGGATGAGGCCCGTCATGTAGCCCGGCTCGTCGTGCAGGAAGAGGGCGGCCAGCGCGAACATCAGGACCGGGCCGATCACCCAGTTCTGCACGAGCGAGAGGGCGAGCACCCGGCGGTCGGCGAAGACGCGGTGCATCTCCTCGTATTTCACCCGGGCGAGCGGGGGATACATCATCACGACCAGGCCGATCGCGATGGGCAGGTTGGTGTCGCCGATGCGCAGGCCCTCGATCGCCGCCGGGAGTCCGGGAACGGCCGTGCCGAGGACGATCCCCGCCGCCATGGCGGCGAAGATCCAGACGGTAAGATAGCGGTCGAGAAAGGACAGGCGCCGCGCGTCAGGCATCGTCCGGCCTAGGCGCCGGCCGAGGCTTCGAGACCGACCTTGCCGATGTCGGCCAGCTTGTTCTTCAGCGACAGCCGGCCCAGCGAGGCGATCGGCAGCGAGGCGAAGAGCTCGACGCGCCGCTTGAGCACGCGGAAGGCCTCGCGGAAGGCGCGCATGCGTTCGGCCTGCGTGCCGGTCGCGGCGACAGGGTCGGCGACCCCCCAATGGGCGCTCATCGGCTGACCCGGCCAGATCGGGCAGACTTCGGCTGCGGCCCGGTCGCAGACCGTGAAGACGAAATCCATCTGCGGCGCGCCGGGGGCGGCGAACTCCTCCCAGTTCTTGGAGCGCAGGCCCGCCGTCGGCAGCTTCATCTCCTCAAGCAGCCTGAGGGTGAGCGGATTGACCGCGCCCGCCGGGTGGCTGCCGGCCGAGAAGCCCTTGAGCTTGCCCATGCCGTAGCGGTCGGCGATGGCTTCGCCGAGAATGCTGCGCGCCGAATTGCCGGTGCACAGGAAGAGGACATTGTAGGGTTTCATGAGCGCCGGGTCCTGACGAGGGATCGTGGAGGTGATTGACGAACCCCGGCGCCGCCCGTCCCGGCGGGGGCCGGGGGCGGCGCCGGGGGCTTTGCGTTCAGCCGCAGCAGGCGGCGGCGCGCGGCGCGGGGGCCGTCTCGTCCTTCGGGGCGCAGCAGGCCGAGGCGGCGGCGGGCGCTTCGATTTCCGCGAAATCGGGGCCGCGGCCATAGGTGGTCATCTGGCCGTGGGTGATGAAGCTCTCCCACTTCACGCCTTGCGGATCGGCGGCCCAGGTCTTGTCGGACCGCGCGTAGCAGCACTGGGCGCCTGCCTCGGGCATGATCGCTTCCTCAGCCGCCTTCAGGCGGGCGGTGATGTCGGCGAGTTCCTCGGCGCTTTCCACCTGGATGCCCAGATGATCGACGCCGCCCGCCGCACCGCGCTGAGAGATCGCGAAGTTCACGCGCGGGTCGTCGAGCATCCACTTGGCGTAGTCGGCGTGGCGGATGGCGGGATCGGCGCCGAACAGGGCGGCGTAGAAGCCGATCGAGCGGTCGAGATCATCAACGGCGACGTGAACGTGCAGGCGCTTCATGGGGCACTCCTTCGATGGCGGGGACGCAGACGGACGGCGCGCAGGCCGATCCGGCGCAGCAGTTTTCGGTCAGATAGGCGATGAGGCCGTTCATCGCGGCATAGTCGGCCGCATAGTGCAGCGACCGTCCGGTGCGGCGGACGCTGACGAGGCCGGCGTTCTTCAGCTGGGCCAGATGGAACGAGAGCGTCGGCGCGGGAATGCCGAGACGCTCCGACAGGAGGCTCGGCATCGCGCCTTCCGGCCCCGCCTCGACCAACGCGCGGAAGGCGGCGAGCCGGGCTTCGTGGGCAAGGGCGGCAAGGCCGCGGATGACGTGTTCCGATTCCATGATTTGATAATTATGGAATCATCAAACAGAAGTCAAGCCGGCGCGGCGCTGAAAGTTGCGTCCGCTACATGCGTACGGCCCGGCCCATAGTATAAGGAGAGCGATCCGGCGCGACGGCGCGCCGCCTCGGGAGGGTTCGATGCTGATTCAGGTGTTTCCGCTGCTGGCGCTCAGCGTCATCGTCTACAACATCCTCGTGCTGGTGGTCGGCGATTCCAGCCTGGTCGATGCCGGCATGACGACCTTCCTCAACAAGGGCATCGAGATCGGGCTGTTCTCGGGCGGCGCCTGGAAGTTCACGATCGGCGATCTCTTCATCGTCGTGTCGCTGGTGCTGCTGTTCGTCGAGATCCTCAAGTCGACCGTCACGACGGCGAACTCGATCGCCAATCATGCGCTCAGCCTGCTGGTCGGCGTCGTCGCGCTGATCGAGTTCCTGATGTTCAAGGGCTTCGGCACCTCGCCTTTCTTCATCATCATCTGCATGACCGTCATCGACGTGATCGCCGGCTTCTCGATCACCATCGTCGCGTCCAAGCGCGATCTCGGCATCGCCCCGCCCATGGTGGGCTAGGGCGGCGGCCGGTGCCGGTCCCCGCGGGACCGGCGGCTTAAAAGAGGAAATAGATGAAGGTCGCGATGATCAGGTAGTCGACGACCCGGGGAATGGCGAAGCGCGCGCGCCGGGGCGACGGACAGCGGCAGCGCGGCTATCGCGGCATCACCCGATCGGTTGTCCTCGCCCGCCATGACGGATCCCCGGGCGAAGCACCGTCCCGCAATGGGACGGTGCGGCCTCGCCTGGGGCGTTCAGAGCAAGCGCCGCGCCCTAGGATCGCCAGTGCAGCGTCGTTTCGCCGACGGGGTTAACGAAGGGGCGGCCTTCCGCCTGCGAGGCGGTCCACTCCTTCTTGATGCGGAAGTACCACATGGCCGGCACGTCGGCGTCGCGGATCAGCATCAGCCGCGGGTCGTGCTTCAGGCCCTCGCGCTGCAGCGTCACCATCCGGCGGTCCTGACCGAGGAAGATCCGGGCGATGGGCTGGAGCAGCGGCCGCAGCAGGCCGGCCCAGCCGATGTTCCAGAAGAAGACCTGCGTGACCTCCGTCTCGCTCTCGGTCAGCGGCGTGCAGGCGGTGAAGCCGAAGACGCGCTTGGCGCCGGCCTTGATGATCTCGTAGCGCAAGCCCGGCAGTTCGAAGACGATCTCGGTCACCGGCCGGCCGCCGATCAGCTTGTAGAGTCCGGCGTTCTTCGAGGGCGGGTGCGGCAGCATGGTGAAGCCGCGGCGCGAGGGACCGTAGTTCTTCGCTTTCTGGTGGATCGAATCCGGCTTGCGCCACCACCAGACGTTATGAACGAACGGCCCATGCGCCGGGTCCATCAGGCCGACCACGGCATGGTCGACCGGACAGGGAAAGAGCTGGCGCTCGACGAGGCCGGGCCGCTGACCGGCCTCCAGCGGCAGGTCCGGGGGGCCTTCGGGAGGCTCGGCGCTCTGGCGTTCGGGCGAGGCCATGTAGATCCAGATCAGACCGTTACGCTCGGCGAGGTGGTAGCGGCGCACCCTGATCTTCGCCGGGTCGATGTCCTGGCCCGGCACCAGCGAGGGAATCAGCCGGCAGCCGCCGTCCGGTCCGAAGCGCCAGCCGTGATAGGGGCATTCCACCGTGTCGTCGGCCATCCGCCCGGCCGACAGCGGCACGCCGCGATGCGGGCATAGATCGCGCAGCGCGAAGGCTTCGCCCGCCTTGGTGCGGCCGAAGGCGACAGGCTCGCCCAGCAGTGTCTTGTGCAGCACCCTGCCGGGCTTCAGGTCGCGCGAGAGCAGCGCGAAATACCAAAGGTCGCGCGCGAAGGGCGGCGCGGCGCTGGCGGTGGCGGCGGTGACGCCGGCGGCGGCGGTGGGGGCAAGGTCCATGGCAGGGTGTGCTAGCGAATGCGCGAGGCGCTGGAAAGGGGGCGAAAAGCGACTAGTCTTGCCGCTATGACAGCATCGATCTCCCCGCACGACTTCACCGCCCTCCGCTACGAACTCAACGATCACGTCGCGACCGTGACGCTGAACCGGCCCGAGGTGCGCAACGCGCTCGACCGCCGTGCCTATGACGAGGTGGAAAGCGCCTTCCGCCACATCCATGCCGACCCGGACGTCCGCGTCGCCATCGTGACTGGCGCCGACCCGGCCTTCTGTTCCGGCGAGGACGTGAAAGCGATGATGACCGGGGCGCAGAAGGAGGCGAGCGTCACGCGGCTCACCTCGGGTGCGGCCGGCACGACGCCCGCCGCCGCCGCCGTGCTCGACTGTTCCAAGCCGGTCATCGCGGCCGTCAACGGCGTCGCGGTCGGCTGGGGCTGCGAACTGGCGCTCTTCGCCGATATCCGCATCGCCTCGGAGCGGGCACGGCTGGGCGAGATCTTCATCAAGCGCGGCCTCATCACCGATGTCGGCGGCCTGTCGCGCCTGCCGGCGCTGGTCGGGCCGGAAAAGGCGGCCGAGCTTCTCTTCACCGGCGACATCGTCGATGCGGCCGAGGCGGCGCGGATCGGCCTCGTCTCGCGCGTCGTGACGCACGACGACCTGCTGCCGGCGGCGCGCGATCTCGCGGCGCGCATCGCCGCCAATCCGCCGCTCGCCGTCGTGGCGATGAAGGAGGGGCTGCGGCGCGGCACCGGCTATGCCCATGCCGAACTCGGCGCCTGGGTGAGCGCCACGCTCGGCCGGCTGTTCCAGACCGAGGATCATCGCGAGGGCGTCGCCTCATTCCTGGAAAAGCGCGCGCCGGTGTTCCGGGGGCGCTGATGGCGTTGTTCTTCGACCAGGGCTGGTTCGACGCCCGCCTCGCCGAACGCCACCTGCGGCGCGAGGACCTGGGCGCGCTGCTCGGCCTGGATGCCGAAGCCGTGGCGGAGATCTGGAAGGACCAGCGCGAACTCAAGGCCGCCGACGTGGCGGTGATCGCCGCGCTGCTCAACGTGCCGGCGGCCGAGGTCGCCGGACGGGCGGGGATATCGACGCCCGTGCCGCGGCAAGCCGCCGGCGAAGGCGACATCGCCGCGCGGCTCGTGGTCATCGAGGCCAAGCTCGACGAAATCCTGCGGCGGCTGGGCTAGGCGCGGATCGAGAAGATCGGTGAGGTGTCCTCAAGGGGGACATACGATGCACGCCCGGCAGGAAGGGCTGCCGCGAAGCTCTGCGCCATCAACAGGGTCAGACAGGCCGCATCGCCCCGCGCCTGCGGCGGCAGGGCCGGGGTGTGGCGGATGGCGGGGATCTCGATCACCTCGACCACGCGCCCGGGCGCACCGAACCACGGCGTGGCGCGCAGGGCCGAGTGTATCGATTTGGGACCGCTGATCCTCATGGCAAGCAGAGGAGCAAGGGTTGGGCCGGGATGGGGGTGAACGGAAATTAAGCATCTTTTTCAGCGACTTGCGAGCGAGGCCCACGGCGGCTTCGGGCTTTCTCAACGCTTTGCAGGCATGATCCGGCGAACGGCAGAGGCCAAACGGGGCAACGGGACGTGCACGGACACAGGGCAGTCGAGGCGGTCGAGAGGCTGCGCCAGGCGGCGACGCCGCACTGGGCGGCGCTGGCGCTGATCGGCTCGTCGGCCTGCGCCTATGACTGGATCGTCGACGGCGACGCGATCGCCTGGCTGGGCGATCCGGTCGATCTGTTCGACCTCGACACCGACCGGCCGCCGGCCACCCGCGACGACATCGCCGCGCTGATGCGCCCCGGCGCCAGGCTGCCGCTCGACAAGATGGTCTATGCCGGAGCCGGCGGCCGCGAGACGTTTTCGGGCCGCTATGCGCTGCGCACCAAGACCGGCGGCTATGTCGCCATCGAGGATCGCGGCATCGTGATGCGCGGGGCGGACGGCCGGATCGAACGCGTCGTCGGCACGCTGGCGGCGACCCAGTTCGGCCCGGATACCCAAGGCGAGCGCACCGGACACCTCGACCGCGCCCAGATGCGCGACGCCATCGACGCGGCGATCGACTGGGCGGCGAGCGGCGGGCTGGACGCCGCGCTGCTGATGGTCTCGATCGACGCGCTGGGCACGATCAACGATTCCTACGGCCTCGATGTCGCCGACGAAGTGATCGCCGCGACGACGCGCCGCCTCGCCGCGGCGCTCGGGGCGGAGGGCGGCGCGCTGGGCCGGGTGGGCGGCAACAAGGTCGCCATCCTGCTGCTCGACTGCGCGCGCGAACAGATCCGCGCCCAGGCGTCGCGCCTGCGCGAAGCGGTCCAGGAGAGCATGATCGCGACCAGCAGCGGCCCGATCGCCGCGACCGTCTCGATGGGCGCGCTGCCGCTGCCGAGCGGGGCGGCGACCTCGGAAGTCGCGCTGATGCGGGCCGAGGACGCGCTGTCGCGCGCCAAGCGCTCGGGCCGTTCCAGCCTCGCCATCTACGACGCCTCGCCCGAACGCGAGGCGGCCCGCAAGCACAAGGCCGACACCGGCGCCCAGATTATCGAGGCGCTGAAGGCCGACCGCTTCCGCCTCGCCTACCAGCCGATCGTCTGCGCCCGCACCGGCCGCATCGAATCCTACGAGGCGCTGATCCGCATGCTGCGCGAGGACGGCTCGCCGGTCCCGGCCGGCGACTTCATTCCGGCGGCCGAAGAGCTGGGCCTGGTGCGCGATCTCGACCGCCGCGTGCTGGAGCTCGCCTCGGTGGCGCTGCGCCGCGCCCCGGCGCTGAAGCTGGGCGTCAACGTCTCGGGCATGAATGTCGGCGACGAGATGTGGATGCACACCTTCGCCACCCATCTGGCGGGCGACCGCTCGCTGACCTCGCGCCTCACCATCGAGGTGACGGAAACGGCGGCGCTGCACGACATCGACGACGGCATCCGCTTCGTGCAGTATCTGCGGGCCGCCGGCTGCCGGGTCGCCATCGACGATTTCGGGGCGGGCTACACCTCGTTCCGCAATCTCCAGACGCTCGACCTCAACTGCGTCAAGATCGACGGCTCGTTCGTCAAGGGCATCGCTTCGCGGCCCGACAACCAGGCCTTCGTGCGCACGCTGGTCTCGCTCGCCAAGACCTTCAACCTGGAGGTCGTGGCCGAATGGGTCGGCACCAAGGAAGAGGCGACGCTGCTGCGGGCGCTGGGCGCCGACAAGTTCCAGGGCTGGCTCTTCGGCGCGGCCGACATGACCCCGCCCTGGGACCGCCGCGCGAGCTGAAGCGCGGCCGGTCAGGCCTTTACCCGCCTTCCCTTCTCGGGCACCCGTCCGGTGCGGTGCGTCCTTCGAGACGCGGCCGTTGGCCGCTCCTCAGGATGAGGAGGGTTTGGGATGG
>ERZ761602.5177-NODE-5177-length-15718-cov-4.224031_pt1 | contig 15718 bp, 11 predicted proteins | sample MGYA00512165_ERZ761602 | MGnify/ENA primary metagenome ERZ761602 (study PRJEB28899, sample SAMN02445085) | bioreactor sludge metagenome | biome: EBPR sludge; isolation source: Thorneside wastewater treatment plant | place: Australia: Brisbane, Thorneside...
CTTTAATAGAGTGTCTACACAAAAAAATAAACAAAACATTTAACAATCTCTTGGATTGTCGACCGGTTTCAAGAAGTCATGCGTCCAGCATAATTTTTTAAAAAATCGCTTCTGCAATTCGTTTGGTTGGCCCCGGGTTGCTCATGGTATAAAAGTGTAATACCGGTGCGCCAATTTTCATCAATTCCTTACACTGTGCAATCATATGCTCTATGCCTACTTCTCTTACCTCTTTCTCTGATTTACATTTCAGCACTGCTTCACTCAGTTCTTCAGGAAGATCGATGTGGAAAATCTTTGGTAAGCTGATTAGTTGTTTTGAAGATGTAATAGGCTTTAATCCCGGAATGATTGGCACATTAATGCCATTTTCGCGACACATTTTCACAAACTCAACATATTTTGAATTGTCAAAAAACATTTGAGTAACGATGAACTGAGCACCCATCTCAACTTTCTTTTTCAGGAAGCTGAAATCTGTTTTCAGATTTGGAGCTTCGAAATGTTTTTCAGGATAACCGGCAACACCGATACAGAATTGGGTTTTATAAGCAGTATCATGATCTTCGTGAAGATAAATTCCATTGTTCATATCAACAACCTGCTGCAGTAACTCTGTTGCATATGCATGTCCACCCGGTGTAGGAATGAATCCTGAATCAGCATGACGGGCATCGCCTCTTAATACCAGAACATTGTCAATGCCAAGGAACTGAAGATCAATCAGTGCATTTTCTGTTTCTTCTTTGGTAAAACCACCACAGATCAGGTGAGGAACAGCATCTACTTTGTATCTGTTCATGATTGATGCACAGATAGCAACCGTACCCGGGCGTTTACGATAAGATACTTTTTCAAGTAAACCACTATCATGCTGCTTGTAGATATAATCCTCACGATGATAGGTTACGTCAATAAAAGGAGGATTAAATTCCATAAGCGGGTCAATTGCATCGTAAATACCCTGAATGCTTTGTCCTTTTACCGGAGGAAGTAATTCAAAAGAGAATAGTGTTTTTCCCTTTGCGTTTTTTATATGGTCAGTAATTTTCATCTATGTTAGTTGTGTCTTTGCCAGTTTTTACAGTTACAGTCAGGTAATGCTTAATAAGCCAGGTTCGGACTCAGCCAGCGCTCTGCTTCTTCAACGCTCATCCCTTTGCGAACTGCATAATCCTCAACCTGATCTTTCTGAATTTTGCCTAATCCGAAATAACGTGCCTGTGGATGAGCAAAGTAAAATCCGCTTACCGCCGCTGTAGGATACATCGCAAAACTTTCGGTCAGGTGAATTCCTGTTGATTTTTCAGCATCGAGGATCTCAAATAATGTTGATTTTTCAGTATGATCAGGGCAGGCAGGGTAGCCCGGTGCCGGACGAATACCTCTGTACTTTTCTTTGATCAGTTCTTCATTGCTTAAGGTTTCATCTTTAGAATATGCCCAGTATTCCTTTCTTACCAGTTCATGCATCCGTTCAGCAAAAGCTTCTGCCAGACGGTCGGCTAATGCTTTTACCATGATACTGTTGTAATCGTCAAAGCCCTTTTCATATTCTGCTACGAGTTCATCACAGCCAATGCCTGTGGTTACTGCGAAGCCTCCCCAGTAATCAGCAATTCCTGATTCTTTAGGTGCTATGAAATCTGATAATGCATAATAAGGCTCTCCTGCAGCTTTTTCAGCCTGCTGGCGAAGGGTATGAATTGTTCTGTAAACCTGAGATCTGCTTTCATCAGTATAGAGTTCAATGTCATCACCAACTGAGTTTGCCGGCCAGAATCCAATTACTCCTTTTGCTTTCAGCGACTTCTCTTTTATAATTTTGTCCAATAATGCTCTAGCATCCTCGTACAATTTCTTAGCCTCCGTACCTACAAATTCATCCTCAAATATGCGAGGATAGCTGCCTCGAAGCTCCCATGTATGGAAGAATGGTGTCCAGTCGATATACGGAACAAGTTCTTCCAATGAAAAATCAGCAAAGATTTTTGTTCCAAGGAAACCCGGCTTTGGTGCTATAGAGCCGTTCAGGTCGATTTCAAATTTGCCTGCTCTGGCCTCGTCAATTGTTACAAAGCGTTTATCAGATTTCTTATTTAAATGAGCTTCTCTTGCCTTGGTATATTCATCGCGTATAGTTGAAATATATTCTTCACGATTATCATCACTCATCAGTGTGCTGCAAACGGTTACACTCCTTGATGCATCCAGAACATGTACCGCCGGACCTGAATAATTCGGGGCCACTTTAACTGCAGCATGTATTCTTGATGTAGTTGCACCTCCGATAATGAGAGGGATGGTAAAACCTTCACGTTCCATCTCCTTTGCGAAGTGAACCATTTCATCCAGTGAGGGAGTGATTAATCCGCTAAGGCCAATGATATCGACATTCTCTGCTTTGGCAGTCTCAATGATTTTTTGTGCCGGAACCATTACTCCAAGGTCAATTACCTCAAAGTTGTTGCAGGCCAGAACAACTCCAACAATGTTTTTACCAATATCGTGAACATCGCCTTTAACTGTAGCAAGTAAAACCTTGCCGGCATTCTTCCGTTGATTACTATCGGCATTGTCCAGTTTTTCCTGTTCGATGAAAGGTAGCAGGTAAGCAACTGCTTTTTTCATCACCCTTGCAGATTTTACTACCTGCGGAAGGAACATCTTACCTTGTCCGAACAAATCTCCAACAATGCCCATTCCATCCATTAAAGGACCTTCAATAACCTCTAATGGTTTTGCATATTTCTGACGAGCTTCTTCAACATCATCATCCAGATAGTCAATAATACCTTTTACCAATGAATGAGAAAGCCTTGATTCTACACTTTCTTTTCGCCACTCTTCATCTTTAACAATGACTTTGCCCTTGGTTTTAATGGTATCAGCAAATTCAACCAGGCGTTCGGTAGCATCCTGACGGCGGTTAAGCAATACATCTTCAACCAGCTCAAGCAGGTCTTTTGGTATTTCTTCATAAACCTCAAGCATACCTGCATTCACGATTCCCATATCCAGTCCGGCTTTGATAGCATGATAAAGGAATGCTGAATGCATTGCTTCACGCACGGTATTATTGCCTCTGAAGGAGAATGAGATATTACTTACTCCACCACTTACCTTGGCAAGGGGTAGGTTTTGCTTGATCCAACGTGTAGCTTCAATGAAATCTACAGCATAATTATTATGTTCTTCCAGACCGGTGGCAACAGTTAAGATATTAGGGTCAAAAATGATATCCTGAGGTGGAAAATTAACTTCATTCACCAGAATATCGTAAGAACGTTTACAAATTTCAATCCTTCTTTCCAGCGAATCAGCCTGTCCGTTTTCATCGAAAGCCATTACTACTACTGCAGCACCATACTGACGAATTTTTGCAGCGTACTTTTTGAATGATTCTTCGCCCTCCTTTAAAGAAATGGAGTTGACAATTCCTTTGCCCTGCAGACATTTTAATCCGGTTTCAATTACCGTCCATTTTGAGGAATCGACCATGATGGGCAATTTGGCGATGTCGGGCTCAGAAGCAATCAGGTTTAAGAACTTCACCATTGCTGCTTCAGAGTCAAGCATACCTTCATCCATGTTCACATCGATAATCTGTGCACCTCCCTCTACCTGCTGACGAGCAACAGAAAGAGCTTCTTCAAAATTGCCGCTAAGGATCAGCTTTGAGAATTTTGGTGATCCGGTAATATTGGTACGCTCACCGATATTCACAAAATTGGTTTCCGGAGTCAGTGTTACCGGCTCAAGCCCGCTAAGTCGTAAGAACGGTTCCGGAACCGGCGGAACTCTTGGTGGGAATTTCGCAGCTTTTTCAGCGATGCATTTGATGTGTTCAGGTGTTGTCCCGCAACATCCTCCAACGATATTGACAAAACCACTTTTTATGAAATCCTCTACCAGATGTGCGGTTTCATGAGGCAATTCATCATAAGCCCCAAATTCATTCGGAAGTCCGGCATTGGGATATGCTGAAATGAAGCAGCCTGCCTTTTGAGAGAGCTCCTCAATATGCGGACGCATATCTTTTGCGCCTAAAGCACAGTTCAGACCTATACTTAAGAGATTAGCGTGACTCAGAGAGTTCAGAAAAGCTTCAACAGTTTGTCCGGATAATGTTCTGCCGCTTGCATCGGTGATAGTACCTGAAATCATAATCTCGATCTTGCGACCGATTTCATTTTCATAATTTTTAGCAGCAAAAAGAGCTGCTTTTGTGATCAGTGTATCAGTAATGGTTTCGAAAAGCAATACATCAGCTCCGCCATCTATTAATCCTTTTATCTGCTCGTAATATGCATCTACCAGTTCATCAAATGTAACCGCACGGTAGCCTGGATCATTTACATCAGGTGACATGGAGGCCATTTTTGTGGTCGGGCCAAGGGCTCCTGCAACAAAACGCGGTTTTGAAGGGTTTCTGGCAGTATATTCGGCAGCAATCTCTTTTGCAATTCTGGCACCTTCAAAGCTCATCTCGTAAGAGAGATCTTCCATCTGGTAATCAGCCATGGAAATGCGCTGAGTGCTAAAGGTATTAGTCTCAATGATATCAGCTCCGGCTTCCAGATATTCTGCATGAATGGCTTTGATCACATCAGGTCGGGTGATGTTAAGTAAGTCGTTATTTCCTCTCACATCACAAGGGTGATCTTTGAATCGATCTCCCCTGAAATCAGCTTCGGTAAGTTGATAACGTTGTATCATGGTGCCCATAGCACCGTCAATAACTAATATTCGTTTTTTAAGTTCCTCTCTGATCATTGAGTATAGCCTTATATTTTTAATGCCTATGGTCTGTCCAATAATATTAAATCAATTTTGAACGCATAAACAGAATTTAAACTGGCTTATCGTCGAAAAGTCGGGTGTTGATGACTTCCACTTATCTGCTCCCTAAAATGTGGGATAGAATTTAGCACCTTGTGAGTACAGGTTGCTAAGACTTCGCAGGGTCTAATCCCTCCGTCTTTCTTAATAAGCAGTGCAAAGGTGCAAGATAATCAGGTGAAAAGCAAATCTTATAACTGTTATCGGTTAATGGTAAATTCAGACAACCGATAACAGACAACTAAAATTATTTATCTCTTCCTCCAAACAATCTGAGTAACATCAGGAAAAGATTGATGAAATCGAGGTACAGGGTTAAAGCACCCATAATAACCATTTTGGGAGCTGAAGCATCACCATATTCTATTCCTTCTCCTATGCGCTTTAACCTTTGCATATCATAGGCAGTTAAGCCAACAAACACTGCAACTCCAATGAAGCTGATGATATAATCCAGTTGACTGCTTCCCAGGAAGAAGTTAACAATGCTTGCAATGATAATTCCGATCAGTCCCATAGTTAAGATTGAACCGAACTTCGTCAGATCCTGGCCGGTGGTATATCCTGCAATGGCCATTACCGCAAAAAGTGCAGATGCTGAAATGAAACAGCCTATTACTGATGCTGATGAGTATACAAGCAAAATATAACTCAGGCTGATACCGGTTGCAGCTGAATACAGCACAAAGATTAAGGCAAGAGCAGGGAAAGAAAGCCGATTCATTCCGAACGACATGACCAGTACAAAGGCAAGTGGTGCGAACATGGCAATAGTGCCAAGCGTGGTTCTTGACCCACTGATCGGATCCATCAGCATACTTAGTAATGTAGGGTCAGATGAGAATGACCAGGCACAGACTGCAGATAAACCCAGAGCGATGAACATCCATAAAAATACATTAGGAAGAAAATTTCTACTTGTTATTCCTCCTTCACGCTGAATGATTGGCTCATTACTGTATTGATACACTGTTTCTTTTTCTGACATGGTAAATCTTTTTTCTAAAATTAGTAATTTGATACTTGATTAACGAACAATCCTGGAATTCTGTTGTGCAGAAATAATTGTTTAGTATAGTCGTCTGCTTAACTCCATTTCTACATTTTTGAAAAACTGCAGCGGCTTCAAATTTCGCCAGGGCATATCATCCAGATTTCCTCCAAAGTTCAAATAGTAATCAATGTTATTTCTTCTGAATTCGCTGATTACATGTTCTCTGAAATTTATTCCGGCAATCCAGCCATCTTCAATATCCTGAAACCACTCTTCATAATAGCAATCGTCTGAGGAATGAAAGTTTAAAACATTCTCACCTATGAGTATGAATTTATTGATTCCTTCCACAACCATCAGATCCAGTATCTCACGTTTCAGGTTCATGATATCGTTGCCAATTGCATCATTCCATTCTCCTATAAATTCGATAATTGCATAAGATCTTTCATAATCAACGAATAATACTTTGAGATACAGCGTTTGAGAACCAAAAAAATCCCATTGGGGATGAATCAGGTAATTATATATCTGCTTATCAAACTCAAATTCGCTGTAATTAGTTTCGTAAAACGGCGATAGCTGATCTTCAGAAGCGATATAGTCATCTCTCCAACGATAATATGGTTCTATTTCATGCATCTTTATTCTCCCTGAGGGGCATTTTCAATTGCTTTTCTGACATTGCCATATTGATCAAGCAGCTGCTGAGCTCTGCCGGCATCCAATCCGGTAGCCTGCATTACCATATTAACAGCTCTTCCAACCAGTTTAATATTGGTTAACTGCATATCAACCATTTTATTGCCTTTAACCCGGCCTAACCTGATCATGGTTGAGGTGCTGATCATGTTTAAAACCAATTTTTGAGCAGTTCCTGATTTCATACGGGTGGATCCGGTTACGAATTCCGGACCTACAACTACCTCTATCGGGTGTTTAGATTCAGCAGCTACCGGACTGCCGGCATTGCATACAATACATGCGGTTTCCAGTCCGTGTTGATTTGCCATTTTTAATCCGCCAATTACATAAGGTGTGGTTCCTGATGCGGCAATTCCGATCAGCACGTCTTTTGCGGAAATATCATAGGCTTGCAGATCTTTCCAGGCCTGTTCAGTATTATCTTCTGCATTTTCTACGGCTTTTCGGATTGCTGTATCACCCCCGGCAATGATGCCAACTACCATGTCGAAAGGTACTCCATATGTTGGTGGGCATTCTGATGCATCGAGGATACCAAGCCGGCCACTTGTTCCGGCACCGATATAGAACAAACGACCGCCTTTACTCATTTTATCGACTATTACATTGACTACTTTTTCAATAGCCGGAATTGCTTTCTCGACAGCAAGCGGCACTGTTTTGTCTTCATTATTGATGCCATGCAGGATTTCTGCAACCGACATTTTATCCAGGTCTGTATAGTTTGAATCCTGTTCTGTTGTTCTGTTCATGTTAAATATTTACAGTGGTAAAAATCGGAATATTATTGTTTAGCCGGTCAATTATTTTGCAATAAAAAACCCGACCTGGATTTTCAGATCGGGTGAAGTTTTGATTGTATTTTCTGTTAAAGAAATATCTCGAATCCTGCTGTGATAAGTCTCGGTAATCCTACTCTGATTCCTTCAGGTCTTCTGCTGCTGATATACCTTTGGTCTGTGAGGTTTTTTACCGAAAGGTTCAGGTTTGCATTAGTTTTTGGGATTCTGTAATAAGCATTCGCATCTACAATATATCTGCTGCTTATTTTGCCGGTTCTTCCATTCGCAGACGGAGCTTCGCTATTAAGTTCGTCTGTAAATTGAGAACCAATGTAATTTCCGGATACTCTGAATCCGAAACCATTCTGGAGGCTTATACCTGCAGCATTCCAGATCATCAGATTGGTTGCATAAGGCAGTTTGTTGTTTTTTACGTTTACGCTTGTACCGTTTACCGCGATGAAACGATCATTACTGTATTCAGAATCCTGGATGGTGATACTGCTTTCAAAAGTGTAGGAATTCTTATTTCCTGACATTTTCCCGAAATCAATCTGGAAACCCGCTTCAATTCCTCTGTGAAGAGTCTGTCCGCCATTTACAACACCACTCGCATTTGAATTTCCTGATGAGTTAGACACCGGAATAATCTGATTCTGGAAATCGAGGATGAAACCTGTTAACTCTGCATTGAAATAGTTGTTTAATTTAATTCTGGCTCCCAGCTCATAATTGGTGCTTAACTCGGCATCCAGATTATAGGGCACCCCTGTCGCTGTAATGGCATCTTTAATTCTTGGAGGGGCAAAGCCCTTGTGCACACCGGCGAAAAGATTAATCATATCATTAGCTGAAAAATTGATTCCTGCACCAGGTATTAAGGCCATCGTATTGTCTTTTGCAATGATACTGGTGTCTCTGATTACATTATTGACACCATTAATGCGATATCTTCCACGCAATATTTCTCGCTCATAATCAAAGTTCTCGAGTCTTAATCCTGCGTTTACAGAAAGCTTTTTACTCAGGTCAAACCTGTTTTGCGCATAAGCACTGAAAGCATAGCCGGTTCTTACTTCTTTATCTCTGAGTGTTCCCTGAGAAGTATTTGCGTTGCTGCCTACTATAAATTGCTCATCTGCTCTTTCATATAAATATCTTGCACCTGTTTCAAGTACGTTATCGATATTAAATAATTTGTGCTTAACACTCAGACGTGGCTCTATTCCTGCAACTTCAAATTGTCGGTTTCGGTTTCCGGTTGAATTTAACATGTACACAGAGCCGTTGCTTACGGTAGGATCTCCCCAGATTATTCCTGTCTGGTTTGAAGCAGTAGAACTGAATGAGAAATCCTGTCTTTGCCAGTCGCGGGTAGTGGTATAAGCAAATGCTGTTGTTTTTAAGCTGATACGATTATTGAATTCAAGCTGGTGGGTTGCACTTCCTGAAAGTCTTTTTACAGGAAGATTATCATAGGGTGACATACGAACAAAATCCTGACCACCCTGATTAAACATGGGTTGAGTTAAACCGATATAAGTAGAATTAGATTGCTCATCATAATAACCCAGTTTAATTCCGAGGTTTGATTTTGAATTTAATTCAAATCTGATTTTAGCTGAAAGGTCGTTGAGATTGAATTGCGTCGGGCCCAGATCATCTGCTCTTTTATGAAGGTAGGAAACTAAAAATCCTGTCTTACCAATCGTATTGCCATAGGTTCCAAAGCCTGAGAAAAAGCCGCCTTTTGCTCCTGAAATTTTAACGCGTGTTAATTCCTGCGAAGGGGGATCAGCTGTAAAGAAGTTGACTATACCTCCAATAGTTTGAGGGCCATATAAAATCTGTCCGCTGCCTTTAAGAATTTCTATTCCCGACATTTTGTCGATTGAGGGAGTGAAATACATTTCAGGTTCTCCGTATGGGCCTAAAGCTATAGGAACTCCATCCTCAAGCATTAACACATTACGACTTCTGTCGGGGTCCAGACCGCGGATGCTGATATTTAATCGTAAACCGGCACCTTCTTCATCCACTACATTTACTCCGGTTACCTTGCGTAAAACCTCATTAGAGGTTAGAGGGGCAGTAAGTCTGATTTCACGTGAATTTAGAACTGTAGCTGAACCAGGCACTTTGCTGATCAATCCATCCCGTTTGCCAATAATTACGATCTGTGGCATCTCTATGGCAGTGCTATCGGCCAGTTTCAGCCTTTCTTCGGCTTTTTTTAGTTGTGCACCGGCATCCTGTATCAGTATCAGAGCAATCGAAAGGGCGATAAGTCGCTTCATATTATTTAGACTAAATTTAAATTGGGCGCAATATTACGACTTGATCTTTAAAAAGTCAAATTATTTAGAATGATTATTAATAATATTTTTGCTGATTAATTGCTGTACTTAAGCCACTTGAAAATGAATAAATTTGATGTCTGATCAGAATGAGAGCAAGAACCAAAAGAAATGTATTAATTGCTGCAGGATACGCTGCAGTCATGGCAGTAGGTTTAATGCTGGGGCCAAAGCTTGTGCGTGAAAATCAAAACACAAGAAACGGCTCTTTCATATCTTTTGGCAACTCCGGTCGTGCAGCCAAAGTGGAACAGGTTATTCAGATTATCAATGAAAATTACGTGGATTCTGTGAAGCTTGATACAGTTCAGGATCTTGCGATACAGGAGATATTGAAACATCTCGATCCTCATTCAGCCTACCTTCCACCAGCAGAAGCCCAGATACTTTCTGATGATCTGGAAGGAAATTTCAATGGGATTGGGATCGAGTATTATATGCTAAATGATACCTTACTGATTACTTCTGTTAACCATGGAGGACCTGCTTTTAAGGCAGGCATTCAGCATGGCGACAGAATTCTGGCTATCAATAAAAAGCCAATTGCTGGTATTCGCATCAATTCGAAAAAGGTAATTGAGCAAATCAGGGGAAAGCGTGGGTCTGCCGTTGAATTATTGGTAAAGCGCGACAATATTCATAAGAATTTTCTGGTAAAGCGCGACAGAATTCTGGTAAGTAGTATTGATGCTGCTTATTTGATTGACAATCAGAATGCTTATGTGAAGATCAGTAAGTTTGGTGCTCAAACCGACGAGGATTTTCACAACAGTTTGGTGAAGCTGAAGAAACAGGGGATGAAAAATCTGATCCTGGACCTTCGTGATAATGGAGGGGGCTACCTTAATTCTGCAACTGCACTTGCCGATGAATTTCTCAAAGATCAGGAATTGATTGTTTATACCGAAGGATTACATGAACCGAGAACTGATTATTATGCCGGACCGAAGGGTGAGTTTGAGCAGGGAAAGCTGGTTATTCTGATCAATGAAAATACGGCATCGGCCAGCGAGATCGTTGCAGGAGCCGTACAGGATCTGGACAGAGGTACGATTATCGGCAGGCGTTCGTTTGGCAAAGGTCTGGTTCAGGAACAGTTTGACTTTGGAGATGGATCGGCATTAAATCTGACCATTGCAAGGTATTATACGGCTTCAGGAAGATCGATTCAGAAGCCGTATAAAAAGGGCAATGATGCTTATTTTAACGAGTTAAATGAGCGTTATCAAAGTGGTGAGCTAAATGTCGGATCAGAAGAAATAAGAGATTCTTTATACCATAAAAGGAAAACCTACACTACACGTTCGGGTAAGGTGCTTTTCGGAGGAGGAGGAATTATGCCGGATATTTACATTCCCGTTGATACCAGTGCTCACACAGATTTATTTTTCTCTTTAAGTGCAAAGGGAGTACTGAATGATATGCTCTACAATTATCTGGTCAAATATGATTGGAAATACACTAAAGTGGATGATCTGATCAGGAGTTTTAACCTGAGTAATCAGGATTTAAAGGTACTCGGAATGCTTGCAGCATCTAAAAAAATCAAGCTTAATGAGCAGCAGCTTAAGCGTTCAATGCCCCTGATTAAAAGTCAGCTCATGGCATTGATGGCAAGATATTATTTCGGCGATGAGGGATTTTATAAGACTTTGAATTCCGGCGACCGGGCTGTAAGCCAGTCGCTGGAAGTACTCAGCTCTTTGTAATTTATTGTGCTTTATTAACTGAGTCGGTAGAAACAGAGTCAATCTTTAAGGTATCGTTTTCAAGTGCTGCATTTAACATCGAGTCTGCTGCAGCAGATTCTGCTATTGAATCGAGTTTTGCCTGTTTTTCAGGATCGGAGCTGTTGCAGGAAGTGAAGCTTAATGCAACTGCAGCCAAAATTAACATTGATTTTCTCATTTTACTGGATTATTTCTGTCTGAAGAATATCTGAATCGGTACTCCGGTAAAATCAAAGTGTTCACGTAATTTGTTTTCCAGGAAGCGTTTGTATGGTTCTTTAATATACTGTGGCAAATTACAGAAAAATGCAAACATCGGAGAAGATCCGTTGATTTGAGTAATGTACTTGATCTTAACATACTTGCCTTTCACTGCCGGTGGAGGAAAGTTTTCAATAATCGGAAGCATTACATCATTCAGTTTGGAAGTAGGAATCTTCTTTAATTTATTTTCATACACCTGTGAAGCTGCTTCGAGTGATTTATAGATACGCTGCTTTTCAACAACTGAGGTAAATACAATTGGCACGTCGGTAAATGGGGCGATCTTATCATAGATCTGCTCTTCAAATACTCCGGTGGTTTTTGTGTTTTTCTCAATCAAATCCCATTTGTTCACCAGAATGACGATTCCTTTTTTATTCTTTTCAGCAAGGTGAAAGATGTTTATATCCTGTGATTCGATTCCCTCCACAGCATCGATCATCAGAATCACTACATCTGCTTCTTCCAGGGCTTTGATGGTACGCATCACTGAGTAAAACTCAATATTTTCCTTAACCTTAGTCTTTTTACGAAGCCCTGCTGTATCAATCAGCATAAACTCATGTCCAAACTGATTGTAATGAATATGTATTGAATCGCGGGTTGTGCCGGCAATTGGGGTAACGATATTTCTTTCGCGACCAATAAGTGCATTGATCAAAGACGATTTGCCAACATTTGGTCTTCCGATAATGGCATATTTAGGGAGCTGATTGTCGTTTTCATCTTCATCCTCAAAATGCTTGATCACTTCATCCAGAAGCTCTCCTGTGCCGGATCCGGACATGGAGGAAATGGGATAGATTTCGCCAAGTCCGAAGCTGTAAAAGATACTCGCATCGTTCAGCCGCTGGTTATTATCTACCTTGTTTACTACTACAAATACCGGTTTCTTGCTTCTGCGCAGCAATTTGGCAATATCATCATCCAGATCTGTAACACCGGTTACCACATCAACCATAAACAAAATGACCGTTGCTTCTTCAATAGCAATCACAACCTGTTCACGAATAGCGGCTTCAAATACATCATCGGAATGTGCCACATATCCTCCGGTATCAATTACTGTAAAATGCTTATCAGTCCACTCAGCGATTCCATAATGCCTGTCGCGGGTTACCCCGCTAAAGTCATCTACAATTGCTTTACGAGTTTCGGTTAATCTGTTATATAATGTCGACTTTCCTACGTTCGGGCGGCCTACTATTGCGACGATGTTGCTCATTTTTATTAGTATTTAGTAGTTAGTAATTAGTAGTTAGTACTGCTTACTTCTTACCTGGATTTATAATTTGGGGCACTGATTTATTGAATCGGTGCCAATGGGTTTATTTAAGTTACTCTCTCTTGTCTCAATACTCAATACTATGTACTATTCAGTATTAGTCTTCATATCCAAAATTCTTCAGGTAGTTTTTACGGTTTCTCCAATCGGGAATTACCTTAACAAACATTTCCAGAAATACTTTTTTCTGAAGAAACTCTTCCATGTCTTTGCGGGCATAGGTTCCTACTTTTTTTAACATTTCTCCGGCTTTGCCAATGATGATGTTCTTTTGGGAATCACGTTCCACTATGATCTCTGAACTGATGCGGATAATTTTAGGTTCTTCTTTAAAAGCAGTGATGATTACTTCTGTGCTGTATGGGATTTCTTTGTCATACAGTTTGAAGACCTTTTCTCTGATGATTTCCGATACAAAGAAACGCTCATTTTTATCTGTCAGCGCATCTTTTTCATAATAGGCAGGGTGCTCAGGCAGATGATCTAAAATGAACTGCATAACCGCGGGAACATTATGGTCGTGAAGAGCTGAAACCGCAAAGATGGCTTTGGGGTTTAATTTCTCCTGCCAGTAAGAGATCTTTTCTTTAACCAGTTCTTCGTTTGATTTATCGATCTTATTGATGACCACTGCTATTGGTGAACTGGTTTTACCCAGTTTCTCTATCACGTCAGATTCGTCATATTTTTCATTGATATCAGTCACAAATAAGACGATATCAGCATCAACTAAGGAGCCGTTTACGAAGCTCATCATAGATTCCTGCATCCCATAAACAGGTTTAATGACTCCGGGGGTGTCGGAAAAAACGATCTGATAGTCAGGCTCGTTCACAATTCCAAGAATCCGGTGACGCGTAGTTTGTGCCTTTGGAGTAACTATTGACAGTTTTTCGCCAACTAATGCATTCATTAATGTTGATTTTCCAACATTCGGTTTACCTACCAGGCTAACAAATCCGGCTTTATGAGACATGAAAAAAATATTTTAAAATTTATTTGGACTACAAAGAAACGAAATATATCTTTGCAGACCAATTTAAAACAACAGAGAACGTTCTTTAAAGCTTTAAATTGATACAGTGCGGGATGGAGTCCCGTAGATACGGGAGTAGCTCGTCGGGTTCATAACCCGTTAAAATTATGATAAAGTGCGGGATGGAGCAGTTGGTAGCTCGTCGGGCTCATAACCCGAAGGTCGTCAGTTCGAGTCTGGCTCCCGCTACCAGGTAGGATTAAGCTGAAAGCAAAAAGCGTAAAGCTGAAAGTCGAAGCAAGTGAGAAGCAACCAAAGGTAGCTTTTACCTTTTACCTAATAAGCTTTTAGCTTAAAAGGCCCGTTCGTCTAGGGGTGAGGACGCCAGATTTTCATTCTGGAAACAGGGGTTCGATTCCCCTACGGGCTACGAAACAACAAAAAATCCCTTGTAAATCAAGCATTTACAAGGGATTTTTGTTTTTACTGTCAATATTACTGTCAGTTCTGGGATCAAGCCTAATTCTTGGGGGTAAAGAAAAAAAAGAGTTGATTTGGGATCATGACGAAAAGTTGGGGGATATAGATTTTTAAATGGGTAGATAGTATTTCTTTAGAAACGTCAAAGACTCTTCTTCACCTTGTATACACAAAATATCGGTGCATTTTTATTGGCTGAAACGGGATTGCTGGACGGAAAAAATGTTCCACACATTGGGCTCACATTACTGAATTCAGAGAGAAATATCCAAACATAGAGGTTGAAGACGGTGCTATCATCACTGAGCATGATAATATTTACAGTAGTGGTGGAGCCAGCAGTTTATGGAATTTAATATTGTACTTGGTAGAGAAATTCTCTGACCGGGAAACAGCGGTAATGATCTCTAAATATTTTGCCTTAGACATTGGCAGGGATAATCAATCTCAGTTTGCTATTTTCAGGGGACAGAAAAATCATGGTGATGCAGATATTCAAAAAGTTCAGGATTACATTGAACAGCAATGTGAGAAAAGGATAAGCATTGAGGAACTGGCAAACCTGATCAATACGGGGCGGCGAACTTTTGAACGCAGATTTAAAGATGCAACCAACAATACCCCTCTTGAATATCTGCAAAGGGTAAGGATGGAGGCGGCGAAGCGGTTTTTTGAGGCTTCACGTAAAAATGTGGCTGAAGTGATGTACGATGTGGGTTATACGGATACCAAAGCATTCCGGGATATCTTTAAAAAGATAACCGGATTAACGCCCATTGAGTACAGAAATAAGTTTGCCCGGGTTGGGAATGAGGTCTAATCTGTTTTGCAGAATCTGACTGATTTCAGTGTGCTATTATTACTTCTACTTAGCGCTCTTCTGCCGGAATATGAATAATAGCAAATGATGTTAGTCCAAAACCTCTTCCTAATCCCTTAGGACGTAATGAATCGGGTGGAGAACCATTCAGACCAACATACAATTTAGAGCCATCATCACTTATTTTTAAGCCGTAAGTGCCGCCCGGAGCATAATTGAAAGCTTTCAACATGGGCTCGGCAAGAAATGCAATAGCTTTTTGTTTTCCTGTGGCTATCTCATATTGAATAACCGGTGTACCTGAAAATCCTGCAGATCCATGGGCTCCCGGCAGATAATAAAGATATTTTTCATCTCTTGATAAATCACACACGGTAATGTACTCTCCGTTTTTTAGAAAATTACTTCCCAAAATTGTCAGTTCATCTTTTGAAGGAGAATACCTGAACAAATGATTCCCCATAGTTGTACCATATATATAGC
>ERZ761602.5178-NODE-5178-length-15716-cov-4.450418_pt1 | contig 15716 bp, 17 predicted proteins | sample MGYA00512165_ERZ761602 | MGnify/ENA primary metagenome ERZ761602 (study PRJEB28899, sample SAMN02445085) | bioreactor sludge metagenome | biome: EBPR sludge; isolation source: Thorneside wastewater treatment plant | place: Australia: Brisbane, Thorneside...
GCCGCCAGCGTCACGGCGGCGAGCAGCGCCGGGACGAGCAGCAGCTTGACGACGAGTACCAGCAATCGATGCCTCCCGGGGTGCCTGGCCGCCCATGGTAACGCTGCACGTGCTGCCGGCCTGGCCGGCACCCGCGGACATTACCTATCCAACGCCACGGACCGCCCGTGGCATGATGAAGGCCGGGAACCCGACGGAGGAGGTCACATCCATGGCGAACCTGGCCGCGATTCGCGAGCAGCTGCTGAAACGGCAGGCCGAGCTGCGCCAGCGCACCGAGCGCGCCAACGCGGACCTGCGCCACCAGCGGGACCCGCTGGCGGCCGACTTTGCGGACCAGGCGGTCCAGCGCAGCAATGACGACGTGCTGGCGGCGATCAGTGACTCTGCCCAGGGCGAGCTGAACCAGATCAGCGTGGCCCTGCGGCGTATCGACGCCGGTCACTACACCACCTGCGCCGGCTGCGGCGAGGACATCGAGCCCGGACGCCTGAAGACCGTCCCCTACACTGACCGCTGCGCCAGGTGCGCGGCCTGACCCCACGAGGGAGAACCGCCATGCCGACACTGCTCCGCCACGGCCTGCTGGCCATTCTGCTTGCCACCCTCCTGGGTGCCCTGCCGGCGACGACCGCGGGTGCCGCCACCGCCGCCGAGATCGATGCCCGGGTGCAGGCGGCCCTCGCGCGCCTGCACGGCGAGGTCAAGGGTTCCGAGGCCGTCACCAGCAAGGCGGCCGGTGTGCTGGTGTTCCCGGAGGTGCTGAAGGCCGGCTTCGTGATCGCGGGCGAAGGTGGCGAAGGCGCCCTCCGCGTGGGCGGCGCGAATGCCGGCTATTACACGATCTTCTCCGGCTCGGTGGGCTTCCAGGCGGGCGGCCAGAAGCGCGACATCATCATTGCCTTCATGGATGCCGACAGCCTGAAGAAGTTCCAGGCCAGCGATGGCTGGAAGGCTGGCGTAGACGGGTCGGTGACGCTGATCGACGTCGGCGCCGGGGCCGCCATCGATGTCACCAAGATCAAGCAGCCCATCGTCGGCTTCATGGTGGGCCAGAAGGGCCTCATGGCCGGCGTGTCGATCGATGGGTCGAAGATCACCAAAGTGAAGAAGTGACGCTGAGCGCGACGATGGCGGCAATGAGCAGCCATAGTCCGGCGAGCACCGCGGTGGCCCGCCAGCAGGCCCGGCCGAGGGCTGCCTCGAGCGCCGGCGAACTGCCCTCCCGCCCCAGCGTGCCCCACAACCTGAAGTAGGCTGCGAGCTCGCGGCGGATCCACAGGCCGCAGGCGACCACGCCGGCGAACAGCGCCAGCTTCAGGGCCAGCCAGGCCGGCAGTCCCGGGGCACCCGGGGCGACTCCTGCGCCCAGGGCGAGCAGCAGGAGGATGACCAGCCAGCGCACGGCCCGGTCGAGCCGGGCCAGTGCGGCCCCCGCCGGGCTGCCGCGCTTCCGATGCACGGTCTCGACGAGCACCAGCCAGGCCACGCCCAGGGCGCCCGCGACGAACGCCCCCGCATCCCCGCCGGGAACGTAACCGAGCAGCATTGCGAGAGCCGTCCCGAGCGCCGCCTGCAGCACGAGCGCGTAGCGCACATGCTGGTCGACGTCCATCACGTGGGAGAGCAGCCGGTCCCGCTCGGCGAAGGGCGTGGCGGTCGCGCCGGTGACGTGGCGGAAGGTCCTGTTGATCACCAGCTCCGCGCCGAGCCAGTAACCCAGCACCAGCACGTGCGCAACCAGCAACAGGTGGATGATCAAGGCCGGCCCGCGGGCTCAGGAAACGCCAGCCAGCATCCCGCCGTCGATGCGCAGGGTCTCGCCGGTGATGAACGAGGCCTGGTCGGAGCACAGCCAGACCACCGCGTTGGCCACCTCGTCGACGGTGCCCACCCGGCCGACCGGGTGGGCAGCCATGATCTGCCGGGACACCTCGCGGTCCTGGAAGAACAGGCGCCGGGCCATGTCGGTGGTGATGACCGCGGGGCACACGGCGTTCACGCGGATGCCGTCCTTCGCGTAGTCGAGGGCCGCGGTCTTGGTGAGCCCCACGACACCGTGCTTGCTGGCGTGATAGGCGGCGCCCACGACGCCACCCATGAGGCCAGCCACCGAGGACATGTTGACGATGGCGCCCCCGCCGCGGGCGAGCAACGCGGGAATCTCGTACTTCATCGAGAGGAAGACGCCGGTCAGGTTCACGTCAACCACCTCGCGGAACGTGGCCTCGTCGTAGTCGGCCGTCTTCACGTAGGCGGTGCCCTCGATGCCCGCGTTGTTGAAGGCGCAGTCGAGGCCGCCGAACGCCTCCACGCAGGCCACCACCAGCGAGCTGACCTCGCTCGCGTGCCGGACGTCGGCGGGCACGAACAGGCCGCTGGAACCGGCCTCCTCGACCAGCCGCACGGTCGCCTCGCCCTCGGTACGACGCCGGGCCGCGACCACCACCCGGGCGCCCGCCCGCGCAAAGGCCAGCGCGGCGGCGCGCCCGATGCCCGAGCTGCCGCCGGTGACGAGGGCAACCTTGTTGGACAATGCCGGCGTGTTCATGAGGATGCCTCTCGTCGTGGTCCGGTGAGAATGGGCCAGTAAACGGCCAGGAACAGGCCGAAGGCGGCGAGCCAGCCCGCCGCCGCCACGTCGACCAGTGCCAGGTAGCTGCCGGATGCCAGCGGGCTCGCGATCCGCACGAGAACCGCCAGGTTGAGCAGCAGGTAGGACAACGACGTCAGTGGCGCCGCCGCCAGCGCGCGCCCCGTGTGCCCCAGCGACACCCGTGTGGCCACCGCGAGGATCATGGCGCCCACGGCGCCCATCGTCAGGGCATGGATCGCCGCCGAACGGGGCAGCGGCAGCCCGAGTGCCGTCAGCCCCAGCAGCAGGTAGCCAACCGGCAACCAGGCGTAGGCCACGTGCAGGATGAACACGAGCGGTTCGGCGCCGGTCACCCGGCCGCGCCAGCCCGCCAGCCGCACGCCGTGGAGGGCCGCTACGACCAGCGCAAAGGTGCCACCAATGGGCGCGGCCGCGCCGACGCCGTCCGCGACAGCGGCCACGATGGCCAGCGGCACGATGAGGATCTCGAGGACACGATGGCTGCGCGGCAATGCGGTGGCCCCCCGCTGACGGAGCCAGTTTCCCGTGAACGCCGGGACGATGCGCCCGCCGATGATCGTGATCAGGACGAGCAGCAGGTGGACCGCCAGGGTCAGGGCTGGCCGCTGCGCCCCAGGCAAGACGCCTGTCTGCGCCAGGTGATAGGCCACGTCGAGCGCACCGAACATCAACACGACGCCGACGACGGGGTAGTTGCGCCGGCTGCCGCCCGCCACGACCTCCCGGGCGACGAGGGCCGCCAGAAGGGCCGGAAACAGCAGGTCGACCGCCGCCTGGACTTCCACGGGCAGACCGGTAACGCCCAGCATCGCCAGCCGTCCCGCGACCCATGCCAGTACCAGCATGCCGAGACGACCGCCGGATACCGGTGGCCGGCCAGTCCAGGTGGCGACCGCGGTCAGCAGGAAGCCGGCGACCGCCGCGCCCGCGAACCCGAAGAGCATCTCGTGGGCGTGCCAGAACACCGGATCACCCACCGGGGTCCGGACTGGAAAGGCATGCAGCATGCCCAGCCAGAGCAGCATGGCCAGGATGGAGAACAGTGCGCCCAGCAGGAAAAAGGGCCGGAAGGCGTAGGACAGCAGGGGCCAGGCGGATGCTGCCATGGGGTACTCCGCAGCAGGTGGCGGGAGTACCCATGGTACTCCGGCAGTTGCGGCCGGTCAGCGCCCGGACATGGGCTGGGCGATGCCGTTGCCCCAGGTCATGGCGGCGACCTGCAGGGCCGGGAGTTCGGCGAGGGTGCAGGGCCTGCCGTCGGCCAGGATCGAGGCCACGGTGGCCTCGTCATTCTGCTCCAGCGCCTCGGCCAGGCGCAGCAGCTTGCCGATCCGGCCCGTGCGCGACAACAGGGCATCGCGCACGTCGTCCGTGACGTTGAGCTGCGCGACAATCTCCGCGACAGGCGTGCCGAGCAGCGCGTCCATGAGCGAGAGGATGCCGGTCATGAAGGCCCGGTCCCGGTAGCCCTCGTCGAAGGACTCCCGCTCTGCGAGCAGTTCCATCAGCTTGCCCCGGGTAACGGCCAGGGTGAGCAGCGGGCTCGGGAAGTCCCCCGTGCTGTGGTGGGCAAAGAGCAGCACCTGCAGCCATCGCTGCAGCTGGCGGGTGCCGAGCACGACCAGGGCGTGGGACAGGGACTGGATCTTGCTGCGGAAGCCCATGCTCACGGAATTGACGAGCCGCATCAGCTTGTAGCTGAGTTCCGGCGACTGCTTGAAGGTCTGCTCGATGGCCTGGGGCTCGGCGTCGGTCAGGGTCTGCTGCAGGAGGTTCATCAGCACCTGCTTGGACGGATCCGCGCGACGGCCCTCGAGGATCACCGGCCGTGCAAAGTAGTAGCCCTGGAAGAGGTCGAAGCCGAGGTCCCGGCACCAGTTGGCCTGTTCCAGGCTGTCGACCTTCTCGGCCAGCAGCTTGACCCCGGCCCGGCGCGCACGGGTCACCAGGCCCGGCACGTCCCCCGCCGGCGTGGCGGGAATGTCCACCTTCACCACCTCGATCAGGGGCAGCAGCGCATCGTGGGTCACGTCCATCTGCACGATGTCGTCGAGCGCGAAGTGGAAGCCGGCGGCGCGCAACTCCCGGCAGCGGCTGACGATGTCGTCGTTGATCTCCACCGTCTCCAGCAGCTCCACGACCGTGCGGTCGGGCGGCAGGAGCTCGACGACGCCCGACATCAGCAGTTCCGCATCGAAATTGATGAAGCCACGGCAGCCGCCCAGCACCGCGTCGATGCCCAGCTCGTTGAAGGCATGGGCGATGACGCTGGAGGTGGCCATCCGGTCGTCGGAGACGTTCGCGCCCTCACGGCAGCCGGAACGGAACAGCAGCTCGTAGGCCACCGTGTTCTGGTTCCGGTCGAGGATGGGCTGGCGGCCCAGGAGGAAGGTCGGGGAAGCGTGCATGGAGGCTGCATTATTCCGGGGCAGCGACCCCGGCGCAGAGAGCCGGCGCACACTCTCAGCCGAGCACCCGCTCCACCGTCCACCAGGCCCCCGTGGCCGCGATCAGCAGCGACGCGGGAACGACCACCCGGGCGCGGTACCAGGGGCGGTTCCGGAACCACAGGCCGACGGCGGCGAAGGCCAGCCCGATCACGGCCAGCTGCCCCAGTTCCACCCCCACGTTGAAGGCCACCAGTGCCGGGAGGAACTCCCCCGGGGGAAGCCCCAGTTCCGTCAGGACCCCCGCGAAACCCAGCCCGTGCAGCAGGCCGAAGCCGAACACCACCCAGACCCGCCAGGGCTTGAGGCCCGTGACGAACAGGTTCTCGAGCGCCACGTAGACGATGGAGACCGCGATCAGCGGCTCGACGATGGCCGGCGACAGGGAAATCACCCCATAGAGGGAAAGCGCGAGCGTGATCGAGTGGGCCAGCGTGAACGCCGTCACCTGGTAGAGCAGTGGCCGCCAGTGGACCGACAGCAGGAAGATGCCGAGCACGAACAGGATGTGGTCCAGTCCCTTCGGCACGATGTGGGTGAAGCCCAGCACCACGTAGTCCCGGAAGACCTGGGCCGTCGTCCGTACGGGCACCAGGGCAGGATCGAGCTCGAAGGGCTCGCTCGTGGCGCCGGGCTGCAGCCAGTCGGCGCGGACCACGGCGCCGCCCGGTGTGGCGAGGCGCAGGGCGCTCTCGCCGAAGTCCGGCGCATAGCGCCAGGTGAAGGTGCGGCTGCCGGGCGGTACCTGGCCCTCGAGACGGAGGACCGTGAGGCGCTCCACGCCGGGGTCGCCCACCGCCGGGATCCCGACCTCGGCGAGCGCCGGGCTGGCCCGGTCCCCGTCGAAGCGCAACTCCATGCCATCCAGAAGGCGCGGCGCCGCTGCGTCGAACCGGGCCCGCAGCGCCTCCGGGGGCAAGAGCCGCAGGGCGTCGTACTCGGCGGCCTGCGGCGCCTCGCTGGTATCCTCGTGCTCCGGGCCGATGCCGGCGAGGACCGCCTCCAGGTTCAGGTTGATCGTGGTTGCGTAGGCGCCGTCGCCTTCGAACGTCACCGTGACGATAGCCGGCCGCAGGCGATGGGCGTCTGCGACCGGCGCCACCAGCAGGCAGGAAACGGCGGCCAGACACCAGTGGCGCACTCCGCGCATCAACCGCTCCTACGCCCGTCGGGCAATGTGCGAGACTAACCCGATGCCCGCATGCTTCTCCACCCGCACACGGCGGTTGCCGGTGGCCGCCCTTCTGGCGCTGTGTGCGACATCCGGCGCGGCCCACGACTTCTGGATCGAACCCGAGGCCTTCCAGCCTGCGCCGGGCAGCGAGGTCCCGGTCACCCTGCGCGTCGGCGAGAATTTCTCCGGCACCAGCCAGCCCTTCGTCCCCGGGTGGTTCGTGGATTTTTCCGTGAGCTCGCCGACTGGCCGGGCACCGGTTGACGGCCTCGTGGGTGACGACCCGGCGGCGACTATCGGGATGCCGGAGGCCGGGCTCCGGATCATCGGCTACCACAGCGAGCGGTCCTTCGTGGAACTGGATCCGGCGAAGTTCCGGGCGTACCTCCTGCAGGAGGGACTGGACGGGGTCGTCGCGCTACGGCAGCGACGCGGCGAGGCGGGCGTCAATGGCCGGGAGTACTACTCCCGCTGCGCCAAGGCGCTGGTGCAGGCGGGCAGGCCGGGGCCCGGCTCCGGGTTCGACCGGGTCCTCGGTTACCCACTCGAGCTGGTCCCCCGCGCGGATCCCTACCTGCTGGGGCCAGGTGATTTGCTGCCGGTCGAGCTGCGTTACCGGGGCCAACCCATCAACGGCGTGCTGGTGATCGCCTTCCCCTCGCGCGAGCCGGGCCGGCGCGTTGCCCTCCGCACCGGTGCGGACGGCCGGGTCACCATCCCCCTCGATCGGCCGGGTCGCTGGCTGGTGAAGGCCGTGCACATGATCGAGGTTCCGGACCCGGACCCGCAGGCCGACTGGGAAAGCTTCTGGGCGTCGCTGACCTTTGCGATCCCGGCAGGGCCTGCGTCGCCATCAGCACCGCGCTGATCTCGTCGGACCGGACGAGGCGACGGATCCGGTCGAACTGCCCCAGCGCCTCGGGATAATTGCGCCCAAGGTGCAGGAGCCACTGCTTGAGGCGGCCGTGCCGGTAGCGCTCCGGCACGGTCGCCACCACGGCGTGCCAGAAGCGGGCGACCATTGCCTCGACCTCGGGCCAGGCCATCCCCCGGGCCGCGGCCCCCCGGATGAGTCGCGGCAATGCCGGGTTCGCCACGGCGCCCCGGCCGAGCATGAGGTCCATGCAGCCGGAAACCGCCTGGCAGCGGCGGGCGTCCTCAACGGTCCAGATCTCTCCATTGGCGACCACGGGCACGGCGACCTGCGCGCGGATCCGGGCGATCCACTCCCAGTAGGCCGGGGGACGGTAGCCGTCCTGGCGGGTCCGTGCATGCACCACGAGCTCGGCGGCACCGCCCTCGACGAGCGCGGTGGCACACTCGATGGCACCGTCCGGTGAATCGAAGCCGAGCCGCATCTTGGCCGTCACGGGGATTGGCGGTGGCACCGCCGCCCGCACGGCCACGACGATGTCCTGCATGAGCCGGGGCTGGCGGAGCAGCGCCGCGCCACCGCCATGCCGGTTCACCAGCCGGGCCGGGCAGCCGAAGTTCAGGTCGATCCCGGGCGCGCCGAGCGCCGCAGCCCGGGCCGCGTTGGCCGCGAGGCTCGCGGGATCGGAGCCGAGCAGCTGCACCCTGACCGGCACACCGGCCGGCGTGCGCCCGCCGTTGCGCAGCTCGGGCACCACGCGGAAGTACCGCTCCTCGGGCAGCAGCGTGCCGGTGACCCGTATGAACTCGCTCACGCAGAGGTCGATGCCCCCCGCGCGGGTCAGGGTGTCCCGCAGGAGGTGATCGAGCAGCCCCTCCATGGGGGCGAGCAGCAGCCTCGGATTGCTTGGTGGCCGCATGGCGTCGGGTCCCGGGAGGCGACGGGTGAATGGTAAGCTCCCCGCCCCGCCCCCGCTGGACTTCCGAGGAGCCCCGCCGTGACCCGACCGTTCCCCCTGGCAGCCGCCTTTCTGATCGCCCTGCTCTGCACCGTCCTGCCCGGGCATGCCGCCGACGAGGCCGCGAAGCCGGCGGAGAAGTACGTGCCCACGGTGCTGATCACCGGGGCAAACCGGGGCATCGGCCTCGAGTACGTGCGCCAGTACGCGGCGCGAGGCTGGAACGTGATCGGGACGGCGCGCAAGCCCGCGGAGGCCACCGACCTCAATGCCATGGCCCGGGAGAACCCGCGGATCACCGTCGAGCAGCTGGACGTGAGTGACCTCGCGTCCATCGACGCCCTGGCAAAGCGCTGGGAGGGCAAGCCCGTGGACATCCTGGTCAACAACGCGGGCATCACCGGCACGCCCCAGGACCAGTTCTTCGGCAAGCTGAACTACCCGGTGTTCGACCAGGTGTTCCGCACCAACGTGGTGGGGCCGCTGAAGATGGCCGAGGCCTTCGCGAAGAACCTGGAGATGAGCGAGCAGAAGAAGCTCGTCAATATCTCGAGCAGCGAGGGCTCCATCGGCTCGGTGCCCGCCGGCCGCACCTTCTTCTACCGGGCCAGCAAGGCGGCCCTCAACATGGAGATGAAGAACCTGGCGCCGGTGATCAGGAACAAGGGCATTTCCCTCGCCCTGATCAACCCGGGACCCGTCGACACCGACATGATGAAGGGCATGCCGAAGAGCTTCCTGCGCACGAAGGAACAGGCGGTGGCCGACATGATCCGGATCACCGACCGGCTCAGCGTGAACAACACCGGCCTGTTCTGGAACTACAGCGGGGAGTACCTGCCCTGGTAGCGGCGTCGGCTGCACCGTCAGGGTGCAGCTGCACCGTCGTTGGGCGCGACTTCGGGAACAGCCGTGCGGCAGGTTGTCCATTGACACACCGCCGCACCGCTACTTAGTGTCCCCCGTCGGGCACGCCGCCCGGAGGAGAGACCCATGAAGCGCGCGATTCTCGGTGCCCTCGTCGCCACGCTGGCCACGGGATGCTCGTCGAACTCCACGGCACCGGAGGCAAAGGCGGCGCGGCCGCCGAGCTTCAACCCGCCCGCCGGCGTGCAGGTGGCCGAGGAAGGCCCGCGCAAGCTGCGCTATTACAGGATCCCCAACGTGCCGAAGGCCGCCGAGGCCTACTACGCCTCGGACAACCTGCACATCATCGCCCAGGTGCAGGACCCGGACGCGGTGCGCAAGAAGCCGACGGACGGCGGCGCGCTCACCTGGACCTTCACCGACCAGGGCACGGACCTGAAGCGCATCAACGGCATCGGGCAGGACGCCTGCTCCTACTTCTTCCCCGACATGCAGCACGTGGTCTACACCTCCATCCGGGACCAGCTCGACAAGCCCATCGGCAACTGGTCCGACCCCCGGGACTATCCCCAGGGCGGCGAGCTCTACAAGGCCCGCATCGACGGCAGCAACGTGCAGCGGCTGACCAACAACGAGTTCTACGATGCGGAGATCTCCGTCTCTCCGGATGGCCAGTGGATCGTGTTCGGTCGCCAGACCGACGGCAACATGGACCTCTGGCGCATGCGGGCCGACGGCACCGGCGAGCAGCAGATCACTTTCACCAAGGACTGGGACGAAGGCCGTCCCATGTTCCTGCCGGACAGCCAGACGATCATGTTCCGGGCCTGGAAGTACGCGGACTACGGCAAGGTCCGTCCCACGCCGATGACGGTCTTCACCATCCGCTACGACGGCACGGAGCTGACCCCGCGCACGCCGCCCGACACCAGCATGAACTGGAGCAGCTACCCGGCGCCGGACGGGCGCCACTTCATCGGCGTGCGGGTGATCGAGAACAACAACTGGGAGATCTTCCTGTACGACATGGAGCGTCCCAACGCGCCGCCGGAACGCATCACGTACAACGCCAAGTTCGACGGCCTCGACTCCATCTCGCCGGACGGCCAGAAGATGCTGTTTGCCCGCGCCACGGGCGACGGCTTCATGGCCGACCTGTACACCCACGTCATGGACATCTCGTCCCTCGGCATCGGGCCGGAGAACTACAAGGGCAGCATCCCGAAGGTGGCCGCGACGAAGGCGGAACCGGGCTGGTAAGCGCCAGCTACCCGGCGAAGAAATACCGCGTCAGGTGGAAGAACACCGGCGCGGCGAAGCTCACGGAGTCCATGCGGTCGAGCATGCCGCCGTGGCCCTCGATCATCACGCCCCAGTCCTTGGCACCGAGGCTGCGCTTGACGGCGGACAGGGTGAGGCCGCCGAGGAAGCCCATGAGCACGACGATCGCCGACATGCCCAGCGCCTGGAGGGGCGTGAAGGGCGTGATCCACCACATGGCGGCGCCGATCAGGGCGGCAGACGCGAGTCCGCCCAGGAAGCCCTCGACCGTCTTCGAGGGGCTGACGCGCGGGGCGATCTTCCGCCGGCCGAACAGCTTGCCGAAGACGTACTGCATGACGTCGGAGAGCTGCACGACCAGGACCAGGTAGAAGACCAGCAGGGCGTTCTGTCCCTCGTAACCCGGGATGTCGAGCAGCATGAGCGCCGGTGCGTGGCTGATGCAGTACACCGTGATCATCACCGCCCACTGGATCTTGGCGGACCGGCTCAGGAACTCGTCCGGGTCATCGTCGAGCGCCGCGAAGGCCGGCAGCAGCAGGAACGCGTACACGGGGATGAAGATGGTGAAGACCCCGTAGCGGTCCCACCCGATCAGCAGGTACTGGGCCGGGATCAGCACGAAGAAGGCCAGGAACAGCGGCTTGTGGTCGCCCCGGCGCGTGGGCGTCAGGGTGATGAACTCCCGCAGGGCGAAGAACGAGGCGAACGCGAACAGCACGAGTGTCGCGCCCTTGCCCAGCAGGAAGGCCACGGCAAAGATCGCCACCATCACCCACCAGGAACGGACCCTCGCCCGGAGGTTGGCGACCACGTCCCGCTTCGCCGGCGTCGTCGCCCGCCGCTCGAGGACCCAGCCGATGGCGGAGGACAGCGCCAGCAGGGCAACGATGCCGCCCATGAGCCACTGGAACTTGGCCATCGGCGTCATGCGAGCGCCACCACCGCACCGCGCGCCCGTTCGAGAAAGGCCGCCTTGTCCTCGCCGGTGGCGCGGGGTAACGGTGCCCCGAAGCGCACCGTGCAGGTCAGGGGGATCGGCAGGCTGATGCCCTTGGGCATCGCGCGGTGCAGGTTCTCCAGGTAGACGGGCACGAGCTGCACGGCCGGGAAGCGGCTGCCGAGGTGGAACAGGCCGCTGCGGAAGGGCCCGGGCAAGGCCTCCGCGCCCCGGGTGCCTTCCGGGAAGATGATGAGCGAATCGCCCGCCGCGAGCGCCGCATAGAGGGGCTCGAGCGGGTCGCCCCGCTGCTCCGTGCGGGCGCGCTCGATCAGCACGGCGTTCAGGCCCTTCAGCGCGATATAGCTCTTGAGGCCGCCCCGGCCCCAGTAGTCCCGGGCGGCGACGGGACGCGTGTGCCGGCGCAGGCCCCGGGGCAGGGCGGCCCAGATGGCGAGCGTGTCGATGTGGCTCGTGTGGTTCGCGAAGTAGATGCGCTGGACCTCCTCCGGCCCGCAGCCGAGCCAGCGCGGATAGGCCCCGACCAGCAGCCGCACGAGGCCCACCAGCAGGGCACTGGACGGGCGCATCAGCCGGCCCGGAGCCGGGCGGCGATGGCCCGGGTGCGCGTGACGCAGGTGAGCGTGGCGCCCACGGCGATGAGCCAGGCGGTGAGCTCGAGGGCGCGGAGCGTGCCCCACCCGTACAGCTCGGTAGCGGCCACGAGGCAGCCCAGCGTCATCGCCGCCATGCGCTGCTGCTTGGCGAAGGGCCCGCGGAAGTCCTGGGCCTGGCCCAGCGTGCCACCCAGGACGCGGATGTAGGCGGTCACCGCCGCCGCCAGCGCACCATACCAGCCCAGCGCGGGCGCGCCGCTGGCATAGCCCAGCGTCACGATGAAGAGGGAATCGGCGATGCGGTCCGGCACCTCGTTGTAGAGCGCGCCCACCGGCGACTTGCGACCGCCCTCCACCGCCACCATCCCGTCCAGCAGGTTGCAGAGGAGCCGCAGCTGGATGCAGGCGGCGACCGCGACCAGGCCGGCGGGCGTGGGGGCGTAGAGCAGCAAACCGGCCCCGGCCAGGGCGAACAGGATGCTGAGCAGGGAGATATGGTCCGGCGTCGCCCGGGCCCGCACGAGGGCGCCGGCGAACGCCCGGGCCCAGCGCGTGGAGCGGGACTTCAGGGGCCGGCGGTTGGCGCTGGGGTCGGTCATGGCGTTGCGGCACACACTCTACCCGGGCGTGTGACGCCGGTCACGGATCGGCGGCCCGGACCGGCCTACGGTTCGCACTTCCAACCGACCAACACTCGCCCGTCGGCCCTGCCGGGGGCGCGACCATGGAGGGTCCCATGCAGCCCCATTCAGACTGGTGGTCCGAGTGCGCCTTCGTCCGGGACTACTTCTTCGGCAGCGAGCGGAAGATCGCGCACCAGGTGGCGGAATACCTGGCCCGCAAGTACGTGGGCGAGGGCATCACGGCCCTGAAGCCCGATACCGACGTGGCGGCGCTGGTGGGCGACTCGATCCGCAGGAAGATCCACCTGGACGACTTCACCCTGGCCCGGGACGATGACCTGCTGGCGGAGGTGGACCTCAAGGACTCCCTCTCCTTCGAGGCGCTGGTCCGGCAGGTGACCCAGCAGAGGCGCGCCCTGTAGGACTCCGCCGACACCCGGCCGTGGCTGCGCCACGCAGCATCCCGGGGGTGGTATCGTGGCACGGCATACCCCGGCCCGGAGGTGTCCCATGACCACGGTAACCCAGCGGTTCCTGCTCATCCTGGTCTTCACGCTCGCGCCACCGGCGCTCGTGCAGGCCCAATTCTGGGACCCCCGCGCCCTCGAGGGCGACCCCGCCTCGGCCACGGGTCCGCTGGCGCCCGCACTCACCGGCCTCAGCGACCTGCACCGGACCGTGACGACCTCGAACCCGGCCTCCCAGGCCTTCTTCGACCAGGGGCTGCGGCTCGCCTACGGCTTCAACCACTCGGAGGCGGTGCGGGCGTTCAAGGAAGCGGCGCGCCTCGACCCGGGCAATGCCATGGCCTGGTGGGGCATCGCCTACGCCCTCGGGCCCAACCTGAACCTGCCGATGGTGCCGGAGGCGACCGCGCCGGCGGCCGCGGCGATCCGCCAGGCCATGAACCTGCGCAAGGGTGTCACGCCCGTGGAACGCGACCTGATCGAAGCCACCGCGAAGCGCTACGCGGAGCCCGCACCGGAAGACCGGTCGGCCCTCGACCAGGCCTTCGCGGATGCGATGCGCGACCTGGCCGCGAAATATCCCGGCGATCCCGACATCGCCACCCTCTATGCCGACGCCCTGATGAACCAGTCACCCTGGAACTACTGGTATGCGGACGGCAGCCCGGGACCCCGCACGACGCTGATCGTCGACACCCTCGAGGGCGTCCTGCGCCGCCATCCGGACCACATCGGGGCGCTGCACCTCCACATCCATGCCGTCGAGGCCGCCCAGCCGAAGCGCGCCGAGGTCAGCGCCGATCGCCTGCTCGGGCTCGCGCCCAACGCCGGTCACCTGGTGCACATGCCCTCGCACATCTACATGCGGGTCGGACGCTACGCGGACGCCGCCGCCAGCAACGAACTGGCCGACGCGGCTGACAACGCCTACGTGGCCCAGTGCAATGCGCAGGGGCTCTATCCGCTCTTCTACCACCGGCACAACCAGCACTTCCTGACCTGGGCGGCGATGTACCAGGGCCGGCAGGCGGTGGCGATGGCTGCCGCCCGGCAGATCGCGGAGGGCATCGAGCCCCACATGATCGCGGGGCCCCTGTCGGAAACCGTGCAGCACCTCATGAGCCAGCCGCTGTACGTGATGGTGCGCTTCGGCGAGTGGGACGCGATCCTGGAGGAGCCGGCGCCCCTCGCCGACTACGGCTTCATGACGGCCATGTGGCACTACGCGCGGGGCATGGCCTTCGCCAACACGGGCAAGGCCGGTGCCGCCCGCCGGGAACTGAAGATCCTCGGGGCGACGGCAACTGGCCCGGCGATGCGCGACAAGCTGGTCGGCTTCGCGCCGGCACCCGCCGTGATCGGCATCGGGGTTGACGTGCTCGGCGCGACGCTCGACTCCCGCGCAGGCAACCACACCGCGGCGATCGCGAAGCTCGACCGCGCCACCCGGGTGCAGGATGGCTTCATCTACAACGAGCCGCCGGACTGGTACTTCCCCGTCCGCCATTACCTGGGCGCGGAACTGCTGGACGCCGGTCGCGCCGCCGAGGCGGAAACCGTCTACTGGCAGGACCTCGCGCGCAATCCGCGGAACGGCTACGCGCTGCTGGGCCTGGAGCAGGCGCTGAAGGCCCAGGGCAAGCCGGCGGACGAGGTAACGGCCCAGTTCAGCGCTGCCTGGCGTGATGCCGACGTCAGGCTGGCGTCGTCGCGCCACTAGGGAGCGTGGCAGCCCTGGGGGAGTGTCTTGCAGCGACCACCGTTTCGCTGCCCGCGAGCGCCTGGCTGTTGTTGACCGGCCTGGTCGCAGTCGCCAGGCCAAAGCGCCTGTTCCACTGCCTGCGCGGGGCCTAGCGACAGGACTCCCGGCCTCCCGAGTCGACCGAACTCGCCGTGACGGCGCGGGCTGGGCGCGCCAGGCAGGACAATTCCGACGAGCATCGGGACGCTTGCCCAGGAATCGGCTGACACCCAGCAACTCCCATCAGCCGATGATCTTCGACGCCGCCCGCGAGAGCCGCGGCTCAGAGATAGGCGAAGAGGAATACGAGCCCGCCGAGAAGGCCGAGCCGCTCCGGCCATTTCGGCGGACCCAGGGACGGTATCTGCGCCGCCACCCGGTGCTCGTGGCTGGCGACGCCGTGGAGGACGACGTGAAAGATCGAGCCCGCGACGAAGGCCTGGAACCAGGCGACGCCGGGGCCCGTCAACAGCGTCAACGCCGCGTCACCGACCAGGTAACCCCCCACCGTCCCGCCGACCAGCAGGACGAGCACGGCGCTGGCAACGCGCCGCCCGAACGCCGGCGCCAGCAGGAACCACAACGCAATGCCCTTCGGCATGTTGTGCAGGACGATGGCGAGGCCCTGCTGTTGCTCCGCGGAATGGTCCTCGTGCCCGCCGGCTTCGGCGCCCATCAGGATCAGGCCATCGAGCATGCAGTGGGCCAGGAGGCCCAGGGCTCCGAGTGCCAGGAAGGCCAGGTGCTCCCGGTGTGCGGCGTCGTGGAACAGCCGCTCGACCAGCAGCGGAAAGGCGAGGCCCAGTGCGGCGAAGACCCACGCGACCCGCCCGCCGGCCTCGATGGCTTCGGGCAGGATGCCGAAGAGGAACAGGCCGGCGATGGTGATGAACGCAAAGCCGTCCAGGAACGCGGTCGTGCGGCTGCCCAGTCGACCGAGTTCGAACAGGAGGGGGCCGGACAACAGGGCGACGATGGCGGCCAGGAGGAGCATTCAGGCAGTCTACTTGGATGAGCGACCGCGCGAAGACGCTAGCGCGAAAGAGATCGTCAGTGCCGGATGAATGGTGGTGATGGGTGGAGTTGAACCACCGACCTCAGCATTATGAG
>ERZ761602.5180-NODE-5180-length-15709-cov-3.836400_pt1 | contig 15709 bp, 11 predicted proteins | sample MGYA00512165_ERZ761602 | MGnify/ENA primary metagenome ERZ761602 (study PRJEB28899, sample SAMN02445085) | bioreactor sludge metagenome | biome: EBPR sludge; isolation source: Thorneside wastewater treatment plant | place: Australia: Brisbane, Thorneside...
GAACAGCACGCCAGCCACGTAGACCGCGGCACAGGCCAGCGCCACGTAGCCGAGGATCGCGAAGACGCCCGCCGCGACCACCGTCACCAGCGCGAAGAGCACCGTGGTCTCCAGCAAGTGGCCAGCGAGGGTGCGCCAACGCGCCGACAGAGGCGCGCGCGTCCGCAGAGATGGTGCCGGTGAGCGCATGACGGCTCCGCCATCATCGCCCGGATGAGCCGCGTGTGCGCACCCCGGCGCTGGCTCCGCGACCAGGGGCCTGTTCGATCCAGGCGATGTGGATCCGGACATCCGCGCCCAGGAAATCCGCGGAAGGGCGGGTGGTGTGCCAATTGCTTTGCGCCGCCCGATGCGCACGAATCGGTCCGCGATCGCTTGGCTCGGCTTCGGCGCCCTCCTCGCCGCATGCAGCGGCGATCCCGGCGGGATCGACGACGAGGACGGAGCGGGCGGGGCCGATGATGGTCCGGCGACCACCGCGAGCGCGAGCGGCGGCAACGGTGAGGGGGCGGGGACGGGCGAGGGCGGCTCGGTGCCGCCGGTCGAGGACCCGTTCGATCCGCCGCCCGCGCCCACGCCGTTCACCGACGCCGAGCTAGACAGCCTGCGCGGCGACATCGATGACGCGCTCGCGACCGCGTCCGGTTCGTACTCGGTCGTGATCGTCGGCCTCGACAGCGGACAGCTCATCTACGAGAAGAACCCCGACACGGGCCGTAAGCCCGCGTCGAACACCAAGCTCTTCACGACCGCCGCGACGCTCTTGATGAAGGGCGAAGCGGGGCGCCCCAAGGTCGGGGTCTACGCGTCGGGGGTGAACGGCGGCCCCGTCCAGGGCGACATCGTCCTCGTCGCCGAGCACGATCCGTCGGCCACGCCGTGGTTCGGCGACGGATCGCGTCAGTCGTTCGACGCCATCGCCGACGCGCTCGCCACGTCGGGGATAAGCGCGGTCTCGGGCGGCGTCATCGCCAAGGGCGAATACCTCTACGAGGGGAATTCTCTCGGTACGATCGATTTTCCCTCCGAGCGCGCCCAGGCCGCGAGCGCGTTTCGCGCTGCGCTCGTCGCAGCTGGGGTCGACGTGGCCGGTGGCGCGAGCGGGGCGACCGGGTTCGATCCGCCCGCGAACGCGCAGCTGCTCGTAGCGGGCCCGAGCGCGTCGTCCGACGCCTCGGCCCACGCCATCAACGTGCCGAGCCACAACGAGATGGCCGATCTCGCGATGCACCACCTCGGCTTCCTCGATTCGGGAACGAGCACCTATGCCGCCGGCTTCGGCGCGATCGAGGCCGCGCTCGATGGCATCGGCGTCGCTCACGGCGGGCTCGACCTCAACGACGGCTCGGGGCTCTCGCACGACAACCGCGCGACGCCGCGCCACATCGCCGATCTGTTCGTGGCGCTCGCCGAGAGAAGAGAATGGTCGGCCTACGTGGGCTCCATGGCCGTCTCGGGGCTGCGCGGGACGATCGCGAGCCGCATGACCGGCGCGAACACGTCGGGGCGCTTCTGGGGCAAGACAGGCACCCTCACCGGCGTCGTCGCCCTGAGCGGCGTCCTGTTCCACCGCCACGACGGGCAGCGGTACGTGGCGTCGTTCCTCGTCAACGACGTGGGGAGCTCGACCGCGGCGCGCGCGGCCATGGACGCCGCGGTGGGCGAGCTCGCCGCCGATCGAAAAGAGATGAGCGGCGTGCCCGATGCCCCCGTCTTGAAGCGCGTGATCGACGATCGCAATGGCGCGACGGCGACGGTCGAGCTCGGCGAGGTCGACGGCGCGACCGGGTACCTCGTCTGGCGCAGCCCCGACGGCCGAAGCTGGAGACGCGAGGACGCGCGCCTCATTCAAGGCACGACCCACCGCACGATGGTCATGGACGACGCCCTCTTCGTTCGCGTCACCGCCGTCGGCGCCGCCGGCGAGAGCGCCCCGTCGAACATGCTGGCGACGCGCGTCGCGACGAGCGGCGCTCGCGCGCTCTTCGTCGACGGCAACGATCGCTACGCCGCGGGGCCCGTCCCCGAGAACCCGCTCGGGTGGGGGCACGACGCCGTCGTCGCGCACGCTGCCGCGATCGCCGGCCCCTTCGAGAGCGCATCGCACCTCGTCGTCGAGGACGGCAGCGTCGATCTGGCTGTGTTCGAGCGTGTGGTCTGGGCCCTCGGACGAGAGTCGACCGATGACCTCACCTTCTCGACCACCGAGCAGGGCGCCCTCGCGGTCTTCGTCGAGGGCGGCGGGCGCCTCTTCGTTTCGGGTGCCGAGGTCGGCTACGACTTGATCGATCAAGGCGCCGCTGCAGACGCCGCGTTTGCCGCCGACGTGCTCGGGATCGACTACGTCTCCGACGACGCCGGCACGACCTTCGTCGGTGCAGGCGACGTCGACTGGGGCCACGGCCTCGCGCGCTTCTCCAAGCTCGGCCGCCACGAGGTCGCGTTCCCCGACGTCCTCGCGCCCGCCGCCGGCGGCGCGGCATGCCTCACCTACCTGGCCGGCGCCAACGGCGCGGCGTGCGTCGCCACCGACACCCCCGCCGGCGGCCGCGTGATCGTCGTCGGTTTTCCGCTCGAGTCGCTCGACGACCCGGCTGCGGGGGCGGCGCTCGTCGCGCTCCTCGGACCGTGAGGTCGCGAGGACTATTCGACCGCCGCGAAGGGTGAGATCGTCGACGCGAGCGCGCCGGTGGGGGACACGGCCGGCAGCGTTCGCGGCGCCGCGTGGTTCGGGTGCGAAGCCGGCGGCGGAGGGAGGGTGACCGCAGCGAGGGGCGCGGCGGCCTCGCCCCGCAGGACCTTTTTGGCGAGGCGTCGCACCTCGGAGGCGCGCGCGCGGATGGCCTTGGCTCGCGCGGCGTACACGCGCACTCGCGCGTCGGCGGCGTCGCCGTCCAGCTCGGCGGCCTCGGCCTTTGCGAGCAGCGCCGCGCGGCGGTCGTCGTCGGACGCGCTCGCTTCTTTGCGCAGCGCGGTCGCGCGCGCGCGCCGATCGGAGGCGATCTTCTTCGTGAACCTCGCGGCGGGCTCCTCTTCTGCGGCGAGGGCATCGAGCTTCTTCGCGGCGAGCGCGATGGCTTCGCCGCGTGCCACGTCGGGGGGCGCGGCCGCGAGCCGCGGCCGGGGCTTGGCGTCTGCCGTCCCCGCGCAAGCGACGAGGACGGGAGCGGCGACGAGGAGCCGAGTGACGAGGCGAAGAGAGAGGTAAGCCATGCGATCCTCCTTCGGTGACAGAGCTCGCGTTGCGACGAGCGCGGCGGATGGGACCGTCGGAATCCTGCTCCCAGCGCCTCGCTACTCTTCGTAAATCGCGTCGACAAAAAACGTCGCGCCGTGGAGCACGAACGACGCGCCTGTCTCGGCGACCTCGCTCTGCCAGCCCGCCGAGCGTCGAAAGACCTCGATGCGGCGGGTGTCCTGACTCACGAGCACGTACTCCTCCAGCGAGGGGATGGTGCGGTAGTCGCGGAGCTTCCAACCGCGGTCGTCACGCTCGGTCGACTGCGACAACACCTCGACGAGGATGCAGGGGTTGGTGATCGCCTCGCCCTCGATGCGACCGTTCCTTTCGACCACCGTTTTCAACAGCGGACCGCAAACCACGCTCGCGTCTGGGCGCAGACCGGCCCGCGTTGCGGTGACGTGTATCGCCACCGAGCCGTCTCGCACGGTGCATCGACCGCGCAGAGCCACCCGTAGCTCGGCGATGACGGCGCCGACGAGTCGGCCATGCTCGAGCGTCGCGCCCGACATCGCTACCACATGGCCGTCGATCCACTCGCGCCGCACGCCGCTGGCGTCGCTCGCCTCGGCGAGGAGGAAGTCCTCCAAGGATACCTGCTCCTGCGCTCGAGCACCCATCGAAGCTCACGCTAGCACGCGCGGCCACGCGGCGTCCCCGCGCGACCGCGTCGCGGCCATCGCGCTCACGATGAGCACGACGAAGACGAGATCGCCCACCGCGGCGAAGAGGGCGAGCCCAGTGGGCGCGCCGCCGGAGAACCCGACGAGGATGCGCGCGGCGTAGAGGAGCTTGCCGATCGCGCCGAGGGCGACGACGAGGACGTGGCGGCGAGGGTCGAACGCGGCGACGGCGTAGCCGATCGCGAAGAGTAGCGTCTGGCCCCAAGCGCCCCGGTAGAGCTCGAGCACCATCGGCGAGTTCGCGGGAGCGCCGGTGAAGCGGTGAAAGCTCGCGGCCGGATCGAGGTAGCCGGGGATCGCGCCCATCAATGTCCAGACCGCGGTCGCGACGAGGAGGTAGCGAAAGGCGCGGATAGCGCGGTCGGATGCGATCGATTTCATGCTCCGACTGTGCCCGCCTGCGACGGGCTCGTCCTTTACATAGGTCGAGAACCATCACTTCTTTCGTCGGGTCGCGCGGACGCGGCTCAGCTGCGTCGGCGTGATGCCGAGGTAGGCCGCGATCTCGTAGAGCGGCACGTCGACCTCGATCCCGGGATGCGCCTCGACGAGACGCGCGTAGCGCTGCGTTGCGTTCATCGTCGCCATCTCCAGCTCGCGCTGCTCCTTGAGCAGGTAGAGCCCCTCGGCGAACCGGCGCTGGAGCTGCACGAGCGACGGGTAGCGGTCCTCGAGCGCGACGATCGCGGCATGTTCGACGACCCAGACGACGCACGGCGTGAGCGCCTGCTGCGGCACCTCGACGGGGCGCCCGGTGAGGAGCGATGCGTAGTCGCCGACGAGGTCGGGGCCGGTGAAGAAGTGCTTGTTGTACGCCTTGCCATCGGCGGTCGTGTAGTACGCACGCACCCGCCCCGACTCGAGGAGACCCACCGTCGTCTGCACCGAGCCGAGCGGTGAGAAGTGCTCACGCGGCGCGAGCGTGCGCCGCACGACGAGCGGCACGAGCTCGGGCCAGACCCCGGGCTCGAGGGGATGAATCGCGTTCACCATCCCGACGAGCCGCTGCGGGATGTCGCCCTTACCCCGAGGCTGCACTCTTCAGCTGCTTGGCGAGCCGCTCCGAGAACGCCGTGTCGTAGGTGCCGGCGACGACGTCGTCGGCGACGAGCAGCTTGCGCAAGAAGTCGATGTTGGTGGCGGCGGGGCCGGCGGGGCCGACGAGCTCGAGCTCGGTCTCGCCGAGGGCTCGGTCGAGGCGCGCGAGCGCGGCGCGCCGATCGGCGCCCCACGCGACGACCTGGGCGATCATGGGATCGTAGTAGGGGGTGCCCTCGCCGCCCTCTTCGACGCCGGTCTCGATTCTGAGATCGTCGGCGGCCGCGGGCCAGCGCAGCTTCGCGAGCTTGCCGGGTTGCGGCGCGAACATCTTGAGCGGGTTCTCGGCGTAGACGCGGGCCTCGACGCTGTGGCCCTTGCGGGTGGGCGAGAGGACATCGGCCGAGAGGCGCTCGCCGGATGCGACGCGGAGCTGCTGCTCGACCAGATCGATGCCCGTCACCATCTCGGTGACGCAGTGCTCGACCTGCAGCCGCGCGTTGACTTCGAGGAAGTAGATCTCGCCGTTCTGGCTGGCCACGAGCTCGACCGTGCCGGCGCCCTGGTAGCCGACGCTCGTCACGACCCGGAGGGCGACGTCGAGGAGCCACGCGCGCTTCTGCTCGCCCGCTTCGCCGGCGAAGAACGGGGCAGGCGAGGGCGACTCTTCGATGATCTTTTGGTGACGGCGCTGGAGGCTGCACTCGCGCTCGCCGAGGGCGACCGCGCCGCCGTGAGCGTCGCAGAGGACCTGCACCTCGATGTGCTTGGGCGACGCGACGTAACGTTCCATGTAGACGCGCGCGTCATTGAAGGCCGAGGCGCCGCGGTCGGAGCACGTCTTTACCGCGCGCGCGAGCTTGCTCGCGTCGTCGACGATCTGCATGCCGATGCCGCCGCCGCCGCCGGCGGCCTTGACCAGCAGCGGGTAGCCGATGCGGTTGGCCTCGGCCGCGAGCGTGGCCTCGTCGTCCACCGCGATGGGGCCGTCCGTCCCCGGCGGCGGCTGGGCCCCCGCTCTGCGGGCCACGTCTCTCGCCTTGATCTTGTCACCGAAGGCATCCAGACAGGCGTCCGGCGGCCCCACGAAGACGATGCCGGCCCCCCGGACGGCGGCGGCGAAAGCCTGCTTTTCGCTGAGGAGGCCGTACCCCGGGTGGATGGCATCGGCGCCGGTGTCGCGGGCGGCGGCCAGGATGGCGTCGACGTTCAAATAGCTCTCTTTGACGGGCGCGGGGCCGATCCGAACGGCGCGTGTGGCCGCCTTCACGTGAGGCGCCGACGCGTCGGCGTCCGAGTAGACCGCGATCGTCTCGAGCCGATGGCACGTCCGTTGGATGCGGCAGGCGATCTCTCCCCGATTCGCGATGAGGACTCTCTTGAACATGGGCTCGTGCGCAGGATTCGTCGGAAAACCGGAAGCTCTGTCGCGGCGTAGAGCGGACATGGGAGCGCATCAAGGGGGCTTGCTGCGTAGGGCTCTTCGCGCTGGCGACGCCACCGTTTCGCCACCTCGCGTGGGTGACACCGGGCTTTCCCGCACTGGGCATTTCGAGGTAAGGGGTGGGCGGGATGGATGATCAGGCCGAAAGCTCCGGGCCGCCGTCCGGGTTCGCACCGCGACCCGGTGCCGGTAGCGCCCCCAGCGCAGCCGATCGAGCGTTCTGCGATCGGATGCTCCCCGGGGTGTCGCGCACCTTCGCGCTCTCGATCCAGAACCTCCCGCCCGATCTGAGCAGCGCGGTCTGCATCGCCTACTTGCTCTGCCGCATCGTCGACACGGTCGAAGACGACCGCCGCCTCGAGCCCGCCCCGCGCCAGCGCCTGTTCGACGCGTTCGACGCCGCGCTCGTAGCCGCGGCCGAGGGTGACGGGTCCGAGGCCGATGCCTTCGCCGCGCTCTCCGAGCGAGAGGGCCTGGGCCCGACCAAGCTCGAGTCCGAGCTCTGCGTCGGCGGCGCCGCCGTGTTCCGCGCGTTCGCCGCGCTCCCCGCGGTGCAGCGCGCCGCGATTCGCCCGCGCGTCGCCGAGATGTCGAAGGGCATGCGCGAGTACTCGATCCGCGCCGACGATGAGGGCGGGCTGCGCCTCCGCGACGTGCCGGATCTCGAGCGGTACTGCTACTACGTGGCCGGCACGGTCGGCGAGCTACTCACCGATCTGTTCGTTATCTCGTGCCCCGTCGACGCGCGCACCAAGCGCGAGATCGACGCGCGCTCCGTCAGCTTCGGGCTCGGCCTGCAGCTGGTGAACATCCTCAAAGACGTCGCCGAGGATGCCGTGCGCGGCGATTGCTTCCTCCCGGTCGGCACGGCCAAGGCCTACGGGCTCGACATCGGCGTCGGGTGCGACGACGCGGGGCCCACCACCGCGCGCGTGCTCGACGCGCGCGAGCGGCCCAAGGGGTTGGCGCTCCTCCGCGCGCTCTCGTCGCGCGCGCGCGAGCACCTCGTCCGCGCCGAGGAGTACACGCTCCTCTGGCCCGTCGATGCGACGGCCTCTGGCGGCGCGGGGGCGCAGATCCGCCTGTTTTGCTCGGTGCCGCTCGCGCTCGCGCTCGGCACGCTGCGTGAGGTCGAGCTCGGCGAAGACGCGCTCAAGGCCGATCGCGCCCCGACGGTGTCGCGCGCCTTCGTCATGTCGTGCTTCGAAGCGGCGGTGGCGGCGGCCTCGGCGTCACCCGGCGACAGCGACACCGCGCTCCGTGCGCTCTTCGATCGCGCGCGCGCCGGTGTGGCCGGCCGCCCGCAGCGCCCCACCGCGACGCTCGAGTCCAACGTCCCGCCGTCGGCGGTCCCGACGCGGGGCGCATCCGTCCCTCCCGGTCCGCCATCCAATCGAAACATGACAGACAGCACCTCTCTCAACGGGCCCGTCAGCGAGAAGCAACCGCCTGCGCTCCAGCCTCGTCGAGAGCTCGGCGGCAAGATCCTCGTCACCGGCGCGGCTGGGCACGTGGGCGCCAACCTCGTCTTCCGCCTCCTCGAAGAGGGGCACGACGTGCGCGTCCTGTGCCGCGATCGGTCCCACGACGCGTGCATCGACGCGCTCGTCGAAGAGACGGGCAAGAAGGTCGAGCGGGTCTACGCCGATCTGCGCGACCCCGTCGCGGTTCACGCGGCCGTCCGCGGCGCCTCCAACGTCTTTCACGTCGCGGCGCGCGTCTCGACGCTCTCGGGCAGCCCGAAAGATCTCCGCGACCTCTACGAGTGCAACGTCGTCGGTACGGCCAACGTCCTCCGCGCCGCGGGTGACGCCGGCGTCACGCGCACGGTGGTGACGGGCTCGCTCAGCGCGGTCGGCTACGACCTCGACGACCCGTCACGGATCAGCGACGAGTCGCAGCCGTTCTACCCGTTTACCGAGCACCTGCCGTACGGCCGCACCAAGTCGCTCGTCGAGCACGAGGTCTTGAAGGCCTGCGTCGAGGGCATCGACGCGCTCGTGGCGACGAGCTGCGCGGTGCTCGGGCCTTGGGACTACAAGCCGAGCCGGATGGGCAAGACGCTCCTCGACTTCGCGCACGGCCGGCTCCGCGGCTACCCGCCGGGCGGCTTCGACTTCGTCAACGTGAAAGACCTCGTCGACGGCCACGTCCGCGCGATGGAGCGCGGGCGCATGGGCCAGCGCTACATCCTGTCGACGCAGTTCGCGACCGTCGACGAGCTCATGGACATCTTCGAAGAGGTGACGGGCCGCCCGCGCCCGCGCTTCCGCGTGCCGGTCCCGCTGATGAAGACGATCGCGCACGTCTCGTCGTTCGTCCTCTCGACGTTCTTTCCCAAGCTGCCCCAGCGGTTCACGCCGGCGGCGGTGCGCCTGCTCAACATGCAGCGCAAGGCCGACACGTCCAAGGCGCAGCGCGAGCTCGGCTACAAGCCCACAGAGATCCGCTCCGCCATCCACGAGGCGTACGCGCACTTCGCGCGCCGCGGCCTCGCCCCCAGCGGCCCGAGCCTCTCGCAGAAGTCGGGCTCGGCCCCGCCGTCGGTCCCCGAGCGCGCGTCGTCCGGGCGCGAGGGGGCGGCTGCCTGATGTCGCCGACCACGACGCCGCCGCCGAGCTTCGCCGACGCCAAGAACAAGCGCCAGAAGGCGCGCGCGGCCGGGCTCGATCCGAACTACTGGTACGCGGTCGCGCTCTCCAAGAAGCTGCGGCCCGGCCAGGTCGTACGCGCGACGTTCTGGGGCACGCACGTCGCCGTCTACCGGACCGAGGCGGGCACGGTGCACACCCTCGAAGACCGCTGCCCGCACCGCCACTTGCCGCTCTCGGCGGGCGTGGTCGAGGGGCAGAAGCTGCGCTGCCAGTACCACGGCTGGGCCATGGACGCGTCGGGCCAGCTCGCCGACGTGCCGCACGAGCTCTTCGGCATGAAGATGCCGCAGTGCCGCATCAAGGCGTACCCCACCCGCGAGCGCTACGGCCTCGTCTGGGTGTTCTTCGGCGACGCCGAGAACGCCGACAAGGTGCCGATGCCGCACATCCCCGACCTCGAGGGGCCCGACCGCTGGGCCTGCGTGCCGATCGAGGTCACGTGGAAAGCCCACCACTCGATGATCCTCGAGAACGTGAGCGACTTCACCCACGAGTTCTTGCACCGCAAGTGGAAACCGTTCGCCGACTCGAAGCTCACGAAGCTCGAGACCAACGAGCGCGGCGTGTTCGTCGCCTACGACACCAAGGTCGGGTACGGCGGGCTCGCGTCCAAGTTCATCGATCGCGGGCGCGTCAACACGAACTACATGGAGCTCGGGTACGAGTACCCGTACCAGTGGTCGAACACCGACGACCAGATCAAGCACTGGCTCATCTGCTTGCCGGTCGACGCGTCGACGACCAAGGGCTTCTTTCTCTTCCACTTCAAGAACTTCAAGATCCCGGGCACGCCGCTCTCGGTCCCGCGCCGCCTGATGGAGCCCATCATCCGGATCGCGAACGAGATCCAGGTCAAGCCGCTCCTCGACGAGGACGGCTTCGCGGTCGAGGCCGAGCAGGCCGGTTGGGACCAGCACTGGGACCAGCCCTTCGCCGAGATCTCGCCGGCGGTGCACGCGTTCCAAGCGTTCACGATCAAGAAGTGGGAGCAGTACCTCGAGCGTGAGGCGGCCAAGAAGCTCGTGAAAGAGTCGCTCGTCCGGCAGCCGGCGAAGAGCGACGAAGCCGCCGAGTAGCGTTGCTTTCTCAGAAGGGCCCAGACCCATGCGTAACGATCTGAAGTCCTATGACGTCGCGGTGATCGGTGCGGGCCCCGTCGGGTGCGCTACCGCGCTCGCGTTCGCCAAGAACGGCGCGCACGTGCTCCTCTTGGAGGCCAACCCCAAGGCGAGCGCGCGCCTCGCGGGCGAGTGGCTCCACCCGCCCGCCGTCGAGGCTCTGGCGAGCCTGGGCGTCATCCTCGAGCCCGAGTCGCCGTTCGCGACGGGCCGCGGGTTCGTGGTGTTCCCCGACGACGGGTCGCGCCCGATCGTCTTGCCGTACGAGACCGGCACGTTCGGCTACAGCATCCACCACGAGAAGCTCTGCGAGATCCTGCGTGCGCACACGTCTGCGCAGCCCGGCATCGAGTACGTCGAGCACGCCAAGGCGACGCGCATCGCGGGCCAGAACCTCACCTATCAGGTCCGCGGCGGCGCGATCCGCACCGTGTTCGCCGATCAGATCGTCGGCGCCTCGGGTCGGTCCAGCATCGCGCACGCCGCGCTCGGCATCAGCTCGAACGCCGGCACCTACTCGCGCATGGCGGGCCTCTTGCTCGAAGACTCGGAGCTGCCCTTCGAGGGCTTCGGCCACGTGTGTCTGGGCGGGCCCGGCCCCATCCTCATCTATCGCATCTCGGCCGAGCACGTGCGCGTGTGTCTCGACGTGCCGCTCTCGCTCCGCACCACGCGCGACAAAGAGGCGGTGCTCTTCGAGAGCTACGCGCCCGCGCTGCCCGAGCAGCTCCGCGCGCCGTTCCGTCGCGCGCTCGTCGCAGGCGAGATCACCTGGGCCACCAACCAGACGCGCTCGCGCGTGATGTTCGGGCGCCCCGGGCTCGCGCTCGTCGGCGACGCGGTGGGCCATCACCACCCGCTCACCGCGCTCGGCATGACGCTGGGCTTCCAAGACGCGATCGCCCTCGCCAGGGCCTCGAGCTTCGCCTCGTACCGGCGCGAGCGCGTGGTCAAGAGCCGCGTGCCCGAGATGCTCGCCATCGCGCTCTACGAGGTCTTCGCCGACACCCACGACGAGGTCATCGAGATCCGCAGCGCGATCTACGACCTCTGGCGGGGCAGCCCGGTCGAGCGCCTGCGCACGATGCGGTTCCTCGCCTGTCGCGAGACGAGCCCGGCCCTCTTCGGTAACTCGTTCCTGAAGGCGCTCCTCGTCGCCTCGAAGAAGCTCGCTCGCCAGGGCTTCGAGACGTCGCAGTGGGGCCACGTGAAAGACGTGACGTCCGAGCTCGGCTCGCGCATCCGCTGGCTGATGACCGGCGCGCTTCGCCTGACCGAGGCCCGCCCGTCCAAGGAGCTGCCGTCCAAGGACCCGCCGCGCCAGGCCGATGACGGCTACGCGGGCGCGCTCCGCGCCTCGGCGGCCAAGGCCGACGTGGTCGAGCTACCGAGCGTCGCGGGCCACGCGGCCCGAACCGGACAAGATCGTTATGATCCGGCCCAGGCGCTCGAGCGCGGCACGAAGGCGCTCCTCGCCCTGCAAGACGCCGACGGCTCGTGGGAGGGCGAGTGTATCTGGTGCGCCATGCTGGCCGCGCAGTACGTGCTCGCTTGCCACATCATGGGCATCGAGATCGACGAGACGCGCAAGCGGCGCCTCTTGCTCCACTTCGAGCGCACCCGCCTGCCCGAGGGGCTGTGGGGCCTGTCCGAGGTGACGCCGCCGTCTCTCTTCGTCACGACGCTCGTCTACGTGGCCGCCCGCATACTCGGCGTCGGCGCCGACGACCCCCTCATCGCCCGTGCCCGCGCGTTCTTCGTGCGTGAGGGCGGCGTTCAGGCCATCCCCTCGTGGGGCAAGTTCTGGCTGTCGCTCGTGAACCTCTACGCGTGGGAGGGGGTGAACCCGGTCATCCCCGAGCTGTGGCGACTGCCGACGGTCATCCCGGTGCACCCGTCGCGGTACTACTGCCACACCCGCCTCATCTACCTGTCGATGGCGACGCTCTACGGCGAGCGCTTGCAGGCGCCCGTCACCCCGCTCGTCGAGGCGCTCCGCCACGAGCTCTACCCGCAGGGCTTCGACCGCGTCGACTTCGAGGCTGCCCGCAAGCAGCTCCGCAAAGACGACCTCTACGAGGAGCCGAGCACCATCCTCAAGTCGGCGTACGAGGTGCTGCGCGTCGTCGACAAGGTGCGAACGCGCACGGGGCGAGACAAGACGCTCGCCAAGATGCGCGAGGCGATCCGCTGGGAGCTGAGGTCTTCGAGCCACACCTCGATCTCGCCCGTGAGCGGCTTGCTCAACATCCTGTCGCTCTGGTCGGCCGACAAGAACGACCCCGATGCCCAGAAGGCGATCGCGCACTTCGACGGCTGGCTCTGGGAGGACGACCGCGACGGCACCCGTGTCACGGGCGCGCGCTCGGCGATCTGGGACACCGGCTTCGCCATCCAGGCCCTCGTCGCGGCGGCCCCGCACGTCGATCTCGAGGAGCCCATCAAACGAGCGGATCAGTTCCTGTTTACCCAACAGATCCGTCAGACTTTCCCCGGCTACGCCGAGAACTTCCGCATCGACCCGAAGGGCGGCTACCCGTTCTCGTGGGGCTGGCACGGCTGGCCGGTGTCCGATTGCACGGCCGAGGCGATGCTCGGCCGGCTCGAGGCCAACGTCGAGGGCGGCCCCTCGGACGACGACGTCGCCATGGGCGCCGCGTTCATCCTGCGGTGCCAGGGCCCGAGCGGCGGCTTCGGCAGCTACGAGGCGCCCCGCGTGCCGTTCTCGCTCGAGTGGCTCAACCCCGCCGAGATGTTCGGCGACTCGATGACCGAGATGGGCTACGCCGAGTGCACGGCGTCGTGCATCGCTGCGCTCGCCAAGATCGCACACGAGCGCCCCCACCTGCTCAAGCTGCCGGAGCTCGCCTCGCTCCCCGACGCGATCGCGCGCGCGGCCGCACACCTCCGCCGGCTCCAGCTGCCCGAGGGCCCCTGGCCGGGGGCGTGGGGCGTGCACTACATCTACGGGACGATGTTCGGCATTCGCGGCCTCCTCGCCGCGGGCGTGCCGCCGACCGATCCGTACGTTCGCAAGGCCTGCGCGTGGCTCAAGGCCCACCAGCGTCTCGACGGCAGCTGGGGCGAGCGACACGCGCTCCACACGAGCCAGTACGTGGAGCACGAAGAGGGGCAGGTCATCCAGACGGCGTGGGCCCTCACCGCCCTGCTCGAGGCGCAGGATCCAGAATGGGACGTGTTGGAGCGCGCGGCGCGCTTTCTCGCACGGTCCCAGCTCGGCAGCGGCGAATGGGAGCGGCAGAGCCCCGCGGGCATCTTCTTCCACACCGCCCTCCTCGAGTACGTCCTCTACAAGAGCTATTTCCCGGTCTGGGTGCTCGGTCTCTACGAAACGCGGCGCAAGGCGCGGGCGCTCCTCCTCGAAGAGGGCCGCCGCGAAGTCGCCGCCGAGTAGCGCGGGGGGGCGCGTCCCACAGGGTGGCACGGCGGATGCAGCCTGTGCCGCCCATGAAGACTGGTTCGAACGCGATCGACCTCCTCAAGCGCCAGCACGCGGAGGTCAGGGATCTCTTCACGCAGATCGAAGAGGAGTCGGACGACGACGAGAAGCTGGAGCTCGTCCAAGAGCTCGCCGATGTTTTGAACGCACACGCCGCGATCGAGGAGAAGCTCTTCTACCCCGTGGCCTACGCCAACGTCTCCGAGGACATGCACGAAGAGGCGGTCGACGACCACCGCGCGATTCGCCGGCTGGTCGCCGAGCTCTGTGACATGAGCCCGGACGACGACGACTTCGAGGAGAAGCTCGACGTCCTGCGCGCCCAGGTCGAGGAGCACGTGAAAGAAGAAGAGAGCGAGATCTTTCCGGCGGTCCGCCAGAGCGTGAAGGCGCCCGAGCTGAAGCAGCTGGGCGAAGAGATGCAGCAGCTGTTCGCCCAGGAGCTCAAGGGCGTGCCCAGCGTGCGCGTGCCGTCGCCGCCGGCTCACCAGCCGGCGCTGCGCTGACGAGACCGTTAGATGGCGCGCGCGACCGCGCGCCTGACCGTCACGTCTTTCGGGCCGTCTACGAAGAGCACGGTGACGCGCATACGGTCGGCGACACGCTCGACGGGAGCGATCGGTACGACCTGAGCGGCGACGGTGGGCGTCACGAGGGCGCCCTGGACCAAGGCCGCGCCCGCCTCGTCGAGCGCGACGACGACGCCCACGTTGCCGTCAGACTGCTCGGCCTCGTAGAGCCCGGCCAACCCCGCCTCGTCGACACGCGAGCCCTGCCACGCCGCCGCGACACCGTCACCCGTGTCGAGCGTCCCCGTCACCAGGCCGCCCTGGATGCTGACGTGCACCGCCCAGCCATCGGCAGTGACGTCGAACGTGTCGCCCTGGGCCTGGGCGCGGACCCACCTGGTGGCGGTGGCGAAAGTGGTCGCGCCGCCGCAGAAGAAGAGCGCGACGTCGTCGCCGTCGCGCACGAGGGCGACGCGGGTCTCGGTGCCGGTGACGTCGCCCACGAACGTCTGCTGGGTGTTCGGCGTGGGGCCGCCGCCCGAGGCGTCATCGTCGCCGCAGCCGATGCCGGCGAGCGCGAGGGTAGAGGTCGAGAGAAGGAAGCGCCGCCGCGAAGTCATGCCTTCTTATAGCGTTCCATGGCCCTCTCGAGGTGGTTCACCGCCATCCGGGCGTCGTCGCTCCGCGCGATGATGGGCGGGTCGTCGCCGCGACCCGGCGCGCGCGACGCGAGCACTCGATAGCGGGCTGCGCGGAGGTGGCTCTGCTCGACCGCCTCGAGCCCGCGGCCGCGCGCGAGCCGGGCCTGGGCGAGATCGAGGTGACCGCGCGAGATGCGGATCGCCTCGCGAAAGAACGGGCTCGGCTCGAGGAGCTTGTCGGCCACCCCGAAGGCGAACGTCGACTCGTCCACGCGGTCGAGCTCGGCCAAGACGGCGGCGCGGATGCCGCCGAAGATGCCCTCGACGCGCACGTCGCCCACGTCGCGGCAGAGCAGCGCCGCGCGCTCGAGCAATCGCTCGGCGTCGGCCAGCTCGCCGGCGTGAAAGTAGAGGATGCCGAGGTAGCCGAGGACGATGCGGTAGGTGCGCTTGGCGCCCTCGCGGTCGGCGATCATGAGGGCGCGCTCGTAGTGCTCCTCGGCGGCGGCGTGGTCCTCGTGCTCGAGGAAGAACGACCCGAGCCCCGCGCACGCGCGCATCTCTCCCATCGCGTTCTGGTTCTTGCGGGCGACCTCGAGCGCCGACTCGTAGTGCGCGCGCGCCGTCTCGGCGTCGCCCATCGAGGCGCGCACGCTCCCCAGCTGCTGCAGGCTGGATGCCTCGAGGTCGGGGAGATCTAGGGCGCGGGCCTCGAACACCGCGACGTCGAACCGCGCGAGCGCGCGGCCGAGATCGCCGAGCTGGAACTCGGCCGTGCCCACCGCGAGCAGCATCTCGACCGCGTGCTGCTCGTCGCCGGCCTCGCGCGAGAGCTTGAGGGCGACGTTGGCGTCTCGCGCCGCCTCGTCCATGCGGCCCAGCCCGCGGAGCGCGGCCGCGCGGACGCCGCGCGCGCGCGCG
>ERZ761602.5181-NODE-5181-length-15702-cov-24.033681_pt1 | contig 15702 bp, 7 predicted proteins | sample MGYA00512165_ERZ761602 | MGnify/ENA primary metagenome ERZ761602 (study PRJEB28899, sample SAMN02445085) | bioreactor sludge metagenome | biome: EBPR sludge; isolation source: Thorneside wastewater treatment plant | place: Australia: Brisbane, Thorneside...
CAGTTCGTTGCGCAGGAGGCGCGCCTGTTTGCTCACGGCGTCCTCGCGGGCCTCCGTTTCTTCGGCGATGGTCGCGAAGGCCGAGCATCCGTTGGGCAAGGGTGCGGGCGAGTGGGCCACGGCTCCCCTCGCGCGCCGCTTCGCGTTCAGTGCCTTCTCCTGCCGTCTCTTGTTGCGGCGTTGCTCCCGGATGCCGGCACGCGTCGGGCGACGGCAGGGTGTGCTCATGGCCGGCTGAGCCCGGTCAGCGCGTTCAGCCGGTCCCGACCATCGCGGCCGATCGGCTTGACCCATACTTGCCGAGGCGTGCTGTGATAGGTCCGGCCAGGACGGGCCAGCCCGCGTCCGCTGGTCTCGCCGACGTGCGCCTGTTCGAGTTGAGTCAGGTCGATGTCGCGCAGCAGCCGATAGAAGGTGTCGGCGTGCGGCAGGGCCTCGATCTCCGGGTCGACGAAGCTTTCCAGCAGCAGGGGCTCGAAGCCTCAACGTTCGAGCCAGTCGCTGCGCGCACGACGCGCGAGTTGTCCGAGCACATGGCTGGCCAGATGCGGCACCCGGGCGGGGCCTCCGCTGTCTGCCGCCGCGGCGGGATCAGCCGATCATGGGACGCTGATCTCCTGATCCGGCCACGCCATGGCGCGCGGCAGGCCAAGCGCCGAGAACAGTTGCCGCCAGAACTCGCACGATTCACTGGCTCGACCCAATTCTGGAAAACGTGCCCGTGGATGAAAAGGCGAAGAACGATCCGCGATCCCGGAGCCAACGCCACCAGCGGCCGATACTCCGCGCAGCAAGCTGTCCCTCGTCACCGCATCTGGCAGGAGTGGCGCCGACTCGAGACGAAAGAGATTGCTGTTGCACCGGCCAACGGTACGAACGCTGAGGCGCGATACACTCGGCTAAGCGCGAAAAAGCGCGCTGGCAACGGGCGCAGCGGTAACGGCAGATCGGCACCGGGTCGAGCGGAGGCCGCCGCGCGCGTCGATCGGCTTTCCGGTAGTAGTACCCTTGCTGACGCAGCTGCTTGATCCCGAAGTGCGGACACGACAGCTGTTGATAGACCTCTGGCTTCTGCCGAATCGTCTCCAGATGTCCCTCAAGCGTCGTGATGCCGGCTACAATTCGTTGCATGGGCTGGGCTCCTTTCTCTCAGGGCGGTCGTCAAACTTCCCACGATACAGAGGTTCTCCAGCCCTCCCTGCTCCCGAAGTGTCCCAGCCTTCTTCAGGACGCGCTCCTTCTCGGGTCCTCTCCGTATGCGGAATGAGCGAGCGCCTCAGCCCTCTGGGAGACGAAGACGTAACACCGGGGCACGAGCAGCCCGCCGGACAGCCTCGCTGACCGGCGTTTATCGAGAAAGAGCAGCAAGCACTGCCAACTGAGGGTCATCGAACCGACCGAGAGAATTTACAAAAAATTTGGGACTTGACTCGCAGGGAATGGAGAATCATGATAAAAATCCATTCTCTATGTATATGTTCTCAATTGGCTATAACCTTGGGCAAAGCTCAACACGAACAGGTGGTCACTTCTAAACGCGCGCCGACAATCAATGGCCCAAAAAGTATCAGGGAGCGTTATTTAATGGATCTTATCAGTGAACTGCGTGAGGCCGAGGCAGCTTCGGATCTGGAATTATTTCGCGCTGGCCTGCTCGAGGCCGTTCATGTGCGCGCTCCAGACTGCGCTGGCGCCGAGGAAATGGATTTCGCATTCGTCTGCGAAGTTGGCGATCGCCTGTCTGACGCCGAAGAATTCGTGGACTTCATTCCCTGCCATGGCAACTCTGTTGGGTATCGCTCGAGAAAGCTTCGAGTTGATGGGTACGAGCTTGACGAAACGGATGACTCCATACGATTGCTGATCGCCGACTTCAAAGGTGGCGATGACATGGTGACGATCACGCGGACGCGAGCCGATGCCGTGTTCGCTCAGCTCAAGGCGTTCGTGGAGGAGTCGACTTCTGGGCGTGTCTGGAGCTCGGCCCTAGGTGAGTCTGTTCAGACCAAGGAGCTCGCGGGAACGCTGGAGCAACATCATCGCAAGAAGGACGACGGTACCAGACTGGTCAGTCGGTACAGGTTCTACCTGATCACGGATGCCGTACTGAGCGATCGCGTCAAAGATCTGCCGATCGATGACTTGGACGGCGTGCCGATCGAGCGTCACATCTGGGACGTCGGCCGTCTGAAATCGGCCTCGTGCTCGATCCTCGGCACAGAAGAAATCGAGATCGACTTCACCGCGTTTTCCGAAGGCGGACTCCCTTGCCTGCGCGCGAGCCAGACCGCGGATTACTATGGCTACCTCTGCGTCATTCAAGGCGATGTGCTGGCGGATCTCTACGACCGTTTTGGCAGCCGACTTCTCGAAGGCAATGTGCGTTCGTTTCTCAGCACTACCGTAAAGATCAACAAGGGGATTCAGGCCACAATCAGGGCCGAAGCCGACAAGTTCTTCGTCTTCAACAACGGCATTTCTGCAACGGCCACTTCCGCGGTTGTCGAGGAAACCGATAAAGGCCCAAGGCTAATGTCGGCGAAGTACCTGCAAATCGTCAATGGAGGCCAGACAACCGCTTCGCTGCACGTCGCCAAGCGAAAGGATCACGCAGATCTCCGCTCGATTCATGTCCCCATGAAACTTTCCGTCGTGCGGGCCACGGATACGGAAGTTCTGGACGAGATGATCCAGAAAATCGCGCGATACTCTAATTCGCAGAACAAGGTAAGCGACGCCGACTTCTTCTCCAACCACCCGTTCCATCGCGCCATCGAACGGCGTTCGAGGAGTCTTCCGGCGCCAATGGCTTCAGGAACAACATTCAACACGTTCTGGTTCTACGAGCGCGCGCGAGGGCAGTACGTCAACGCACAAGCAAAGATGACACTGAAGCAGAAAAAGGAGTTCGTGCGAGTCAATCCCCGCGCGCAACTCCTGACCAAGACGGATCTCGCGAAGTTCGAGAATTCATGGCGAATGCTTCCGCACATCGTCAGTCGCGGCGCGCAGAAGAACTTCATGAACTTTGCCGACTTTGTCGGCAAAAACTACGGAACCGACGGTCCCCAGTTCGACAACGATGTGTATTTCAAGGAAGTCATCGCCAAAGCCATTCTCTTCAGGTTTGTCGAGGGAATGGTTTCCGAGGCCAAGAAGACATGGTACGCGGGCGACTACAGAGCTCAGATCGTCACTTACACCATCGCCAAGTTGGCCTCGATGATCCATGAGGATGCGATCGGATTTGCCCTGAATCTCAATGCGATATGGCTCAAGCAGGGCGTTTCCGGCGCACTGGCTCTTCAACTCGACGAGATAGCAAAGCTTGTGGTAGCAACGATTACGGTACCGCCGGTGCCCAGCATGAATGTCAGCGAATGGTGCAAGAAAGAGGATTGCTGGAAAAAGGCAGCCGAGGCACAGATATCCATTTTGCCCGGCTTGAAGGGCGAACTAGCTCCAACAAGGGAGGTGCATCGAGTGCACGCAACGGCGGAAGGACAGGCACTCGAGGACATGACCATCGATGCCATCGTTACCGTTGTCAATCTTCGGGAATCCGGTTGCTGGAACAGACTCGGCGAATGGTCTCGTCGATATCGCCCATTATTTGGCAGGGATGCGGACTTGCTGCGAATGGCATCACGAGCCAAATGGGTCCCCTCGGACAAGCAGGCGAAAGATCTCATGAAATTGCTTCGACAACTGGAGCAGGATGGTTTCAGGCGAAGCTGACAGTGTTCGACATCCGGAGTCGCAGTTCGAACCCAAGGTCGGGAAATTGAAGAACCTGCTGCCTGACGACATTCGCCAACGCGTCTCGATACTGTACGGAGACCACACGTACTCCGTGCCCGATTGGGCTGCAACTCTCATCTATCTAGGGAGCTGGGTTCGATCGAACTCCATCGCAGACAAACGACTGATTGTGGCTATCGTGCTTCCTACGCGAGAGCTTGCGGCCGCCTTTGCCGCGATCGGATGCCTGATCGCAGGTGCAAGCGCGTTCGAGGATGCCCTGTCTTGGCCAAAGTTTAAGAGCTTGCCGACGGGCCGGGAAGTCTTCTGGAGTCTCAGGGATGGGACAGATCGCTACCGCGGCAAGATCCTTGGCGTCGAGGAGCGCGGAAACTCCGAGTTCATCTCGCTTTGCGTAAGCAAGGCACCGAGACGAAAAGTGATTGGAACGACCCTTCAGATCAACCGACGCTACTTCGAAGGCTACCGGTTCACGGAAGAAGCGCCTCCGACACGGCCGAAAACCGAGCTCTTCAACGCCGCGAAGCAAGCTTTGGGGCGGCTCGTTGAAAACCTGAACCCCAAATGGGTGTGGGCTGACGGCGCCGAGGGCTTGCTCGTTACCAGCGTCGCGACATTCGAGAACTCGATCAAGGGGCTCTCGCTGTCAATCGGTGAGCGGGGTCCGATAGCGATATCCGACCTTCTCTGCAGTGCGCGAAACAGGGACCAATCGCACTCGAAACTCAGAATCGAGCATCCCCGAGGTGCTCTCGCAGGTGACTTTCCTGTGGCCATTCTGGATGGCCCCAACGCCTTCTTGGTCCATGAGCATCTGGCAAAGATACCGAACTTGCTCGTGATTCTCGATCGATCAGAGTACCAGCAGGACATACATGACGTTTTGCTGAGCCTGAGAAGCATTTCGTGTGACAGTCACAACGACGACCTGCAAGAATCGATTCCGGGCACATTTCCCGCCGGTGTCGAGGTGGCGGCATATCTGATTGATCACCAATGAATACGGCCGAGAATTGTTTCACGCGAACGAGTCGCATCTACGAGAATATTCGGCGCCCCTGTTTGACGAGGCACGAAATCGAGTTTCCGCCGGCGAGCCGCCTGATACGTGCGTCGGCACGACTTTTCCAGATACTCGATCGCGATGAGCCTATTCAGGCGGAGATTTCACGACAACTCTGGGTCCTCAGGTCGACGATTCTATTCACCATTCTGCCCTTCGATCATCCCGCGCTTAATCTGCGGCAACAGTTGGTCGAACTCGAGAACGCCTGCGGAGGGCTACCGAACGCCACTCCATTTCTCGAATCGATCAAACATGAAGTTTCCGGTCTCGCAAGTCTCGCGCGCAACCCGAAACGAGAATGGCTTCTGAATGCCAGTTCCGAAGCGTCCATGGATGGCCTGCTCGGAATCCTCTCGGCTCTGTCTGCAGGACGGGCGCCCGGTTGGCCGCCGAGCGTGCCCGACTTGATTCCCGGCGCCAACGGACGAATCGTCAGCATCGGATCGAGAAAGGATCTGGCATCCAGTGTCCTTGAAACAATCGTTCTGCCCTGCGCTTGCAGAAATGCCCCGCCTTCGTTCTTGTTCTACCTGCTGCATTGCGGTTGGGCGTCCAGGTTTGTCGCCCTTCTTTACACGGGGGAAACACTCCATGTACCAAAGAGATTGGCGCTGCCAACCGATCGAATTTTCGAGGGGCGCCTGACAAGGATTGTTCTGGAGCAAGAGCGTAGCGTCATTGCAACGGACGATCTTCAATCCGGGGTTGATGACTGGATCAACGAGGCGTTCTGGCAGGGATTGCATGGCGCTGCGAGAGCGAATACCAATTTCCCGGATCATCTTCCCGCAAACTACGTCCTCTTCAGCGACGGGACAGGAGCGTTTTTCCATGAGCGCGGAAGTGTGCTCTCTCTTCCCGAAAACGGCGTAGTAGCCAGGGAAGGGGATCTGAGTTCGATTCCTGTCGATGGCATCCAAGAGGGCGATCTTGTCGTGCTGAGGTCCGGAGCCTCGGGACTGCTGCTGGACGAGGCCAGCGACAGAATTCTTGGCAGTTCCGAAAATGAAAATCTTTTCGATATGGCAACCGACTGGAAGGATGCGCTGGACGCTCTGCTGGTCACTCACAGCCGCGAAGAGGTTGCGCAAGCACTTGCGGCAAGGGGAGCGCCCACACGGGCGGCGAGCATTCATCAGTGGGTTGGCCCGGACGTGCTCGGGCCCGGCAGTGAACATGTCTTCCGTGAACTGATCGCTTTGCTTGCGGAAAAGGGAAAGATTCCGATCGGCTGTACGGAGCTCAAGTCCTATACCGACATCCGCTGGAAAAGCCTTCAGGGCTTGCGGAGCGTGCGGCAAAAGGCTGGAAACCTCATACGACATGAGCTTTTCAAGGCATTGTTCAATCGATTCGGAACCGGAACCTGTCGAGTGGCAGACCGGGAGTGCATTCACATCGAAGGCGACACCGAGACCGAACTTCTGGTTCTGCGCGTCTCGTCCGTGGATCGGAATGTGGCGTATGTTCCGCCCTCGCGGATTGGACAGATGGATGACCTCAAGGAAAACAGATGGCTCGGATGATTCCTCCGGCATGTGCCGCGAAGACCCCGGCCGCGGAGCGTGATCTGTTCGACAAGCTTCGCGATGACCCCGACACTTCCGGATGGGTGGTTCTCCATTCCCTCGACCTGAAGAAGCATCAGTCGAAGATCGAGGGCGAGCTTGACATGGTGGTGCTTGTGCCCGGCCTGGGAGTGCTTTGCATCGAAGTGAAAGGCTGCGACGTGTCGCGCCAGGACGGGAAATGGATATATCCCTACGAAACTTCGCTTGAAGGCCCTTTCAAGCAGGCGTCGAAGGCCATGCATTCACTTCGCTCTTATGTCGTCAGCAGGGACAGCTCGCTGGCCGGCTTGCTGTTTTTCTCTGCGGCAGTTTTCACGCGGGTCGACTTCGATGAGCAGTCCCCGGAATGGCACCGTTGGCAATACATCAACCGGAGACAGTTTGTCCGGCGCCCAATCTCTCTGAATATCACCACCATTCTGCAACGTGCGCACGAGCACATTGCAAGCCGGACGGGCCGACACTCTTGGTACAGCGAAAGCGCCAGCGCCCCCAGCGACGGCCAAGTGCGGAAGATGGTCTCGCTCCTGCGCGACAATTTCGAATATGTCGTGTCACCGAGAGGCGATCTCGAAAATTTGGAGCAAGTCATTTGCAGATATACCGAGGAGCAGTTCGACGCCCTTGACCTGCTCGAAGACAACCGCCGAGTGGTATTCAAGGGGCCTGCCGGAACCGGCAAGACCTTCCTCGCACTGGAAGCGGCCCGGCGGGCTGTTTCCGACGGTAAGAAAGTCCTGCTTCTCTGTTTCAACGCGTTGCTGGGCGACTGGCTGAAGGTGCAATCCGCGGGTTTTCCCGCTGACCAGACGGCGCTTCGCTGCGGAACCTTCCATGGCCTCTTGGTCGATATTTCCGGGGAGAAGCCTGCCAAGGAAACCAGCAGCGAATATTGGCGCAAGGATCTCCCGACAAGCGTTGCCGACCGACTGCTGGACGACGGACGCACCTGGCCGACCTACGACATGCTCGTTGTCGACGAGGCACAAGACCTTCTCGAAGAGGATTACCTGGATGTTCTCGATCTGCTCGTGAAAGGCGGTCTGGCGGGAGGCCATTGGGCTTTCTTCGGCGATTTCGAGCGCCAGGCAATATTTCTTTCCGAAGGAGGCGCCGGCGCGATGCATGCGCTTGAACACATGTTCGAACGGGCACCAGCTCACGTCAATTTCTCGTTGCGCATCAATTGCCGGAACGCCGAGCCGATCGCCGAGACGCTGGCCCTGACAAGCGGACTTTCCCCGGGATACAAGCGGGTTCTGCATGACATCGAGGGGTCCGAGGTTGACCCGCTGTTCTATGGCTCGCGGGCCGAACAGGAGAAATGCCTTGCGGCAGCATTGCTCGATCTGAAGAAGATATTCAAGGCGTCCGAAATCGTTGTTCTGTCGATGAGGAACGATGATTTCTCATGCGCCGGCACTTCCTCGACGGAGCAAATCGGAGGACGACTGATACCGATACGCCAGGTCAAGGACATGCAATCGATTCCCTTCGCCAGCATTCATGCTTTCAAGGGGCTTGAAGCGCCTGCGGTGATTATCACGGACATCGAGAGCCTCGATCAGGACAGGACTCGGGCCCTGCTTTACGTAGGAATGTCCAGAGCCAGGATTCGGCTGTTCATGCTGATGCACGAGAGCTGTCGCAACAGCTACAACCGCATTCTGGATATCGGTCTTGAATTGACATCAGGAAAGTAGGCCATGCCCCTTTCAGAAGAACTTGCAGTGAATCTTGAAAACCGTAATTGGCTTGTTTCACGATTGCGCGCCGAGATTGTCGGGCCCGATCCGCAAGGGGCGCCGCAGCAAACGCGCCAGGGCGGCGCGCCAAGATCAACGACCTGGGAGGAGTTCAGGAAGCCGCGAACCCAGGCCAACGGCGAAGAAGTCGTTTGGCAGGATCCTCCTGCCAAACGATATGGCGCCGGGGTTCTGTTTCCGATTGGAGTGGTCGACCAGCGCGAAGCGATGCGAGCGGGGGAAGACGAGCAGAGCCGCTTCGACATCGACCCGGGCGACAACCAGAATGTCGACGAGAAGCTCCAGAAGCGTGCGGAGCAAAAGGCAGCACGGACTCCCGCCGCGATGGATGAAGCGGAGGACTACGAAGTCACCTTGGCCAACGCTTACAGACCCTCGGCAATAGGACTGAGCTTTGTCGCAGACCTTTCGGTCGAAACCAGTGGGATTCGAATCGAGCTTGCAAGCGTCGGCCGGGTCGGCAGCCAGGACCTCGTCGAAATCCCTCCCGGCATCTACAAGCTGTCGAAAGTCATGGTTGGTGACCCCGGCGGCATCCAATCCCCCCGCTCGGAATGGCTCCGGGTGCCAGTTGTGGACGACGCCAACGCCTATCCACATGAAGAAATCTCGACGGCAGAACTGCTTTCGGCCGCAACGCCGATCAGGAGGGGCCTGACCGGCGCAGGAGCCGGACTGGAGATCGTCGTGGTTTCGCGGGGCGGCTATTCCCGTCTTGGCCCGACCCAACGACTGCTGACGGTCACGCTTGTAAACCGAAAGACAGTGGATGAAGGCAATCTGGACGAGCAATGTCTGTTTCAGGCCGGCATTCGAGTAAAAGGAAAGACAGGACTGTCGTGGATCGCGCCGTATCCGGAAACGCAATTGAGCAAGCGCGACTTTCACGATCCCATGTCGGACGAGCAGATCAATCGATTGCTCTACCGACAACACCAGACCTTTGCGATCGGCCATGGATGTGCGGCCGACTGGGCCTCGCAATCACCCGTTTCGGTTCTGGAAGTCTGGACCGACGTTCTCCCTGCATTCGAGACGCCATCGACCAGCGCAGATCTGTTCGCGGAAAATGAAAATGGTATCCGTGAACCGATTCGGGTCAGCATGCGGAAGCTTGCCGAACTGGATCCGACGGACGACGGATCGGGAGAGATAGAGGCCCTCGTTCGCGCATACAGGGATTGGATCGATTCGCTTCAGCCAGATCGCACTGGCGCGCCCGCCCTGTCGGCCGACATGGCCGATACCGCCAATGGGCTGATCAGGCGTTGCCGGGAATGTCTGGAACGTATTGAGGATGGATGGCAATTCCTGAGCGAAGACACGGACATTGCGCAGGCAGCCAGAAGATCATTTGTCCTGGCGAATCGTGCAATGCTTGTCGCTCAGATCAGGGCTACCAGAGAAATGCGCGAGCCTTCTCTCGGTAGCGACGGCAAAAAGATTGTCTGGTCTCCCCCCATCTCGAATCCCGATCCGTCGCTTGCCGACCCGAAGCGTGGTTACTGGCGTGCCTTCCAGATCGCTTTTCTGCTGATGTCAGTGCGCGGAATAGCCGAACCTGATGGCAAGGATCGTGAGACTGTTGACCTCATCTGGTTTCCGACTGGCGGCGGCAAAACCGAAGCATATCTGGGGCTGACCGCGTTCACCATTATTTTCAATCGACTCGCCGATCGGAAACCGGGCGGAGCCGATGTCCTGATGCGATATACGCTTCGCTTGCTGACGGCGCAGCAGTTTCAGCGAGCCTCGCTACTGTTCTGCGCGATCGAAAAGATCCGGCAGGAAAATCCTGCGCTTGGTGAAAAGCCGTTTCGTATCGGGCTGTGGGTTGGAGGCAGTTCCTCTCCGAATTCGAGAGAAGATGCTCTCGACGCGCTGAAATGCCTCCAGAAAGATCCGGATAGCGAGAATCCGTTCATCCTGCTCAAGTGTCCATGGTGTGGCGCCAGGTTCGGGCCTTCCTCCGGAGAAGGCAAGCGAGGGCAAAACGCCAGTGCAAAGAAAAGCGGCATTCCGAGCGTACTGGGTTACAGCAAATACTCGAAAACGAATACAACGCCCACTACCGTAGTCTTTCGATGCAACGACAGTGCATGCGATTTCGGGACCGTTTCCGGCTTTCAGGCCCCCCGCCCACCACTTCCCGTAGTCATTATTGATGAAGACCTGATTGAAGACCCACCAAGTCTGGTGATCGGTACCGTGGACAAGTTTGCAATGCTCGCCTGGAAGCCCGGTGTTCGACGCCTTTTTGGCATCGGCGTGGAGGGAAAGCACGAAGGACTTCCGCCCAGTTTGATCATTCAGGACGAATTGCATCTGATTTCGGGGCCTCTGGGATCAATGGTCGGCGCCTACGAAACCGTCATTGAGCTTCTGTGTCGCAAGAATGGGCAGGGAGACATCAAACCCAAGATCATCGCATCGACTGCGACGATCAGCCGGGCGCGCGAACAGATAAGGCATCTTTACGCGCGAAACGACGTCTTCCTGTTTCCTCCGTCCGGACTTGAGGCGGGAGATTCATTTTTCGCGCGTGACTCACGAAACGCTGACGGCTCGCTGAAACCCGGCCGTCTCTATGTGGGCATCCTTGCTTCCGCGCACGGCTCGTTTCAGACCACTTTGGCACGGGTATTTGCGACCCTGATGCAGAATGCCGCGATCATGAAGACCGATGAGCGTGGCAGAGACCCCTGGTGGAGTCTGCTCTGCTTCTTCAACTCGCTGAGGGAGCTTGGCGGTGCTGCGTCGTTGTTTGTCGCTGACGCACGGGACTACCTCCGAGTCATCCTTGACCGACAGGGAATCAAGTACGAGCAAATCAGAAAGCTCTTCAACGTTTCCGAGCTGACAAGCCGGATCCGGAGCGATCAGGTTCCAAAGGAACTGGAGCGGCTAGAGCGGAGCTTGCGTCCCCAGGCAGGGAACGAGAAAGGCATCGCGGGTGAAAACGATGTGGTTGATGCCTGTTTGGCGTCCAACATCATCGAGGTCGGCGTCGACGTCAGCCGCTTGGCTCTGATGGCCATCGTTGGCCAACCCAAGACCACGTCGCAGTACATCCAGGTATCGAGTCGCGTTGGGCGCGATCCGGACAAGCCGGGACTGGTGGCGGTTTTGTATGGCCAGAGCAAGCCTCGGGATCGAAGTCATTTCGAACGATTTCGACCGTATCACCAGCGTCTCTACGCGCAAGTGGAACCGACCAGCGTCACCCCGTTCAGCGCCCCCGCAGTGGATCGAGCGCTGCACGGAATTATTGTTGCCGCCGTAAGGCAACTGGGAAAGCTCGATACCGAATCCAGTCGCCCCGACCCGTTCCCGCTTGGCGTGGGAAGTAAATTGCTTGATCTGATCGAAGAGATGATAGAGGACCGCGTCGGGATTGTCGCACCGGAAGAGCGAGATGAAGTGATGAGGAAGCTTCAGAGGCGTGTTGATGAATGGCGTGTCTGGTCGCCGGGCGAGTATGGTGGTTTCGGGGCACTGGCTCACGATCCTCCATTGCTGCATCCGGCTGGAAGTACTGTTCCACCCACATGGGATGGACGGAGCTGGCCGACGATGTCATCGCTGCGCAATGTCGATGCGTCCTGCGAGGCAGAGGTCACTTCCTTCTTCAACCAGTTGCCTGAGGAATCGACATGAGCCGGCCGGTTAGAAGATCACAGGCAATTTCTCCCTTCGGCATCGGCGCGCTGGTCGATTTTCCCGGCCCGGTTTCCTTGATACACGCCGGACTTGACGCCTGGCCGTTCAAGGAAGGCGAGCATGCGCATCGCGAGTTCAGGATCGACGACGAAAAGCGCCTTTCGCGAAGACTTGATGTCGACTACTTTGTTCAACCGCCGGACTTTCGTCGGCCGGAGCGCGGGCAGGATGCCGCACAGTCAAACGTCAACCTGAAGCTGCCCTTTCTCCGCTTTCCGCTGTGGCACGTTTGCCCTAGGTGCGGGCGCATGCATATCGCGCGCTATCACGACAACGCCCCGCCGATCTGCAGAGGCCCCATCGGTTCCGGATCCGATCGCGGGAAAGAGCACGCGCCGAGAAAAGCGGTACAGGTTCGTTTCGTGTCAGCGTGCAAGAAGGGGCATCTTCAGGACTTTCCATGGATCGAGTGGCTGTTCAAGCAGCCCAATCCGCTATGGGAGCCGGATGGGCTATCGCGGTGGCTTCGTTTGAGAAGCACCGGTAGTGCATCCCTTACCGGCGTCGAGGTCGCCGCGGAAGAATGGTCCCCGAATGGCGACATCAGGGTTATGGAGAAGCGAACGCTTGGGGGCGCCTTTCAGGGGGATCCTTCGAACAACTCCCAAACCGCTTTTGGAAAGATCGGCGTCAGATGCGAAGGACACAACCCTGCACTCGGAATCGGAAAGGCAGGACAGAATCCATTACCTGGTTGCGGACAAGAAATTTACCCGCTGCTTCGCGGTGCGTCCAACCTCTATTTCCCTCAGGTCGTCAGCTCGATCTACATTCCGGACATTGATGACAGAAACCTGACCCCGGAAATTCTGGATCTCCTTGATGATCATTTGCTGAAATCCAGCCTGCTGCTCAGCGCACAGGGCGCCGACGATGGGCTCGTAACTGCAAAGGCGGCCCGAAACGCATTGAAGAAGTTTCACGAGGAGTCCGGTGTCAATCCGGCTGCTCTCGCAGAAGCTGCGAACAAGCACATTCTGAAGGACATCTTGCTGGAAGACAGGAAGGTCCAGGCATTCCTGTCGCAAAAGATAAAGGCGTCGCCGGACAAGACCCTCACTCGCGACATGATCGCCGCCGTGATCAAGAGCCATTGTTCGGGATGGGACATCGATCCCTCGCTACTGCTGGAGCAGATGACCGTCTGGTTCAGCGAAAAGGTCGGTGACCCCGCCACGGGGCCAGGCGGATCAGAACAGGACTCGCTCGGCGAATCCGATTACCGGCGAGAAGAATATCGAGTTTTGTGTCGCGACGTTCACGAGGGTTACCCCAAGACAAACCTGCTGATAAGAAGCTCGGACATCAATCTCTACGGCGAGCTTGTCCGCAATTCGTTCGAGCGGATATCTCAGTTGCACAAACTGCGAGAGACGCGCGCATTTGTCGGCTTCTCGAGAATTTTCCCGGGTAACGACCTTGCTCCGGAAGAGCGTTGGCGTCTGATGGCTCTGAAGAAGAGGCGGTGGCTTCCCGCTGTCATTGTCAGGGGTGAGGGAATCTTCCTGAAGTTCAGGGAAGACCGACTTCGTTCGTGGCTTGACCGGTCTGGCGCAGTACACGAAGGGCGACTTGCCGCCATCAATAAGAACCTTGTTGACCTTCGGGCGAAAAGGCATCAGCAGCCGACGCTGATTACGCCGAAACACGTACTGATTCACACCTTTGCTCACCTGCTCATCAACCAGCTGGTCTATGACTGCGGCTACGGCTCTGCATCACTGCGTGAACGCATCTATTCAGCCGACGGCGAGAATCCGATGTCGGGTGTTTTGATCTATACCGCCGCGGGAGATTCAGAAGGCACCATGGGTGGGCTCGTACGAATGGGAAGACCGGGTTATCTCGAGACTGTTATAGCCAAGGCCATTGAGAAGGCACGCTGGTGTTCCAGCGACCCAGTCTGCATCGAAAGTCGTGGCCAGGGCCCCGACAACTGCAACTTGGGTGCATGCCATTCTTGCGCCCTGTTGCCGGAAACATCCTGTGAAGAGCAGAATCGGCTACTGGATCGAGGCGTAGTCATCGGCACTATTGATTGTCCGAGTGCAGGATACTTTTCAAGTTAAGAAGCTCGCTCTGCACAACCTGCTGCAGTTAGAAGGTTGCTGAAGGTTTGTAGTCGGTATGATTTCTGCGTGAAGCAGATGGCTCTCAGCGGAGGAGGGCAGAATACCGACACATTGCCGAACGAGTCCGACTTGTGGCCAACGGTCCGCATTGGCCAACCTGTTCGAGGCCCCGACGTATCGGCGTCTCCTCGCTCACTTCCGGCCGGCCTTCTTGCTGGGGTTGACGGCGACGCCCGACCGAACCGACCAGTCCGACATCCTGTCGCTATGCGACGACAACCTGGTCTTCACCTGCGGTTTGTTCGAGGGCATCGAAGCCGGCCGGCTGGCCCCGTTCCACTACTACGGCATCCTGGACGACTCGGTCGACTACCAAGAGCTGCCCTGGCGCAACGGCCGCTTCGACCCGGAGCAACTGGCGCACAAACTTGCCACGCTGGCGCGCGCTCGCCATATTCAGAAGGAGTGGCGCGCTCGTGCCCAGCGACGCACGCTGGCGTTCTGCGTGTCGACGCGCCACGCCGATTACATGGCCGATCAATTTCGCAAGGCCGGGATAGCTGCGTCGGCGGTATACGCCGGTTCGCAGATGGGCCGTGCCGAAGCGTTGGAGCGTTTGCGTGCCGGCCGCCTGCAGGTCATTTTCTCGGTCGATCTGTTCAATGAAGGCGTCGATCTGCCCAGCATCGACACGGTCATGATGCTTCGGCCGACGGAGTCCAAGATCCTGTTCTTGCAGCAATTGGGCCGTGGGCTACGGCGCGACGACGGCAAGTCGCACCTCGTGGTACTCGACTTTATCGGCAACCATCAGGCGTTCTTGCAGAAGCCGCAGGCGCTGTTCGGCGTTGGCTCGACCTATCGCGCGCTGGCGGCGTTTGCTCGCGACGTGGAGTCAGGACGGCTCGAATTGCCTGATGGGTGCTACGTCAACTACGACCTCGGCATCATCGAGTTCCTGAAGTCGCTCGACAGCGCTGGCCCGGCGAAGGACTACGAGGCACTACGCCTGAGCCTTGGCCGCCGGCCGACACTCGCGGAGTATTACCGCGCCGGCAGCAACGTGCAGGCGATGCGGCGGCAATACGGCACTTGGTTCGAGCTGGTGGAAGCGATGAGCGACCTCGAGGCCGGTCAGGCTGCCGTGCTGCATGCTCAACTCGGGCTGTTGCGCGAGATTGAAACCACGGCGATGACGAAGAGCTTCAAGATGGTCACGCTGGAGGCCCTGCTCGAACTCGATGGCTTGCGGCATCCACCGTCGTTGGCGCAACTGGCGGAGCGTTCCTGGCAAGTCCTGAACCGGCGCCCTCAGTTCCTGGTCGATCTGCCGGAGACACTTCGCATGCTCCCCGACGGACGATCGGCCGAGTGGCAACGCTACTGGCGCGGCAACCCGATCAACGCCTGGATCGGCGGTAATCGTGCCGAGCGGGCGGCGGCGCAGTTCAAGCTGGAGGAGGATCGGTTCCGCCTGCTCGCTGAGGTATCCGTCGAACATGTTGCTGACGCCGAGGCAATGCTGCAGGAACTGGTCGACTACCGCCTCGCAGCCTACGAGGTCCGGCAAGGGGCGCAAGAGACTGCGCCCAACGTGATTCCCTTTGCCAAGCCGACTACGCGGGAGCGGGTCGAACTGCCGTACTTCCCCAACCTCAAGATCGCCTGTGGTCACTTTCGCACCGGCAGAGCAGACGCAGAGGAGCACAAAGCCCTGCCGGTCGACTACGGCCGACTCGATCCGC
>ERZ761602.5182-NODE-5182-length-15697-cov-11.408260_pt1 | contig 15697 bp, 13 predicted proteins | sample MGYA00512165_ERZ761602 | MGnify/ENA primary metagenome ERZ761602 (study PRJEB28899, sample SAMN02445085) | bioreactor sludge metagenome | biome: EBPR sludge; isolation source: Thorneside wastewater treatment plant | place: Australia: Brisbane, Thorneside...
GAACCTGTATCCCACGCTTAGGAGGCGCGTGCACTATCCATTGTGCTACGAGGAGAGGGGCGGCTATTGTAGCCGCTGCCTTCGATTTCGCCAATTCGGATGCGGGCGGGCTCGCCGATCTTGCGATCGTGCTTAGCGACCGCGCGGTGCGGCCGCTTGCCCGATTTGGACCTGGCGAAGCGCGCATCGGAGTAAAATCGCGCGCTCTTGCCCCGCTCTTGCCACTCTGCTGCGACGGTCATCGCGCTGTCGAGTTGTGGAGCTCGCGGCTCGGGCAGGCGCCCATCGCTGCTGCGCAGCATCAACTTACAGGAAAACTACCCGCCCTCATGCCGTATCTGATTCTTTCCGACGCTTCGCTTGCTTTCGGCCATGTGCCGCTTCTCGACCACGCCGAATTCCAGCTCGATCCTGGCGAACGGGTGGCGCTGATCGGTCGTAACGGCACCGGCAAGTCTTCGCTCCTCTGCGCGCTGGCCGGCACGGGGGGGCTCGACGACGGGACGGTGTGGCGGCAGCCGGGACTGCGTATTGGCTATGTGTCGCAGGAGCCGCCCTTCGACCCGGCCCTGAGCGTGTTCGAAGCGGTCGTCGCTGGCATGGGTGATTTGTCGGCGCTGCTCGCCGAGTACCACGCGGTATCGCATGCGCTGGGCGAGGCGGACGCCGATCACGAGAAGTTGCTCGATCGCATGCAACTCCTGCAGACGGAGCTTGAAACGCGCGATGCCTGGTCGTTCGAGGCGCAGGCCGAGCGGGTCATCCAGCGCTTTTCACTCGACGCCGACGCGCTGGTCGGAACGCTTTCCGGTGGCCAGAAGAAGCGGCTGGCGCTGGCGCAGGCGCTGGCGGTCTCGCCGGAGCTGTTGTTGCTCGACGAGCCGACCAACCACCTTGACATCGCTGCCATCGAGTGGCTGGAGGAAATGTTGGTGTCGTCAGGGGTGACGCTGGCTTTTATCACTCACGATAGGCGTTTTCTCGAGCGCGTCGCGACACGCATCGTTGAGCTCGACCGTGGTCGTCTGCTGTCCTGCCCGGGTAGTTTCAGCGAGTACCAGTCGCGCAAGGAAGCAATGCTGCACGACGAGGCGGTGAATAATGCTCGCTCCGACAAGTTCCTGGCCCAGGAAGAGGTCTGGATTCGCCAGGGCATCAAGGCGCGACGCACGCGTAACGAGGGCCGCGTCTTGCGACTCGAACAGCTGCGTCGTGACCGGGCGGCTCGACGCGAGCGCCAGGGCAAGGTCGAGCTGGCGCTCGATGCCGGGGTCAAGAGCGGCAAGCTGGTGGCGGCGCTCGAACATGTCAGCAAGAGCTATGGCGACAAGGTGGTGGTGCGCGATTTCTCGTGCCGCTTGCAGCGGGGCGACAAGATCGGCGTCATCGGCCCGAACGGCGCCGGCAAGACGACCCTGCTGCGCATGATTCTCGGCGAACTGGCACCGGACCAGGGCAAGGTGTATCTGGGCACGAAAGTGGAGGTGGCTTACTTCGACCAGTTTCGCAGCGCGCTTGACGAAGATGCGACGCTGATCGATGTCATTTCGCCGGGCTCGGACTTCGTCGAGATCGGCAATCAGCGCAAGCACGTGATCAGCTACCTCGGCGATTTTCTCTTTGCGCCGCAGCGCGCGCGTTCGCTAGTCAGTTCGCTGTCCGGCGGCGAGCGCAACCGGCTGCTGCTGGCGCGGCTGTTCGCGCGGCCAGCGAACGTACTGGTACTCGACGAGCCGACCAACGACCTCGACATCGAGACCCTGGAACTGCTCGAGGAGTTGCTGCAGGAATATAGTGGCACATTGTTCCTGGTCAGCCACGACCGGGCCTTTATCGACAACGTCGTCACCCAGACCATCGCCTCGGAAGGCGACGGTGTCTGGCGCGAGTACGCTGGTGGCTATCAGGACTGGGCCGACTACCAGGCGGCGCGGTTGCGTGACGAGGCGCTGGTGGCGAGCAGCGGCAAGCGTGCTGATGCGCGTGCGACCGAGGCCGCAGTGAACACCAAGGCGGCTGCTCAGAAACCGGGCGGCGGCAAGCTCTCCTGGAAGGAAGCGCGCGAGCTGGAGGAGTTGCCACAGCGGATCAGCGCGCTGGAGAGCGAGCAGAAGGCGATCGGCGAGCGTCTGGCCGATGCCGAGCTGTACCAGGCGCAACCCGAGGAAGCGCAGCGCCTGGCGGAACGGTTGAGCGAAATCGACGATCAGCTGGTGCAGCTACTCGAACGCTGGGAGGTGCTCGAAGGCTAGCATCGGCCGATGAATTGGGCTCCTAAAAAAATAGCGACTCGCCGGCCTCTGCAGGAGCCCGGTTTGCCGGGCGATAAGCGCGGCTCGTTCGCTCCGGCGCAGGCTGGCCTATTGGCTATTGCCGGCCAGCTTTCTTCACCGCTTCGCGAATTTTCGGCAATGCTGCCTGCGCTGCCTTTTCGCCTTCGAGGATGGCGTCGTGGCGTGCCTGGAACTCGGTCGAACCGAGCGCGCCGACCTGCGGGCGAATCACCACATCGGCCTCCTTGAGCTCGTAGCGGGCAAGGCTCTGGCCCATGATGGTGAAGGTCTGCATGAGGATGTCGAAGGTGCTGCTTACCGGTTGGGTGCTGGGGCGCGCCGAAATGTCGACGGCGATGACCACGTCGGCGCCCATTTCGCGCGCCGCGCGCACCGGAATCAGGCTGCTCAGGCCGCCGTCAACATACTCCCGGCCGTTTATGCGCACCGGCTGGAAGACGCCCGGGACGGTCGCCGAAGCGCGCACCGCCATGCCCGTGTTGCCGGTGCGAAAGACGACGCTGTCGCCATTGCGCAAATCGGTGGCCACGGCCCCGAAAGGCTTGTTCAGGGCCTCCAGGGGACGTTGGCCGACGGCTTCGTTGACAAACTTCTGCAGGGATTCTCCCTTGAGCAGGCCGCGGTCGGGCAGCGACCAATCGCTGATTCTCGTTTCGTCGAGTCGGTGAGCAAGCTTCTGCAGCTCGAAGCCGCTATTGCCGGCGGCGTAGAGGGCGCCGACCACTGCGCCAGCGCTGCTGCCGACGATGATGTCTGGAACAATGCCCTGGCTTTCCAGAGCCTTGATCACGCCAACGTGTGCAAAGCCGCGCGCCGCGCCACCGCCGAGAGCCAGGGCCAGCTTGATCGGCTTGCCGGCCTGTGTCGCAGGAGCGCTCGACGTGGGGGTCTTGCTCGCGCAGCCGCTGGCGGCAGCCAGGATGGTCAGGATGGCAATGAGCAACAAGTGACGCATGGGGTTCCTTTCGTCGGATTAGCGCTGGCGCAATTTCCCGTAGCGGGTTTTGGCGAGGGAGAGCGACGCCCGACCGGCCAGCTGGCCGTGCTTACCACCCCTAGTCTGGTCAGCGCGAACGCCAATGGTACGACTTCGGGGCGAAGGTGGCCATCCGCTTGTCGTGGCGACCTTCGGCCAACACGCTCCGACTGACGATTACGCCAGCCGCGACGTGCGCGAGGCAGTGCTTTCCATGCTGGCCCTGGCGCCGGCGGGATTGGCTGCGGGCCGGCGCCGCAGGACGATCCAACGGCACGCTTGATCGGATAGGCTAGGCGCAGCTCGGGTTCGCCGAGTTGATTCTGCCCATCGCCACACAGCTGGACTACTTGCTAGCCGGTATCAAGACCGCTGTGTCGCGAGCGTGGTGACCGGGACCGCGAGGCGCGCTGTTGACCGGGCAAAAAGCTTATCGTTGGCTGATGCGCTAGCGAGCGCGCAGCCACCTCCGAACTCTCCGGCGCCATACGGCTTGGTTCAAGCGGACCTTTTCCTTGCTTCCTGCAGGCATTTGTTTACCATCGCCAATGGACTCGATCTCGCGAGTTCGTCGAGCATTTCGAATGTTCGTCGACCCGCGATCGTTCGCCACACTCAGCTGTAGTGGATTTGCTGGCTGCTGCGTGCTGCCAGGGCGTTCCGGCGCCCTCTACGCCTTCTGGCGACATCAAGCCGCCACGCTCAGGCGCGGCGCAATCTGTGGAGAAGACAATTTATGGCTGTAGCGCCCGAAACCGCCAGCATGGCGCTGTTTTGTGACTTCGAGAACGTTGCCCTTGGCGTTCGCGATGCGAATTACGACAAGTTCGACATCAAGCCGGTACTGGAGAAGTTGTTACTGAAGGGCAGCATCGTCGTCAAGAAGGCTTATTGCGACTGGGAGCGATACAAGGGTTTCAAAGCCGCGATGCATGAAGCGAACTTCGAGCTGATCGAAATACCGCACCTGCGCCAGTCGGGCAAGAACTCGGCCGACATCCGGCTGGTCGTCGATGCCCTCGACCTGTGCTACACCAAGTCGCATGTCGACACTTTCGTTATCATCAGCGGCGACTCCGATTTTTCGCCGCTGGTGTCCAAGTTGCGCGAGAACGCCAAGTCGGTGATTGGTGTCGGCGTCAAGCAGTCGACGTCGGATCTCTTGATCGCCAACTGCGACGAGTTCATTTTCTACGACGATCTGGTGCGCGAGATCCAGCGCTCTGCGCGGCGCAATTCGAAAGAGGTGCAACCGCTAGCCAGGCGCTCGCCCGAGGAGGATGCGCAGCGCAAGGAGGAACTCGAGGCGCGTCGCAGCAAGGCCGTCGAACTGGCAGTGGCGACCTTCGACGCGCTGATCGGCGAGCGCGGCGACAGCAGCAAGATTTGGGCGTCGATGCTCAAGGAGGCGATAAAGCGGCGCAAGCCCGATTTCAACGAGTCGTACTACGGCTTTCGGGCCTTTGGCAACCTGCTCGAAGAGGCGCAGAAACGTGGGCTGCTGCTCATTGGTCGCGACGAAAAGTCGGGCACCTACGTGTATCGCAGCAACGGCGGTGATGCGGCGGGTGAAGCAAGCGCTGAACTGGATGCCGAGGGGCTGCCGCTGGCAGCGCCCGAAGCGGCCAGTGAGGGCGCGACGAATGGGGATGAGCAGGGCGAGCACCCTGGAGGCCGCCGCAACAAGGGGCAGGGCCGACGAAAGGGCGGCGAAAAAGGCGCCAAGCGAGGCCGCGAGCAGAAGGCGGGCAAGGACGACACGGCGGCGGTCGAGAGCGTTGAAGGAGTCGACGGTGCCGAAGGCGATGCCCGTCAAGGCCAGGATGCGACCGTAGCCCCGCCAGTGCCACCTGCCGCAGGCGAAGTACCGCAAGCGTCTGCGTCTGCATCACCCCAGTCGTCGGAGCACGCTGAATCTGCGAACTCTGCGCAATCTGCGGACGCTTTGCCAGCCTTGCCACTGTCCGAACTTCCTGGATCGCCTGACGCCTCATCAGCACGACCATCGTTCGAGGTGGCCAGCGAAGCCGAGACCGAGCGTCCGCAGCCGGAAGCCATGGCAGAGCAGAAGCCGGCGGCAAAACCGCGGGCGACCGGGCGCCGGCGGGCGGCGGCGAAGACCGTCGATAGCGCGCTCGCCGGTGCTGCCAAGTCCGCTGCACCCGGTGATCAGGCCGCGGCCACGCCAGCCTCGGAAGCGAGCGTCGTCGTTGTCGAAACGGCCGTGCTCCCGGCCAGTAGCGAGCAGTCAGAGCTTGCTCCGGTCAAGAAGCCGGCGCCGCGACCGCGTCGGCCGCGCAAGCCCAAGGCTGCGCCGGAAACAGAGTGACCGGCGAGCGCCCCAGCAGGCCTAGGCCCGGCCGTGTGCGGTCTCTCGACGCACGCAAGCTGGGGCCGAATGTGGCCTCCGCGAGAGCCTGAAAGCAAAGAAGCCGCGACTGGGTGACTGGGTCGCGGCTTCTTTTTTTGCACTGCGCCAGAGCTGACGCGTTTGAACGCTCAGGCAGCAGCCTGCGTCGGAATCGTGCCGGCGGTGCGGACGATGCGATTCTGGGTATCCACGTAGATCAGTTTCGGAGCGTACTTGGCAAGCTCGACTTCGTTGTACACCGCGAAGCTGGCGATGATCAGAATGTCACCCGGCGCGGCGCGGCGGGCAGCCGAGCCATTTACCGAGATGACGCCGGATCCGCGCTCGGCACGCAGCGAGTAGGTTGTGAAACGCTCGCCGTTGTTGACGTTCCAGATGTCGATCTGTTCGTATTCTCGGATATTCGCGGCATCCAGAAGGTCTTCGTCAATGGCGCACGAACCTTCATAGTGGAGTTCGGCGTGTGTGGTGCTGACGCGGTGCAGCTTCGACTTCAGCATTGTCCTCTGCATGGAATCACCGGGTGTTGAGTTAAAGGGGGAAGGGCATTGTAGCGGCTAATTGCCGCCTGTCAACGGCCGTCGCGGGCATCAATTTCGAGATTGTCGATCAGTCGTGCGGCGCCCAGCCGGCTCGCCGCGAGCACCACCAGCGCTTGTTTTCTGTCATCATCGGGAAGCTGCAGGTCGGCCTGTCGACGCACGGCGATGTAGTCCGTTTTCCAGCCATGCTGGTCAAGTTCGCTGGCCGCTTCGCGTTCGAGGCGGGCGAAGTCGGTTTCTCCTGCGCGGATCGCCGTGCCGATGCGCTGCAGGAGGCGTTGCAGGCGCGGCGCTTCGTAGCGCTCGGCCGCCGACAGGTAGCCGTTGCGCGAAGAGAGCGCCAGACCGTCGTCGGCACGGACCGTCTCGCCGCCGATGATGTCGATCGGCAACGCCAGCTGGCGCGTCATATTGCGCAGCACCATCAATTGCTGGTAGTCCTTCTTGCCGAACAGCGCGGCCTGCGGCTGAACGATGTTGAACAATTTGAGCACAACGGTGGCGACGCCGCGGAAGTGACCGGGGCGGAACTCGCCGTCGAGCTGATTCTGGCTCGGCGGCGGTTCGACGTGGTATTGCTGCGCTTCCGGGTAGAGATCGCTCTCGCTCGGCGCAAACAGCAGGTCGACGCCGGCGGCGGAGAGCTTGTCGCAGTCGTCCTGCAGGGTACGCGGATAGAGGTCGAAGTCGTCACTGGGTCCGAACTGCAGACGGTTGACGAAAATGCTGGCGACGACAGTATCGCCATGCGCGCGCGCCTCGGTCATCAGCGCGATGTGGCCGGCGTGCAGGTTGCCCATGGTGGGTACGAGAACGACCCGCCCACGATTCGCCAGCGCTCGACGCAGCTCAGGGATTTGGGAGTGAATCTGCATACGCTTGCTGAACCTCTTGTGAAACTCGGAAAGAACGCTTTGCTGGTAGACGATTTTTTTGCTACGGCCATCAGTATCAGTAGCAGTGTTCGGGCCCCGGAAAGCTGCCATTCTTGACGGCGGCAACGTAGGCGGCGATGGCTGCGGCGATGGACGGCTGGCCGGTCATGAAATTCCTGACGAAGCGCGGCTTCCTGCTGGTCGAGATATCGAGCATGTCGTGCAGGACGAGTACCTGCCCCGAGCATGCGCCGCTGGCACCGATGCCGATGGTCGGAATGGCGAGGCGGGAAGTGAGGTCAGCGGCCAGTGTCTCGGGAATTGCTTCGAGGACGATAAGCGTGGCGCCAGCCTCCTGCTGGGCGAGTGCGTCGGCCAGCAGTCTGGCAGCCCCGGAATCGTCCCTGCCCTGGACGCGGTAGCCGCCGATCTGGTGTACCGATTGTGGGGTGAGCCCGACGTGGCCGCAGACTGGAATACCTCGGCTGGTCAGGAAGCGCGTGGTGTCGGCCATCTCCGCGCCACCTTCGAGCTTGACCATCTGTGCGCCACCGGCAATTAGGCTGACGGCGTTGCGCAGCGCCTGCTGGGGGCTTTCCTGGAAGCTGCCGAAGGGCATGTCGGCGATGATTAAAGGGCGCTGGCTGCCGCGCACGACACTGGCCGTGTGGTAGGCAATGTCGTTGAGCGTCACTGCCAGCGTCGACTCGCGGCCTTGCAGGACCATGCCGAGCGAGTCGCCGATAAGCAGTACATCGACGTCGGCAGCGTCGCAGAGCTGCGCGAAGCTCGCGTCGTAACACGTGAGCATGGCGATCTTTTCGCCGTTGGCACGCATTGTTGCGAGATCGACGTGCGTGCGCCTGCGCGTCGCGACATGGGTGGACATGGGTTTACTCTCCCCGGTTGAAATACTCGCGGTGTCCACGCATCGATTCGATGCGCTTCACGAGCAGTTGAAAATCGTCGTCGGAATCGACGAAGTTGATGTTTTCCGAGTTGACCACCATCACCGGCGCCGCATCGTAATTGTGGAAGAAGCGCATATAGCTTTCCGCAAGGACCGTCAGATAGGCGTCGCCGATCCGCCGTTCCATGTCGACACCGCGTTTGCGGACGCGTGCGATCAAGGTTTCCGGCTTGGCTTGCAGGTAGATCACCAGATCGGGCGGCGTCACCGTGGGTGATAGCTGTTCATAGATTTTGCGGTACAACCCGTATTCGTCTTCACTGAGCGTCAGTAGCGCAAACAGCGGATCCTTTTCCAGCAGATAGTCAACCACCACCGGGCGTACGAAGAAATCGGGTTGTGACAGGTCGCGTAGCTGGTCGAGGCGCTGAAACAGGAAGAACAACTGCGTTTGCAGGGCAAAGCGCTCTTGGTCTTGGTAAAAGCGACTCAAGAAGGGATTCCGCTCGGGCTGTTCGAGCAGCAGTTGCGCATCGATATGCGTGCCGAGGCGTCGCGCAAGACTCGTCTTGCCGGCGCCAATGGGGCCCTCGACCACGATGTGGCGGGCTGCGGTCAGGGTATTGCGTGCAGACATGAAAAGACGGCAATTGATGCCGGGTCAGTGTTCCACGAAAAGGGTGTCGGGTCTGGCTTCGCCATCCTGGGCCATTCTTTCTAGGCCCTGCAGCACAGCCATGCTGGCGGCTTCCATTTGCTCGATGGCGCCCACGCCGCCAGCGAAGTCGCCCGCGCAATACGCCGCGACGGCTGCGCGACCGTGCTGGTGAACCGCGACATGCGGCGTTTCGATTGCCCGGTAACCATCGAGTTGAGCGCCGTAGAGCTGTCCGTCGCCCGCATAATACCACTGGCCCAGGCGGCAGTTGGTATGCGAGGCGAAGTCGTCGGGGTTCTTGGCCGAGGCGCCCATGAACATCTGATAGACGTCGAACTTGAACAGCAGATGGTCGATCTTGGCCAGTTCGACGAAACTACGCAGCGCGCCCGTGGCAATGCTTCGTTCCATTCGCGTGGTGAGGCGGGTAATGCCGCCGATTGCGGTCGATGCCTGGCGTCCCTGATCACTGAAGGAATCAGACTGCTCGGCGAGATGGCTGATACAGCCCTGCGCCGAAACGGTCTCGCCCTGGATACTGGTGACCAACCGCGAGATGTCGCTGGTGGCCCGTGTCGTTCGGTCGGCGAGCTTGCGGACTTCGTCGGCGACGACCGCGAAACCGCGGCCGGATTCACCCGCACGCGCCGCTTCGATGGCCGCGTTGAGTGCCAGGAGGTTGGTCTGGTCGGCAATCTCCTTGATCAGCTGGACGATGCCGCCGATCTTCTCGCTACTGCCTTGCAGACTGAGCACTTTTTCCAGCGCGCTGCGCGAGTCACCGGCGAGCTGGTTCAATTCGGTACTGATGGTGTTTACCGATTCGCGGCTGCTCGCGGCAATGCCGGCGGCGGCGTGCGTTTCCTTCTTTTCGTCGCGCAGGCGATTGGCCAAGGTGGCGAGGGTCTGCTGCGATTCCGCCAGCGACTGACGATAGGACTGGAAGGAACGAAACAGCTGCTGCAGTTCCTTGCTGCGCTTTTCGCCAGCCGCTGCGGCTTGCAGGCAGTCGTCGCGCACGGCCTGGGCGGACGCCAGTTGCTCGCGCAGCGCCTGATTCTGCTGCTCAAGCTCGCCGAGGCGCGCCGCAAGGCTGCGGATTTTCTCCCGGCTTCCAAAAAGCATTTCGTTCTCCTGCTAACGGTCATGACATGTCGAGATAGCCCGGATCATGAAAGTCATGACCGTTTCCCCCTCTTCCCCCACCCTTCTCGGACAAGGGGAGAAGGGCGCGTCGTGCGTCGCGTACGCGACTTCCACATCAACAGCGGCTGATAGTCGTGGCTGCGTGCTGAAAAAAGCCAAGCAAGTCAAACGGCGTCTAGGATACACAGAGCAGCGGTACGATGGTCGAACTTGCGGGTTCGCCAAAAAGGAAAAAACGGAAAAAAACGCGAATCCGGCGGTGCTTGCCGGGAAGGGAGCGTTTTTTTGGACTTTTTTCAGCCTTGGGCACTTGTTCAGGAAGAAAGAGGCGCGGCCGCGTTACTCAGCGTCCCCTGACCACGAAGGGCTCGGCCAAGGCTGCTCGGACTGAATCATCCAGATTCGTTGCCTGCTGGAAATTCGCGTCCCAGAGATCGGCGTTGCTGAAGTCGGCTGCGTCGAGGTTGGCGCCTTTGAACAGGGCATGCCGCAAGGTCGCGCCGGCGAGGCGGGTGCCCTTGAGGGTGCTGTGCGAGAGATCGGCGTTATCCATGGCGGCACCGGTCAGGTCGGCGCCGGAGAGGTCGGCGCCGACCAGGCGCGCGTCCGAAAAGACGCCGCGCAGGGCATTGCAGTTGCGGATCGAGCCGCCGCTGAGGTCAATCCCCTCCATCAGGATGTCTTTGAGGTAGGCTCCGGAGAAATCGGCGCCTGTGGCCTTGGTGTTGATCAGGTTGGCGCCAAACAGATTGGCGCCCTGCAGCTTGCTGTTGCTCAGGTCTGCGTCGTCGAACGTGGCGTGAAAAAGGTCGGCGTCGCGCAGGTCGGCAGCAGCCAGTTGGGCCGCGGCAAAGTTTGCCCACTTGGCGTTGCTGCCGCGCAAGTCGGCGTCGCGCAGATCGGCCTGGCGAAAGTCCGCGCTTTCCATCTGCACCCCTGCCAGGCGCGCACCGCGGAGGTTCTTGCCGGCCAGCTTCTGGCGTGAGAAGTCGCACTGCGAGAGGTCGGTCGCCGCCTGTGGATCGGCGCAGTCGCCAATGGGCATGGCGCCGGCTGCGTTCGCGGGAGCGACAATTGCGAGAGCCAGCGCGGCGAGTGCTGACCCTAGCGGGAGTGGCTTCATCAGTGGCCTCTGTTCAGCGCCGCTCGACGCTGCTGGCCATGTTCTCGCCCAGGCGAACTGCGCCGGCAGGTGCCCAGGCGGGGTTGAAATGCAGCAGGTGCCTGGGGAACAGCATGACGACCGTCGAACCGAGCAGAAAGCGCCCCATTTCTTCGCCTTTCGCAAGCAGGATCTGCTGCCCATCATAAGACCATTCGCGGATTTTTCCGCTGCGCGGTGGATTCACGCGGCCATGCCAGACGGTGGCCATGCTGCCGACGATGGTCGCACCGACGAGGACCAGAATGAAGCGGCCGAACTCGGCTTCGAAAACGCAGACCACGCGTTCGTTGCGCGCGAACAACCCGGGGACGCCGCGTGCAGTCGCCGGATTGACCGAAAACAGCTCGCCAGGTACGTGCATCATGCGCGTCAGTCGCCCGTCGAATGGCATGTGGATGCGGTGATAGTCGCGCGGGCTGAGATAGAGTGTCGCGAACGCGCCATCGGCGAAGCCGGCCGCCAGTTCGGCATCGCCGCCGACCAGGGCCGTGGCCGAGTAGTGGTGGCCTTTGGCCTGAAAAATCTGCTCGCCTTCGATCCTGCCGAACTGACTGATCGCGCCGTCTACCGGGCACAGGAAGTCGGCGTCGGCCAGCGGTCGTGCATCGGAGCGCAGGGCGCGCGTAAAGAAGTCGTTGAAGGTCTTGTAGCTGGTGGGGTCGGGATCGGCAGCTTCGCTCAGGTCGACTCGGTAACGCTTCACGAACCAGCGGATGACCTGGGTGGTGAGCCCGCCGGCTTGCGCGCCGGCAAAGCTGCCGGCGAGGGTGGTAAGGGCCTGCTTGGGCAGCAGGTACTGGGCCAATACGGCGAGACGGTCGGACACGAGTGCGCCAGCGAAATGAACAAGTCGCGATTATACCGGTCGGGCAGGGCGACAGCAGTGCACACTTGATGGCTACGCGGGGCCGCGGCGATATGCGGGGAAATGTCCTGCCGCCCGTCTGCAGTGCGTTCGCTCAGCGCAGCGAGGCGTTGATCTTCTCGAGCACCGCCGAGCCGGGGCACAGTTCAGCGGCACTCAGGGTGTTCAAGGCATGTTCTACGGTGTTGATCTGCTGGTGCAGGTCACAGGCCTCGTTGTCCACGTAGAGCAGGCCGGTGACCACTTCGCCGCGTGCGGCGTGCTCCTGGACGTAGGCCATGGCGCGCACCCGGTCGCTGGGGTCGTACTCGGCGTGCAGTTTGCGCAGGCGGAGGATGGAGCCGTCGTGCTGGCGGACATCGATGACCTCGCCTTCGCCGTACTCGGTGGTGATCTCCTCGCGTTGCGGGAAGAAGTCCAGCCGGTTGACCGCTTCGTTGTGCTCGCGCACGTAGTCGTAGCTCTTGGTGCTGCCGGAATGGTTGTTGAAGGCGATGCACGGCGAGACGACGTCGATCACCGCCGCGCCCTGGTGCGCGATCGCGCCCCGGATCAGCGGTACCAGCTGCGCTTTGTCGCCCGAGAAGCTGCGTCCGATATAGGTCGCGCCCATGACCAGCGCCAAGCTGGCGAGGTCGATCGGGGTGTCGTTGTTGGCCAGTCCGCGTTTCGATTTCGAACCCTTGTCGGCGGTCGCCGAGAACTGCCCTTTGGTCAGTCCATAGACGCCGTTGTTTTCGACGATGTAGGTCATGTTGACGCCGCGGCGCAGGACGTGCGCAAACTGGCCAAGGCCGATCGACGCCGAGTCGCCGTCACCGGAAACGCCGAGGTAGATCAATTCGCGGTTGGCCAGGTTGGCGCCGGTGAGGACTGACGGCATGCGCCCGTGCACGGTGTTGAAGCCATGCGAGTTGCCGAGGAAGTAATCCGGTGTCTTCGACGAGCAGCCGATCCCGGAAAGCTTGGCGACGCGATGCGGCTCGATGTCGAGTTCCCAGCAGGCCTGGATGATTGCCGCCGAGATCGAGTCGTGGCCACACCCGGCACAGAGCGTCGATATCTTGCCCTCGTAGTCGCGGCGGGTGTAGCCGACACGGTTCTTGGCGAGAGTGGGATGGTGGAGTCTGGGTTTGGCGAGGTAGGTCATGTCAGGCCACTCGGTCTTCTTTGATGGGATGCACGTTGAGGTGCGCGACGCGGTCGGCGATCTCCTGCGTAATGAAGCGCGCGGTGATTGGAGTGCCATCGTAATGGACAACCGTTACCAGGCTGTGTGGCTCGACGCCGGCCTCATTGATCAGCAGGGTGGTCAACTGGCCGTCCATGTTCTGCTCGAAAACGAAGACCTTGCTGTGCGAAGCGATGAAGTCGGCGATCTCGTTCTGGAACGGAAAAGCGCGCACGCGCAGGGCATTGAGATAGATGCCGTGTTCGGCAAGCGCGTCGAGCGCTTCGTGCATCGCCGGACTGGTCGATCCGTAGAAGATCACCGCAAAGCGTGCCGGGTACCTGGCGGCGGTGAGCACTGGCAGCGGTACCAGGGACTTGGCGGTCTCGAACTTGCGCAGCAGTCGCTGCATGTTTTCGACGTAGTCGGGGCCGGCTTCGGAGTAGGCGGCATACGCATTCTTGGTCGTGCCGCGCGTGAAGTAGCCGCCCTTGGTGGGATGCGTGCCCGGGTAGGTGCGATAGGTAACCCCGTCGCCGTCGACGTCCAGGTAGCGGCCGAAGTCGGCGCCAGCGTCGAGTGCGTCGTGGGTCATAACCTTGCCGCGGTCGTATTCGACGCTGTCGTCCCAGGCAAAGGGGCGGCACAGGCGCTGGTTCATACCGATATCGAGGTCGCTCATCACGAAAACCGGCGTCTGCAGGCGCTCGGCGAGATCCAGCGCCTGCGCCGACATTTCGAAGCACTCGTAGGGATCTTCGGGAAAGAGCAGTACGTGCCGGGTGTCGCCGTGCGAGGCGTAGGCGCAGGCGAGGATGTCGGACTGCTGGGTTCGGGTCGGCATGCCTGTCGAGGGGCCGCCCCGCTGGACGTTGATCAGCACCGCCGGGATTTCCGCGAAGAAAGCCAGGCCAATGAACTCCGACATCAGCGAGATGCCAGGTCCCGAAGTGGCGGTAAAGGCGCGCGCGCCGTTCCAGCCGGCGCCGATGACCATGCCGATCGACGCCAGTTCGTCCTCGGCCTGAACTACCGCGCAACGCTGCTTACCCGTCTCGGGGTCGATGCGCAACTTCTGCGCGTAGCGGATGAAGGCCTCGGCGACGGACGATGACGGGGTGATCGGGTACCAGGCGCAGACTGTCGCCCCACCATAGACGCAGCCCAGCGCCGCGGCGGTGTTGCCATCGACGAAGATGTGGTCGCCAACCTTGTCGCGGCGCTCGACCTTGAGTCCGATCGGTTTGAGGTGCTCGCGCGCGTAGTCGCGGCCGACATTGAGCGCCTGGATGTTGGAGTCGAGCAGCTTCTCCTTGCCTTTGAACTGCTGGCCGAACAGCTTCTCGATTTCGCTCGGGTCGATGTCGAGCAGGTGCGCCAGAGCGCCCACGTAGAGGATGTTCTTGAACAGCTGTCGCTGTCGCGGGTCGCTGTAGGTATTGTTGCACAACTCGGTCAGCGGCATGCCAATGACGTGGATATCGTCGCGCGAGCGCGAGCGTGGCAGTGGTCGCGAGCTGTCGTAAAACAGGTAGCCGCCGGTTTCGATTTCGCGGACATCCTGGTCCCAGGTCTGCGCGTTCATGGCCACCATCATATCGACGCCACCGCGCCGGCCGAGGTAGCCGCGCTCGGTGACGCGCACTTCGAACCATGTCGGCAGGCCCTGGATATTCGAAGGGAAGATGTTGCGCGGCGAGACCGGCACTCCCATGCGCAGGATGGCGCGGGCGACAAGTTCGTTCGCCGAGGCCGACCCCGAGCCATTGATGTTGGCGAACTTGATGACAAAATCGTTGATCGCTTCGATCTTCTGCATGGTCGTTCCTCAGGCAGTTTGCTGGTCGCGAGCCGGCACTGGCTTTGGCTTCCGCCTTGCCTTCGGCGGTTGCTCGGGTGCAGGTGGGGGCGGGGTCTCGGGCAAAGGCGGCGCAGAGCCTGCATTGCGGCAGGCGGGCCCGGCGTAGGTGGTTTCGAACAGGAACTTCTGCATGTCCCAGGCGCCGGTCGGACAGCGCTCGGCGCACAGGCCGCAATGCAGACAGACATCCTCGTCCTTGACCATCACCCGCCCGGTCTTCAGGGAATCCGAAACGTAAAGATCCTGGCTCTTGTCCAGAGCCGGCGCGCTCAGTCGCTGCCGCAGGTCTTCCTCATCGCCATTGACGGTGAAGGAGATGCTGTCCATCGGGCAGATGTCCATGCACGCGTCGCATTCGATACACAGCTTTGCCGCGAAGACCGTCTGCACGTCGCAATTCAGGCAGCGCTGCGCTTCCTGGAAAGCGAGCTGTGGATCGAAGCCCAGCTCGACTTCGATCTTGATGTTCTTCAAGGCGGCGCTCAAGTCGCGCAGCGGCACGCGCAGGCGCCGATCTGCGGAAATGGCGTTATCGTACATCCACTGGTGGATGCCCATTTTCTGCGAGATCAGCGAGGTCTGCGGCGCCGGCCGCTGGGCGATATCCTCGCCGTTGAGCATGCGGTCGATGGAGACCGCTGCCTGGTGGCCGTGGGCAACCGCCCAGATGATGTTCTTCGGCCCGAAGGCCGCATCGCCGCCAACGAAGACGTTCGGCACGGTCGATTGCATTGTTGCCTCGTCGACCTTGGGCAGTCCCCACTTGTCGAATTCGATGCCGATGTCGCGCTCGATCCAGGGGAAGGAATTGTCCTGGCCAACGGCGACCAGCACCTCGTCACAATCGAAATGAGCGTCGGGTT
>ERZ761602.5184-NODE-5184-length-15690-cov-6.228398_pt1 | contig 15690 bp, 11 predicted proteins | sample MGYA00512165_ERZ761602 | MGnify/ENA primary metagenome ERZ761602 (study PRJEB28899, sample SAMN02445085) | bioreactor sludge metagenome | biome: EBPR sludge; isolation source: Thorneside wastewater treatment plant | place: Australia: Brisbane, Thorneside...
GGTCATTACAGAAGCCAACCTCGATTATATAGGGAGCATTACCATTGACGAAGACTTGATGGATGCCGCCGGAATGATTGAGTATGAAAAGGTTCATGTAGTGAATGCCAACAACGGCGAACGTCTGATTACATACATCATCAAAGGAAAGAGAGGCTCTGGAGTGGTTTGCCTGAATGGGCCTGCGGCACGTAAAGGGATGGAAGGTGATGTTGTTGTAATTATTTCTTATTGTACTTTGAACGTTGAAGAAGCGAAGAGCTATATACCGAAAGTTTGCTTTCCGAAAGAGGGGAATACGCTTTAATGGCGGATTGTGTAGCCAGTGCGTTGCAATCGTTGGGATGACTTGAGTGTTACACAGGATTTTCGGAAGCAGCATGATCGGGACGATAAAACGAGCGTGGCAAGACCGATGCCATTGATTCATCAGCCGACTCCATAAAAATTTCTATTAATTTTTTGAATGACCAAACGACTTAGACCCATACTCAGATTCATTTTTTTCCTGGGGCTTGGATTGTTTTTTGTTTGGGGGTCAGTTAAAGACATAGCTGATACCGACAGGCAGCATATTTCAGCAGCGTTGCGTGAAGCCCGCTACTGGCTTGCGATTCCGGGATTTTTGTTTTTAATGCTTAGCCACTGGGTGAGGGCATTGCGATGGAAACTGTTGATTGAGCCGCTTGGCTACTATCCTACCAAGGCAAATACTTTCTTTGCGGTAATGATAGGGTATCTTGCCAACCAGGCAGTGCCGCGCCTGGGTGAAGTGCTGAAGTGCAGCACGCTTGCACGTTATGAAAAAGTACCGCTTGACAAACTACTCGGCACGGTAATTCTCGAGCGACTGATTGACACTCTTTGCCTTGGATTGATTTTTTTGTTCACACTCGGTATTCAACCTGACCTTTATGACAGGATTATGAATACTTTTTTTGCCGGAAGTGAAGGCAGTAGCAAATCCAATCTGCTACTTTACGCAGCAATTGCCGTTGCGCTTGTTGTACTCGGCATTCTCGCATGGATGATTATTGCAAAGAAAAGTTTTGCTGACATTTATCGCAACATAAAAAACATTGTAACCCGCGTGTGGGAAGGAATTGCAACGATTCGACATTTGAAAAAAAGACAGGCATTTGTGATGTACACTTTACTGATTTGGTTTTTATACGCGATTTGCGGCTACATTGGATTTCTTGCATTTGAAGAGATGCAGCATCATGGCCTTAAAGAAATGATGACTGTTTTGTGCGCGGGCAGCATCGGTATGGTTGCCACACCCGGAGGCATTGGGGCGTATGCCTTTCTTTTACAAAAAACGATGCAATTGTACGGCTCAAACAGCGGCATTGCCCTTGCCTACGGCTGGGTAATGTGGTTGATGCAAATTGTGGTTGTATTGGTGGGCGGGTTGTTGAGTTTGATTCTGTTGCCATTAAGAAATAAAAGCACACTGTTGAACAGCAGCACTACCAATGAAAAATAATCTTTGTGTTGCCTATCCAAAAGTAATCGCCATCCTTTAATTTGATCTTCACGTAGGGATTGAGCCGGGTGGTATTTTTCTCGGTGTTATAAAATGTTCCGTTTTTGCTAGGTACCGTGTCGCTTAAATAGAAATCAGGTTCGTTGTTTTCATTAATTCTTTTCGTTAACTGACAATGATTTCTTGAAATGAATTTATCAGCGGTACGCAAGGGAATATCCGCGTTGAACGCACTCTGGCTGTCATTCCATCGGCCGATGGTTGTGTAATCTTTTTTCAGAAAAAAATGTTGCGCTTCGGTAAGAATGCCTGGCATCACTTCCAACAGAGGCTCTTTATATGCCTTTTGTACGTTCCCGGGGTCAATATCAATTACCTCGTGTTCTACGCCGGGTGTTGGCATCTCAATTTTCCCGTCGAGCCCGTTGTAATAAAACTCAATCAACTCCCTGCCTGTTTTAAACCGTTGAGATGGTTCTTTTTCAAGGCATTTTAAAACCAACAACTGCAACCAATCCGGAATGTCGCAGTTTTCTGCCAACAGCATTTCCTTTTCCTGAATGGCCGCTTTTCGCCTATTACAGATACTTGGAACTTTGGATGATTTATGTTTTTCTTCAAGGCCCATCATTTCCTGTGGATTTTGATAGTCCTTTACGGGAAAAGGCGCAGCGCCAGTAAGAAGTTCGTAGATGACAACTCCAAAACTGTAAATATCAGATGGCGTATCAACGTTTGCAGCGTTCCACTTTTCGGGAGATTTATATTCTGCCATGCCATCTTCTTTCTTACTGTGGCGCACAGCATCGGGATCTGTAAACGAAAGGCCGAAATCAATTAATACGTAACGGGTACTTCCGTCAGTATTTTTTGTGCGAATGATATTTTTAGGATTAACATCATTATGAACAATGGATTTTTTCTGTAAAAGAGCCGAACCAGTACTATCGGTCACCTCGTCGGGAATATGATAGTGATGGCAATAATTTAAGGCAGAACCCACTTGTTCAATAATATCCAGCGTTTCCTCAACTGTAAGATATTTCTCACGCTTTAAAATGGTTTCTAAAGTTTCACCATTCACAAACTCCATTTCAAGCAAAGGCTTTTGATCGAAAATATGCTCTCCCAAAATTTTGACAATATTGGGATGCTTTATTTTTTTTAAAATATCAACTTCTTCCTTGAAATCCTTATACTCCTTGGCCTCTTCATTTTCAACGGTGTAATCCAATTGCTTTAATGCTACAATTTGTTGCGGGTTGTGCTTACTTCGTGCTTTAAAAACAGCCGAGAAACCGCCATGGCCAACCACTTTTAAGATTTCATACTGAGAGGAAAGTTCGTTCATAAAGCCACCTTAACCCCGGCGTTGGGAAATTTTATTGTTAAATCAGCGAAAACTCCAAAACAATTTTGTCGTTGAAAGTAATAGAATCGCCATCTTTTAAAACGTGCGGAACATTAGCATTACCAAGCGTTACGCCGTTGAAATCATTTAACGCAGTATTATAGATTTTAATCTTGTGCGAAGGATTGTTTAGAAATTTTGAGCGATAAATTTTGTAAGCCCCCATTTTTTTATCGAAAACAATCATAGCGTGTGAGCGGCTAATAAAATTGTTGATCCTATATTGCTCATCATCTTTTTCCTCAATGCCCACGAAAGCAATATCATTATGAATTTTCGGGCCGTTCTCAATTTTGGGATCTTTGCAACGACCAATAAAATATTGCTTGCCACCGGGTTCTAAAATATACTCAGACTCCCACGTAACCCCTTCCGTTGCTATAACTTTGGCGTTTATTTTCAGGAGTGCCTCACCTAGTGTTATAACCTCTACTCCTATACCCTCAGCAATCTTTGTCACCTTGCCCACTCTTTCCGATTCATGAATCACATCAACATCAAAATCCTCTTTATATTTTATCCCTTTGGATTTAAAATCGCGTTTTATGCGTTTGATGAATTCTGCATCATTCACTAAGGACACCAGGCCCACATTTTCCACGGCACTATCAGTAAAAGCAGAATGAAAGACTAACCCATTCACAACGGTTTTACCATAACCAAGCATACGAACCGTGTTGGTAATAGCACCTAAAGTAATTTCTTTTAACTCTTCAATATTTTCGAGTTTTTTGTTAGGTGCTCCGGGAACGTTCCTGGGAGCCTCCTTGTGAATCTCTCCGGTGGGCGCTTGCTTACTTTCAGCATATTCATCCGCTTCAAACTCATCATCCGCATTAAGCTTTGAAGACAGTTGCCCCAATTTCTTTTTAAACCAATTCATAAATTATGTTTAAGGTTTCATGTTTAAAAATATCCAACGGCCTTTAACTCATTCAGAATCTCCACGGCCATTTGCTTCGCAAACTCCGAGTTGCCAATTTCTTCAATTCTTATGGTAAAGGCAACTGGGGCGCCCGCCTTGGAGGATTCCAGAAAGAAAGTAAACCATGCGTCCGTCACACGTTTTAACACGATCTTGTCTCCCTGTTTGATTTGCTTGTCTCGCTCGGGGCTTCCTGTTTTCCCATACAAATTTAAACCGGTAGAAATGCTCACGTTGGCAGATTGCTCTTTCATGTACGATGCGAGCAGGGAGCCCATGCCCCGATGCTTACCCACTTGTATCCCCATTTCAGGCAATGGTTGCTGCAACCACGATTTTAACAAAAACCTTGACGGCTGCAAAGTATCCCTATTGGCTATTGCACCGGTCATTTTTGCCATCTGCAATGGTGTTGACATTAGCTCACCCTGCCCCCACGCTATGTTTGAAAGATTTGAGTAAAATCTTCGTCGCGACCCCATGAGCTTTTTATTCTTAAAAATACCTTTGCCCTTGTCAGTATATTTAGCCCATTCTTTAAAATATTTAGCGCTTTCATAATCTTCGGGTCGTTGAAAATAAAAGCCTCCCCTGCTCTTTAAATTCATACCTGTGGCGTCATACAATTCAAATAGATTTTGCTCCAGTTTTTTATCATTCACCAGTTTGATAAAATAAACGTTGCTTGACCGAACGATTGCCTGTCGCATATCCACGGTTTCGTTCGCCGGTTCACCGGGCCGTATCACCTCTCCTGCGTCAACAAAATATGAAATGTTCGCCGCGGGTAGGCCAAATTTATTAAGTGACGCATATGCATCTAATATTTTAATGGCAGAACCCGGCCGCGAGGGAAACGTTATGCCCAAATCGCGTGGAACAACCATTCTATCCCCAAAAATCTGTTTGAAAATTGAACGGTATTCCAACGGATCAATATTGCTGATTAATTTCAAATCTTTGTAAGAGGGCATCGGATTCATCGCAGAAGCCAACACGTCGCCAGTTTTCGTATTAATGGCAACCACAGAAGTACGGAATTTCTTATACTTGTCGCTTGATTGAATCAGCTTGTTGATTCTTTCGTTCAACACCACATCAAGCGACAAATGAATGTCTTTATTCTTCCTGTTCTGTTCTTCGATCAGTACACTGTTTTTCCCTTTTTTGATGAATGAAGCCAGTGCGCTGTAATCATACTGTTGCAGTTCTGTTTCACGAGCCGATTCAGGTAAAAAGCGGTGCTCCTTGTACCTTTCTGAAGTTCTTTGCGAGGTTGAGTATTTTACGTCGAATCCGCGTAACAAAATAAAATGCCTGAAATCCGCGGCATAGCCGCTCAACTCTTCATGTGCAATTTCCTTGTTATAATCGCCAAGCCAAAAGAGTAAATCATTACCAAATGAATAGTACCGCTTTTGCTCACGTTTCAATTGCTCATCATATAATGCAGCATTTGCTCCTAAAGTTGTGAGTTTATTCTTTAAACTTTTAAAGGCATTCTTATCTGACGTAGCCAACATCACTCCGTTCCTATCGTAAATACTTCCTGCTTTAATTTCGCGTAGCATAATGCCAATGCGGGGGTTGTACGCGTATTGCCACTCCCCCTTTTTATTCAATACGAGTGCTGGCTTCGTGATATATGAATTTGATTTATATTGATACCATATCAATGCACCAATAAAAACAATCACCACGCCAAAAAACGTGAGAATCGCATAAACATTGACGTTATCAAAATTCGATTTTACATACTCCATTTCCAGCTTATCGCCTCTTTCGTGCGACATAACAATTACAAGGAGAAAAGCAACCAGGGTTAAAATTACACCAGCATTTCCTTTACTTAAAAAAGGTACAGAAATACCCGTGAGCGGGATTAATCCCAGGGTACCCGCAACAATGAGCATGAACTGAATCATCGTTGCAATAGCGATGCCGGCAATTAAGTAAAACATAAACGGCTTCCCGGTTCTGCGTGCCGAAAGCATACACCTGTAAACCAATAGCCCGAAAGCAATGAAGATTGTTAGAAGTACAACGATCCCTAACTCTTCTCCAATACTTTGAATGATCATGTCTGTGTGATGCGCGGGCATTACACTCGAAAAACCTTTGCCAAGGCCCTGCCCCATCCACCCGCCGGAATTTAACGACCAAACCCCTTGCGCCACCTGATCGCCACCCACCAGGCTATTATCCCAAATATTTTGAAACATGCTGTTTCGATCAGCAAGCCTTTTAGTAAATTCGAACGGAAGCGTAGCCAACAAAATAAATGAAGAAATGATTAGGGTGATGAAGAAAACAGATTCGTATCGTTTTTTGAAGAAGGCAAATAAAAGTGTTCCCACGCAGGCTGCAATTGCGATCCAGGGCAGATGGTTTGCCCCGGCGTTATTAACGAATTTTGCCACGATAAATAAAACCAACCCATAAACTAACGCCGATAGCAACATGGCAAAAAATTCTTCTTTGGCAAAAGCATAGAAAAATAAAAAAGTTAAGCAAAGCACTATTGCCGGACCGAGGTCGCCAAGAATGGCATACACCACCAGCAATACCACAAAAAGCCCGAACATCAACGCATTGTTTTTTGTGAGCCACCGGTTATCGGGAATTTTTCTGAAATAATCAGCGTTTACAGTAAAATAAGCCGCAAAAAAAACAACCATCAGGTACTTAGCCAACTCACTCACCTGAAAGCCAAACAGATTCACTTTAACGCCACTCCCTTCGGGGCCCGTGCCAAACACCAACAATAATAGCATGATTACAATCGAACCAATCATCCAGGTGTATCCCCTCGGCGCTTTCAGTTGCTGTGTGGCAGGTAATAAACGATGTACCGGATCAAACCATCGTGAGTGATACAGGCGGTTGACCGGGTTGTTCTTGAACAAAAAGACAAGCATTGTAAAAAGACCCAAAACCAGGCTGCTGTACATTGCCATACCCGCACCATAAACTTCATCCCGCAACGGATCCTGAACACTATAAAGCACCATGATCCCGATGCTCAGAATGAGCATGATTACCGGAAGGATAAACTGATCGCTTCGGTAATTTTTAATGCTCAATGCAAAATGAAACATCCAAAAACCAACGACAAACAAAATCAGAAATGTAAATAGCTCTTTCCTGAAATCGGCAGGAGTACGCACCGAAAATATCTTATCATTTTTTACCTGTTTGTATTCCACCCTGTCTAAAAGTCTTAACTGGTGCGGCTTTGCAATAAAATCAAACGTTTTTGACCCGCTAACCCCCACAACGCCTTTCGAAATTCCAAATTCAAAACCCGGCCTGATGGGAAACACGCTATAGTTCCCGCCTTTATATAAATTCACAAATTCGTAATTCCCATTTTCATCAGTACGGGCGTAAAATTCAGTTTGAACAGGTTTTGAATTCTCCGGAAGTGTGTCGAAATAAGCATCGGGAAAAATCTGCGTCAACTTTACCAAAGTACCTTTTGGAGAAACAGGCTCTTTAATTTTATCATCCGAAAAATCAATCGTTCCCTTAATGTTCACGCCTGTTTGTTCCCCTAAAACGAAAACTGTTGATGGATAAGAAACTGGTTTTGTTTTTTCCTCGTTGTAGAGCGATGAATCCATCCCGAGGTGGGCGAGCGAATTGATAAATCGCAACCTGCCGGATTCGCTACCAGTGTTGTTAAAAATTGTGGCATCAAATAGAAAATCTTCTTTGTTCAACGAGCCAAGGTTTGGCAAAACCTTTTGTTCATTTACCTTTTCCTGAAGATTTTTTGAAACAAAATTGATGTAATGTTCATCGGTAAAATACCCCCCCTTCGCCAAAACGTTTTTAATAGCTTTAGACTGTACCCCTGCTACAAGATTTACTTTCTCGCCGGTGGTGTACCCGTGCTCAAACTCACTTAAATCATCTTTCACATTGCTGTAATAGTTTAAAACCATTACGCACAAAATCAACGTAGCAAAGGCTAACAGCAACCGCTCTGTTCGGCGGTGATACACCTGCTTCTTTTTTTCCCGATTGCTTATGTTCATCTAATAGCCAATTAAATTATTCCTCGTTGTATCTTTTTTTATCGTGTCTGTTGCTTGTTGCAACGCCGTATCTGCGTGCAAAGGATGCAGGCTGTCGCTTACAGGCAATGTATCAGTAATACTAAAAACGCTGTCAGTAACATTACCGGCATCTTTTTGTCTGAACCAACTCCCGGTTCCGTTCCAATTTGCCAGAAAGCCCAGCAGAAACGCTAACGGGATCAATAATAACCACCCTTTTTTTTTACGAGTGGGTTTCCTGCTTGCAAGTTTTCCAACCTCAAGTTCTTCTTCGCCTATCGGCACTTCAATAGCTCGCTTGTATAACTTCTTACTATCAGATTTTTTAGATTTATAATCTGCCAATGCTACGGTAATGTTGTCTTTACCACCTAGTTCATTTGCCTTGTCAATTAATAATTGTGTTTTTTCTGATAATGATTTCTCCTGCGTCAAAATACTCGCCATCTGAGCCTTAGTCACAAGATCGGTAAGGCCATCGCTGCAAAACAATGCAATATCAAAAGGCAGATAGCTGTGTTCGGTCATATCAATATAACGTTCCGAATCGTCTGCATCAATTTGCTGCTCCCCCAACATTTTATTGATTTCGTTTCTCCGCGGATGATGCATGGCTTCTTCCTCGGTCAAATAACCATTATCTTCCTTTAATCCTACCACCGAATGATCTTTTGTAACCTTCAGCATTTCACCATTTCTAAAAACATAGCCCCGGCTATCGCCCACGTGGCCCACATACATCATTTCTTTCTCGGCATCCAGTATTGCAACGGAAAGCACGCAACTCATCCGGTTAAAGCGGTTGTCAGTATTGCGCATTTCATAAACCTTATTGTTAGCATTAACGATCGCCTCTTTCAGCAACTGGCGCGGCGATCCGAAACTAAAATTCTGCAAATATTCTTCAATGGTTTTTTTTGTAATATCGGCCGCCTCCGCGCCGCCCTCGTAGCCGCCCACGCCGTCAATGGCGCCAATCAAAGCCAACTCCGGCTTCCCCCACAGCCCGGCCACCCATACAAAATTGTCCTCATTCTCTGTGCGCTTGCGCCCCACATCCGTTTTCACATATGAAATAATTTTTCTGCTCATGATTTTGATTTTGCTTGCAGGTAAAAAACTAAGGCAATAAATCCCAACATTAATACTGCTATCATTTATTCAAATTATTTTTATTTGCCCAGCGGTAGTGCTACTATCAACTTTACTTGCGTCGCACACGTGTGCTTTCTGTTCATCATTCAACAACAAGAAACACGTTGCATCGTCCTCAAATTCACAAATTAAAGTCACACGTTTGCTTTAAAATCCAGTTGAAAGATTCCACACACAATTGTCGAATCATTTTTCAAAGGATGCCATACAGGCGCATCGCCCACCCGGCTCAGTTGCAACTTTTGCTCGTTCACAAATGCATCAGCAAATAGCGCAATGTAAAACGCCCTGGCTGCATCATCGTACTTAATCATCACATGCTCTTTTTGAAGGCTGCCACCCGGCTCATTGATGCACAATAAAGTCGCCGAGCTCGTCCACCCTTCAATTGCTTTTGTAATTTTCAACTGCTTTTCGCGCATCGGAAAACTGTAACGTTGTTTGTTCAACACAAATTGTATCGTTGCAAGTTTATCCGCCGTAGCCGAATGACGCGAAGTGTTTGCATTACCTGTTGGTACCACACCTGACTGCGCCAGATCGTTACTAAACTTCACCCTGAAATGGCCTTTGGATAAAATATCAATATTCGCAAAAGTGTTTGGATTTAAGTCATACTTTGAATATTTGGAGTGCTTACTGCTCATCGAAACTTTGATATGCTCCGAGGACAATTCAGTCCACGACTTCTCCGATGTGGGCGCGCTCACCACCTGCACAGACCCCGGTTCAATGTCAGAGTTATCAATCCCTTTTTCTGCCGGGCAATATTGAAAATCCCAAAAACTACCGATAGGTTCGTAGCGTGGATATTCATTCTTTTTTTGTTGAATATAGTCGTAAAACTCATCCAGAATACCCTCTGTAATGCCGGCCAGCCGAAGTTCTGCATGACGATAATCCTCGGGGCGCATGAGTACCAGATAGCTGCAATCATACATCATCCTCTTGTTGAATGATTCGCGTTCAATTGTTTCCTTAAATGATTCTACCACCTGATCCACCAACATTTGGTTCGTGAGCCTCTCGTCCTGATCGTCCTCATCTGGTAATAGCCATTGTTTTATTTTACGTAACATGTGAGTATATTTTAATTCTATGCAGGCCGTTGGCCGGGCATTGTCCCTGCCAGCGTCATTAACATTTATAGTTTCTCTATCCGTGTTTCCACAATCCGGCTGACCTTTCCATTCTCATCAAAAACCATTGAAACATCAATGCTGTATGCGATCCAGTCATCAGTTTCTTTTTGTTTGATTTTGTACAGCATATTGTAATCAACAAACACGTTCCCGTTTTGCTGATGAGTGAAAACGTATGACTGGTTATTGATATCGGCTTCGGTGAACTTCCATTTATTATGATAGTTCTCGCATTCCCTGATAATCGTTTCAATCGGCTCGTTTGATTTTCTATAATACTGCTTAACAGTATCTGCAAAAAACCTATACAAGGTATTACAATCGTGCCGACTTCGATAATAATCGTTGATCAGGCTTTTCAGGTTGGTTTCCGTTTCTCTTGTATCAACGCTTGTAACCACCTGATCTATCGTGCCATCAGGAGAAATAGTGTTGGTTGTATCAGGCTCTGTTATTATTGGCTCTGGCATCGCTGGCACAGGCTTATTTTCAGGCTTAGGCTGCCTCACTTCATTCACTTGTTTTTCATCTTGTCGGTTACCCATCCATTCGTTAAGCAAATCTTTATTACCTGCAAGCACAACCACTCCGATAATCACCATCATTGATAACAATAAATATATCCACGCGCTTGATTTTTCCCTTAATGGGTGGTAGGCTGGCACAACTGGTTCTGCCTCCGTAAAAACAGGCACCCGAGGTGCAGGACTATACATCGCGGCTTCATCGCCAATTGGCCTGTCATGGTCAATTTTCTGAAGGTCACGACGATCTTCGGCATTCTTGTATAAATACCCGGGAAGCACAATACGCCAGGGTAATGGCAATGATAAAGTGTCAACAATTTTTCGAACAATACTTTCCTGTACTTCAAAATCCGATAGCCTGTCAGCACCATAGGGAGTATTGCCCGTAACCAAATGAAAAAAAGTTACCGCAAGAGAATAAATATCTGTTTTATACGTCAGCTGCTTTGTGTCGTAAACCTGCTCAGGACTCATATACAATAGCGTTCCCATTCGTGAGCCGGTTTGCGTAATCGTAATATTATCCTTAATCTTGGCGATTCCGAAATCAAGAACTTTTACTCCTCCGTCTTCTGTAATAAAGAGATTGGAGGGTTTAATATCCCTGTGAATAATATTTTTGCGATGCGTATATTGCAGCGCGTCCACCAGGTTGTTCCACCAGTTTATTAGTTGTTCATTGGAAAATGTTTCCCCCTCCTTTAACCGTTGCGACAGATCTTTACCTTCAAGGTACTCCATCACCATGCAGGGGCAATCATAAATAGTGGAAAAATCATAAATATTACGAATACTCGGATGGTTTAGCTGAACCATGAGTTTAGCTTCGTTTTCAAAGCGCGACACGACCTCCGGCACACTACAAAGCCTTTTTTGTAAAACCTTTACTGCGGCAGGTTTGCCTAAAACATTCTCGGCATACCACACTTCCGCCATACCGCCCTCGCCCAGTTTGTATTTTAAGGTATATCCGTTTATCGTTGTATTTTCCATTCTACTGGCTTATCCTTTCCAAAATTTCGTTGTAAAATATACGCAAATTTATATCTTATGATCTATGATTCGTTTGTATATGCTATTTGACCGACAATATTTATTCCTAATTTATGCACGCTGAAGAAAACATTTCCTTGGTTGTTAATGCTTAATCTTCAAACTAAGTAACCCTCAAAATAACAGCAGATTTCCTACTAAAACCTTAAAAAAATTCAAAAAACGGTGAGCTGCGTTGTATTTTCGGCAAAATGGAGAAAAAGGAGTTAAAGCAAATTATCTTCACGCTGGGGTTGCAGGTCGCTTACGTTCAAAACCTGAGCGGCGGCGACATAAACGACGCTTATTGCTTACACGGAAACGAAAAAAAGTATTTTCTAAAAATCAACAATGCGAAACGCTACCCGGGGATGTTTGAAAAGGAAGCGAATGGATTGAATGTGCTTGAAAAAGGCTGCGACCTCTTCATTCCAAAGGTTGTTCAGTATGGCGAAACAAACGGTCAGCAATACCTGATTTTAGACTGGCTTGAAAAACGGACTCCGGGAGAAAAGTTCTGGGAGCACTTTGGGGCAGCATTAGCGGAAATGCATAAAATACCACAGGCATATTTTGGTTTTGAAGAAGATAATTATATAGCAAGCCTGCCACAAAAAAATACCCCGCACGAATACTGGAGTGGGTTTTACGCCGAGTGCCGTATGATACCGCTGACCCGCCATTTAAAAGATTCAGGATACTTTTCAGCTCAGGATATCGATTCAGTCGAAGCTTTTTGCAAGCGGCTTGATGAAATATTCCCCAGGGAAAACCCATCGCTCCTCCACGGCGATCTGTGGAGTGGAAATTATATGATGGTAGAGGGTGGCAATGCGTCAATTTTCGATCCAGCGGTTTACTTTGGTCACCGCGAAATAGACCTTGGGATGACCCTGCTTTTTGGCGGGTTTTCGTCCCCCTTCTATGAAACATACCACAATACCTATCCGCTTGAAAAAAACTGGCGGCAGAGAGTTCAATATACTCAATTGTACCCTCTCTTAGTTCACGCAATTTTATTTGGTGGCCGCTATATTCAAAGCGTTCGGGAGATTTTAAGAAAATTTAAGTAACATGGCCATACTTGAAACATTAAACCGCGTGGTAATCCGTATTTTTGCGGCTCATGGAAATTCACTACGACATTGAATATTTACCAGTTTTCTCAAATGCGGTGATCACCATTGGCACCTTTGACGGCGTGCATGAAGGACATAAAAAAGTGATTGGGCAGCTCGTAAAACAAGCCAGGGAGGTAAACGGAGAATCGGTGATCATTACGTTTCATCCACATCCTAAGAAAGTTGTTTCGTCTTCTATTTTAGGGATCAGACTTTTAAATACGTTAAACGAAAGGATCGAGTTGCTCAGAAAATTAGAGGTTGATCATCTCATTGTGATGCCTTTTACTGATGTATTTGCCAATCAGCCCGCCGAAGATTATATCAAACAGTTTTTAATTGAAAAATTTCACCCGCACACCATAATTATTGGTTATGACCACCGATTTGGTCGCGACAGAAAGGGAGATTATAAAATGCTGGAAGCTTTTTCAAAAACACATAATTTTCGCCTCAAAGAAATTCCGAAACACATACTTGACGATATTTCTATCAGTTCTACAAAAATCAGGGAAGCGATTATTCGGGGAGATGTTGAATCGGCAAATATTTTACTCGGGTATGATTTCTTTTTTGAAGGCATAGTGGTACACGGCGATAAAGTAGGCAGGCAATTAGGCTATCCTACCGCCAATATTAAAATTTCGGATGACGAAAAGATTGCCCCAGGCGACGGGATATACACGGTTCAGTGCTCTTTAAAAAATAGCGACGTAAGCTACGACGAAATCCACGGCGGCATGATGAGCGTTGGCTTTCGACCCACTGTTGATGGCAAAAAGCGGGTAATTGAAGTGAATATTTTTGATTTTGATAAAGAGATTTACAACAATACTGTGCGCGTGTACATTAAGGCATTCCTTCGCCCGGAAGAAAAATTTAACAACCTGGAAACGTTAGTAAAAAAGATTGATGAAGACAAGGCGAATAGCTTAAAAATATTGGGCGCCGAATAGTGGTTATCGTTTGTTAACGGCAGTTGGGTCAAATCTTTAAAAGCTTTCTTGCATTACCTGAACGCAACATTTCTTTTTCCTCAGCAGTAACCTCATCATTGTTAAGATATTCAATTCGTAACATTCCGGACAGGTAGTCAAGAATGGGCGCATGTGTACCAAACGCAAAACGATCTTTACCAAAATTTTTCAAGAAATCTCTCACCACATCAATACTCCTGCCGGAAGTGTCGAACATGTAATTAGTTTTATTAAGAACCGCTCTCTCTTCATTGGTTAAACCGGTTCCGTTACAAATATTAAGCAACAAATATTTTGCATCGGGCACTTCTTTCATTATCGGAATATAATCTTTCACCGTACTTTCTTTCAACAGGTCCATCCACGATCGTTGCCTTGAATCTACCATGCGCATGGTAAAAGCCACAGGCACATCGAAATCTCTTGCCATTTTAACCAGTTCAATCACGGGGGCTTCTGTTACATCGTAATCATGATAAAGCGGATGTAATCTAACACCCTTCATACCCATCTTTTTAATGCAGGTATGAAAATCATCGCGCCAGCCGGCATATACCGGATTTATAATTGCGAACGGCACGAAGCGCCTGGAGAAGGCCTTATCCGACCTAATCTCGTCATACAGTTCTTCATTAGCAGATTGTGTGTTCTTATAAAAAACACCATTCATGTTTGCCACTACAGACACGTCAACTCCAAATTGATTCATTCGCCGCAGCAACGACGCGCAGGTATTGTACCTCAATTTTTTAAAAGGCCAGTGGCCGACATTTGCATTTACATCAATGAACATGGTTACCTGATTTTTTTAAAATACTATTGTAGTTCTTAAAAAATATTTTTCGTTTTTGTTCTTCGGTGGTTTGGGAGCATAAGATTTTTCCAAGTCCCTGAAAATATGAATGTGAAAGGTCAGTGGCATAAAGCAGTCTGTCAATTCCTAATTCTTTAATGGCAAAATCAATCATGTACTCTTCGTTATTACTGCCGCCGGTATCTACCCACACATTAGGGCTATGCTTTAAAGCCTTGCAAGCATACTCCCAATCAGGGCCTCCGCCTGTATGTGCATACTGAAACATCGCTTCGGGATAACGTTTGGCAATATCAATAAAATCTTCAGGCACGGAAGTATTGGGCATTCGTTTTTTGTCGTACTTCATGCGGTAACCACCGGTGCCTAACGTAGCTTCCGCATGCATCAGCGTGATCATTTTCAAGTCAATCATTTTCTCAATGATGGGATAAAATAGTGGATCGTTTATTTTATACTGATAGTACACTTTCAATCCTACCATACCACGATCAACGTTCCGCTGTATTTCGTCTATAGATTCTTTTCTGTATTGCGGATTCAAAGTAAACATTCCTATCATCCTGCCCGGATACTTTTGCATTGCACTAAACACTAAATCATTATGGCGCCTGAACTGCTCGGGGTTGGCAGAACCTGCGGATAAAGGATTGGAAACAAAAGAACGTTCAATATTGAACCTTTCCATAAATTCAAAATCTTTGGCCGTAACGTCAATTCCGAGGTGCGCATGAGCATGAGCATCCAACTTGCGATATTTCAGCGCTTCTTTCATTACATCAAACTTCGCCCGGGCTGCTCCCGATGATTGCTTCGTTTGAGCATTTGCTGAATGGCTTCCCGATCCTAACGAAAGCACCAGTCCGCTGATAGAAGCCGCTGTGTTTTTAACAAAGTTTCTTCGGTTCATTTTTAAGACAGTTTAACCTCATTACCGCTTCTTTTTAAAACACTATTGTAGTTATCAAAAAACAATTTTCGTTTTTGTACCTCTGTTAAATTTGAACAAAGGATTTTTCCAATACCCTGATAATAC
>ERZ761602.5186-NODE-5186-length-15686-cov-5.930971_pt1 | contig 15686 bp, 14 predicted proteins | sample MGYA00512165_ERZ761602 | MGnify/ENA primary metagenome ERZ761602 (study PRJEB28899, sample SAMN02445085) | bioreactor sludge metagenome | biome: EBPR sludge; isolation source: Thorneside wastewater treatment plant | place: Australia: Brisbane, Thorneside...
TGGCTCCATTCTCTCAGGTAATGGAGCCTCCTCAATTCCCGGGGCGGTTCAAACTGCGGCTTGATGCGCCACTCGTAGGACGGCGTGGCGGACCACACCAAGTCGATGCCGTGGCTGCGGGAGCCGTGCTTCACGAAACCGCCGCCGTCGACGTACATCGCCAAGGGCTCGTCGTACTTGAGCGGACCGGTGTTGCCGCTGCTGGGCTGGCGCATGAAACGGACGTTGCGCTGCGGGAAGTAGGGGCTCCACACCAGGTTGATGCCGTAATCGCGGGAGCCGTACTTGATGTACTGGTCGTTGTTGTTGCTGAACAGCCAGTACGCCTCGGCGTTATTGAGCTGGGTCACGCCGGGTCCGCCGGTGACCCGCCACTCGTACACGTAGGCTCCGGCCGCTTCGGCGTCGCGCCAACCGGCCGAGCCGAAAGCGAAGAGGAGCAGGGCGAGCGCGGCGAACAGGCCCAGCCGTCGCCCGCGTGCGCCATGAAAGCGGGCGATAACGCCCGATGTCCCAGCGGATCGCCCGCCGGCTCGCTTCCGATCGAGAGTCCCGCTCTTGTCATGCTCGTAAAAGATTTTTGCCATTTTGCCAATCCTCATCTCGCCGATCCGGTATCGCTCTCAAAAAGGCTCGTGGACTTCGATCGCAAAGCCGTGATTTGAAATGGCCGATCCTATCGGACAAAGAATTTGAAAATATGATTTGGGAAAGCGAATCGTCCCGCGTTAACGGTGCCCACAAGGAATCCCCAAAGCATGTTGAGCGTCAACGAATCGATGGAAATGCTTGGCGATTCCTTTCCAAACAAAAAGCAAATGCTTTGCCAAATCCGGAACAGTTGCCGATAAAACCACAAGAAGCTGTTATATATCGATTTGTTTATCGGCATGAAAGCCGCCGAAACCGGAGACGGCGCGGGAAATGGGCGCCGGGATTCCCGAAATACTGGGATGCTCCCAATATTTTGGGATTTGCCGAGGCGGGTCGGGAAAGCGCCGAAAGCGAGGCTGCGTCGACCGCGCGCGGATCGGCCGAGCGCGCGGGAGTTCGGATATGCTTTTTCCCGGCGACCGGTCTCGCGAGCGTTTTCGGGCGGCGGCGAAAGCGAAGAGCGCCCTCGATCCCGGACCGGAAGCCGCGCCATCTCCCGCTGGCGGCGTCACAATCTTCGCGGCCCATCCGGAACAAGCCACGAAATGCCTCGCCATCGCCGCGCTCCCGGCCATCGAGGCGGGCGCGCTCGTCCGCCATCTCAAGCTCAGGACGGCCGAAGACATCGAGCACAAGAAGCTCGCGGGGTACCTTCCTCTTGCCCTCGGCGCGGCAAAAAGCGGCGTCTGACCTGTCGGCCACGCCTCGCCGCCCCGTTAGCCGCCACAACAACCCGTCGCCCATGTGCAGGTTGAACCGCAAAGTCAAACCCCGAAGGCCCGAACGGTGGAAGGCAAAGGCCGCTGATGGAAGAGTGGCGAAATGCATCTGACAACCGAACTGGCCGCGAACCTGTCGCGGGATGAACTCGTCGCCGGTGAAGCGGACCGACCCGAGCCGATTCCGAGGAATCGAATCCATCGAACCGCCGCGCGCGTGACCCGCGCGCACGGTGTTGTGGGAGAGGGGAGCCGTGAGGCTTCTCCCTATCCCGATTGAGCGTCACAAGGACCGCCACGCACCCGTCCACTGGAGGTTGCCCATGAGAGCCGGTTCAACGAATGCGCTTCTGAGCGCGACGATCATCCTGCTGGGCGCCAACCTGGCGTATCAATCGGGGCTCATCGCTCCCGCCAGAGTCGCAGGACCGCCGCAAGTTCAAGAAGTGATACGCGCGAAGCTCATCGAGCTTGTTGCGCAGGACGGCAAGGTAGTTGGACAACTACACACCGCAGAGGATGGCAGTGCAAATCTGCGGCTCCGAAGTGGCACAGGTGAAGTGCGGGTCAAACTTGGCGCCAGCAGAGGCGGATCTGGCCTGGTCCTGCTGGACAACAATACTGAACCGGGCGTGTCCCTCTATGCTCAGGACGGTGGGGGTGGCGCCACATTGGCCGAAGGCGGCAAAAACAAGCGGGTCGTAGCTCAGTAGTATCGGACGCGAGTGATTCCTAATCGGGACGCCGGGGGCTTTTCTCCCCCGGCTCCCACAGCACCCCGCACGCGGGTCCGCGCGGGGCTGCTCGCGAGCCGGGCGCGCTCGGCCCTCGACAACCGCCGAGGCGCCCGTCGCCGAAAGCCAGCCACTCCGGCCCCTGTCCCTGGCTCGTCGGTTGCTGGGGCCGACAAGTTCGGGTGGTGTCCTTCTGCCGGCTGGTCCGGAACCGCGCCGCCAGCGCCGCGTGCTTTCGTGGTGGCGAGGCGGGCGGCGGCTGCTATGCTTTCGAGCGAGACGAGCACCGGTCTCCGGCTCGGCGCGTAGCGCGGCACGACCACTCGGAGGGCACATGAAGACGTATAAAGGGAGTTGCCATTGCGGGAGGGTACAATTTGAGATAGTTGCCGATCTCGATAAAGCGGTGGAATGCAACTGCTCCATTTGCACCAAGAAAGGGGCGCTGCACCATCGTGTCTCCCCCGAGCGGTTCAAGCTTATCGTTGGCCAAGACGCGCTCTCGCTATACCGGTTTGGAGACAAGACCGCCAAACACTGGTTCTGCCAATACTGCGGGATACACCCCTTTAGCAACCCCCGGGCAGCGCCGGATATGTACAGCATCAATATTCGGTGCCTTGACGACTTTGACTTGACGAACGCCAGCATCGAAATCGGAAAATTTGATGGAAGAAATTGGGAAGAGGCAATCAAGAACTTCAAACCGTAAAATGGTCCCACCAGGGCTTGCGGCGGAGCGCTCCTTTCGGTCGCGCCCGCTGGAGCCTGCCGCCGGGCGCCGACAATGAAGCCATCATTGCGCGCTGCGGCGAACGGGCACTTGACGCTAGACCTCAACGAATCGCCAGACTCTTTTTGGCGGCAACTTTGTCAGCGCATGGAAAGCATTTATGGTTTTCGTCGCACCGGCTCGGCGGTAATCGGCGCTGGCGAGCAAATTCACCAAAGCTTCGAGTTGCCCGGGCTTGCTCTCGGCGCCGGTTGGGACGATTGGTCTGGCCACTATCTCCTTTCCGAATCTGATGCCGGCGATACATTCTTGAAAAAGCTGTTTGATGACCTCAGCGCCCGATAAACGACCCCGCAGCAAGCCTGCGGGGCACGTATCCCGAAGGGAAATCAGCCCGCCCGCCCAAGGCCGCGCTTCGGGTTCCCTCCGCAGCTTCGCGGCTCGTCCGCCGGACCGTCGGGCGCGAGGGATCAATGACGCCTGCCGAACAAGCTAGCCTTGAGGCGATGTTCAGGGCATTCGCGCCTGACCATTTCGAAAGATGGTCGTACCTGCTCAGCAGGAAGCCTGGCCGCTGGAAAAAAATTTCGCCGATGCGGGCATGGCCAGCGCCTAGCGCATTTGACTCGTACCCGAACAAGCCCTTCGACGAGATACTTTTATCTCTTCCGTTCGCTCGGTTTGCCAGCACGCCATCAGTCGTTTTTTGTTGCGGCCACTCGCGCGTTCCCAGCGTAAAGACAATGACCTTATCCGAGGCGCTTCCGGGAGGAAAATGGGACTATACGGTCATCTTCGAGGGCTTCATTTCAATTGTCTCTGGCGAGCTGGCACTGGGGTTTAACCATGAAGGCGGCGCGTGTGTGTATCGCGCCTAACCCGTCGGTCGGGAGGGACCGCCGGCAAGCTGCGCTCGCCGGTACCCTCTGCGGCTTCGCCGCTCCGGCGGCCCCTCGCCTCAAGCGTTGTCGCGGTCGCTTCGCGCCAAGCGACCGCGCGGATGCTTATCCGCCGCCCCGTTAGGCGCGAAGACGAAACCCATGCTCGCCCTCAACGCAAAAGTCGTCCTGAAAACGTTTAACGGCATCACTGCTTCGCCAGAAGAGTGCCGACATGGCGAAAACTATTGGTTGCTCATCGGTAACACCGGGCGCGTTGCCGAGCAAAAAACTCAAAATGGCCGTGTCTTGGTTGTATTTGATGAGTCGATTTCTGAAAAAGGGCTTCATTGTCACAACCCGGTTCCCAATGGCCTCTACATCCTTGAGTCCGACCTGAAAGCAGCTTTATGACCCAAGCTCCCACCTCCATGCCTAACACTGCGGTCAAAGCCGCGCCCTTCGGTCGCCGGACGCCGCGCGATAAAGCATCGCGCGGCGTCCCTCGCCTTTGACGTTGGGCCTCTAAGCCATGAGCGACTGGCCGTTTCCATGCCCGCCAAACACGGTGGTGTTCGCGCACCGCACGATCGCCGAGGGAGAGAAACCGGCGCTGATCTTCGGCAGGTATCCCGACGGGAGTTACTGCGCCTACACGGGCGATGATGTCGTGGATGCCGAGCGCGAAATCACCTGCGTGTGCCTGTCTCATATCGTCGATGTCGAGCCGGGAGTTTGCGATCTCGCCGATATCCAGCCCGGTTGGTGGGCCGTGCGCGAAACCGCGTCATCGCCATGGGTGCGCGAGCAAATCCCGCCGGAGGAACTGTGAGCGCGAGCTGTTGCCCTGTTCGTGCGTGCCGGCGCCCGATCGGATCGCCGAAGCTTTGCTCCCCCGGCTCCCCCGGCGCCACGGCACGCCCGGCCACGCCGGGCGGCTCCTGGTAGCTACTCCAGCCCCTGTCCCTGGCTCGGCTGTTGGCTGGGCCGGTAGTCCTGCGTCGTGTCTTTCTGCCGGCTGACCCGGAGCTGCGCGGCCAGCGCCTCGATCGCCTCGCGCACGCGGGCGGCGTGATCGGGCGGCGGCGCCCGCTCCGGCGCGGCGGTCTGCGCCGGCGGCGGCGGCGCGGTTTCGGCCCGCGGTGACGGCGCGGCCGGCCGGCCGGGGCCGTGCTCCGGCCGGACCGCTTCATAGTGGCCCCGGTCCACGAACACCCGCGCCTCCACGCGATGCCGGCTCAGTTGGACCAGCCCCAGCTCCCGGTCGGCCATCTTCCCGCCCGCCAGCGCGAACGCCCGGTCCACGGTGACGCCCTGGGCCTTGTGGGCGGTCAGCGCGTAGCCGTGATCCAGGTGGGGGTAGCGCGCGGCCGGCAGCGACGCCAGCCGCCCGCCCTCGTCCAGCCGGACCCGCAGCGTCGCCTTCCCGCCCCGGACCTCGATCCCCTCCACCGTGCCGAGCTGGCCGTTCCTGACGCCGTAGGGGGTCGAGTTGCGGGTGCAGACCAGCCGATCCCCGACCGCGAACTCGCGCGGGCCGTGGGCGGTGGCGATTTTTTGCCCCGCGCCCAGTTGTCCCGCCTGTCGCAAGCGGTCGCGCGCCGCCGCGTTCAGCGCCCGCACGTCGGCGCGCTCGCCGGCCAGCATCAGCCGGGACGCGCCCGGATGGTCCCGGCCGGCCTTGGCCCACGCGGACACCAGCGCCGCGACGGTCTCGGCCCGGCTCTCGCCGACGCGCAGCAGGCCGCGTTCCCCGTAAGCGGCCAGCGCCTCGCCGGCCCGGCCCTCGGCGACGGCGCGCACCGTCTCGCGCGCCCACGGCTCGGCCTGGCGCCTGATCTCGGTCAGGCTCGCGGTCTCGATCCGCTCGGCGACGGCCCGGAACAGGCCGCCCGCCTCGACCGGCTGGAGCTGGCGGCGGTCGCCCGCCAGCACCAGCTTGGCGCCGGCGGTTCGGGCGGCTTCGATCAGCGCCGCCAACTGGCGGCTGCCGACCATGCCGGCCTCGTCCAGCACCACCACGGTCCGGGCGTCCAGATCGCCGGTGCCGGGCCGCCCGCCCACGAACAGCATCCCGTCGTCGACGACGGGCGCGGCGGCGGTCGCCGGCTCGCCGGCCGTCGCGCCCGGTTCCGGCGCCCACGCTTTCAGGCGGGCGTGCAGCGTGGCGCTCGGGATGCCGGCGCTCTCCCGCAAGCCCAGCGCCGCCTTGCCCGACAGCGCCGCGCCGACGACCCGGTAACCCGCCGCCTCCCACGCCGCGCGGGCCGCGTCCAGCAGGGCCGATTTGCCGGTGCCGGGCAGCCCCTCCACCGTCGCCACCGCCCCGCCGCGCTCGCACAGATACCGCACCGCCTCGACCTGCTCGGCGCTCAGGTGGGGCCGGGCGTCCAGGACGGCGCGAACCCGCTCGGGCGCCAGCGCGTGCGACCGGTCCTCGGCCCCGATCTCGGCCCGCGCGATGGCGGTCGCCTCCAGTTGCCGCATCGACTCGGTGGACCAGCGCGTTTCGCCGCGCCGGTCCTCGCCCAGCCGCACCACCTCGGGGTCGCGCCGCAAAGCGTCCATCCGGGCCTCGATGTCCCCGATCCCGCCCGCGCCCTGCATCCCCTCGGCCAGCGCCCGCCAGGCGTCCCGCTCGGCGAAGGTCGATTGTCGGGCCACCAATCCCTCCCGCACCTCGGCCAGCGCCGGTTCGGCCGGGCGCTCGCGCGCCCACGCGCCGCGCTCCAGCAGCCGGGCGGTCTGCTCCGGCCCCCAGCCCAGCGCCCGCCCTTCCTCCCGCCAGCGGTCGAACAGGGCGGGGCGGTCGATCTCCGGCTTGCGGTCCCGCGTGCTCAAGGCCGCCGCCGCCGCCGCTCGCGCGCCCTCGGCGCCGTGCGCGTCCAGCCATTCCCGGACCTGCTCCGAGCGCTTGGAAAAGTGCGTTTGCACCGCCTCGGGCACGCCGGCGAGGGCGAAGCTGGACCCGTCCCGCTCGATCCCGACGGGCAGCCGGCGTTGCAGTCGCTCGGCCAGCTCCGCCCGGTACAGCGCGCCCAGCGCCATCTGCCAGCGGTACAGGTGGCGGCCGTCCACCGTCCCCCAGGTGCCGTCCCGGCGCGGCGCGGCGTTGGCGATCAGGCAGTGGGTGTGCAACTGCGGGTCTTGGGCGCGCGAGGTGGCGTGCTCGAAGGCGGCGACGGTCAGGCCGGCCACCCGCTCCCGATCCGTCCCGTCGTGGCCGCGCCGCGTCCAGGCGCAATGCCGCTCGGCGAAGGCCAGGGTCGCGGCGACGGCGGCCCGCTGCGCGTCTTGGATCGCCGCCCGCGCCGTCGGGTCGGCGGTCGTGGCCCACAGGACGCTGACCGATTTGGGCGCGCTGAAGGTCAAGTCCCAGCCGGCGTGGTGGTCGTCGCCCGCCCCCTGGACCCGCGCCGTCGCGCCCGTCCCGTCGAAGCCGTGCAGCACGTTGTGCAGGGCGGCGGCGTCCACCGATCCGTTCAGGCCCAGCGCCGCCGCGCCCCGGCCGAGCCAGCCGCCGGGCGGCTCGCCGCCGCGCGCGTAGTAGTCGTCCCGCGCCAGCGCGGCGTAGTAGCCGGCCGCGCCCGCGCCGGCCGCGCCCAGCCCGTGCAGCGACAGCACGGCGGCCTACCCGGCGGCTCGCGGCGGTCCGGCGTCCGCCGCCGTCGCGTCCCACATCTCGGCGGCGAAGCGGTCCGGGTCGAACTCGTCCGGGTCGTCGTCCGCCGGCTCCCGCCCGGCCGCCGCCGCCGCCGCACCGCTCGGCGGCGGATTCGTGGCCCCGCTCGGCGGCGGATTCGTGGCCCCGCCGGACGCCCAGGCCGCCTCGACCAGTGCCGGCCGCACGCGGGTCGCCCGCACCTTCGGCCACGCCAGCCGCAGGGCGTGCGACCAGCCGGCGACCACCAGCAGCGCGCCGATCCGGTTGCGCCCGAAGTCCGGCCCCAGCTCGGACGCCAGTTGCGCCGGCAGCAGCACCGGCCGCGTTTCGCGCTGCCAGTGCCAGCTCCGCCCCTCGCCCGGCCCCCGGTCGGACACGGAATGCGACACCTGATCGGCCAACCGCTCGACCTCGCGGACCCCGAGCTTGGCCGCCAGCCACTCCGCGCTCTCGCCGTCCGGCGTGCGCCCGACGTAGCGCGCCAGCAGGTTGGTGTAGAGCAGGTCGGCGAACTCCGGGCCGTAAATCTTCTTGAGCTGGGTGATCGACTGGAAGCCGACGAGCAGGTGCAGGCCCTTGGAGCGGCCCGCCGACGACAGGCTTTGCAGCGCGTCGATCTTGCGGCTCTGGGCGATCTCGTCCAGCGCCAGGTACAGCCGCCAGTCCTCGCCGCGCGAATCCGCCTCGGGAAAGGCCGCGTCCACCATCCGGTCGGTCAGCAGCGTCACCAGCGCGTTGGTCAGCGCCTCCGACAGCTCGCCGAACCGGCGGCGGGATTGCAGCAAAATACCCCTCGGCAACGCCGTTCCGTCCCGCAGCCACTCGTCCACGCTGAACGTCGGCGCGTCCGGGCTCTCCCGCCAGGACCAGGCCATGTCCGACAGCGGGCCGATGAACGCGCCCAGGTTGACCAGGATGGACTGGCCGGTGCGATTGTGGTTTTCCAGGTTGGCGATGACCCGCGCGGCGTCGGGGTTGCCCTGGTGGACGACCCGCATCAGCTCCTCGTCGGGCAGGCGGGTCAGCTCGATGAAGTCCACCAGATCCCACCGGCCCGGCCGCGTGACGCAGAGATAGTGCATCAGCCCGGCGAAAATCTGCCGCGCGCCGGTGGACCAGATCGGCTCGTCCGACGGCGGGATGCAGCTCTCGGCGAACAGCCGCGCCTGCGAGAGACTGGTCACGTCGCGGGCGATGTCCCAGCGCCAGCCGCGCCGGTCCCACGGGGCCACGAAAATGAAGCGGTCCTCGGGATAGCGCAGCGTCTCGGTGAAGTCGCCCTTCACGTCCAGGATCAGGCTGCGGTGCGGGCCGGCGACGATCTGTTGCAGGACCGGCAGCAGGAAGTTGGTCTTGCCCGAGCCGGTCGCGCCGATCACCAGCACGCCGGTGTTGGTCAGCGCCGGCGGCAGCGCGATCTCGGGATGCACCGTCAGCCAGCCGGCCCCCGGCCGGCCGTGCCCGCACCGGGCCAGCTCGCGCCGGGCCAGCGCCGCGCTCCGCCGGTCGTCCGGCTCGTACCGCAAGCCCCGGACGTGCTTTTCGGCCTCGCGCTCGAACGAGAACAGCGACAAAAACCACCCGACCGCCAGCGGCAGCGCCGCGAACGCGCCGAACGCGCGCAGCCCGATCGGCCACCACAGCCCGTTGCCGTCCATGAACGCCACGTATCCGGCCCAGACGCGGGCCGAAATCGGGTCGTGGCCGAAGGTCGCCCGCGCCCACTGCCACCAGTTGCCGGCGTGCCGCCCCAGCCCGGCGGTGTGGCCGCCCAGCGGCCAGACGTGGTGCAGGTAGAGGTGGAGCAGCGCGCCGTACAGCAGGGCGAACGAGCCGAGCCAGCAAATCCACGCGGTTTGCGGTCGGGACGGTTGCGAGGGGATCGATCCGAGCACGGGAGTCTCCTACAGTCGGGTTCGCGGGGGTGCGGGGGGGACCAGGGCGCGCAGCCGCTCCTCTTTGGCCTTGGCCGCATCGAGGGCCGCTTGCGCGTGCTGGTCGATCTGCTGGTTGATCGCGGCCAGCAGCGTCGGGCCGAGCGCGGCGAGCGTGTTGCCGACGCCGTTTTCCATCGCGGCCAGCGCGCGTTGCAATTCGGCCTGGCTGCCTTGAATCGCGACCAGCGCTTTTCGCGTTTCCGCTTGTGCGGCCTGCGCGATGGCGTTCGATTGGTGGAGTCGGGTGGTTTCTCTCTGTAGGTTGTCGATCTGTTGTTGGAGAGCCGCTATTTGCTTTTCGAGTTTGGCGGTCGGGGGTTCCGCCTGCCGCTCGCCGTCGATCCGGTTCCGGGCCGCTCGCCGAAACCAGTCGGGCGCGCTTTCGCCCGATTTTCGGATGGCTTTCACCGTGTCGTCACTCACGCCGACGGTGAACCGTTCCACGTATTCCGATTTTTTGGTTTTCATGGTAAGCCTATGATCGGTTTAAGAAAAATTGATCGCGTGCTTTTTCGTGCTTTTTCGTGCTTTTTCGCACGCCACATTATTTAGATATTTCATCGAGTTGCATCTGATCGGTCGTTTTTTGACCGCATCGCTAGATGCAACAGGTGTGAAGCCTTCCCCCGCCTTCCGCCTGTGGATAACTCCGCCGTCCGGGATGCCCGACGCCGTTCGCGCCGCCCGGATTCTCGTGGCGACCCGGACCTCCCGCCCGAACCTCCCGCCGTTTCCGTCGCGGTGTTCGGCGTGCGGCCTTCCCCTGTTTCGGCCTGCGGATAACTCCGCCATCCGGGATATCCGATACCGTTTTCGCCGCCCGGATTCTCCGAGCGAGCCCGAATTTCCCGCCCGGCCCGTCGCGCCGCGTCGGGCCCTTGTGCGCGGGTTTGCCCCGCGGCGGTGCGCCATGGCCGCCGGGCTTGCCCCGCGGCGCGTCGGGCCGCCGGGTTTCCAGCGCATGCGGCGTGCGTTCGCTACGCTCCCGGGAAGGGCGGGGCCGCGCCGGCTTCGTGGCGCGCGGCGCTGCGCCGGCCGGCGGCGCGGAGGCGCTCGCCGCGACATTGGCGGCCGCCCTCGGCGCCCCGGCGCCGGCCATGCGGTTGGGGTTCCTGGCGAGGCCCAGCTGTTCCTTCAGCACCTTGCCGCTCACCTCCGCGACTTCCCCCTCGCCAAGGTCGCCGAGCTGGAACGGTCCGTAGGCGACGCGGATGAGCCGCGAGACCTTCAGCCCCAGATGCTCGAACACCTTGCGCACTTCGCGGTTCTTGCCCTCGCGCAGAGAGACCATCGCCCAGGAGTTTTGCCCCTTGGAGCGTTCCAGCACCGCCTCGATCGGTCCGTAGCGAACGCCGTCGGCGGTGATGCCGTGCTTCAGCTTGTCGAGTTCGTCCTGGCCGACATTGCCGAAGAAGCGCACGCGGTAGCGCCGCAGCCAGCCGGTCTCGGGCAATTCGAGACGGCGGGCGAGCGCCCCGTCATTGGTCAGCAGCAACAGGCCTTCCGAGGTCAGGTCCAGCCGCCCGATCGAGATCACCCGCGGCATGCCCGGCGGCAGGCTGTCGAACACGGTCAGCCGGCCCTTCTCGTCGCGGTGGGTGGTCACGAGGCCCGGCGGCTTGTGATAGCGCCATAGCCGCGTCGGCTCGGCCCCGCCGACGACCTTGCCGTCGACCTGGATGACCGCCCCCGGCGGCACCTTGAAGGCCGGGGTGGTCAGCGTCGCGCCGCCGACCTTCACCCGGCCCTCGGCGATCATCTTCTCCGCGTCGCGCCGCGAGGCGATGCCGGCCCGCGCCAGCACCTTGGCGATGCGCTCGCCGCCGCCCGGCTCATCCGTCTTGGTCTCGTCCGTCATGGCGCGCTTGTAGCAGAGGATCGTGCCCTTGTTCATCGCCCTTCGAAGCTTATGCTAGACTGCTTCCATGACCACCGATCCGCACGACCCGATGCATATCGCCATGATCGCCGCAGAAGCGGCCGCCGCACGAGGCGAGGTGCCGGTGGGCGCGGTCATTGTCGGTCCGGACGGAAAAATCATTGCCCAGGCCGGGAACCGCACGCTCGAACTGAAGGACCCGACCGCCCACGCCGAGATGCTGGTCATCCGCGAGGCGGCGGAGGCGCTGAACAACGAGCGGCTGACCGGCTGCGATCTCTACGTGACGCTCGAGCCCTGCGCGATGTGCGCCGGGGCGATCTCGCTCGCGCGCATCCGCGCGCTGCATTTCGCCGCCGCCGACCCCAAGATGGGCGGAGTGCTGCACGGCCCGAAATTCTTCGAGCAACCGACCTGCCATCACCGGCCCGAAGTGCATCAGGGCCACCTCGCCCATTCCTCCGCCGAACTCCTCAGGGCCTTTTTCCGCGCCCGCCGCGGCTGACCGGTCCGGCTGCGCCGGCGAACAGGCGCAGCAATTCGTCCCGCATCCACTGGCTGCCCGGATCGCTCTCGGCGTTGCGATGCCAGTAGAGCAGCGACTCGACCGTTGGCGCGGGGAAGGGGAGATCCCTGATCGCCACATCCTGTCCCTGCGCCAGCAGATGGGGTGCGGCGGCGATCACATCGCTCGCCCTCACCACTTCCATCGCCATCTGGAAGGTCGGGACGCGCAGCACCGTATTGGGCGTCCGGCCCATCCGGGCGAGCGCCGCCTCGACCAGCGTCCGGCCGCGCCGCCGGCCCGAGATCGCGATCTGGCGCAGCGCCACGAAGCGCTCCAGCGTCATCTCCCCCCGCGCCGCCGGGTGGCCGCGCCGCAGCACGCAGACATAGCGGTCGGCGATCAGCGGCGCGCTGGAGAGGTCGGAGCGCGCCATCTGCGGGATGTCGATGGCAAGGTCGAGCGTGCCGGCCGCCAGCTCCGGCGCGATCTCGGCGCGGTCGACCAGATGGCACTGCACCTGGACGCGGGGCGCCTCCGCTTCCAGATGCCGCGCCAGGGCGGGTAGCAGCATGGCGGCCGAGGTGTCGCGCAGCGCGATGTGGAAGGTGCGGTCCGAGGTCGCCGGATCGAAGGCTGTGCGCTGGTCGAGTCCGCTGCGCAGCCGGGCGAGCGCCTGGCGGACCGGGCCGATCAGGCTCTGCGACACCGCCGTCGGCGCCATCGCGCCGCCCCGCCGCTCGAACAGCGGATCGCCGAACGTCGCGCGCAGCCGCGCCAATGCGTTGCTGACCGCCGGCTGGGTGACGTTCAGGATATCGGCCGCCCGCGTCAGGTTGCGCTCGGCATAGATCGCCTCGAACGCGACGAACAGGTTGAGGTCGATCCCGGTCAGCTTCAGGGGGGCGGGGGCAGGCGGCATCATCATCACCATTCGTGATGATGTACATTCACACAATAAACTTCCGTCATAAAGTCCCGTCGGCTACCAAGCCTCCCGTATCCTGGTCGCGCGCCGCGCTGGCGCCGCCGGCGCCGCCGGGTCTAGAGTTCGCGCCGCCACGGCAAGGTTCCGCGAGAAACCAAGGGAGAGAGCCATGAATTTCGAGCACACGGCCAAAGTGAAGGATCTGATCGCACGGGTCAGCGACTTCATGGATCGCCACGTCTATCCGGCGGAGAAGGTCTACAACGACGAGATGGCCGCCGCCCGCAAGGCCGGCAATCCCTGGATCGTCGTGAAGGTGCTGGAGGAGCTGAAGGAAAAGGCCCGGGCGGCCGGCCTGTGGAACCTCTTCCTGCCCGAGAGCCATCTCGGCGGCGGGCTTACCAACCTCGAATACGCCCCGCTCGCCGAGATCATGGGCCGCGTCGGCTTCGCTTCAGAGGTCTTCAACTGCTCGGCGCCCGACACCGGCAACATGGAAGTCTTCGAGCGCTACGGCGCAGACTGGATGAAGGAAAAATACCTCAAGCCGCTGCTCGCCGGCGAGATGCGCTCCGCCTTCATTATGACCGAACCCGCCGTCGCCTCGTCCGACGCCTCGAACATCGAGACGCGCATCGAGCGCAAGGGCGACAAATACGTCATCAACGGCCGCAAATGGTGGTCCTCGGGCGTCGGCGATCCGCGCTGCAAGGTGATGATCGTGATGGGCAAGACAGACCCCGCGGCGGACAAGTACCGCCAGCAGAGCCAGGTCGTGGTGCCGATGGACGCCAAGGGCGTCGAGATCGTCCGCATGCTCCCCGTCTTCGGCTATGACGATGCCCCGCATGGCCATGGCGAGATCGTCTTCAAGGACGTCGAGGTGCCGGTCGAGAACGTCATCCTCGGCGAGGGCCGCGGCTTCGAGATCGCCCAGGGCCGCCTCGGGCCGGGCCGCATCCACCACTGCATGCGCACCATCGGCGTCGCCGAGCGCGCGCTCGAGAGCATGTGCAAGCGCCTGCTCACCCGCGTCGCCTTCGGCAAGAAGATCGCCGACCACTCGGTGTGGGAACAGCGCGTCGCCGACGCCCGCATCAATATCGAGATGACGCGTCTGCTTTGCCTGAAGGCGGCCGACATGATGGACAAGGCCGGCAACAAGGTCGCCCGCACCGAGATCGCGATGATCAAGGTGGCGGCGCCCAACATGGCGTTGAAGGTCATCGACGACGCCATCCAGGCCTGGGGCGGCGCCGGCGTCACCACAGATCCCGGCCTCGCCAAGATGTATGCCGGCCAGCGCACCCTGCGCCTCGCCGACGGTCCGGACGAGGTCCATGCCCGCACCATCGCCCGCCTGGAATACGGCAAGTACGCCGGCCAGCTGCTGAAGGAAGCGGCGGAGTAGCCTCCGCCCGTCGCGGAACCCGGATGGCCCCGGCGCAAGCCGGGGCCTTTGCCTTGACCCGCCCTTGCCTCTGCCGCGCGAACCTGCTGCGCTCGGCCCGGGAGGGAAGGTGCATGACAGGGCGATCGGCGGCCGCGGCGCCGCGATCCATCGAACTCAGCGTCGAGCAGGCCGCGCACCTCTTCGACACACTCGATCCCTTTCCGGTGCCGGCCCGCGACCTCGCCCGCAATGTCGACGAATTCGTCGTCGGCTGGGCGCGCGAGTTGCCGCCGGCCGCGCCGCTCCGCCTCGTCGTCCACATGCCCGCCGCCGCCTGCAGCCCCGGCGAGCGCGAGATGCTGCAGAGCGCCTTCGCGCGCTACTACGCCGAACGGGCGGAGATGGCGGGCATGGACCTGAAGGAGCTCTTCCGCATCGGCCGCCGCTCCCTGGCGATCGGGCTGGGGGCGCTCGTCGCCGCCATCGCCGGCGGCCAGCTCATCGCGGCGCTGGCCGGGCAGGGCTTTGTGGCGCGCGTGGCGACCGAGGGGCTGTTCATACTCGGCTGGGTCGCCAACTGGCGGCCCGTCGAGATCTTTCTTTACGACTGGTGGCCGATCGCGCAGCGCAGGCGGCTGTTTCGCCGCCTTGCGGCTGCGCCCGTCGAGCTGCGGCCGGTCTGACCGGGCCCGGCCGGAATCCGGCCGGGATCAGGCCGCGACTGCGGCCAGCTGCGTGGCAGGCAGGAGGACGGTAACGGTGGTGCCGCGGCCCTCGGCGGAGTCGATCGTCAGATCGCCGCCGTGCAGCTGCGCCAGCGAGCGTACCAGGGCGAGGCCGAGCCCCGTGCCCGCCTTGGCGAGACTGCTGTCCATCGTCGCCTGCTCGAACGGCTTGCCGAGACGGGGCAGGTCGGCGGCCGGAATGCCGACGCCGGTATCGGCGACCGACAGCAGCACGCTGTCATCCTGGCGGGCCGTCGACACCGTGATACGGCCGCCGCGCGGCGTGAACTTGATGGCATTGGAGAGCAGGTTCAGCAGGATCTGCTTCACCGCCCGCTTGTCGGCCATGACGGTCGTTCCCGGCGCCATGTGGGCATCGATGCTGAGGTTCTGAAGATCGGCCTTCTGCTTCATGAGCCGGACGCAGGTCTCAACCGCCTCGGCGGCGTTGAAGGGCTCGGGCGAAAGCTCGAAGCGTCCGGCCTCGATCTTCGACATGTCGAGGATGTCGTTGATGAGATCGAGCAGCAGCGTGCCGGACTCGTGGATCAGTTCGGAATATTCTTTGTAGCGCGGACCCAGCGGCCCGAAGAGCTCCGACTTCAGCATGTCCGAGAAGCCGATGATGGCGTTCAGCGGCGTGCGCAGCTCGTGGCTCATCGTGGCGAGGAAGCGCGACTTGGTCCGGTTGGCCGACTCGGCCGTCTCGCGCGCCTTGTTGATCTCCGCTTCCGCCGCCTTGCGCACGCTGACGTCGCGCGAGACGGTGATGATCTCGTGCACGCGCCCCGTCAGCGGATCGCCGACCGAGCGGCAGACCGATTCGATCCACAGGATGCGGCCGTCCTTGTGATGCATGCGCATCGTGATGATCTTCGAGGTGCCGGGGCGCAGCAGTTCGCGGTGTGCGCGGGCGAGATCCTGGCGGTCGGCGTCG
>ERZ761602.5187-NODE-5187-length-15686-cov-5.600218_pt1 | contig 15686 bp, 8 predicted proteins | sample MGYA00512165_ERZ761602 | MGnify/ENA primary metagenome ERZ761602 (study PRJEB28899, sample SAMN02445085) | bioreactor sludge metagenome | biome: EBPR sludge; isolation source: Thorneside wastewater treatment plant | place: Australia: Brisbane, Thorneside...
GCGTGCGAGAGCGCTCGCAGCGAGCGCGCTCGGCCGCTTCGCCGAGCGAGGGCTCGTCGCCCTGGAGCGCGTGCCGCACGTCGACTGAGCAGCGGCGCGGCCCCGGGCTCGACAGCCTCAGGGCTCCGCGAGGCGGCCGGAAAGGCCGAGAGCCAGCGCGCGAAGGCTGGTAGTCTCGCCGCGTGCAGACCCCGTACGCGTCCGAGCAGTTCCTCCACCAGCTCCTCGGCAAGGCGCTCGCTGCGAAGGCAAGCGACATCCACGTGAAGGTGGGCCAGCCGCCCGGCGCGCGTGTGCGCGGCGACATGGTCTACTTCCGCGTCGACAAGGTGAAGCCCGAGGACACCGAGGCGCTCGCCCTCGTGCTGCTCGCGCAGCGCGGGGTCGACGACGTGAGCCAGCTCCGGGAGTACGACTCGAGCTACGCCGTCGAGGGGCTCGGGCGCTTCCGCGTGAACGTGTACCGGGAGCGTGGCTCGCTCGCGGTCGTGCTGCGCAGCATCCCCTTCGAGGTGCCGAGCTTCGACGATCTCATGCTGCCGCAGGCGGTGCGCAACTTCGCGGAGCTCGATCGCGGCCTGGTGCTCGTGGTCGGCGCGGCGGGCAACGGCAAGAGCACCACGCTCGCGTCGATCATCTCGCACATCAACCACCACCAGCCGAAGCACATCATCACGATCGAGGATCCGATCGAGTTCGTACACGCCGACAGCCGCTCCGGCGTGAGCCAGCGCGAGGTCGGCATCGACACCGACAGCTTCGCCCGCGCGCTGCGCGCCGCCCTGAGGCAGGACCCGGACGTCATCCTCGTCGGCGAGGTCCGCGACGAGGAGACGCTCGAGATCACGCTGCAGGCGGCGGAGACGGGCCACCTCGTGCTCACGACGATGCACACGCCCGACGTGCCGCGCACCGTGCACCGCATGCTCTCGCTGACGAAGAACCCGGGCGAGCTGCGCGAGCGCCTCAGCGAGGCTCTCCAGGGCATCTGCGCCCAGCGTCTGGTCCCCCGCCGCGATGGGCAGGGCCTCGTGCTCGCCGCCGAGGTGCTCGTCGCGAGCGGAACGGCGCGAGAGGCCATCAAGAACCCCGACCACAGCCCCCCGCTCAAGGACGTGATGGAGAAGGGCGTCGTGCCTTACGGCATGCAGACCTTCGACATGCACCTGCGCGACCTCGCGCAGCGCGGCATCGTGAGCAAGGACCTCGCGAAGCGCGACGGGATGTTCTGAGCCCGGAGCCGAGCTCAGGGCCGGACACGCAGCGGAGCGAGATGCGGGCGACCGAGGACCAGATGGCGAAGGCCCCTCTGAGCGCGAGGCACCGATGAGCGGGGGCGCGCGCCTCTCCGATCTGCTGCTCGAGCGCGCGCTCCCGGTCGCTGCGCGCGCGCTCGCGAGCGCTGGTGAGCTCGCCCGGCGCTCGAGGGCGCGCTCGAGCGAGGCCATGGTCGCGCTGCTCGGTGAGGACTTCGAGGCCCGCGTCGACGCGGTGCGCGCGAACGTCGGCGAGCGAGGCATCGACCCCTTCGGGCTCGACCCCGAGTGGGCGAAGTGGGCCGTCGCCTGCTCGGCGGTGCTGCACCGGCTCTGGTTCCGCACCGAGATCCACGGCGTCGATCGGGTGCCGCCAGGGCGCGTGATGCTCGTGGCGAACCACTCGGGACAGATCCCGCTCGACGGTCTCGTCATCGGCGCGACGATGTTCCTCGACCACGATCCGCCGCGCGTCGTGCGCAGCATGGTGGAGCGCTGGAGCCAGACCTTGCCGTTCATCGCGCTCGCTTTCCAGCGCGTGGGACAGGTCGTCGGCGTGCAAGCGAACGCCAAGCGGCTGCTCGAGCTCGGCGAGTGCGTGCTCGTCTTCCCCGAGGGCGTGCGGGGGATCTCGAAGACCTACGCGCACCGCTACGAGCTGCAGCCCTTCGGGCTCGGCTTCATGCGTCTCGCGCTCGAGACCCAGACGCCGATCGTGCCGGTGGCCGTCATCGGGGCCGAGGAGCAGTACGTCTCGGTGGCGAACCTCGAGGGGCTCGCGCGCCTCCTGGGGCTGCCGAGCCTGCCGCTCTTGCCTCAGCTGCTCATCCCGGGTGGGCAGCTGCCGCTGCCCGTGCGTTATCGCCTGCGCTTCGGCGACCCCATGCGCTTCGAGGGTGATCACGACGACGACGACGCGGTCATCGAGCAGAAGGTCGAAGCCGTGCGCGCCGCGATCGACGGGCTGCTCCAGCGGGGTCTCGCCGAGCGCGAGAGCGTCTTCTTCTGAAGAAGGCCTGCGCGCTCGGTGCCTCGCGCGCGCTCAGTCACCCGCGCCGAGCGAGAGCGCCGCGCCGTCGGCCCCGACCGACAGCGTCGCCTCGTCGCCGAGCACGAGCGGCTCGTTGACCCGATCGTGCCCCGCCGGCAGGCCACTGGCGATCGGCACCCCGAGCCCCGACAGGCGCTCTCGCAGCACGGCCTCCACGGTGACGCCGTCCGGCCCGGGATCGCAGGCCGTGAACCCCCCGAGCACGACGCCCGAGAGCGCGGCGAGGTGCCCGCCCACGAGCAGCGAGGTCAGCGCGCGATCGATCCGGTAGGGGCGCTCGGTGACGTCCTCGAGGAAGAGGATCGCCGACGCGGGGATCTTCAGGCGCCCCGCCGCGGCGCAGGAGGCGAGCAGCGTGAGGTTGCCGCCCACGAGCGGGCCACGCGCCTCGCCCCGCGCGAGGCTGCCCAGATCCCGGAAGACGCGCCGCTTCGTCGGCCGCTCGAGCGCGTCGACGAAGCCCTCGCGCAAGGAGGCGTCGGCGCGACCGAGCGCGGTGAGGTGCGGCGCGTGCAGTGACGCGACACCGACCGCTTGCGCCTCCACGTGCAGCGCCGTGACGTCGCTGAAGCCCACGATCCACTTCGGGTGCTCGACGAGCGCCGACCACGGCAGGCGGTGTGCGTAGCGCGTCGCCCCGTAGCCACCTCGCGCCGCGACGATCGCGCGCACCTCCGGGTCGAGCAGCGCCGCGCGGAGCTCGGCCTCGCGACGCTCGTCGCTGCCCGCGAGGTAGCCCGCGCGCTGGAACATCGAGCGCTCGAAGCGCAGTCGGTAGCGCCTGGAGAGGAAGTCGAGGCCTCGCCAGCCGAGCGCGGCCTCGAAGGGGCTCGACGGCGCCACCACCGCGACGAGGTCTCCAGGCTGGAGTGGAGCGGGCAGGAGCATCGGAGAGGGCGCGCGAGGGGGCGACGACGGGCGAACGCCGCCGCCGGCAGGCGGCACCGCGCGCCCTAGCGCATGAGCGATCAGTCGTCGTCTTCGAGCAGTTCGGCGTCGTCGACGTCCTGGATGTCGTCGTCGCCGGGCGGCGGCTGGCTGGCGCCCGCCTGCGGGTGCGCCGCCGAGCCGTGCTGCGGTGGCTGAGAGGCGCGGCTCGGCGCAGGCGCGGGCCAGCTCTGGACCGGTGCCGGCCACACGCCGCCCTGCTGCGCGGCGTCGTGCCCCGTCGGCCTGCCTCCCTGGCCTTCGCCCTGCATCGGAGCTCCTTGCGAGCTCGGCTGAGCGTGCTGCCCGGCGTAGCCCGGCTGCCCGGCGTAGCCCGGCTGCCTGGCGTAGCCCGGCTGCCCGGCGTAGCCCTGCTGCCCAGCGTAGCCCGGCTGCCCAGCGTAGCCCGGCTGCCCAGCGTAGCCCGGCTGCCCAGCGTAGCCCTGCTGCCCAGCGTGGCCCGGCTGCCCAGCGTGGCCCGGCTGCCCAGCGTCGCCCGGCTGCCCGGCGTAGCCCTGGTGCCCAGCGTAGCCCGGCTGCCCGGCGTAGCCCTGCTGCCCGGCGTAGCCCTGCGTGTCAGCGTAGCCCTGCTCCGCTGCGTGGCCCTGCTGTCCAGCGTGGGGCTCGGCGGGCTGCTGTCCCCAGACCTGCTGCCGCGCCCAGGCCTGCTGTGCGGGATCGTGCTGGGCGTGGTGTGCTTGCTGGGCCTGCTGCCAGGCCTGGTGCTGCTCCCAGCTCTGCTGCTGGGACGGATCGTGCTGACCCTGCTGCTGCCAGGCTTGCTGCTGCTGATGCTGCCAGGCTTGTTGCTGCTGCTGCTGCCAGGCTTGTTGCTGCTGCCAGGCCTGCTGCTGCTGCTGCCAGGCCTGTTGCTGAGCGGCGTCGTAGGCCCCGGCTGGCGGCGCCCCCTGCTGCGCGCCCGCGTGGGCGTCCCACGCTTGCTGCTGCACCTGCTGCGCGGCCCAGGCTTGCTGCGCCTCGGCCTCGGTCCAGCCGGGCGCGGCTCCGGGCGCGGGCTGGGGAGCATCGGGCTCTCCTGCAGCCTGAACCTCGGCGCTGCCACTCCAGACGGGTGGGCGATCGGTCGCGAGCGCCTCGGGCTCTTCGTCGTCCGACACCTCGGACAGATCCTCCGCGCCGAGCTCGCCCCCCGGAAGGAGGTGCGCCGGCACGGCGTCGAGCATGTCGGCCGCGTCGTCGGCGTCGGCCGTCTCTTCGGGGATGCCCTTGAAGACCTCGCTCTCTCCGGTCGACGCGAGCGTGCTGACGACGGCCATCGAAGCTGCGACCGGATCGAGCGGCTGAGGCGAAGCCCCGTGCTCGCCCGACGGCGTGTCTTCGGAGCTCGGCGCGTGCTCGGGCAGAACGTCACCACTCGATTGCTGCTGCAACCGATGTGCCTCCGCTGGCTCGCCGACGACCGCTGCGGCAGCTGCCACCGGCGCCGCGGCGACCGCTGCGGCAGCTGCCACCGGAGCGACGGCGACCGCGGCGACCGGCTTGGCGCCGACCGGCGGGGCCTGCTTCGGTGCGTTGGGGTCGAAGCGCAGCTTGCCGGTCTTGGCGCGCTCGAGGCCCGCGGTCGCGTCGGGATCGTTCGCCTTCATGCGCAGGACCCGACGCCAGGCGTCGGCCGCCTCACGCGCGTCGCCGAGCTGCTCCTCCCAGATCCGCGCGACGCGCCGCGCGAGCTCCGCGCGCACCGCCTGATCACGGCCGCGCAGGATCTGATCTTCGTAGAGCTGGACCATGCCGCGGTGATCACCGAGCGCCTCGAGCAGATTCGACAGCTCGTTCATCACCTCCTGATCGGAGGGTGAGAGGTCGTGCAGCTTCTTGAGGTCGACGGCCGCTCCCTGGGGATCGGACAGCTGGTCGCGGCGCAGGCGCGCGCGTCGCGCGAGCAGCTTGCGCACGAGCGGGCCGTCGAAGACCTCCTCGAGCGCGCGCGAGAGCACGGCCTCGACCCGACTCAGGTCGCCGACCTCGGCGCCGAGCGCGTCGAGCGCGTCGAGCGCGGGGTCGTCGACGTGCGTGATCAGCGCGTCGCCGATCCAGCGGAACGACAGCTCGAGGTCGCCGAGCTCGCGGTGCGCGATCGTCGCAGCGCGACGCAAGAGCGCGGAGCGCGTGCGTCCTCCGTCGCGGGACCCCTGCCCGCCGGCGGCGAGCGTCTCGGCCAGCAGACGACGCAGGCGGTGGCCGCCGAGCCGCGCGTCGGCCTCACGGGAAGCTGCCTCGAGCGCCTCGAGCGTCTCGGCCTGGGCACCGGCGCCGAGCGCGATCTCGAAGAAGCCACGCGCGCGGTCGGAGGCGCCCTTCTCGACCGCGACCTCGGCCGCGCGAGCGAGGGCGGCGAGGCGATCGCCTGGCGCTCGGCATCGGCTGACCTGCCGCTCGTAGAGATCGACGACGTGCCCAGGTGCCGCGGTGAGCGCGGCGAGGCGCGAGAGCAGAGGCTCGACCTCCGCCGGCGCGACGCTCGCGAGCGCGGCCTCGCCGTGCTGCACGGCGTCGAGCGGCTCCGCGCCGGCGCGCGCCATCACCTCGGCTTGGCGCACGAGCTCCTCGGCGCGCGAGGCTCCGGTGTGCTCGCTCGCGAGGATGTCGTGCGCGGCAGCGAGCGCGTCGAGATCCTTGCCGCGCACGGCGATCTCCTCGAGCTTCTCGCCGACCTCGCGATCGGCGGCGCGCGCCTTGGCGAGCGCCATCGCGGCCTGCGCCGCGTCGGGCTCGCGGCCGATGGCCACGAAGCGGTCGAAGGCTCCGCGCAAGGCCGCGCTGCGCTCGGCCCCCGAGGACTTCTCCGTCCACGTGAGCAGCTTCGTCGCGACGAGGCCCTTCCAGCCGAGGCGGTCGCCGAGCTCGACGTAGGCCTCGCGACAGGCGGCGTCGCCCTGGTCGGCGAGGCGCTCGAGCGCGCCGAGCGCTTCATCGCCTCGACCGAGCTTCTGCTCGAGCAGCTCGGCGAGCCTGCGCGACATCTGGCTCGCTTCGTCGTCGTCGCCCTCGACCTCGATGAGCGTCGCGAGCAGGGTCGCGACGCGATCCCAGCGCTCCTGACGCTCGGAGAGCTGGAGCAGGCGCGCGACCGCGTCGTAGTCCTCCGGGTCGGCGGCGTGCACGATGTCGAGCGCGCGCACGGCGCCCTCGACGTCGTCGAGCGGGCCCTCGTAGAGCCGCGCGAGGCGCTGCGCGAGCTCGACCCTCGGATCCTCGCTCTCGTCGTCTCCGTCGGCGGCCCGCGGGTGATGCGCCGGCTGGAGCGCGAGCGCGCGCTCGAGGGCGCTCGCGGCGACGCCCGGCTCGTCGACCGTGTCGGCGAGGTCGGCGATCGCCAGCAGGGCGGCCGAATTGCGCGGGTCGAGGTCGCGCACGATCGCCTCGTAGCGCTCGATCGCGGCCTTGGGCTCGTCGAGCTCCTCGGCGTAGAGCCGAGCCTCCGCGAGCGCGCGCTCCTTGCGCCGCTCGAGGTCGGGCGTGACGGCGACGAGCCGAGCGAGCAGGTCGGCGTGATCGCGGTGGTCGGCGCGCTCACGCGCGTCGTCGACGAGCAGCTCGAGGGCGCGCTCGTCTTCGCCGTCTTGGAGCACGAGCAGCCAGGTCTCACGCGCGCCGTCGGCGTCGCCGAGCTCCCTGCGCACCTCCGCCTCGCGGAAGCGCAGCTCGACGCGCTTCGCCTTGTCGTGGCTCTTGGCGGCGCGGGCTGCATAGAGCTCGGGCAGCTCACCGCTGCGCTCCTCGGCGCGCAAGAGCGCCTCGAGCCTGCCCGCGAGCTCGTCGTTCGTGGGCTCGAGCGCCACGGCCTGCTGCAGCTTGTCGATCGCGCCGGGGCGATCGCTCGCGCTCTCGTAGAGGCTGGCGGCGCGGGCGAGCAGCAGGGGTCGTTCGCTCTCGGCGCTGAGCGCCGCGCGTTGGTCGATCGCGTTGGCCGCCTCGACCCAGCGCTGCGCGTGCTCGTAGGCGCGCTCCGCCTGCTCCCAGAGGGCGGCGCTCGTCGTCGCCTCCGCGGCCTCGGCGTAGGCGTCGCCTGCCCCGCCGTGGTCGCCCGAGCGCGATCGGAGCTCACCGAGCTTCGCGAGCAGCCCGGCGCGCAGGCCCACGTCGTCGATGCTCGACACGTTGTCGGCCACGACGTTCGCAGCCTGCTCCCACTGCTCGGCCTTCTCGAAGAGCTTCACCGCCGACTGGATCGCGGCGTCGTCCGAGGGTGTGAGCGCCGCGATGCGCGACCAGGCCTCGGCCGCGGCGCCCGGATCGCGGCGCTTGGACTCGTGCAGCTGCGCGAGCTTCTTCTCGAGCGTGATCTTGGTCTCGACGTCGGACGCGTTCATCGCGTCCTGCTCGAGCACCGTCGCGAGGTCGTCCCAACGCTGGCCGCGCTCGAGCAGCCTCCGGAGCTGCTCGCGCGCCTGCTCGTCGCCGCGGTCGAGCTGGACGAGCTGCTTGGTCGCGCCGATGGCATTGTCGATGTCGCGCAGCTGCGACTCGCACAGCCCCGCGAGATCGCGCAGCTGCGCGCGGCGCGCCTCGAGCGGCTGGTCGATGACCTGTGACGCCGCGAGCAGCACGTCGCGCAGCTCGGAGTACATGCGCTTCTGTCGGAGCTGTTCGTCGACCCAGCCGAGCGCGTCGGGGTTCGCAGGTGCGAGCCGCAGCACCTCGCGGTACTTCGCGAGCGCGGTCGGCTTGCGCCCCTTCTGCGCCTCGAGCTGCGCCTGCGCGAGCAAGGCCATGACCTCACCGGCCGCGTCGGCGGGGGGCGCGGGCTGGGCGGGGGGCGCGCCGTAGGCCGAGGCGCCGTGGGCGCCGGGCTGGGCCTGCGCCGCCGGAGCTTCCTGAGGCGCAGCCTTCGGAGAGGCCGGCTCGAAGGACTCGGGCTCGAGCTCCGGCAGGCTGGAGGCGCTCGGCGTGGCCAGCGGCAGGGGCGCGCGCGGCAGGGCGGCGGCCTGCGGGGTCGCGCCTCGGCGGTGGGCCTCCTCGGCCATGTAGCCGGCGGGGTTCTGGGCGAGGTAGGCGCCGAACAGCGGCAACAGCTCGGCGTCGCGGCCGAGCTGCGCGCCGTAGTGGGCCGCGAGCTGCATGGCGCGATCGTCGCCGGGACCGAGCCGGAGCGCGCTCACCGCGTAGGAGTAGCCGTACTCCCCGTCGTAGGACTCCATGAGGCTCGCGAAGATCGCACGCCCCTCCTCGCGATCTTCGGCGCCCACGGGCTCGCCCGAGTCGACGCGCGCGAGCACGCTCGAGGCGAACTCCTGCGCGAGCGCGATGTCGTCCGGCGCGAGCGTGCGCGCCTCGCGCAGCGCGTTGCTCGCGCCAGGCCCGTCGCCTGCGCGCATGCGTACGGCCGACTCGTCACGGTAGAGCGCGAGCTTGCGCTCCGGGTCGTCGGCGAGCGCTTGCTCGAGCGCGAAGTACGGGACCGCCTCGGCCCACTGCTCCTGCGCCTTGTGGAGCTCGCGCGTCTGGTAGATGCCGAGCGCGTGGCGCGGGTCGAGCTCGACGAGCCGCCGCCAGTGCTCGAGCGCGCGATCGGCGCGCGAGAGCGGGGGTTCGCCCCAGGAGCGACCGAGCTCCTCGTGGATCGCAGAGAGGCGCGGGGCGAGCTCCGGTCGCTGGGGCAGCAGGGGCGCGAGCGCCTTCACCTGCCGCTCGAGCAAGGCCACGAGCGCCTTCACGTCGCCGTTCTCCCGGTAGAGCGCGCCGAGTCGCTCGGCCGGCACCTCCGCGGTCGGATCCTTGTCGATGGCGGCCATGAGCATGCGCGCGGCCTGGTGCGCGTCGCCCACGGTCATCGACCAGACGCTGGCCGACTCGCTGAGCCAGTGAGCGGCGTAGCTCGGGTCGGTCGTGCCATGACCGACGCGCTCGAGCAGGGCGGCGTAGCCCTTCGGGTCGGCTTGTCCAGCGTGATGGGCCTTCGCCAAGGCCTCCTCGTCGTGAGGGTTGCTCACGAGACGCTGGATCAACGTCTCCATCTCCCGCGGGTCCATCGGGTGGGGGACGTTACACGTGTAGCTGCGCGTCGTACACCTATGTTCCGCGAGAATTCCGGGGCAGCGCTTCGGCCTCCCGAGCGCCGAGGCGCTCGTCGGGCGCCGCGACCGCTACGACTCGACGGCGGAGCCCGACGAGCTGAGGGCCCGATCGAGCGCCTCCAGCGCAGCACACGCGGACGCCGGACGCCGTGAAGGCTCTGCGCGCGTGAGCTCGGCGCTCCACGCCCGCAAGGACCCACCGAGCCGAGCTCGGTCGGCGCCGTGCGCCGCGTGCGTGTGCACGTCGAGCAGGGTCGCAGGCGCGTCGCCTCTCGCGCTCGACCGCGCGTCGAGCAGGTAGGCCGCGAAGCGACCCAAGGCGTAGAGGTCGGCGGACACCGTGGGGCCCGTCGCCTCGCGTTCGGGTGCGGCGTAGCCGGGCGAGCAGGGGGCAGGCAAAGCCGCCGCGCCGAGCCCGAGCGGACGCGCCGATCCCAGATCCACGAGCACCCACGCGCCGCCGTCGGCCCGCACGCGCAGGTGATCGGGCGTGAGATCGCCGTGGGCGAGGCCCGCAGCGTGCAGATCGCCGAGCGCGAGCAGGGCGTCGCGCAAGGCGCCGAGGACGAGGCCTTCGCGCTCCGCGGCTGCGCGCGGCTTCGCGAGCTCGCCGAGGCTCGGCCCGAGCAACTCGAGCGCGAGCCAGCCCGCCCGTGCCTCGCCGCCCGCCAGCTCGACGACCCCCTCTCCGAGCAGCGCCACGACCCTGGGTGAGCGGGCCCGCCCGAGCGCCTGGGCCTCGGCCGCGGCGAGCTCGAGCGCGAGCGCGCCGGTGGGCCCGTCGTCACGCAACACCTTCAGCGCGCAGGGCGTGCCGGAGACGAGACATCGGCCCCGGTAGAGGCCCGCGGTCGAGCCCAGCCCCAGCCACGCCTCGACCACGAACCGCGCTCCGAGCACGGTGCCGAGCAGCGGATCGCCGTCGCCTCGCGCGAGGGCCGCGGGTTCGACCCGAAAGCGCTGGTCGCGCTCGCAGCGCGTGCCCAGCTCCCCCTCCCCGCCACACACCGGGCAGCGCGCGTTCTCTCGTGCGCCGCAGGTCGGACTCGCAGCTCCGAGCCCGTCGCTCGTCGGGACCTCGACGCGGCTCGGGCCCGAGCTCAGAGGAAGACGCCTCTCCACTCGTGCTTCCGGTCGCGGTAGCGGCCGCGCGCGAAGGGACCGAGCACGGGCGCGATGTTCTCCGCGATGTCTTCGCCCCACTCGCCACCGTCGATCGCGTCGCGTGGGCTGAGGTCGTCGGTCAGCAGGAAGTAGCCTGGGTAGCGCTGCGCCTGCATCTTCAGTCCGCTGAGGTCGTCGCGGAAGACCTCGAGGTCGACGCGCACGAGGCGGATCTTCTCGAGCGCCACCTGCATGCGCTCGTCGCCGAGCGAAGCGTGCACACCTTCGCAGGGCACGCAGGAGCTCGCCACCGTCATCACCATGATCTCCTCACCCTCGGCGCGCGCCTTGGCGCGCTGCACCTCGAGCGCTGCGCGGAGCGAGGGCTCGTCGACGCCGATGTCGACGACCGTGAGCGTGCCGATCTGCGCTTCACGCGTGGTGCGAGGCACGGTCCCGTCGGGCGGAAGGCGCTTCTGCGCGAAGGGGCGCGGACCCAGCGGCGAGCTCGAGGCGTCGGCCGCGGGCGGCGCACTCGGCGGAGACTCCACCTCGCGCGGCTCGGCCACCTCCGGTCGGCCTGCGTCGGCGCGCAGCGCGGCGAGCTTGCGATCTTGCAGGTCGAGCACCACGACACCGACGGCCACGATCAACCAAGCGAGCGAGCCGAGCACGCCGGCGGCGAGGCCGAGGTTCGCGAGCCAGCGGCCACGCAGGCCGCCTGGCGCGGTGTGCCTCCGGCCCGCGAGCGCGACGGGCATCGCCGCGAGCGCGCCGATGGGGCCGAGCACGAAGGGCAAGAGCGCAGCGACGAGCGCCGCACGAGAGATGGGCGGCTTCGGTGGAGGCGCGATGCGCTGCTCGAGGAAGGGGTCGACGAGGCGCGGCGCACCCGGGTCGACGTCGAAGAGCGTCGGTCGACGCTCGGCGCTCGCGCGCCCTCGTTTGCCCAGGCCTGCCTCCGTCGAAAGCTCGCCCTGCTCCACGGAAGGGATCGTAGCCCGAGGTCCGTCGCCGTGCACGGTGCACCGCGCACGGCGCCGCGTCAGTCGACGCAGCTCGCGTCGAAGCTGCGCAGCCAGGCGCGCTTGGAGCTGATGACCGGGCCCATGACCTCGGTCCACGCGAGACCGAGGCGCGCACCTGCCATGGCCATCGCCGGAGGATCGAGGACCTTCGTCTTGCCGTCGCTCACGCGCAGGCCGGATGGGCCTGGGCCCTCCGGGCCGACCCGGACCAGCACGAGCTGCCCGTCGGCGCCGCCGCCCTCGGCGAGCCACGCGACGAGCGCGTCGCCTCCCGCTGGGATCGCCGTGGGGCCTCGGCCCTTGCCGAGCACGTGGATCGGCGAGTCGGCCTTGCCCGACGCGTCGAGCTTGCGCGTGAGCACGCGCCCGGACTCGAGCCAGATCAGGCGCGAGGCGCCCGCGCCGATGGAGACGATCGACATCGCCGTGACCTCGCCCGGCGAGGCCTGGCGCACGACGCCTCCAGCGCTGGTCTCGCGCCCGGCGGCGTCGAAGCGGGTGGCGTGGACCGAGCCCGGGCCGGCTTCGATCCAGGCGACCGTGTAGCCACCCTCGTCGGCGGCGACGACCGGCAGCCGCGGCTTCTTCGCGCTCTTGGTGATGCCCACGGCGCGCGTCTTCGAGGCTGCGTCGGAGGCGGTCGAGAGCAGGAACAGCGAGAGCTGGTCGCCCTCCGTACCGAACGGTGAAGCTGCAACCAACGCGCCGCTCGGCGTCGTCGCGAGCCCGATGTCCTCGGGGGGCACGTCGCGTACGGCCCCGAGGTGCTCGATCTCGGGCGCGGGCTCGGTCGCCCACCTCGGGCGCGCGTAGGCGAGCCCGGCCGCGTCGAACCAGAGGACGGTGAAGGCCTCTGCGTCGGCGTAGATCTTCGGCGCCTGCTCGCGCGCGTTGCCGATGCCGCGGTCACGCGCGATGCGGCGCGCCTTGCCGTCGAAGCCGGCGAAGCCGATCTGCGCCTTGCCCTTGAGCTGCACGAGCCAAGAAGCGGCGAACTCCGCGGAGTCGCCCGAGCCCCGACCGGCGAGCGCGAGCTCACCGCGCATGAGGTAGGTCGCGAGCTCGAAGCTCGCCGCAGAGCATGCCGGGCGCTCCGCGATCGGGGCGAAGCGCGCGACGCCCTCGCCGACGAAGACGTCCTCGGCCGGCGCCGGGGGGGGCTCGACCGGTGCGGCCCCGCTCGAGGCAGCGGACGCGGCGGGCGCCTCGCTCACGGCGGGCTTGGCGGAGGCATCGAGGCCCGGCTGACCTTCGCCGCTGCCGCACGCCGAACACAGACCGAGCGCGAGGCCGAGGGCCGCGAGGACTGCGCGACTGCGGGCGCGCATCGGCGCGCGGAACCGGGAGGTCGCTTCGTCGCGAGGGAGAGGCAGTCTGGACACGGGGGCGTCGAGTCGCACGGTGGGTTTCGAGCTGGTGCGAAGCGTAGGCATTCCCCGACGAAACTCCTAGTTCCTAGTTCGTGAATCGAGCAGCCGCAGCGCGCCGAGCGCGCACGGCGCCCGAGCGCCGCGCTCGACGATCGGCGCCCCCCTCCCCTCCCCGCCGCCCCGCCTGGCCGTGCGCACCTCCGAGGCCCAGGAGGAGCTGGCCGTCGACGTTCCTGGGCGTCGGCCTCAGCGGCGGCCTCCCAACGCGCGGCGAGCGCGCCGGACGTCGGGGTTCTTCGGGTGGGAGTCCTCGAGCACACGCAAGAGCGGCGCGCCGCGCTCGTCGTCCCCGGCCTCGCCGTAAGCGAGCACGGCCACCAGGCGCAGCTCCAGCTCGGCGTCGAAAGCAGGAGGCGTCACGCTGCCCAGCCTGCGTTGCGCGTCGTCGGCGTCGCCGCCACGGGCGAGCACGTAGGCCTCGAGGAAGGGTCGGGCCGCGCCGACGCGCTCGTCGATCGTCGAGAGCACGTGATCGAGGCCTCCTTTGGCCTCGGCGTCGGCGAGCACGCGCTCGATGAGCACCTTGCCCGTCGCCGGCGCACCCGAGAGCGCGGCGCTCGCCTCGCGCGGCTTTCCCTCGTAGCGGAGCAGACGCGCCAGGCGGTGCGACTGCAGCGGGTGCTTGGCAGGGTCTCGCCAGCCGGCGACGAGCGCGCGCGCGCGCACGATCTCCCCGGCGTCGAGCAGGGCGTCGACGGCCACGAGCTCGCCGCCGGGCACCGCTCCGCTCGAGAGCGCGTCGAGCGTGCTGGCGGGGAGCGCGCGCTGGCCCTCGATGCGGACGAGGCGCGCGCGAGCGAGGCCGCCCGGATCTTCGTCCTCGCCGAGCCGCCCGACGAGCTCTCGCAGCGTCTTGCGATCGCCTCGCTCGTAGGCGACGAGCACCCGCAGGGGCAACGCAGACTTCGCCGACAGACCGCTGAGCGCCGACTCGAGCGCGTCGAGGCGCCCGGTGGCGAGCGCGCTGGCGCCGAGGAAGCTCACGGCGCCGGCGTTGCCCGGAGCCAGCGCGAGGGCGCGTTTGGCGGCGACGCTGGCAACCGGATCTTCACCGACCGAGAGCGCGATCTCGCCGAAGAGGAGCGCCACGGCCGGCGTCTCGGCCTGGGCGATCGCGGTCTCGAGCAACTTCGCGCGGTCGGCGCTGCGGGTCTCGAGCGCGGACACCGCGAGGAAGGCGGGATGCAGCGCGCGCGAGACCTCCGCCGTGATCGGCAGCGCCTTGGGGGCCTCGCCTGCCGCGCCGCGGCTGAGGCGCTTCTTCACCCACGACCAGGCCTCGAGCACGCGCCTCGAGGGATCGTCGGCGGGCATCGCGGCGATCCGGCGGTCGGCTTCGTCGAGCTGACCGGCGAGGATCTGCGCGCGCACGAGGCGCACCTCGGCCGGGCGTAGTCGAGGCTCGAGCGCCACGGCCGCGAGCAACTTCTCCACCGCTGCCGGGTCGGCGACGAGCTCGAGCTCCACGCCCCGCACGAGCAGCCAGAGCGGCTCGCGCGAGAGCGCGACGTCGTGCTGGCCGACGAGCTCGCGCACGCGCTCGGCGTCGCCCTCGCGCGACGCCAGGTAGAGCTCGGCGGAGGCGAGCTCCGGTCCCGCCTGCCCACGCGCCCTCGCCGCGTCGATCGCCGCCTTCAGCGCCTCGAGCCCGTCGGACTGCTCGAGCGCGACGAGCAGCCTGTGCTGCACGCGGGCCCCGCCCAGAGGTGGCGCGGAGCCGTCGGCCTCGAGGCGCGTGAGCCACCCGTCTGCGCGGGCCAGGTCGGAGGGAGAGGCGCGCAGGAGTGCGTCCGCGAGCTCGGTGGGCAGCGCTGGAGCGGCCTCTCCCGACCCCGCTCCGGAGGTCGGCACGACCACCAGCAGGTAGGTGGCGTAACCGACCAGCGTGACCACCGCCGCAGCGGCGAGGCCGAGCGCCACGTAGAGTCGCCAGGGCCGCGTGCCGCCCCCCGAGAGCGGCGCGGCCTCGAAGGATGCCGGCCCCGCCATCGCCTGGTCTTGGGCGGCGCCCCAGCCGCCGGAGGCCTGCATGGGAGCGAAGGGCGCACCGGGCCCGGGCTGTGAGCTCGGGTGCTGCCCGCTCTCTCCGAAGGCTCGCGGGAAGTAGAGCTCGCCGCTCGACACCGAGTCGATCGACGGGAACGAAGGCATCACGGCCCCCGCGACTCCACCGTCGAGCACCGGCAGGCCGCCGAGCTGGGCGCCCGGGCCCACGACCGAAGGCGGCGGCGTGAAGGCCGGGAGCGCGTCGACTCCCCCGCCCGCGCGCACGAGCCCCGAGGAGGGGGGTGGGCCGAAAACCGGGGAGAGCTGCGAATCACCGAGCGCGAGCATCGGCCCCGAGGTCGGTGGAGGACCGAACACCGGCGCGAGGGAGGCGCGCGAGGGCTCGGCTTTGCCCGCGGCCGACTTGGGGATGGCCACGAAGGGCGCAGGCGCGGGCCACTTCTCGGAGGCCAGCGTCGCCTTCACGGGCTCGCGGCGCTCGATGCGCAGCGGGTCGACGCGTCCAGCGACGATGGCCTCCGCCGGCGAGAGCACGTGCGTGCTCGGAGCGTCGTCGTCGAGCACCGCGACCGGGTTCTGCTCCGGCTGCATGGTGAAGGTGCCCCCCTTGACGATCGGCCTGGGCGGCGGTTGCGCCCCCCTCGCCGCGGGTCGTGGCGGCTCGGGCCGAGGGGCGAGCTCGGTCGGCGGCAAGCTCGCGGAGGTCCAGCTCCTCGTCTCCACCGCGACGCTGGCCGACATCAGCCGGACGCTGGTGCTCGGCGGCGACCTGCTGCTCGGGCGGGGCGAGGCGAAGACGGGCGGCAGGAGCAAGCCGGCGCTGCTGGCCGACGTGCTCGAGGCCA
>ERZ761602.5188-NODE-5188-length-15678-cov-14.619855_pt1 | contig 15678 bp, 18 predicted proteins | sample MGYA00512165_ERZ761602 | MGnify/ENA primary metagenome ERZ761602 (study PRJEB28899, sample SAMN02445085) | bioreactor sludge metagenome | biome: EBPR sludge; isolation source: Thorneside wastewater treatment plant | place: Australia: Brisbane, Thorneside...
GGAGCCACGGCGGCCGAGTAGCCGCCTCCCCTGCCCTTCGCCGCCGCCTTCGGGCGGCGGTTTTGTTTCAATATCACTATGATACTAAATTGATACCATTCTAGGAAAGAAGTTTCCCAAATCTGGAAAGAACTTTCCAATAGCAGATTACGGGGCTGCGCCCCTCGCGCCGTCAAGGCTTCCCTCAAGCTGGCGCTTTCGGCGGGTCAGGGGTTTCCCCCAGCTTCCGCGCTGCGCTTGTGCAGCATGGGCGATACCCCTCCCCCCTCCCGGCCTGGACTGCGCTTTCCCCGCTCATTGCCGCTCGGCTAGTCAGGGTTTGAGCTTCGTCAAACCCTGCAACAAGATTCCGTCTTGCCCTGGACGCACCAATTTGATACTAATCTAATACCATACCATTCTAATACCAAAGAGGTATCAATATGATAATCGTAGCGGGCGGGACCAAAGGAGGCAGCGGAAAAACAACCGTAGCCACCAATCTTGCCATCATGCGCGCCGCCTCGGGCCGCGATGTGCTGCTTATCGACGCCGACGACCAGGAGACTTCTACCGACTTCACGGCGCTTCGCAGCGAGCGAAACGGCGAAGCCGGCTATACCAGTATCAAGCTCACCGGCCAGGCGGTTAGGACGGAGACGGCGAAGCTCAAGCGCAAATACGACGATATGATTATCGACGCCGGCGGGCGCGATACGACCAGCCAGCGCGCGGCGCTGGCCGTCGCCGATGTGCTGCTTGTTCCGTTCGTCCCGCGCAGCTTCGATGTGTGGACCATCGAAAAAGTCGGCGAGCTGGTCGCCGAAATCCGCTCCATCAATCCCAAGCTCAAAGCCTTTGCTTTCATCAACCGCGCCGACAGCGCCGGCAGCGACAACGAGGATGCGGCCGAGGTTCTCAAAGACACCAAGGAGCTCAAATTCCTCGACGCGCCCGTTGGAGGGCGCAAGTCGTTCGGAAAGGCGGCGGCGCAAGGCTTGGCCGTCATCGAGTTGAAGCCGGCCGACGCTAAAGCCGTGGAAGAGATAAGCGCACTCTATGCGGCCGTTTTCGGCCAGGCATGGAGCGAAAAGCAGCCCATTCCGCTCAAAGCTGGCAACGCGCGCTAGGGCAGGGGAGGGGCGCTTGTCAGAACAATACCGATTTGGTATTAGTCTAATATCACATCAATACCAGAGGACCGCAGCATGAGCACGATAACGCGAAAGCCCAAGAAGGAAAGCACCATCGCCGCGAAGCCGCGCAAGCCGAGCGAAGCGCAAATTGCAAAGGTGATAGGGAAGGGGGGTCTGCCGGCAAACAACGGGACCGCCGAAACCGCCGTCGTCAATCTCCGCGTCCCTGGCGACGCGCTCGCTCGCATCGACCAGGCCGTTTCCTCTCGCAGCCCCAAGACCTCGCGCCATTACTGGCTTCTCGAAGCCGTGCTTGAGAAGCTGGAACGAGATTCGGCATAATACGAAAATGGTATCATAATAATATCATGGAGAGGAAAGGGCAGGGGATGGAAGAAGGGGAGGGGCTAACCAAACGCGCACTTCAATTTTTCATCCTTGAGATAGCGACCACCTATCCAAACCGCTTCAACAAATTCAACACGCTCGGAAAGCCTTACTCGCCTGGCGACATCGAGCGCAAAATCGACAGAGAGCTGACGATTCCCGAAAGGAACATGGCGGCGCGGGCCTTTGACGACCTGGTGGCGCGCGAGCTGCTTCAATCGGATTATGCCGACATGGTGAGCCCGGAAAATTGGGTCACGCTGACCGACCTAGGACGGCGCGCCCTGCAACGGCGGGCGCTCGATTCTCTGGACGAGGCCCTTCAAGCCATTTCTCCGAAGCTCGTAGAGCTGCGCGATGGAATGTGGGAAGGCTTGGCGTCCAACCGCACCAACAGCTTGCAGCAATCCGCCAATTCAGCGCGCGAGCTGATAGACCAGACCTTGAAGACCGGCGCGCCGGCCGAGCTGAAAACGCGGCGCGAAAGAGCGAAACATATCTACCGCCAAAAACCGGCCGCTTTCTCGGAAAGCGGCTTCGACCTGGTGGACGCCGAAATAGATTGCTTGCTCAAAGGGCAGGACCAAATTCTAGCAGCGGCGCACACGCGCGGCGACCTGGACCGCGACAAAATAGAGCGGATGCTCACGCGAACCGAAATCCTACTCAAAGACCTGTTGCTTCCATAAAAGCCGCTCGCTCGAAAATACCCTCTTTCGCCCTTCTGTTTTCTTCGTGATAATCCAGTTTATCACGAGCAAGAAAACGAGCAGGGGAGACTATGACCGACAACGAGCTGACCATCCTTCCGCCGGCGACGCCGGCGACAACCGCCCTCGCGGTCCTGGCCTCCATCCCGGAAGAAGAAATTTGGCTCGCCTCGCAAAAGAGCGCGCAGACCCGGCGCGCCTACAAAAAAGACATTGAGCACTTCATGCGGTTTTTCGGAATCAGCTCGGCCGACGAGCTGCGCCAGGTGGACCATCGCGCCGTCATCGCCTGGGAGCGATTCATGCGCGAGACGGAGGAAGCGGAAGCCGCGACCATCCGCCGGCGAATGTCCGCCCTGTCATCGCTCTTCAAGCACCTGGTCCAACATAATCACGCGACGAAAAATCCCGTCGCCGAGGTAAAGCGGCCGACCATCAACCGCGACGAAGGCTCGACGCCCGCCTTCTCCAAGAGCCAGGCGCGAAAGCTGCTCGATGCGCCGGCCGAGGACACCATCGCCGGCCTACGCGACCGCGCTCTTCTCTCCGTTGGCTTGCAAATCGGTTTTCGCCGCGCGGAAATCGCATCGTTGAAGGTTGGCGACCTTCATCAAAACCGAGGCTTCGACGCGCTCCGCGTCGTCCGCAAAGGCGGGCGCAAGGAATCCCTCGCCATCAATCCGCAGACCGCGCAGCGCATCCGCGCCTATCTCGACGCGGCCGGCCACGCGGCCGACCAGGACGGGCCGATGTTCCGGCCCTTGAAGCACAACGGCAAGCGACAGGACGAACGGCGGCCGATGTGTCCCGACATGGTGGACCGAATCTTGAGAAAGTTCGCCGAGCAAATCGGCATGGAGCGCGGCCACTCCGCCCATTCCATGCGCGCCACCTTCATCACTACCGCGCTCGACAACGGCGCGGCGCTCGAAGATGTGCAGAAGGCGGCGGGTCATCGCGACCCTTCGACAACCAAGCTCTATGACCGGCGCGGCTATAACCCGGAAAAATCCGCGTCATTCTTCGCAACCTACTAGAACCAATATAGTATCATTTTCGTATTGTTTTGGTATTATACTGCGGCGTCCAGATGACGCCATAAATACCAGGAAGCGACAGAGCGATAAGGGGCCCAGGGCCCCGCAACCCGTTCGAGCAACGCTTCCGCCTTCGTCTTGCTTCCATAGAGCAGACGAGCGGCGCGCTGCAAACCCGCATCGCCGACCGATAGGACATTCGGCCGCTTCAACCCGAAAATCAAAAACATCTCCGCCGTCCATCGGCCGATTCCCGGCAGCTCGCAAAGAATCTCGACGGCCTTTTCATCCTCGAGCTCGGGCAACGCATCGAGCTTCAATCGGCCATCGCAAACCCGCTCCGCAAGCTCGCGGATATATCGCGCCTTGGCCTGAGACAACCCGGCGGCGCGCAGCGCCTCGACAGGCACGGCAAGAAACCCCTCGGCTTGAAATGGCATAGGCACAAGAGCGGCGACGCGCCGCTCTATCGTATCGGCGGCCTTCGCGGAAAGCTGTTGGCTGATGATGGAGCCGGCGAGAGTTTGGAAAGGACGATATTCGCGCTTCGCGAGAGGGCAAGCGGGATGCTCGGCGACCAGGCGGCTCATAACGGCGTCCGCTCCGCGCAGATGCTTCACGGCATCGCGCACGAGCTTCTCTGTCAGCACCCTCGACATTATTCCCCTGTCTCGGCCGCTTTCCGAAGGGCCAGGAACGCCTCTTTGAGCGACTGGCTAACCGCCGAATCCGGTTCAACCAGCACCAAGGCTTGATAGGTTTTCAAAAAGTCGGAGCGTGACCGATGAAATAAATGCAAGAAGTGGCGGATGAATCCGATGCAGTCTAGCACCGCGATTTCTGTTCCGCCGGTCTTTTCATAGAAGGTTGCAGCGTATTCCATCACTATCGGTTCGATAATGTCGGTCGTTATGAAAATGTAATTATCAATCCGCTTTTCCGCCCGAGCGATTTTCGTTGCAGCCGCGTCTATGTCGTCAATGGTGACGCGCTTCATTTTCATTTCGTAGGACGTCACCACCGAATCGTCACCCACCAGGCAGATTTCCACATCACCGAGCGAACCCGTTTGCAGGTCCGCCGCGTTATGCGACAGCAACGGCTTATGAGTCTCACCCAGGCGAGCGCCGGCGGCTTGATAGGCTGCGGCAACCACCAGCACCGGCAAGCGGCTCGAATTTTTGCAAGCTAGGTGCTGCTGCATGAGCGTGACTATCGCTTCCGACGACAGCGGCAAGGCGTCATCGTTTCGCTTCATCGCCTCAAGCAAAGAGGCCATGCGAAGCTGATTTTCCTCGCGCATGATGAGCAGAAGCCGCACAGTCTCGACAAATACCAACTCCGCCGAGATACGGCCTTCCGCCACATCTTCGAGCAGCTCAATCGTCTTTTTGTAAAGCTCGCGCGGGCGACCCACTAACTCGACTTCGGTTGTCAGCGGCCCCGCATGGTTGCGGAGCGTCGGCGTCAAAAATGCAGTCGTTGGATTGCAGGGCAACCGATGCTTATTGATGAAGGCGGTTAGATAACGCTCGTCGTAAGTGCGGCCGGAAAAACTGTTGTTGCCGCCTATCTCCGTATAGGGATTGCGCGGGTCAACCGCCGGATTGTGCAGCTTTCCCAACATGCAGGACATGAGAAGCCGAACGCCGGCGCGATTGCCCAGGCATTTGCAAACGAACTCGATTCTCTCGCTTATCGCTTCGTCATCTATGACCGAGGTTGCCAAGGTGGCAGCGGCCCGGTCATAGATGCTTTGGAGAATCTCATTCGGGTTCATTTGAAAAGAGACTCCTGCGGATTGGGCTTATAGTTCGTCCAAAGCACTTCCTGGCGAGTGCTTTTAGTCGAATGAATCGTCTTATCAATCCCCAGGGTTTTCACCCATCGCTTCGCCGGAAAAATCTCCGCCATCAAGGGATGGTCATAACCAGAGACAGCAACCTTGCCGCGACATTTGTTCGCCGCTTCGGCGAACTCCCGATGCGCCTCCACATCCATTTCAAAGCCGTAAGCCTTGGAATCGCCGCGCGTGGCATGGAGATAGGGCGGGTCGCAGTAGAAAAGCGTTGTCGGGCTATCATAGAGCCGCATCACATCGACCGCCGGGCGATTCTCTATCTGAACTCGAAGCAACCGATGCGCTATGTCGTCAAGCGCCTCGACGCCACCAAGCCAGCGTGACACCACTCCCGACATTCCGGCGCGACTTGTATCCTTACAGTTGGCCCATCGGCCGAGCGACGCGGTTTGAGCGAGTCCGGTTCTAGTTTGCCGAGCTCGAATGTAGAAGCGCCTTGCGCGTTCCACATCGGAAATTCCTTTGTCGCTCCCATTGATGGCTTGATGATATTCCTCGCGAGAAAATGGCGTCATGGCGATTGCGCGCACCAATTCCTCGTGCCGGTCGCGCAGCACTCGGAAGAAGGTCACAACATCGCCGTCTATGTCGTTGTAAGTCTCGACGGCCGAGGCGGGACGATTGAGCAGCACCGCACCCGAGCCGGCGAACGGCTCGCAATAGTGGTGACACTTAGGCAGGAGCGGAAGGAGCCAATCGAGATGAGAGAATTTTCCTCCATACCATCCGAACACGATGCGCCGCCGGCGACGGCCGCGCAGAAAGATAACATTCGACGGCTCCGGCGCGTCATCATCATCCAAATAAATCGGAGACACTCCGCGCTTCGCCGGTTTGAAATGCTCTTCCTGCTTCAATGCTTTGCTCATGTTCGCCCCTTTTGAAAGTAGTTGCCTAGCCTTGCTTCTTCACGCCTAACTTCATTGCGAGCGCCCGCCCGTCGCGCCGGCGGTCCAGAAACTCCCGCATCGAGAACCGAATCAGCGCGGCCGTCGATTGGCCGCTTTCATCGGCCAATGCCATGAACTGGGCCCAGTCGTCAGGATGAAGCGTCAATGTCACCCGCTTGAGCCGTTGAAGCTCTTTCGGGCGACCCCGCCGCGCTCGCTTCGTTTTATTCCCCGGAGTCATGGCCTTCTCGCCTAGTGCATTTATTCGATGCATAGATATTTGCACCACCTTATGCTATCTAACAAGGCACGGGCAAGGGGCTATGCGATACGCGCGCGGCGCAGTATCCAGAACCACGCGCCGGCGACAAGGACCAAACTAGATGACGGACACCGATAAAACAGAAAAGGCGCTCGCAAGCCGGCCGTGGAAGGACACCACGATAAACCGGCTCATCACCGAAGCCATCGCCATCGAGGAAGAGAGCGCCAAGAAGGCCGGCGCGCTCGGCTACATGGCGCGCGCGATGGTGCAGACGACGCTTCCGCACAAGGCGGTCAAGGGCCAGGAGTTCACCCGCAGCAACGGCCATTTCAAGCTGACGATGTTCGCGCCCTCGCATGTCGGGCTTCCCTACGGGAATGTGCCGCGCTTGCTTCTCGCCTGGCTAACGACCGAAGCCGTCTTGAAGAAGGAGCGGACCATCCAGCTCGGCGACAATCTGTCCGGTTTCATGCGCGAGCTCGGGCTTGTCCCGACCGGCGGGCGATGGGGAACCATCACCAGGCTCCGCGAACAGACCAAGAGGCTCTTCGGCTCCGCCATATCCTGCACCTACGAAGGCGAGCAGCAATATGCGAGCGCCGGCTTTATGATTGCCGACAAACTGAGTCTCTGGTGGAACCCGCAGCACCCCGAACAGAGCACCCTTTTCGGCTCCTATGTCCAGCTCTCGGAAACCTTTTTCAAGGAAGTAATCGAGCGGCCCGTGCCGGTCGATATGCGCGCCTTGAAGGCGCTCAAACGCTCGCCTCTCGCGCTCGACATCTATTGTTGGCTGACCTACCGCTTGAGCTACTTGAACGCGCGGGCCGATATTCCCTGGCCGCTCCTGCAACTGCAATTCGGCTCGGACTACGCCAACAACGCCGAGGGCCAGAGGAATTTCAAAAAGAAATTTCTCCTACAGCTCCGCAAGGTGAAGGTCATTTATCGGGAGGCGAAAATCGAGGACGGGGACCACGCTTTGACCCTCTTCCCGAGCAAGCCGCATATCCCGAAAGAGCTAGTCGGCGGCAGACCAGGCCGACGCCTCTACCGCGCATAAACGGAACCGCCGAGTTATCCACAAAAGCCTGTGGAAACCGCGACTTATCCACGCATAAACGGAACCGCCTTTCACGCATAAACGGAACCGGAAAGAGGGGGTTTTCGCGCATAAACGGAACCGCTCTCTATATCCTATATCTTACCTATATAAAAATCCTAGTAGTTGCTTCGCCTACTACTGTTGATAACTTTTTGAAAAATAAGAAAGAAGGTCGCTTCGCTCCCGGAAAAGCGGCGCTTCGCGCCGCGAGCTGGTAAGGAAAAAGGGAATCCCATCCCCGGCGATAACAGCGACGCCAGGGCGGGAAATTTGACCGGCTACAGGCTCGAAAGGGAAAATCCACCCTACCCTAGCGACGAGGGGTCGAAGGCCCTCAGCGAGCTTCCTACGCGGCATCGCACTTGTATTCCGCATAGCTTGTCGGGATGATGGATTTAGATAACCAATTTTTACGCGAGGCAGAAATGACCAACCTTACAAAATACACGCTCAGCAAGGACGAGAAAAAAGACGATTGGAAGCTCACCAACGACGCGACCAACCGAGTCGAGAAACGCTTTGACACGAAAGCCGATGCGACGGCCGGCGGCGCACTTGAAAAGGCCGTCGGAAACTCCGGCGGTTCTGTCAAGATTCAGAAGGAAAATGGCCGCTTCCAGGAAGAGCGAACCTATCCCGGCAGCAAAGACCCGAGAAAATCGAAGGGCTGACGAGTCGCCTAATCGTATTGCGGAGAGAGCATCACCACATCGCGGCGAACGACTCTTGCCCGCGTCGCCACGACCAAGGCGCTATCCGGTTGGGCGAGCAACGACGACACTTCGGCCGGGTCCAGCAGCGGCATGACGCCGAGCTTCACCTGAGCCGGGTTTTGCGGTTGCTCCCCTCGAAACGCTTTGTTGAGGGCGATGGCGACGCCCTGGGTCGCCCGCGATACCATCGCTTGCGCCCACTTCTTGCCGCCCTTCCCCATGTGCGAACCGAAAAAAGGTTGCGTCATCGAGGCGGCCAAAGGGCCGACCAGCACGCTCGCATGAATCGCGTCGCGCACCGGCGTTCCGTTGACCTGTTCCGTCCGCATGAGCCAGGCAGAGCCGATGCGCTCGCAAAGCAGCTCGTCGGTCCTGCGGGACCGACCCGACAAGACGACCAGGCCGCCGAAAATCGAAAGCCACTTATTCGCCTGAGCCTCTTCCAACCGAGCAACCACGCCCTCGACTGTTTGCGTCGCCGCAACCATCGCCAGGCCGAGCGAGCGGCCTATCGCGAGCATCGAGGCATCATCCGCCGTCGCGACCTCTTGCGCTTCATCCACGACCAGGAGCAGAGGCGAACCGCCTTGCTCCTTCCATTGCGGATTGTCCGCGCGGTCCTTGAGCTTGGCATAGAGCTGAGTTTTCAGCAGGGCCGAGACGACCGCGCCGGCGACGCCGTAGCGATGTGCCGGAACCAGAAGGCCGATATGCGCGCCGCGCAGGGCATCGGTAATATCGACCTTGCTTTCCGCCGGCTTGGCGCTCGCCCATTTGAGAATGTCGCGATGGCCGGTCAAAGCGGCTATCCAGGAACGCGCTTGCGCGATGATTCCTTTTCGCAATCGCTCTTCGGTGTTGGGAAATTCGTCGGTGAGATAGACCACCGCTTCGGCGAGCTCCGCGTTGGCCCTGAAATCCTCTTCGCCAAAAGGCTTCGCGGCTTCTTCGGCCGCGCCCTCGCGAAACGCCAGCTCGACGGCCCCCATGAGACTCCATTCGCCCTTGCCGACAGCATGGGCGAGAATCGCAGCGTGGCGCAGCAACCCGGCCGCGCTATCCGTCCAAAACCTATCGCTCGACTGGCTTCCAAGAATCTGCACCAGCGTATCGACCACAAGCCCAGGCTCGACGCCGGCGACAAGCGAGACGACAGTTTCAGCGGGATTGATGACCTTGAAAGATTCGCCCAGGCGCTTCAGCTCGCCAGGCAACGCCCCCTTCCCATCCATCACGACCATTCCCAGGCCCTCGATTTTCGCCGCGTCATAGATGAGCGGGCGGAGGATTCCGCTCGTTTTTCCCGAGCCGGTTCCGCCGAACACAAGAAGGTGCATTTGCAAATCGGTCAGCGAGAGCGCGAAGGGCAAGCCCTTCGACGGAGCGAATGGGTCGCCGCGCGCCGCGAGGATTCCGGTTGTCGCGCCGATGCGAAACAGCGGGCTTTTATCCGCCTTCGCTTTTTCAAGCTGCTTCGCGCGGGCTTTCTCCAATTGCTCCGCCCAGGCGACAGCGCCGGCGGCGACAAAAGCCGTTCCCTCGACACCTTCACAAAGCCGCAACTCCGCTTCGCGCTGTGCGGCCGGATGCTCGTCTAAAAAAAACTTCACCAGCAAGATGATGAACACGACTCCGCTTCCCGTCGCGCCCCATCCGGCGCAAGCCGCGAAGCCACAGGCGACAGCGCCCAACGAGGGCAACCACCAAAAAGCGCGGTCCTGCAAAGGCACGGCGCGCGCGTCGGCTTCGGAAATCTCGGCCGCGACCGGGCGGCCGTCAGCGGTCAACCATCCATGCCGCCACGGGTCTTTCAAATCGGGGGGAGTGTCCGCGTCGAAATGGCGAATGAAAATCCGCTCGACAACCTGGCGCGCTTCGTCGCCGCCTTTGGCGCAGACGCCACGCATGAAAAACGGAACCATCAAAGCGCCGCCGAGCAGCGCCATCGCGAAGATTCCAGCGCCGGCGGCGATGCGCGCGTTTCCATCCATCTTTCCGAACGGCTCGGCAAAGCCGATGAAGGCGAGAAGCACCGCGCCGAAAAGCACCATCCATTGCCGCTCGTAAGCGGTAATCGAGGCGAGCCGGCCGCCGAGACGATGATAGACCTGGCGCGCAATCGCTTCGGCCGAGCCGTCATGGCTGACCAGGTTCATTATGAAGGAGTCAATCGGCTGACCGCTCCAACACCAACGGGTCCAACGCTCCATCATCGCCGCCCCCATGGATTATAAGGATTGTTGCGATTGCCGTAGGGGTCAAGGCTCGTGCCCTCTTCCTGGAAAGGCCGACTCGTTTTCTTGCCGAGGATTCCCACGGCGACGCTCCCGAGGACGAAGAGCCCCAGGAGGATGAACACAATTCGCAGAGCTTTCCGCGTCCGCTCGCCCATAGGCGAGCCAATGTCGCGGCGCTCAAGGATGGCGGCGAGAGCTTCGCCGCTCGTTTGAAATCTAGGCTTTGGTTCCATCTTCCTCCTTCTTCAATTTTGGTTTGTTGGTTTTGTCGCGCGCGCGGCGGTCGCGATGGCGCGCCTGGACGACGGCCAGCTCCTCCTTTGTCAGCGGAGGAAGGTCGAACAGCTCCCGGTCGCCATCCCGCTCGACATAATCGCGGAACAGGCCGAAGAGCGTGGCGCGAAAGTCCGGGTCGAACTCGCAATGCTCCAAGGCGTAAGCGCCGGCGATGACCTTCCGTCGCGTATCGCGTTTTCGTTCGGCTGATTTTTCGCGCTGCTCCAATTGCTGCAACCGGGCTTCGATTTCGGCTTTGCGCTTGCGGAGGGATGCAGCTCGTTCTTTCGCGGATTTTGCCATGACGAATCTCCTTTCAGGGAGGGGAATCGGCACAGCGATTATAGAACATTAGGAAAACAGTTGGTGAAAAATTCAAGCCCAGGCGTTAGGATGGCGATAGCTAGAGGCAGTCACGGAACGAAGAGAAGTGCGCGCTTATACATTGCTTCGCAATGCGCGTGAGGCGCTTCGCCCTCAACCAGACCAAAGAGCCTCCGGGCTCCTTGGAACCATGGCCGGGGTGCGCCCCCTGGACCCGCGCCAGCGTCTTTCGCTGGACCGAGCGTCAGGCTTTCGCGCCCGACACCACGAGCAAGGGGTAACGGACCCCTTGCATCCGCCGCCAGGTGCTTCGCCCCGTGGACCCCACCAGCTCCCTTCGAGCTGGACACCGCGTCGGGTGGTTTCACCCCGACACCCTAACCAGGGCGGGTTTTCGCCCTGGACCAAAAGGAGCCTCTGGCATGGCGATTTATCGGTTCTCGGCTAAGGTGATAGGGCGCAGCTCCGGCCGCTCCGCGACCGCCGCAGCCGCCTATCGCGCCGGCCAGGCGTTGCGCGACGAGCGCACCGGCCTTGAACACGATTACACGCGCCGCCAAGGCGTCATCCATTCCGAGATTATCGCGCCCGATAATGCTCCCGAATGGATGAAGGACCGCGAAGAACTTTGGAACGCGGTCGAAGCGGCCGAGCGCCGGAAGGACGCGCAGCTTTCTCGCGAAATCCAGCTCGCCCTTCCCCACCAGCTCGACGACGCGCAGCGCCTCGAGCTCGTGCGCGGTTTCGTCAAAGACGAGTTTGCAGCTCGCGGCATGGTGGCGGATGTTTCCATCCATGCGGCCGACGCCCAGGGCGACGAACGCAACCACCACGCCCATGTCATGCTGACGATGCGCTCGCTGACCGACACCGGCTTCGGCAACAAGGAGCGCGCTTGGAACGACGAAAAGCTCTTGGAGCATTGGCGCGAGGGTTGGGGCCAGGCCGTCAACCACTCGCTCGAAAAGGCCGGCATCGAGGACCGCGTTGACCATCGCTCCTATGCCGACCAGGGGATAGACCGAGAGCCCGAACCGAAACAGGGCCCCGTCGCTACCGAGATGGAACGGCAGGGCCGCCCCTCTCTCGCCGGCGACGACCGGCGCGCGGTGCAGGAGCGCAACGCCGAGCGCGACCAGCTCAAGGCCGAAGGAAAGCTAATCGACTTGGACCAGGCGCGCGCCGACAAGGAGCGTTTCGACGGGTTGTCTCCCGCCCAGGTGCAAGCCATCAAGCTCAAGGAGGCGCAGGAAACCGAAGAGGCGCGCAAGGCGGCCGAGCAGAAGCGGGACAAGGAACGCGAAGGGGAATCGGACAAGCGCGACGAAAATTCGCGCGGCCGTTTGTCCGAGGCCCAGGCGTGGCGTCGCCAGGCCGAGGAAGCCGCCCGTCAGCAGCTCGAAAAGAAAGAGCGGGATGAGCTTATCGCGCGGCAGCGCGAACGGCTCTTCACCGAACAGCGCCGCGACGAGCAAGAAAAGCTCGCACGGACCACCGGCTTTCGCGGCCTGGTCAATCGGGTCCGCGATTGGGTGGACCCCGCCGGCGCGCGCCGGCGAGAAGCGGAAGAGCAGCAGCAGGGCCAACAGCGCGACCTTGGCCGCTTCAACCGCGACAGCACCGAGCGCAAGGATTTGGAACGCGAGCAGCGCGAACGCGCCGAGCGGGAGAAGGCGGAGCGGATTCGCCGTGAAGCGGAGGAACGGGCGCGCCTCGAAGCCGAGTTGCGCGCCCGCCGTGCTCGCGAGCTCGAAGAAGAACGGCGCCGGCGTGAGGAAGAAGAACGCCGCCGCCAGGCGCTTGCCCGGAGCCGCGGCGGTCCCGGCGACTATTGGGGCCGCTGACCTAGCATTATGCGGGTATCATTTTGATACCACGATAATACTATTGGCGATTGTCTCCCCCTGCCCTACCGCCTCGCCAGCTCTACGCCCCGTTGCTCCGCCTGGTCCGCATCCGTCGCCATCACCAGCGCGTCAGCCTGGCGTTTCGTGTCGGCCAGATCCTCGCGGATCTGCCCGACCATCGAAGCGAAGCCCCAAAAGATTCCGCCGACCAGGCCGAGAACCAAAACCGCCTTCGCAATCACTCCGTTCATGTTCGCCTCCAAATGAGAAAAGGGTTGCGTCGCACGCAACCCCTGCCCTTCGGCGAGAACGGGGTTAGGGGGTGGAAATAGGCTTCGCGGGGAACCGGCTGCACAAGCGACGAGCTGCGAAAACAAATCGCGCGCCACACATGGAGCGCGGCGCGCGGAAGCTGGGCGGAAGCCTATTTCGAGGGGTAAGGGGCAGAGCCCCTTATCTCCCCTCGCCTTCGCATGGAGCGGTCAGTTTGTGCGGGCTCGCATCGAGCCAGGCCCGGCGCGCGGCCGGATTTAGCAATCGACCACGACCGGCGAAATAACCGAGGGCTTCGTGCATCCTGGCCCGCATGTCGTCGCTCGCCAGAGCGCCGCGCAGCGTTTCCATGATGCAGGGCGCGACGGCATGACAGCGCATCCCCAGGCGCGCCCATTGCTCCAACTGAATCGCCCAATCGGGCGCTTTCAGCATGGCGCGGAAGAAAGGTTCCCAGGAATCGGGCTCGGGCAGCGGCGGCCAGCCGATGAAGCGCGGCATTTCGTGATGCTTGGACCATCCGAAAACCGCATACCAAAAAACGGTGTGCGCCGGCGGCTCCAGCTCCCCCGTCATCACATTCCGGTTGCTCATGGCGAAGCTCCTTTCATCTTGAGAGTGGTCGAGCGCCAGGGATTCGCGTCGAAGAGGCCGCGAAACTCGGAATCGGCGAAATAGAGCGGCTTCGTCGCGAGGACCGGGCGACGGCCTTGCACGAAGAGAATTTCCTTGTCCGCCGGCAGCCGCATGATTTCATCCGGCAGCAGCAGCGGCCGAGCGACCGAAGAAAAATTCGTGCTCCCCGTCCCTTCCCGCTTTCCGCCGCGCGAGCTGGAAGAAACGCTCCGCACAGTCGCGGTTCGCTTACCGAGCATCGCCGAGAGCTGTTCGGCCGTCAGCGGGTCCGACACATTGAACGCCTGGACGACGCCGGCGTTGGCGACGAAGCTCCGCCACCGCTCCCCGTAAAGCCCCTTGAGCTGGCTTAGGTCTTGAAGAATCGGCCAGAGCTGCGCGCCATAGCCCGCCATCAACCCCATTGCGGTTTCGACGGCGGAGAGGCGGCCGAGAGCCGCGAACTCATCGAGCAGAAAAAGAACCGGCAGCGACGGCTTGCCCGGCGTCCGCGCCATCGCCGTAAGGGCGAATCCCACCATCAAGCGAAGCCAGCGATTGAAGGTGGCGATGCGCTCGGCCGGCAGGACGACGAACACCGAAACGCGCTTGCGTTTCAAGTCCGCCATCTCGAAATCGGAGCCGCCCATCACTTGCGCCATGCGCGGCGAATCGAGAAAATGCGTGTGCGCCTGGGCCGTCGAAACGACGCCCGACCGCTCCCTATCGGCCTTCTGGCGCAGCCGATGCGCGCAGCGGGCCACCAGGCCGTGCGCGGAAAGATTCAACGCCATGTCATCGAGCAGCACAGCGAAATCATCCGGCGGCAGCGCCACCAGCTCGCGCACCTTGGCGAGCGTCCGCGTCCCGGCCGGCTCGATGCTGGCGACATGAAGGATAAGCCCGACGAGCAGCGCGCGCGCTTCATCGTCCCAATGCGAATCGCCGTCGCGCCCGTAAACGAGCGCATCGGCCAGCATCGCCGCATCTTCGGCGACATCGGGACTCCGCAAGTCGATAAGGTCGAGAGGATTGAAAGCGCAGCTCTTCACGCCGGAAATCCCCCAAGGGTCGAGGACATGCACCGCCTGGCCCATCGCCCGCCGGCGACGCGCCGCGATGGCCGCGTTTTCGCCCTTCACATCAACCACGAACACCGAGCCGCGATAGGTGAGAAGGTTCGGGATGATGGAGCTGACCCCCTTCCCCGCTCGCGTCGGCGCGAGCGTCAGAAGGTGGCGGTCGGTCGAAAGGCGCAAAAGCCGCCGTCCCTGGCGGCCGAGGATAAGACCATCGGAGCCGAGCAGCCCCGCGCGCTTCAGCTCGCGCTTGTCCGCCCACTCCGCCGTGCCGAAAGCGGTTGCGCTTTCATGCTTCGGCGAAGGGAGGAATCCGAAGAGGTCCGCCGCCCAGGCGGCAGCGGCGAGGGCGAGGACGGCAACGCCGCCGAGGCCAGCCGGGGAATCCAGCCATTCACGCATTTCTCGCTCCCACGCCGAAAAAATCGGCGAAAGCGTGTGGAACCTTCGTTGAACATGAACCTTGAATGAGAACAGTTCAAGAACTATCGTCGGTATGAAGGGCCGTCGTCATCCGATTCGCAATTTTCGGACTCGACGCCGGCGCTCCGTCCTCGGGCGGGTTTGCTTTGTGCTGTTGGCCTGTGGCCTCGCGGTTCGCGTTGTCCATCAGGCTCTTGCGAATGGACAAACGCTAACCTTTTAGGAGGACCACATGGCAAAGCAGCAAAAAGAGAAACAGAAACCCGCCCACGAAATCCGGCTCGGTCGCATCAAGGCGACCATCTGGGCGAATCAGACGGCCGACGACCGCACCTTCCACAGCGTCGTGCTCTGTCGCATCTACAAGGATGGCGACGACTGGAAGGAAACCACCAGCTTCGGCCGAGACGACCTTCCGCTTGTCGAGAAAGTCGCGGACCTGGCGCATAGCTGGATTTACCAGGAAGGAGCCACGGCGGCCGAGTAGCCGCCTCCCCTGCCCTTCGCCGCCGCCTTCGGGC
>ERZ761602.5189-NODE-5189-length-15677-cov-9.532838_pt1 | contig 15677 bp, 18 predicted proteins | sample MGYA00512165_ERZ761602 | MGnify/ENA primary metagenome ERZ761602 (study PRJEB28899, sample SAMN02445085) | bioreactor sludge metagenome | biome: EBPR sludge; isolation source: Thorneside wastewater treatment plant | place: Australia: Brisbane, Thorneside...
GATCGCCTCGACCGCCCGTTGCCGGACTGCGAGGGGCGGGGAACGGTAGCGAGCGTTGGAAGCCGTCGCAAGCAACTGGTTGATTTTCTTCACCAGACTGCGCAAGTCCGTGCTGGGAGCGGATTTGGGAGCGCGCCTACTTTGGCAGCGCAGCGATCCGCCGGCCGCGTTCTGGATTCTGCTCCAGGACCCGCGCGAGGCCTTCGGTGCTGGGTAGCGGCACCTCGAAGTCGTCGAGGACCACCCCATCGATGTCGTAGGCCCGCACCCGAAACCGCCCCCCACGGACCTCGGCGCCGCACCAGTGGTAGGCCGACGCCTGGACCTGGGCTCGCCGATGCGGCTGCACGGCGTAGAGCGACTTGCCGCCACCGCCGCTGATCACCTGGTAGGGCTCGCCGCTGTCGGCGGCGAACCGCTGGTAGCAGTGGTCGTGCCCGCACAGGTAGAGGCTCACCTGGTGCCGCACGAGTTCGGGCATCAGGTGCAGGTTGAGGTCCGCGCGACCTCGGCTTCGCGAACCGCTGCGGATCGGGTAGTGCGAGACCACGACGATCCACGGTTCCGAGCACGACGCCAACTCGCGCAGCAGGAAGGTGTGCGCAGGGTGGCCCGGCTCGAACCGATCGCCGGTCATCTCGCTGGTGCAGTCGAGCCCGATCACCCGCACGGAGCCGAACGCCTGCGAGAAGTTGCGCCCGTCGCCGTCCCGTTCGACGCTCCTCGGCCGGACGTTCTGCAGCAGCTGGAGCCCACCAGCGTCCATCACGTCGTGGTTGCCGAGCACCGCCCAGACCGGGGCGCGCCGGAGCACTTCGGCGAACGGTCGGAAGTACCCGGTCCGGTATTGGGCATGCCGCCCCCACGGGTAGACGACGTCGCCAAGGTGAACCACGAAGTCCGGGGCGAACTCCGCCACAGCCGCGCCAACCTGGGTCACCGCCGACGAGTCCGCGAACCAGCCCCAGCGGGCAGGCCAGTGCATCGCCGGCGCGCTCTGCAGCCAGACCCACCACGGCTGGCCGCCCGAGTCGCCCAGGAACGCAAACCGCACCGGCGCCGCGTCGTCGGCCGGCGCCGTCCGCGCGCTGCCACGTTCGACGCGGCCGTCGCCGAGTTCGATCGCGAAGTCGTACGCAGTGCCCGGCGCGAGTTGCGCGAACGTGAACTCGTGCCGACGCCGCGCAAGTGCCGCTTCGTGTTGCGCGACGACGACGCCTTGCGCATCGAACAGCCGCGCCGTCGCCGGCGTCGGCGCCGCCGCGATCACGCCCACTGTCACCGACTGCGGCGTCGCCGCGAGCACCAGTCCGCCGCTGGCCAGCGGCGGATCGTCGCCGACGTTCAGCCACAGGCAGGCGAACCCGGCGAGCCACAACGTCCGACGAATCCAGCGACGGCGCACGCCCTGGTTGTAGCGACTGCCGTGCGCCGGCGACACCCGGTCCGTCAGCGCTCGAACCGCACCGTCACGCGCGTCGTGATCCCGCCGCGCACGCGGAAGTCGCCGACGATCTCGAGCCGCCGCGGTTGCAGCAGCGTCGCCAGTTCGCCGCCGATGTCGTTCGTGACCTTCTCGTGGAACGCGCCCACGTCGCGCCAGCTCCACAGGTAGAGCTTCAGGCTCTTGAGCTCGACGCACAGCCGGTCGGGCACGTAGCGAATGCGAATCTCCGCGAAGTCCGGCTGCCCGGTGCGTGGGCAGATGCACGTGAACTCCGGGCACGTGAACTCGATCTCGTAGTCACGTTCGGGGCACGGGTTCGGGAACGTCTCGAGAACCGTGGAATCGCGCGGTTTCGGCGGCGGCAGCGGCATCGCGGCAGCGAAGCACTTCGCCGCCGGGGCCGCAAGCCGCGTCAGTCGTGGGGCACGCCGACGTCGACGGCGCGCGCCGCGGCCAGCGGGAATGCCATGCAGACCACGCCTCGTGCGTGGGTGCATCGCCGCAGCCGGCACGGCGAACACGCCGGCGGCTCTGGATGCATGAGTGCCGTGACGCCAGCGGGAGCCGTGCGCGCCGGGTCCTGCGACCCGAAGACCACGCGGCTCTTCGCGCCGGCCGCAGCGAGCACGTGCGTGGCTCCCTGGTCCGGCCCGATCACCTCACCGCCGACGGCGCCGACCAACGCGCCGAGCGCGACCAGTCGGCGCACCTCGCCCGCGCCATGGCGAAGGAACGGCACGCCGACGTGCGGCACGACATGCCGTTCGGCCGGCCCCAGCACCTGCACGGCCGCCCCGGGCGCCGTCGCGCAGGCCTCGGCCACCATCGCCGGCCGCAACGCTCGCGGATCGGCCGGATCGCTGACCACGACCACGGTGAACGGTCGCTCGCAGGCGATGCCGGCCGCTCGCAGCGCATCGCGTTCCGCAGCGATCTCGGCGGCCGTCGCCGCAAGCCGTGGGCGCAGGAACGGCGCATCGGGTGCGATCGAACGCACCAGTTCTCCGGCCGCGCGCGCCGGATGTGGCGACCCCGCGGCATCGATGGTCTGGCCCAACAGCCATCTGCTCGCCGGTTCCTGCCGCCAGCGAGCCGCCATGCCCAGGCATCGCCGAGCACCCGCGAGACGCGCCACGAACGCACTCTTCCAGTTGCCCTGGAGATCGATCGCGAAGTCGAACGTCCGAGCCCGCAACGCCCGGCGCAACGCCACGATCGCGCGCAGCCCTCCCGCGCGGTCGAACTCGACGACGTCGGCGATGCCGGGCACGCCTCGCACCAGCGGCGCGAACGCCGCCTGGGTCACGAACACCAACCGCCACTCCGGCCGCACGCGATGCAGCGCCGCGACGGCCCCGAGCGACTGCACCACGTCGCCCATCGCCGACAGGCGCACGAGCAGCACCGACGTCACGTTCAGTCCCCGGTACGTTCGCGCAGCGCGAACGACTTGAAGGGCAGGTCGATCACCACCCGCAGCGCGTAGTTGGGCGGGATCCGCAGGTCCTTGTCGATTTCGTGCAGGATCCACCGACCCGACCAGGGTGCCGTGGCCGACTCGTTGCCGGGCAGGCGCCATCCCGTCGCCATCAGCAGCCCCGAGTCGAAATGGCCGATGGTCCGGGCGTCGGCCGGATCGAACCCGACTGCCTGCGCTTCTGCCCGCAGCACGCTCGCTGCATGCTCACGAGACCGCGACCCATCGGCGAACGAGCGCGACCGGTCGAGCCCGATGGTCCATGCGCCGACAACGGGCAGCACGAGGGCGAACGCCACCACTCGGGCCGGCGTGCGCGCCGCGAACGCGCCGACCGAGGCCACCGCGGCGAGTCCGAGAGCCGCCGTCCCGAGCGACGGCACGAATGGCAGGACCAGCAACGCGACCGCGCCAGCGAAGCCGATACCATGGCACAGGCGGCGCGCCAGCGGTGGCAGCGGCCCCCGCCACGCCGCGAAGTGCGCCACCGCCGGGGCGACGGCGAAGGTGAACAGCAGCACGTTCGGCAGCAGGTAGCGAGTCGAGCGCCCCGGAAACACCGACAGCACCATGATGGCGACGACCGCAGCGCCGCTGCACATTCGCAGCACCAGGTCGTCGGCGGCCATGCGCGCATCACGCGCACCACGCCACTCCCACAGGCACCAGAACACGAACGGCACCTGCACCACGACGGCGCGCACCCAGAATCCGGGCAACTCCAGCAGGTGTCGCCACTCGTACTCCCAGAGCCGCCCCACCGACTCGTCGCCGGCTACGGCGAGCATCGCCACCGGGGCGACCCGGAGCAGCCACAGGGGCACGTAGTACGCCGCCACCACCGCGAGCAGTGGAAGCAGATGCCAGACCGCGAACCGCCCACGACGGTGACGCCACCACACCAGGTAGGCGCCGATCGCGAACACGAAGAACGGCGGCCCTTTCTGCAGCAGGGCCAGGCCCGCGAGCACTCCCGACGCGCCGACGAACCACGGTCGGTCGCGCGCGACCCCGACCGCCAGGCACCACAGCGACGAGCCGACGAGCGTCGCGAACAGCGGATCGATCTCCGCCGCGGGCCAGCTGAACAGCACCAGCGGTGACGTGGCGACGCCGAGCGCGCCGATCCACCCCGTGCGACCGCCGAACCACCGGCGCAGCAATTCGCCGGCGAGGAACGCTGCCGCGAATGCCGCAAGCACCGACGGCAGGCGCCACGCGACAGGGTTCGCTCCGAACACGCGCTCGCTCGCGGCCAGCAACCAGTAGTGCAACGGCGGCTTTGCGTAGGTCGGCTCGCCGCCGAGTCTCGGCACCAGCCAGTCGCCGCTGCGCGCCATTTCCTGCGCGATCTGCACGCGCCGGGACTCGGTGCCGTCGAGTTCGGCCTGGCTCCACTGCGGCCAGCAGGCGAACAACGTCAACGCCAGCAGGACCAACGCGCGCAGGAACACGGCGGAGAACCTAGCGGGCCGCGTGCCGGCTGGCACGCGCCGTCACGGCGACGCCGGCGGCAGCGCGCGCGCCTTGTGGATCAGCCACAGGTTGCGTGCGTAGATCGGCGGGCCGCCGATGTTCGCCATGATGAACGGCCCCTCGAGCTTGTAGATCGCATAGGCGAGGGTCAGCAGCGCGCCGATCAGGCTGAGCCACCAGAACAGGACGGGGACGACGCTCCGCCGATGACGCTCGCTCGCCAGCCACTGCACGTAGAACCGCGAACCGAACACGATCTGGCCGCCGTAGCCGACGGCGTGCCAGTACCAAGGCGTCGCCGAGGCGACGACTTCCATGCCTTCTGCGAGCATCAGAATTCCCCCGCGATGCGATGGCGCAACATGCGAGCGCGAAGCCAACGCATCGCGAAGCAGTCGCGCAGACCCTTCCAGACGCGGTTGCCCACGCCGTACTTCGCGCGGCCGGCAGCCCGCGGGCGGTGGTTCACGTCGACCTCGCGCACCGAGCCGCCCTGCCAGCGCACCAGCGTCGCCATGAAGCGGTGCATGCCCGCGAACCGCGGCGCCCGCAGCCAGAACTCGCGACGGATCGCCTTGATGCCGCACGCGGCGTCGACGACGCGATCCCCGGTCAGCCAGTTGCGCACGGCGTTGCCGATGCGCGACGACAGCCGGCGGACGAACGTGTCCTGGCGCCGCCGCCGCACTCCGAACACCGCGTCGCATTGCCCGGCCAGCAGTTCATCGACCATCGCCGGCAGATCGCGCGGATCGTTCTGCAGGTCGCCGTCCATCGTCGCCACGACCGCAGCGCGGGCGACTTCGACGCCCGCCATCACGGCCGCGCTCTGGCCGCTGTTCTGCTGCAACACGACGATGCGCAGCCACTCGGCGTGTCGCTCCGCCTTCCACGCCCGCATGCGCGCGAGGCTCTCGTCGCGACTGCCGTCGTCGACGAGCAAGGCCTCGAACGGACCGTGCGGCGCCAGCACGGCCTCGATCTCGGCGAGCAGCGCGTGCACGTTCTCCTGTTCGTCGTGGATCGGCACGACCAACGAGAATCGGAGCCCGACCGCGCCCGCCGCCGCGCCGCCAGGACGCGTCGCCACGCCTTCCTCGGCGTGGTGGTCAAGTCTGCTGCCGCTGGCGAGCCGATGGAGGATGTCCTGGTTCATGCCGTGCTGGGCGGCAGACTACCGGCCGCCCAAACGCGACGGAACGACAGCGCTGGCTTGCCTTGGCACCCGACCACCGAATGATCCGAACCGCATGATGCCGCCGTTCCTCGAAGCGATGCGCCCCCATCAGTGGGTCAAGAACCTGCTCGTGCTGGCGCCACTGGCCTTCACGCCGAAGGGGCTCATCTACGAGACGAGCGCGTGGATCTCGGTGTCGCTGGCGTTCGCCGTGTTCTGCCTGGCCGCGAGTTCGATCTACTTGCTGAACGACATCGTCGACCGCGAGGACGATGCGAGGCACCCCAAGAAGCGACTCCGCCCGATCGCCGCCGGTCGCCTGCCGGTCGGCGCCGCGAAGGTGCAGCTCGTGCTGCAGGTCGCGGCGACGTTCGGGCTCGCGGCGCTGGTGCCGGGCACCGACCTGCTGCCGTTCGTCGCGTGGCCGACCGCGTACCTGGTGCTGAACCTCCTCTACTCCTTCTGGCTGAAGCGCATGGTCGTCGTCGACTGCATGTGCATCGCGCTCGGCTTCCAGCTGCGCGTGCAGGCCGGCGCTGCGGCGATCGACGTGCGTGCCTCGCATTGGCTGTTGCTGTGCACGTTCTTCTTCGCGTTGTTCCTGGCGTTCTGCAAACGCTACGAAGAACTCGCCCGTCAGGCCGAAGCGAGCGGGCGCACGCGCGCGACGATGGAGGACTACACGGCGTCGTTCCTGAACATGATGATCGGCCCACTCGCGGCGCTGAGCATCCTGACCTACGCGCTCTACACGGTGAGTCCCGAGACCGTGCAGACGCACGGCGACGACCGGCTGATGTTCACGGTGCCGTTCGTGACCTACGGGGTGTTCCGCTACCTCTTCCTGGTCTACCGGCGAAGCGAAGGCGGCGACCCGGCTCGACTGCTGTTCCGCGACGTGCCGTTGCTGGTTTCGGGCGTCGGCTACGCGATCGCCGTGATGGTGCTGCTGGGCAAGTTCGGCAAGATCGTCTGACCACCCTCACGGCATCGGCACGACCACGATGCGGCCGGGCCCGTCGGCGCCTTCGCTGGCGACGAGCAAGCGTCCGTCCGGCAGCAGCGCCAAGCCTTCGGCCTGCGGCAGGACGTCCCGATCGATCAGGCTCACCGCGAGCAGCCGCCCAGCGGCATCCAGCCGCGCGATCGCCCCGTCCCGCGCGATCAGCACTAGGAACTCGCCGCGGGCCGGCAACGCCAGCAGTTCGCTGGCGACGAACGTGAAGTCGACGCGGACCTTGCCGCGCTCCGTCGTGCGCGTCGGCAGCGCGATGCCGCGCGCCTCTGCCTCGTCGATCAGGCTGCGCCGGCTCAGCACGAGCACCGGCTCCTCGCGCACTTCGAGAGTCGCCACGTCGATCGCGTAGATCGTGCGTTTGTCGCGCGCCTGCTTGTCGTCGGCGAGTCCTTGCTTGGGCATCGCCAGCAGGCAGCCGCGGACCTCGTCGTGGCAGAGCGACTCCCATTCGCGCGGTCCGGCCGGCAGCATGGTCGAGGCGACGATGCGGTAGCCGTCGCCCTGCGACGCGACGCGGCCGACGTAGCCGTCGCTGCGCAGCACGAAGAAGTCGGCGCCGACGCGCGCGACGCCCTCCCAGTCGGCGGCTTCGCCGAACGGCTGCGCGCGAACGGGCCGTTCGCCTTGGAGATCGACGAAGAACAGCGCCCCCACTTCGTCCTGAACGCACACGACGGTGCGGGCATCGACGACGCACAGCCCCGACACCTCACGCAACACCGACGGCAGCTCCAGCACGCCATCGCTCAGGTCGTCGGCCGGCGGCGTGCTGCACGCGGCCGCTGCCAGCAACATCGCCAGCGCGCGCCGCGAACGGTTCATCGCGGCGCCTCGACCTGACGCGTCGTCGCGAGGCAGCGCACGGCCGCCAGCAGGAACAGCACGGTCGCCCAGGTCACGTTGCCGAGCGCGAGCAGCTGGTTGCCGAGACGCCCGCCGAGCACGTCCTTGGCGAGCAGCCCGACCAGCGCGCCGGCGATCAGCAGCACCGCCGCGACGACATCGCGCCGACCGCGCAGCAGGCGATCGACCACGAACGCGACCGGGAACAGCCACACGCAGAAGTGCGCCTTGCTCGACTGCGGCGACAGCAAGACCATCCCGCAGGCGATCGCGCCGACTTCGCCGAGCGCCACCACACGCTGCGCGGCGAGCCGATCGCTCGCCGCCCGCACGAACCGCCGGGACGCGAGCAGCCCGAGGCCGATCAAGCCCAGCACCAGCCCTTGCGCGACGAGCAGCACGGCGCGGAACACGCCGGGGCCGAGTTCGCAGACCAGCACGTCGCCAAGCGCGGTCGTGAACTCGCTGGCCCTGGTCACCGGGGTGAACCAGCGAACCAGCGTTCCCGACAGGCTCTGGTTGAGCACGCTGTGCGAGTCCCAGGCGCCGGCGGCGCTGGCGGCACTGCCGACCTCGAGTCCACGCAGGTTGACTTCGTACCACGCCCGCCACCACGCGCCGCCATCGGCGCGCGGGAACAGGAAGTCGGGCAGCAGCGTGGCGCCGACGAACGTCGCCAGCAGGATCGCCAGCCCGACGCGGTTGCGCAGCACGAACAAGCCGACGAACAGCAGCGGCGTCGCTTTGATCGCAGCAGCCAGGCCCGCCCAGACAGCGGCCGAGGCGCGCCCGGCGTACCAGGCAGCGGCGACGGCGCCGACCAGTCCGGCGATCAGGAGGTCGTGGCTCTGGTTGCTGAACACCGACGCGACGTGACGGCCGCCGACGATGCCGGTGATCGCCCAGAACCAGAGCAGCCGCGGCGGTGCCTGGCCGGCACGTTCGCCACGCGCATAGCCGTGCAGCCAGCGCAGCAGAGCCAGCACGATCGCCAGGTTGACCGCGAACCACGCGTACGGCTGCCAGCCCTGCGGCAGCTTGGCGAACGGCACGAACGGCACCGCCGCGAACGGCGGGTAGGTGAACGGCTTGTCGTCCGTCCCGCGCCGGTAGATCTCGGCGCCGGCGGCCAGGCGTTCGGCACCCAGGGTGTAGACCGGCAGCTCCCGCTTGCTGCGCTGGGCCGCACGCTCGAAGTACCAGCCGCCGCCGACGATCGCCGCCAGGAGCAGCGGCAGGAGCCAGAGCCGCGAGCGATTCACGCGGGCGTTATCGCGACGCATCCGCGCCCTGTCCACCGCGACCACGAAGTCCGTCGAACTTCGCGCCGCGTCGCGACGTTCCGCTATCCTCCCCGCCCCTTCGCTTGGCCAAACCGACCCCACCACCACGCGGACGCCTCGGCGTCTGGCTGTTCGGCGCCTTCGGCGGCCTCGCCACCACCGTCGTCGTCGGCGCCCGCGCGATCGCGCGAGGTCGCGCCGAACCGCTCGGCCTCGCGACCGAACTGCCGGTCGCGGCCGGCATCCCGTGGCAGCCGCTCGCGGGGTTGGTGTTCGGCGGCCATGAGATCCGCCGTGGCGACTTCGCGAGCGCTGCCGCCGAGATCCACGAGAAGACCGGCACCCTGCCGCCGGCACTGGTGCGCTCGCTGCGCGCCGACCTCGCGGCCGCGAGCCGCAACGTCGTGCCGGGCGTGATGCCCAACGCGGGGCGAACGATCGAACGGCTCGCCGACCGTACGCCGCGCCGCGACGGGCCCCTTCGCGCGCAGCTCGCCAAGGTCGAAGCCGACCTGCGGGCGTTCCGAGCGCGCCATCGGCTCGAACGGGTGGTCTGCGTCAACCTGACGTCGACCGAGCCGCCGCTGCGCCCGTCCGCGGCGCACCGTTCGCTCGCGGCGTTCGAACGCGCGATCGCGCGCGACGACCGCAAGGCCGTCCGCCCCTCGGCGATCTACGCGCTGGCGGCCGCACGGCTCGGCATGCCATTCGTGCACTTCACGCCGAGCGAGTCGGCGGTGCTGCCTGCCATCCGCGAGGCGTTCGCCACGACGAAGACGCCGTGGATGGGGCGCGACGGCAAGACCGGCGAGACCCTGGTGAAATCGGCGCTCGCGCCGATGTTCGCCTACCGCAACCTCCGCGTGCTGACGTGGCAGGGCTACAACATCCTCGGCGACCGCGACGGCCGCGTGCTCGCCGACGACGACAACAAGCGGACGAAGGTCGCGACCAAGGACGCGCTGCTGCCGTCGATCCTCGGCTACCCGTTGCACACGCACGTCGGCATCGACTACGTGCCGTCGCTGCACGACCTGAAGACCGCCTGGGACTTCGTGCACTTCCAGGGGTTCCTCGGCTTCAAGATGGCGCTGCAGTTCATCTGGCAGGGTTGCGACGCGATCCTCGCTGCGCCCTTGGTGCTCGACCTCGTGCGGTTCGCGGACCTGGCGCAACGCCGCGGCGAGAGCGGGCCGATGACGCACCTCGGCAGCTATTTCAAGCAGCCCGCCGACGTCGCCGAGCACGACCTGCACCGGCAGTGGGCCACCCTCGTCGCCTACCTCGACCGCGTGCGCGCCGCGTCGCGCCGCTGACGGCCGGCGTCCGACGCGCAGGATCGCGGGGCGCGGCACCTTCGCCCGAGATCGACAGCTCTTCCGGCGCCGACGCGAAGAAAACCGTTCCGGTACGGACCGGGCGCGGGGTCGGCACGTAGACTCCCGCCCCCTCGGAATCCCCACCCCCCGAAGGAAACACGAACATGAAGCAACTCCTGTCGTTCGCTCTCGCCGTCGCGCTCTGCGCCCCGGCTTTCGCCCAGAAGATGGGCTCCTCCAACAGCAACGCCCCGACGGTCAAGCAGACCGTCATGGCCGGCGACGCCAAGATGTCGCTCGACTACACGTCGATCACCTGGGCCGGCGGCGCGACGATGACCGCCATCGCCGACAAGGAGAAGGGCGAGCGCATCCGCACCCGCGTCAACAGCCAGGCCGCCGAAAAGCCGCTCGCCACGTTCTCGACCTCGGTCGACGTCACCTGCGGCGACCTCAAGCTGGCCGCCGGCGAGTACCAGGTCTACTTCACGATCGACGCCGACCTCGCCTGGAACCTGAACTTCAAGTCGGGCGACAAGGTGATGACGCAGAAGCTCAAGCTCGAGGACTCCGGTCACGAGAGCAAGCGCCTGATGATGTGCTTCTACGCCGAGGACAACGGCGCGGGCGTCTACCTGGCGTTCGGCAAGCAGTCGGGCATGCTGTCGTTCGCGGTCGCCAAGAAGGGCTGAGCCCGCGCTTCACGCCGGCGGCAACAGCCGCCGCAGCATCTCGGCGGTGAGTCCCTCACCGCCGCCGTCCGGGAAGGCGTTGCCTTTGTCGCGCCGACCTTCCCGGGCTTGCCAGCGCTGCAGCAGCGCTTCGGCCTGCTCGCGGCGCCCCGCCGCGCACGCCAGCGCATAGGCGTCGAGCAGCCACGCCGCGTCTTCACCGTGACGCGCCAGCAACGCAAGGTGCGCCGCGAGCGCCCCCTCGGCGTCGCTGCTGGGCGCCGGCACGCCGCGCAGCACCGGCACCACGACGGCGTCGCCCGACAGCGCCGCGAGCCGTTCTCCCGGCGGCAGGTGCGCATTCACGACGGCGAGGATCTGCGCCATCGCCCCGTGCATGCGACCGCGCGCCGTGATCACCCGTTCGGCGCCGAACGCGCGCCAGCGCAGCACGAGTCCACCTTCGGCGCGGTCGCTGCGTTCGCCCTGCACGGTGTCGAGGGTGGAGATGCCGAGGCGGTCGAGCCGCCGGGCGAACGTCCGCAGGCAGTCGGGCACCAGTTGGTAGACGGCGAGCCGGTCGAACACCGGCAGCACGACCTCGGCGCCGGGATCGACCACCGAACGCGTCGTGGTGCCATAGGCGACGACGCCCGTCGCGGCGAAGCGCACCCGCCGCACGACCTCCGGGCGACCATCGCGCATCGCCAGTTCCTCGACCGTGCACGCGAAGTCGGCCGGCGGCCAGATGCTCGGGGGCAGTTGCTGCTCCCAGCAGCCGCCGGCGGTGGCGGCGACGAGCAGCGCCGCGAACGCTCGCGACATCACGAAAGCACGGGGCGTCGACACGAACTGCATGCTACCGACGCGCCGGCCCGATCCGCGGTCGCCTCCGGTGCACCTCGTGCTTTGCTTCTCGACCACGCGCGGGATAGCCTCGGCACGCATCGGCTCCTCCGGTCAGCAGCGAGGCACAGACACTTGGTCCTGATCCACGAGAAGATCACGGCACTGCTCGAGCAACGGCGGCTCAAGAAGCGGGATCTGGCGCGGGCGTTGGGAGTGTCGCCGCAGACGGCGACCGACATCTGCAAGGGGCGCTCGGCGATCACGCTGCCGCACCTGCGCAACCTGATCCGCTTCTTCGAGGTCCGCGCGGAGTTCTGGCTCGACGACGAGCGTGCCACCCCCGACGACATCGATCGACTGGCGGCTCGTGGCGCGGCGACGGCCTGGGCGCGCACCGGCCTGATGCAGGTGCAGGATCCCGAGCGCTTCCTGCGCCGGCTGCGCACCTTCGTCGTGCAGCACAAGAGCGAGTTCCTCGCCGCGTTCCCGGACCTGACGCCCGCTGAACGGCGGCTGCTGGGCCTCGGCGAGCCCGAGGGCGGCATCGTCGGCCAGATCGGCGCCGGATGACGTTCGCGTGACGTTCGCCGCGAGCGAACGTTGCGACCGAAGCGCACCGCGGCCAGCATGGCACGGATGCATCCAGCTGCCAGCGCGGTCGTGTTCGCCCTTCTCCTGCCGTGTGCGGCGCAGGACCCTGCCGAGGCTGCGGCGAAGACGCCGTTCGAGATCCGCGCCGGCAAGCCGGTCGATGCGATCCCCGGTGAGAAGCACCTGAAGAACGTGCGCCAGCTCACGTTCGAGGGCGAGAACGCCGAGGCCTACTGGTCGCACGACGGCACGAAGCTGATCTTGCAGCGCCGCACCGAGGCGATGGGCGCGGACCAGATCTACGTGCTCGACCTGGCGACCGGCGACCTGCGCCTCGTCAGCACCGGCAAGGGCCGCACGACGTGCAGCTACTTCCTCCGCGGCGACCAGCAGATCGTGTTCGGCTCGACGCACCACCACGGCGACGCACCGCCGGTCGTGAAGATGACCGGGCATGGCTACCAGTGGGCGGTCCACCAGGAGTACGACATCTTCGTCGCCAACGCCGACGGCAGCGGTCTGCGCCAGATCACCGACGCGCCGGGCTACGACGCCGAGGCGACGGTCTGTCCGGCGACGGGGACGATCGTCTTCACGTCGGTGCGCGACGGCGACCTCGAGCTCTACACGATGGAGCCCGACGGCACGAACGTGAAGCGCATCACGAATCGGCCGGGCTACGACGGCGGGGCCTTCTTCTCGCCTGACGGCAAGAAGCTCGTGCTGCGCTCCGCGTTCCCCAAGGACGCCGCCCGCGCCGCCGAGGACCAGACGCTGCTCGGCCAGCAGATCGTGCGCCCGTCGCACATGGAGATCACGGTCTGCAACCGCGACGGCTCGGACTTCCGGCAGGTCACGCGCAACGGTGCTGCGAACTTCGCCCCGTTCTGGCACAAGGACGGCAAGCGCATCCTGTTCGCGAGCAACTGGCGCGGCGTCGAGCAGGCGGCGAAGACCGGGGATCGCAGCGCCGCGCGGCTGTTCAACCTCTACCTGATCAACGAAGACGGTACCGGCATCGAACAGGTCACGCACAGCACCGAGTTCGACTCGTTCCCGATGTTCTCGCCCGACTCGCGGCACCTGGTCTGGGCGAGCAACCGCTTCAACGCAAAGCCCGGCGAGACGAACCTGTTCGTCGCCGAGTGGATCGACTGACGACCAGCCTGCCGCGCCGGCAAGGCGCACGCTGCGGCGAATGCGGGGATTGTCGCGGGCTTCGCAACGGCTTCACCGGGCTGGCCGATCCTGCCGGCCATGGACCACGAACTGCTCGAGGGCGCAGCCTGCGCCGGTTCGGACCTGACCGCCCGCCTGCTCGCCGAACTGCGCCGCGCCGGTGACCGCCTGGCCCTGGCCAAGCAGCGCGCTCATGCGGACGCGATCGCCGGCCTTCCACCCAGCGAACGCGCGCGGCGTGAACTGCGGCACTGCCGCAGCCTCGTGGATTCGCTGCGCCGCCTGCTCGCGGGCATGCCCGCATTCGACGGAGGCGGCCATGCTGCGTCTGCTTGAGGACGACGCGCACGGCCACCGGTTGCGCAGCCTGCTCGGCCGCTTCCGCGACCAGGAAGTGAAACTGGTCGCGGCGCTCGGGCGGCTCGGCGACGCGCTCGAGGTGACCGAGGACTCGACGTGCGCCATCGCCGGCCGCGCGATCGCTGCGCACCGCGCCCAGGTCGCCCGATGCATCGAACTGCAGCTCGCGTGCGACGGCGTCAGCAGTGAGCTGGTGCACGTGCGCATGGCGATCGCCGGCACGCTCGAGGAACTCGCCGACCACGACCACCGGCGGTTCCTCGCCGCGCGCGCTGCGCCCGACGACGCCCTCGCATCACCAGCCTGAACGGCGCGCGGATCAGAGCGGCTGCAGCTCGATGCGGCGGAACTCGCAGACCGCGCCTTCGGCCTGCAGCGCGATGCGGCCGCGATCGGCCGTGCACTCGGTGCCGTCGTTCACGAGGTCGCCGTTCACCCAGATCGTGATCGCGCGACCGCGGCACTCGATGACCATCGTGTTCCACTCACCCAGCGGCTTCTCGCTGCCGTCGGTCAGGTTGCGGATGCGCCGGGCGCGATCCCCGTCGACGCCCCAGTTCGCCTTCGGTCCACGCCGCGTCTCCATGTCGGGGACGGCGATGTCCTCGCCGATGCACCAGAAGTCGCCGGCGTTGCCGTGGTGCAACTGGCACTCGATCGACTGCGGGAACATGCCGTAGAGCCGGCGCGGCGTCGAGGCGTGCACGAGCACGCCGCAGTTGCCGGGCTCGCCGGGCCAACGCCACTCGACGGTCAGGCGGTAGTTCGCGAACTCGGCATCGGTGACCAGATGCCCCTGCGGGTTGCCGCGGCTCACCAGCACGCCGTCGCTGACGACGAACGATGGCTCGACGGCAGCGCCCCCATCGGCAGCCGGGACGTCGGCGTGCCAGCCGGCGAGGTCGCGGCCGTTACACAGCGGGAGGACGGGGGCGGGGCCGGGCGGTGTCGAGCAGGCGGCGACGAGAGCGAGGACGAGGAACGCAGGGCGCATGGCAGAACGCTATGCCGCGGTCGCGAGCGACGGAAGCGCACGGATCACGGCGCGAGCCGTTCGCGTCGCCACGCGGCACCGTCGCGCACGCACCGCACGCGGTCGTGCAGCCGGCCGTCGCGGCCCTGCCAGAACTCGATGGCGGCAGGCTCGAGCACGTAGCCGCCCCAGTGCGCGGGTCGGGGCACGGGCCCGTCCCCGACGGTCGCCGCGAGCCGCGCCACGACCGCTTCGAGTTCGTCGCGATCGCGCACGACGCGACTCTGCGGCGAAGCCGCACTGCACAGCTGGGCGCGACGCGGTCGGGCGGCGAAGTAGTGATCCGCCGCGGCCGCGGCTGCGAGCACGACGCGGCCCGTCACGCGCACCTGGCGATCGCGCGGCGCCGACCACCAGAAGGTCGCCGCGGCGCGCGGGTTGGCGGCGAGCTGTTCGCCCTTGGCACTCGCTTGGTTGGTGAAGAACGTGAGGCCGCGCGCATCGAGACCCTTCAGCAGGACGATGCGGCAGTGCGGCTGGCCGTCGCGATCGCAGGTCGCGAGCGCCATGCCGTTGGGCTCCAGCACCCCCGCCGCCTCGGCCGCGGCGAGCCATGCGCGCAGCAGGTCGAGCGGTTGCTCGGGAACGTCGGCGAGGTCGAACGGGGAGTCGCCGTATTCGCGCCGCAAGCGAGCGAAGCCTGGATCGTGCATGCCTCGATCATCGCCGCGGCGCGCGGTGGCGGCCACGGCTGCAGCGGCATCCGTTCGCCAGGTCCCCCAACCCGGCGCACCCACTCCGGCCTACGTCACTTGCAGGCGCGGGCCGCGCGTGGGTTGGTTTCTGTCGCGGTTGCGTGATCGCGCAGTCCGTCGGCCGCTGCGCGCAGCTAGCCATCCCCCGACCGCTGCCTCGCCCACCAAGCCGACGACTGTGAACGACGACTCTCCCAAGGTCCACCCAACGTCTTTGGCACTCAGCCGCGAGCGCCGCTTGGGGCGCTCGTCGGCTGCT
>ERZ761602.5190-NODE-5190-length-15674-cov-6.163903_pt1 | contig 15674 bp, 15 predicted proteins | sample MGYA00512165_ERZ761602 | MGnify/ENA primary metagenome ERZ761602 (study PRJEB28899, sample SAMN02445085) | bioreactor sludge metagenome | biome: EBPR sludge; isolation source: Thorneside wastewater treatment plant | place: Australia: Brisbane, Thorneside...
TTGCACCGCCGCTGACGCGGCGGTGGCCTCGTTTGCACCGCCGCTGACGCGGCGGTGGCCTCGTTTGCACCGCCGCTGACGCGGCGGGCGGGTGGCGTGTTCGGTCAGCGCGCGAGCTTGCGATCGCAGTCGTTCGCTGGCGCGTCGCCCAGCTCGTCCAAGCTCTGCTCGAGCTGGGCGAGCTGCTCGGCGCCGATCGTGCCGGGCGCGGAGGCAGGGGCGAGCGCGCGCGCCCGCTCCAGCCAGCGCCGCGCGCACCCGCGGAAGATCCTGCGCTCCTCGGCGCGCCCTTCGGGCAGCGTGGCCGCGATGCGGTGGTCGGTCATGCCACGCAGGTAGGCGTGCTGCGCGCGGCCCTCGGGCGTCAGCGACCCCTCGTCCTCGCCGACGAGGCGCAGCAGGGCGAGCGTGCGGTAGAGATCGCCCTGGTCGTAGGCCTGGCGGGCGCGGAGCAGGTCGGCGCTCGGCCCCCCGCAAGCGGCGCCTGCGAGCACGAGTCCGACGACGAGCTCTCGGCCGAGGCGCACGCGGCGAGCCTACGCGCAGCCGAGCTCCTGGAAAACGGCTCCGAGACGGAAGCCCGTCGTGGGGGCGAGCTGCGCCATCGCGCCTCGGAGGCCCGGTGCCCCGGCGGGCTCCACGAGCTGTCCGGTGTCGCGGAGTTTCGCGCGGCTTGCGGCCGGCGCTAAGATGGACGACGGAGCCCTTCGGATGAGCGAGCGCGGGCCGGATCCACGGCAAACCCTGCACGATCGCGACGGCGCCTTGGGCGTCGCGGGCGCGGGTGCCCTCGGCGGCATCGTGAAGCCGGCGGGCGAGGCCTCGCCTGCGTCGGGTAGCGAGGAGAAGCTGCCTCGGCCCTTCGGCAAGTACATGCTGATGCGCAAGCTCGCCGCCGGCGGCATGGCCGAGCTCTTCCTCGCGCTGCACCGCGCCGTCGCGGGCTTCGAGAAGCTGGTCGTCATCAAGCGGATCCTCCCGCAGATGAACCAGGACCAGCAGTTCATCGACATGCTGCTGCACGAGGCGCGCGTCGCGGCGACGCTCTCGCACCCGAACATCGTGCAGACCTTCGACGTCGGTGAAGTCGAGGGCACCTATTTCATCGCGATGGAGCACATCCATGGCGAGGACATCCGCACGATCGTCCGCCAGATGAAGAAGAAGAACGTGGTCGAGTTCCCGCTCGAGCACGCGCTCTCGATCGTCATCGGGCTCTGCTCCGGCCTGGCCTACGCGCACGACAAACGCGACCTCGACGGCAAGTCCCTCGGCATCGTGCACCGCGACATCTCGCCGCAGAACATCGTCATCACCTTCAGCGGCGACGTGAAGGTCGTCGACTTCGGCGTCGCCAAGAGCTTGCACGCCGCCGACGAAGCGAAGGGCGGCCAGCTCAAGGGCAAGGTCCCGTACATGTCGCCCGAGCAGGCGGCCGCCGACGAGATCGACTGGCGCAGCGACATCTTCGCCGCGGGCGTCATCCTCTTCGAGCTCACCACCGGCCGGCGCCTCTTCAAGGGCGCGAACGAGTACGAGACGCTCAAGCTCATCACCGATCACGAGTACCCGCTGCCGAGCGACATCGCGCCGGACTACCCGATGCGGCTCGAGCAGATCGTGATGAAGGCCCTCGCGAAGGATCGCACCAAACGCTACCAGAGCGCGCGCGACATGCAGGCCGATCTCGAGGCCTTCGTGCGCGACGAGCGCTTGCCCGTGTCGGCGGTGCAGCTCTCGGCGTGGATGCAGTCCTTGTTCGCCGAGAGCCTCGAGCAGCACAAGGCCACGCTGCAGGACATCAAGCAGCTCGCCGACCGCATCGTGATGGTCGACCCGCAGGCGTCGTTCACCATGACCGGCGTCCACCCGCGCTTCGATCAGTCGAGCACGGGCATCGCGGCGCCCGGCGCGTCGGCGAGCATCCCCGCGCCTGCCCAGAGCTCGTCGAAGGGCACGATCCTCATGGTGCTCGCCGCGGCCGTCGTGCTCGGTGGTGGCGCCTTCTTCTACGCGAGCCGCGAGCGACCGGTGGTGGTGGTCGAGCCCGCCGCTCCGTCCGCGCTCGCGGAGCCTGCGCCCGAGCCGCGCGGCACGCTCCGCGTGGAGAGCAAACCCGAGGGCGCCGCGGTGTGGCTCAACGGCGAGCTCACCAAACACCACACACCGGCCACGATCGACAACCTCCCGCTCGGCACGGCGATCAACCTCAAGCTGTCGCTCGACGGCTACGAGTCCCACAAGGAGTCGATCACGCTCGAGCGCTCCGGCGAGACGAAGACCGCGAGCGTCGAGCTGCAGACCGGCTCGGTCACCGTCGAGCTCGACATCCAGCCTCCGCCGACGGTGTGGGTCGATCAGAAGCCCTGGAAGGGCGACTGGAAGAAGATCACCGGCCTGTCGGCCGACGAGGAGCACAAGATCGTCGTCTCGGCGTCGGGCTACGTGCCCAAATCCTTCGTCTTCACCGGCAAGCAGGGAGAGACGAAGACCTTCAAGCACGTGATGGTGAAGGGTGACCCCAACGCCGTCGCCGTCGCGCCCACCACCACCGCCGAGCCGCCGAAGCCCGAGAAGACGGCCGAGGCCCCCGTGGCCACCGGTCCCGGCACCGTGCGCGTCAACGCGCGAGGTGGTTACTGCAACGTCACGATCAACGGCCAGAGCTACGGGCCTACGCCGGTCTCGGCCACCGTGCCCGCGGGCACCGCGCGCGTGAGCTGCAAGCCCGAGAGCGGCGCGACGATGTCGCAGGCGGTCAAGGTCGACGCGGGCGGCACGGCGCGCGTCAGCTTCAGCATCTCGAGCCCCTGAACCTCATCTGAGGGGCCCGACCCGATGGGCCCGACCCGAGGGGCCCGACCCGAGGGGCTCCGATGGTGCGGGGCGCCCGCCTGGAGAACCTACCGATGAGCGAGCTCCGCGATCTCTACCCCTCCGTCGAGCCCCACCAGCAGGGCATGCTGCCCGTCTCCGCCGTGCACAACGTGTACTGGGAGGTCTCGGGCAACCCGGAGGGCAAGCCGGTCGTGTTCGTGCACGGCGGCCCCGGCGGCGGCACCGATCCGAAGCATCGCCGCTTCTTCGACCCGGCGAAGTACCGCATCGTGCTCTTCGATCAGCGCGGCTGCGGGCGCAGCACGCCGCACGCCAGCCTCGAGGAGAACACGACCTGGGATCTGGTGGCCGACATGGAGCGGCTGCGTGAGCTCCTGGGCATCGAGCGCTGGATGGTCTTCGGCGGCTCCTGGGGCTCGACGCTCGCGCTCGCCTACGCCGAGAAGCACCCCGAGCGCGTGAGCGAGCTCGTGCTTCGTGGGATCTTCCTCCTGCGCAAGCGCGAGATCGACTGGTTCTACCAGGAGGGCGCGAGCCGGATCTTCCCCGACGCCTGGGAGAAGTCCCTCGAGCCGATCCCCGAGAGTGAACGCGGCGATCTCTTGAACGCCTACCATCGGCGCCTCACGGGCGACGACGCGGCGGAGGCGCTGCGCGCCGCGCGCGCCTGGAGCGTGTGGGAGGGCTCGACCAGCTGCCTCTTGCCCGACCGCGATCTGGTCGCGCGCATGGGCGGCGACCTGTTCGCGCTCGCCTTCGCGCGCATCGAATGTCACTACTTCGTGAATCGAGGCTTCTTCGAGCGAGACTCGCAGCTGCTCGACGACGCGGTGCGCATCCGCCACATCCCGACGGTGATCGTGCAGGGCCGCTACGACGTCGTCTGCCCGGCCGAGAGCGCCTGGGCGCTGTCGCGCGCCTTGCCCCAGGCCGAGCTCGTCATCGTGCCCGACGCAGGCCACTCCGCGATGGAGGCCGGCATCCTCAGTGAGCTCGTGCGCGCGACCGACCGCCTCGCGAGCCGCGGCTAGCGTCGGCTCCGCGCTGCCCGGTCGGCTGGCCAGGTCCGCCGGCCACGGTCGGCTCGGCCCCGTCGATCAGGTGGGCAGCACCTGGGGCCTCGGACTACACTCCACGCATGCGGTGGTCGTCGATCCCTCGCGCGCTGCGCGCCAGCGTGTGCGCCGTCGTGCTCTCTTGCACCGTGCCGGCGGCGACTGGCTGCATCTCGCAGCCCGCCGTCACGCTGAAGACCGCCACGCTGCGTGGCCCGACGCTCACCGGCGTCGCCTTCGACGCGATGCTCGCGGTCGCGAACGACAACGCCTTCGACATCCAGATCCGCGCCGTGCGCGCGAACGTCGTCGTCGAGGGTGTGCGTGGGGCCGTGCCGGTGAACGTCGAGCCGAACATCTGGCTGCCCGCCGGGCGCACCACGCTCGTCGCCGCGCCGGTGCTCATCCCCTGGGGCATGCTGCCTGGCGTGGCGGGCGCGACGGTGTTCGGGCCGGACCTCAAGTACACCGTGAAGGGCTTCGCCGACGTCACCGGCACACGCGCCTTCGAGATCGAGCGCGACGACTACGCCTTCGAGCTGCAGGGCAAGCTTCCGCGCGCCTTCGTCTTCCAGGCCGGGCCCGGCGGTTTGTCGATCGGCATGGGCCAGTAGGAGCCCGCTGGCAGCGCTCGCCCCGCCCGCGCGTCACTCGCCCTGCCGGCGCCTCACTCCGACAGCACGCGCGTCTTGCCCTCGGCGATCTCGAGCGCCTGCACGGGGCCGCCGTAGTACTCGGCGATGCCCACGTCGATGCGCCAGGCCGCGCCGCCGCATGCCTGGTTCATGCCGTGACGCTGCACCGTGTGGCCCATGACGAGCTGCTTCGCGTCGAGGCGCTCGAGCACCGTGCCCAGATCGCCGCACTCGCGCTGGCCGGGCGCGGCCGAATAGTTGCGCGTCCAAACGAGTCCGTCTTCTTCCATCACGCCGCGCGGGGGCGCCGCGACCTCGCCCCGGAGCCAGGCACGGGTCTGCTTGTCGAGCACCTCGAGCCCGAGGTCGACGTGCTTGGGCAGCACGCCTCCGTGGACGAAGACCGCGTCGCCGACCTTGGCGACGATCGGCTGCTCGGCGAGCTTGCGTGCGTAGGCCCCGCCCGGAAGGAAGGCCACGGCGCGGGCGCGCTGCTCCTCGGGCACGCGTCCCAGCCTCGGATCCGGCGGTACGGCCACGTCGCGGAAGGCCGCGAAGCCGCCCGGGGTGACGTAGCGAAAGTCGAGCGCCGCGTTCATCAGCTCGTGGTTGCCGTTGAGCGCGAGGAAGGTGCCGCCTGCGGCCTTCGCCTCGCGCCGCAGGCGCGCGAACATGTCGAGGATGGCGCGGTCGTCGTCGCCGCGGTCGGTCTGGTCTCCGACCTGCACGACGAAGAGATCGCCGCCCACCCAGCGATCGGCCTCGTCGATGGCGCCGGCGAGGCGCAAGACGCGCTTGGTGCGCGCGAGATCGCCGTGCACGTCGCCGATGGCCACGAGCCGCTTCGGCGCGGGGAAGGCCAGCTCGCCGAGGCTCGCCGCCGCGCTCGCGGCGCGCTTCTCCGGGGTCGCGGTCGCGGCGGGCGGCGACGCCTGCGCGCGCTCCTGGGAGGCCGGGGACGCGGTGACGGCGTCGCAGCCGGCGAGGGCTAGAGCGAGGACGAAGGCGCGATGCACGCCTCGAGTGTAGTCGAGCTCGGCTCCGGCGCGAGGCGGGCGCTCGGCGGGGCGCGACGCGCGGTGGTTTTCTGGTAGATCAACGCCCGTGAGGAAGCGCTGGCTCGGCAAGACCGGCATCGAGGTGAGCGAGCTCGCGCTCGGCACCTGGGGGCTCTCCGGCGACGGCTACGGCCTGGTCCACGAGCACGACATGGAGCGTACGATCGATCGCGCGGTGGGTGTGGGCATCACGCTCTTCGACACCTCCGACGTGTACGCCGAGGGCGGCATGGAGCGTCTGCTCGGCCAGCGCCTCCCGGTGAACAAGACCGTCGTCGTCACGAAGCTCGGCACCTGCACCAGCGAGGGCTACCCGGAGAAGCGCTTCGACGGTCCGACCCTCTACGAGTCCTTCGATCGCTCGCAAGAGCGCCTGCGGCGCGACCCGGTGGACGTCGTGCTCCTGCACCACCCCTCGCTCGCGACGATGAAGAAGGACGAGCCCTTCGAGGTGCTCGCGGATCTCGAGCGGCGAGGTCGCATCCGCGCCTGGGGCGTGGCCGCGGGCAACGCGAAGATCGCGGCGAAGGCCATCGAGCGAGGCGCGAAGGTGCTCGAGATGGCCTACAACTGCTTCTTCTACCAGGACGTGCAGGATCTCGCGCTCGTCATGCGCGAGCAGGGCGTCGGGCTGCTCGCGCGCAGCGTGCTCTCCTACGGCTTGCTCACCGGGCACTGGAGCGCCGAGCGCGAGTTCTACCCCGGCGATCATCGCTTCGAGCGCTGGAACCCAGACGAGCTCCAGCGTCGCATCGGCCAGGTCGACGCGCTGCGCGCGGTGGTCGGCGGCCCAGCACCGACGCCGCGCAGCGTGGCGCTGCGCTTCGCGCTCGAGTGCCCGCAGGTGAGCAGCGCGGTGCTCGGCCCGCGCAACACCGTGCAGCTCGATCAGCTGGTGCGTGAAGCCGGGCGCATGCCGCCCTACCTCGCGCCCGTCACGCTCGACAAGCTCTACGCCGAGCTCGCGGCGCGCGGAGTCACCGGCGAATGAAGCTCGAGCGCTGCCCCGAGCTCGAGCTCATGTGCGCGCTCGCGCGCCAGGCCTCCGAGCTCGTCATGCGGATCTACGCCACCGACTTCGCGGTCGAGATGAAGGGCGTGGACGATCCGGTGACCCGCGCCGATCGCGAGGCGAACACGCTCATCTGCGACGCGCTCGCCGCGGCCTTCCCCCAGCACGGGATCGTGGCCGAGGAGAGCGCGCCCGCGACGCCGGAGGAGCTCGCCGACATGCAGGCCAGGCCGCGCACCTTCTTCGTGGACCCGGTCGATGGCACGCGGGAGTTCGCCAGCAAGAACGGTGAGTTCTGCGTGATGATCGGCCTCGCCGAGGGAGGGCGCGCGCTCGCGGGCGTCATCGCCGTGCCCGTGGAGCACAAACTGCTCGTCGGCGTGGTCGGCGAGGGCGCCTGGCGCGAGCCGCTCGAGCCGCTGCGCATCGGGGCGCTCGCCGAGCCGACCGAGGTGCTCGCCGTGGTGAGCCGCTCGCACCGCTCGGAGCGCACGCGGCGCCTGCTCGACCAGCTCGGCGTCTCACGCACGGTGCCTTGCGGCTCGGTCGGCGTGAAGGCCGCGCGCGTGGTGGAGGGCGCAGCGGATCTCTACGTGCACCCGAGCACGGGCGCGAAGCTCTGGGACGCCTGCGCGCCCGACGCGATCCTGCGCGCGGCCGGCGGAGAGCTCGGCGATCTCTCGGGCGCGCCGATCGACTATCGCGGTGAGCTCATGGTGAGCCGCGGTCTGCTCGCGACCAACCCGGCGCTCTTCGCCAAGGTGCTCGAGGTCGTGCGCCGCGACGAAAGCTGAGAGCGCGGGCCTCGCTCAGTCTGCCAGGAACCAGTAATGCATCGAGCCGAAGCTCGGGCCGCCCGCGACCGGAACGAGCTCGACCTGCTTCCTCCCCGCGCCGAGATCGGCCGGGAGCGCGAGCTCGAGCTCGGTCCAGCTCGTCTCGGACAGCTCGAGCCTGCCGACGGGGCGACCGTCGATCCGGAGCTCGAGCTCGGTCGCGTCCTCGGCCGAGAGGCGCGCCACGAGGCGGAGCGCGCCGGGCTCGGGTAGCTCGACGACGAAGCTGTCGCGCGTGCGCCCGCGACGCTCGCCGTCGGCGAGCTCGTCGCCCGCCTCGTCGATCGTGACCGCGACGACGTTCTGCGTGTCGAAGGCGGCGCCGAGCACGTAGGCGTGCAGCGCCTCGGACTCGAGATCCGCGACGTCGAGCTCGGCGACCACGCGCCGCCCTGCTGCCGGACCGCGTGGCAGCGCGGCCCTGCCGAGCACGCTCCAGTCCGCCTCGTAGGCCGACTTGGTGGCGCCTCCGAGGATCGTCTGCTCGTGCACGGTGGCCGAGAAGAGGCGCTCGCCGAGCACGACGTACATCGCGAGCCACTCGGGGTAGACGATGAAGTGCGTGGGCAGCGCAGCGCGCGGGAGCCGTTCGTAGTGCTCGTAGCGTGAGCCCGCGCCGGCGACCCAGTAGCGGGCCTCGCTCTGTGTCGTGAGGCCGACCACGTCGAAGGTGCGGCGCTCGCTGAAGTAGGCGATCGCGCCGGTGTCGTTCACGCCGAGCACGGCGTCGGGCGGCAGCTCGAGGCGCGCCTGCTCACCGAGCGTGACCTGCTGCTTGTCGATCGCGCGCGCGCTGGTCGCGAGATCCTCGAGCGCCCAAGGGAGCTTCGACGCGAGCAGGCCGGCGAAGAGGCCCGCGACGAGCGTGCCCACTGCCTCGCCCTCGGGCCGGAAGCGCCGCAGGATCGCGCCGAGCTGGGCGGCCACGGCCGCCGCGAGCACGAACCAGCCCGTCGCGAAGGGGTGGATGTAGCGCACGCGGTTCCACAGGATCGTGAGGAAGGTGCAGGTCGCGAAGGTCGCGAGCGCGAGCCCGAGCGCGAGCAGCGCGCGCGGCAGGCGCCGCCGCTCGAGCCCGCAGGCAACCACCGCGACGACGCCCGCGGCCAGCACGAGCTCTCCATGCGGCGGCAAGAAGACTGCGGTGTAGGGTCCACCCGCGAGCAGCTCGGTGACGAGCATGCGCGATGTGCCCGCGAAGTACTGGAAGAAGCGCTCGAGCGGGTAGTAGGGGTTGCCCAGCGCCCACTTCACCGTCGCGGTCGTCGAGCGCAGCTGCCCCGTGAGCGCGAGGTTGAGCAAAGAGGGGAGCGCCGCGCCGAGGAGCGAGAGCAGCACGGGAGCGCGGCCGCTCAGCCCGCGCAGGCGCGCCGGACCGCGCTCGATCAGGGCAGGGCAGAGCGCGAGCGCGAGCATGACGAGCGCGGTGACCGCTGCACCCTCGGGCCGGAACAGCGCAGGCAGCGCCGCCTGCGCGGCGACCGAGAGCGAGGCCCGCAGACTCCGCGCTTCGGGCTCTCGCTCGAGCCACTCCGCGCCGACGCGGATCGCGCGCACCATCGCCCAGGCGAAGGCGATGGTCTCCATGCCGCTCCAGGCGAACCACGCGAAGGCGCCGTAGAAGAGGCTCATCGCCGCCGCGCCGAGGGCGATCGCGCGCCCGGTGAGCGGCTCGGCGAGGCGAAAGGTCTCGAGCGCCGTCGCGGCGTGGAAGAGCGTACCGAGCAGCCACGCCGCCCACACGAGCGAGAGCCCGTGCAGGCCCGCGGCGTGGAAGGGCGCGAGCAGGAGCGGCCAGAGCAGGCTCGTCGCGCCCGTCGACGCGCCCTCGGCGAGGCCGAAGCGGAAGGGCGCGCCCTCGGCGAAGCTCCTCGCGTACACGAAGTGGATGAAGGAGTCGTCGAGCGGCAGCGCGGGACGCCCGGCCTTCGCGAGCACACCGCGCACGGCGATCGCGCCGAGCGCCGCGCTGCACGCCAGCGGCACGAGGTAGGGCAGCGCGCGCCTGCCGAGCACGCCGGCCGTCGCGCGGAGACGAGGGAGCTTCACCACGGGGGCGCGCGAGTGTACACGCCTCGCCGATGAGCTCGACCCCGCGCAAGGTTCACCCCTACGCCCACGCCGCCCAGCTGCCCGAGGGCGACGCTCAGGTGCGCTTCGACGAGCTCATGCCGGGGGAGGGGCCCATCGAGCTGGAGATCGGCCCGGGGCGAGGCGTGTTCATCGCCGAGCGTGTCGTGGCCGACCCGAGCGTACGTGTGCTCGCCTTCGAGATCCGCCTCAAGTGGGCCCACCTCGTCGACCAGCGCCTGAAGAAGGCCGGTCTCGGTGCGCGCGCTCGCGTGCTCGCCGGCGACGTGAAGCGCGCCCTGCCGAGGCTCGGGCCCGACGGCGCGCTGCGCGCGGCGTTCATGCATTTTCCCGATCCGTGGTGGAAGAAGCGCCACGAGAAGCGGCTCGTCATGGGCGACGAGCTGCTCACCGAGCTCGCGCGTCTGCTCCAGCAGGGAGGCGAGCTCTTCATCCAGACCGACGTGGAGGAGCGCGCCGCGCAGTACGCCGCGCAGGTGAGCGAGCACCCGGCCTTCGAGCCTGCCGGCGACGCCGAGGGCGGCTACTGGCTCGCCGAGAACCCCTACCAGGCGCGCAGCCCCCGCGAGAAGCGCGCCATCGCCGACGGGCTGCCCATCCACCGGATGCGCTGGCGCCGGCGCTGACCTACGATCCACCGCGAACATGCGCGACCGAGCGAGCGTCGTCATCGTGGGCGGCGGGATCATGGGCCTCTCGATCGCGTACCACCTCGCGCACGACCACGGCCTGCGCGACGTCACGATCCTCGAGCGCGGCTACCTCTGCAGCGGGGCGAGCGGCCGCAACGGCGGCGGCGTGCGCGCGCAGTTCTCGACCGAGACGAACGTGCGCCTCATGCAGGAGAGCTTGCGCCTCTGCCGCGAGTTCGCCGCGCGCATGGGCATCAACGTGTGGTTCCGCCAAGGCGGCTACCTCTTCCTCGTGCGCAGCGAGGCCGGCCGGCAGAACCTCGAAGCGAGCGCCAAGGTACAGAACGACTGCGGGCACCCGACGCGTTTGCTCACGCCCGCCGAGGCGAAGAAGATCGTGCCCGAGCTCGACACCGAGGGCGTCGTCGCCGCGAGCTACAACGCCGAAGACGCCGTCGTCTTTCCCTGGCCCTTCGTCTGGGGCTACGCCCGCGCCGCCGAGGCGCTCGGCGTGGAGATCGCGACCTTCACGGACGTCGTCGGCATCGATCTCGAAGGCTCACGCATCACCGGCGTGCGCACCGACCAGGGGCGCATCGCCACCGAGCGCGTCGTGAACGCAGCGGGCGCCTGGAGCCCCGAGATCGCGCGCCTCGTCGGCGTCGAGCTCCCGAACAGGCCCCACCGCCACGAGATCTGCTCGAGCGAGCCGCTCAAACCCTGGCTCACGCCGCTCGTCGCCGATCTGTCGAACGGCCTCTATTTCTCGCAGTCGACGCGCGGCGAGATCGTCGGCGGCATCACCAACGACGACGTGCCCGAAGGCATCGACATGCGCTCTTCGACGACCTTCCTCGGCCTCTACGCGAACGCGCTCGTGCGCACGGTGCCCAGGCTGGGCGGCGTGAAGGTGCTGCGCCAGTGGGCGGGCTGCTACGATCTCACGCCAGACAAGAACCCGATCGTCGGACCGGTCGACCAGGTCGAGGAGTTCTACCAAGCGAGCGGCTTCATGGGGCACGGCTTCATGATGGCGCCGGTGATGGGGCGCCTGCTCGCCGAGCTCATCGCCAAGGGCAGCGACATCCCGCTCTTCGAGCGCTGGAACCTGAGGCGCTACGCCGAGGGCAAGCTGCTCGGCGAGTCGATGATCATCGGCTGAGGCGGGCCTCCGAGCCCGTCGACCCGTGCGGCCGAAACCCAGATCGGTTAGCACCCCGGGCATGCCTCAGGATCGTTCGCTCGCGCTCGCTGCCGTCTCGGGTCTGCTCGCCGCGCTCTCGGGCTGTGCCGAGAAGAGCAGCTCCACCACCGGGAGCGCCGAGGCCGCGGCCTCGGCCGCGCCCGCATCGAGCGCGAACGCCGCCACCGAGAAGAGCGCGAAGGACTGCTGCGCCGGCAAGAACGAGTGCAAGGGCAAGGGCGGCTGCCGCACCGCGCTCCACAGCTGCTCCGGCAAGAACGAGTGCAAAGCCAAGGGCGGCTGCATGCACCGCGAGTGCAACTGAGGCGCTCGCGCGCATCCACCCCGACTCGGAGAGGTCCACCATGCGTCTCGTGTCCTTCGTGCCCGCGCTCTTCCCGCTGTGCGCGGTCGTCTCCGGCTGCGACCTCATCAAGTTCCAGGGTGTGGTCCGCACCGAGCGGGTCACCGCCGACGGCAAGGTGATCCGCACCGAGGAGAAGGTCGACCGCATCGAGGACTTCCCCGCCGCGCTCGGCCGCGCGGCCGACGTCATGGGCGAAGCCACCGCGGAGATGATCGCGGTGCTCGTCGACGTGCCGCCTCCTGGTGAGGTGAAGCTCTCCGACCTCGCGCCGGAGCTCGCCGAGCTCGAGCAGAACCCGCGCCTCAACCTCCTGAAGGGCGCGAAGAAGGACGACGGCACGCCGCACGACTTCCGCTACGTGCGCCTCGGCGTGCCCTCCTACGACGGCTTCTTCAAGACGGCGGCGGAGCTCCACGCGACGCTCGTGCTCACCCAGAAGACCGTGGCGCGCATGCGTGAGCTCAGCCTCTCGGTCATCCAGAAGGGCGACCAGACCGACGCGGTCGAGCTCGTGAAGCTCGTCAGCACCGCCACGCAGGTCGCCAAGGCCACGGGCCGCTCGGCCGAGGCGACCGAGCTCGAGGAGCTCGCCCAGAGCGCCAAGCTGCTCGCGGCCCTCACCAAGAACCTCGCGATGAAGACGCAGCAGCTGGTCGTCACCGGTCAGCAGCTCGTCGCCGGCGCGCCCGCGTCGATCACCAACCCCAAGGTGGTGATCCACCTCGACCTCGTGGTGAAGGGGCTCGAGGCGAGCGTCGACATGATCGGTCAGAGCGCGGGCACGCTCGGCGAGCTGGCCGGCGAGCTCGCGGCCTTCGTGGCCTGAGCGACGCGCAGCGCCTCGCCCAGCGCGAGCGGCGTGCAGCCGTACTTCTGCTCCACGGCGCGATCGAGCGAGACGACCCGCACGCTCGCGCTCTTCGCGATGCGCTCGAGGCTGTGGGCGAGCGCGTCGACGCGGATGTAGTCGTGGATGAGCAGCACGCCGCCGAGCTCGGCCTGCTTGTCCATGTTGCTCGTGAGGAAGGCGAAGTCGCCGCGCTTCTCCGGCACGGTGTCGCCGGAGGCTCCGTGCCAGAGCACGTTGAGCATGCCGAGCTCGGCGAGCGCCAGGTCGTGGAGCTTCGAGCCGGCGGCGCCGTCGTGCTCCACGTAGGGCCCGCCGCCCGGTGGCCGCGAGTAGAGGATCGCGTAGGGGCGCTCGCCGCCCGCGTAGCCGCGCTCGGCGAGCAGCGCGCGGTGGCGCGCGACGTAGCTCTGCCAGGACTTCGCGATGCCGCTCCCGGAGAGCCACGCTTTCGGGTCGGACTCGAAGACGCGCCGATGGAGCGCGTCGAAGTCGTCGCCGCTCTCGGCGAGCAGGGCGAGGTCGACGAGGATCGAGGTCGCCTCGTGCTGTCCGCGGATGAACGAGACGGTGAGCTCGGGGGCCTCGAGGCGCGTCATCTTCACGTCGTGGCTGTAGGAGTGGGAGCCGAGCGTGTGCCCCTCGGCCACGGTGCGCTGCACGAGGTGGTAGGTGTCGCGGTTGATCGCCCGCCCGACGACGAAGAAGGTCGCCTGCATGCGGTGCTCGGCGAGCAGGTCGAGCACGCGCGGCGTGTGTTTGGGGTGCGGGCCGTCGTCGAAGGTCAGGACGAGCTCGCCGCGCGCCCAGGGGTCGGTGCGGAAGAAGCCCGCGTGTCCGCGGTCACCGGCCGGGCGACAGCCGGCTTCGGTGGTGCTCGTCTGGGCGTCGGCCGCGCGAGGCGCGAGGCACGCGAACAGCGCGGCGAGCGTGAGCAGGGCGAGGGCTGCAAAGGGGCTCCGGGGGTTCATGCCCGGCGCCTACGGAGAAGCGTGACACTTCGAGATCGTTCGTGTTTTCGGTCTGCCTCCCGGCTGTCACGGTTTCGCGTAGAAGGTGTCGCGGGCCTCCGTCTCGAGCGCCCCGAGCGACGCGATGAACCAGGCCCTCGACCGACTCGACGACGAAGCCGACGCCGCGCTCCTGGCGTACGTGGCGCGCCGAGAGCTCGATCCCGAGCGCGCTCGTCGAGCGCAGGCCGAGCTCTACGAGCGCCACCTGCGCTACCTCTACGGCGCCTTGCTCAGGCACGAGCGCGGCCTGCTCGCCGCCGCCAAGCTCAGCGCGGAGGACCTCGTGCAGGACACCTTCCACCGCGCCTTCGAGAAGGCCCACACCTTCCACGCCGACGACTCGCTCGACCCCGATCGACAGCGCCAGCGCACACGCGCTTGGCTCGGCCGCATCGCGCACAACCTGCTCGTCGACGAGCTCGGCCGCTCGCGCGAGATCGCCGCTTCTCACTACCTCGAGAAGGTCGGTGAGGAGCCTCCTTCGGACGAGCCGGTGTCGTCGCGGAGCCCGAGCGAGCGGCTCGTCGCCGAGGGCCTCGAGCAGCTCAGCGAGCGCGAGCGCGACGTGCTCGCGGTGACGGCCGAGCACCACCGGCCGGGTGAGCACCAGCGCCTCCCCAACGAAGCTTCGGCCGAGCTCGCCAGCCGCTGGGGCACGACGAACGAGAACATCCGCGCGATCCGCATGCGCGCGATGAAGAAGCTCAAATCCTTCCTCGCCTCGCGAGGCATGCACACCGAGGAGGCTCCGTGAGCGGGTCAGACCGAGACGACGACCAGGTCCGGAGAGGCGAGGGCGAGCCTCTCGCCGAGGCGGAGCTCGAGGCGCTCGTCGCGAGGGCGACGCGGCGCCGGACCGTCGCGCCGACGAGCGAAGCGGAGGTGCGCCGCGCCGAAGACGAGGGCGTGGAGTTCGAGGGCGAGCTCCCGCCCGCGCTGCGCGCGCTCGTCGAGCCCGAGGCCACGCGCGCCGCGGGCGGCGAGCCCGGCGCTCCGCAGGCGATCCGGCGGCGAGCCGAGCGCGACGCCGAGAAAGACGCCGCCCGCTCGGTGCGCGTGGTCTCTCTGGACGAGGCCCGCCGTCAGCGCGCCCGAGGCCGCGCTTCCTTCGGTGGCTACGCGGCGAGCTTCGCGCTCGGCGCCGCCGCCGCCGCCGCAGTGGCCATCTTCGCGCTGCGTGGGCCCGAGGGGCTCGAGGTCGGGCGCGAGCCGGCCGGCGGCCCCAGCGCGAGCGCGTCGAGCTCGGCGGAGCCCACGCGAGAGACGGTCGCGATCCCGGCGGTGCTCGCCTGCCCCTCGAGCTGCTGCGCTGGCTCGAGCTGCCCCTCCGCGGAGGGTGAGCTGCGCGCCTGCGCCACCGGACGGAGCTGCGTCCCCTGCGGCGAGCTGCCGCCCGCGGGCAGCGCCTACCGAGTGCGCATCGGCAACCTCCTGCCGACCGACAAGCTCGACGCCGACAAGCTGGGCGCCTTCGATATCTGCGCACGCATCGGGGCCTCGCCTTGGTCCTGCGAGCCCGCCTACGCAGACGCGACCCAGCGTCCACGCGGTCGGGTGCTGCCGCCCGTCGCCTCGGTGGAGGACATCGGCGCGGGCATCGAGCTCGAGCTGCGCCCGCGCGGCACGAAGCAGGTCTACGGCCGCTACAAGGGTTCGGTGCGCCTCAACCCGACCGTGCTCTGCCGAGGTGTGGGGGTGCTGCTCGGCAACGAGAAGCAGGAGCACCTCGGCAGCCTCTCGCTCTTCGTCGAAGACGCGCAGTACGTGGAGCTCGGGCGCGGCACGGCGGCCGAGCTCGCCGCGCTCCGGAGCACGGTGTCCTTCGCCGATCTGAGCCCGGAGCTCCACACGATCGCGGGCGCGGCGGGCACACGTGCGCTCGTCGTGGGGCCGCTCGATCTGCGCGCGGCGGAGCGCCTGCGCGTCGCGCTGCTCGAGCGTGGCCGCCCGGCGACGCTCTCGACGGGAACCGACTACGTCGAGCGCGTCGGCGCGCTGCCTTGAGCATGGCGCTCCGGCGCCTCGATCCGAGCGCTGCGCCTCACTCCGCTGCAGTGGGCTCGGCGAGCTCGCCTCACTCCGCTGCAGTGGGCTCGGCGAGCTCGCC
>ERZ761602.5191-NODE-5191-length-15672-cov-24.564065_pt1 | contig 15672 bp, 13 predicted proteins | sample MGYA00512165_ERZ761602 | MGnify/ENA primary metagenome ERZ761602 (study PRJEB28899, sample SAMN02445085) | bioreactor sludge metagenome | biome: EBPR sludge; isolation source: Thorneside wastewater treatment plant | place: Australia: Brisbane, Thorneside...
CGCTGGCGATGCAGTATCGCTTGCGCGGCGAGCTGCGGGCCCTGGGGCGCGATCCGGACGAGCTGCGCTTCCATCTCTTCTCCGCCGATCGCGAGATCCTGCCGACGCATAACGCGCGCGTCCGGCAAGGTTTTGCACGGGTGCTGGCCGAGCGCGGCGTCGTCGTCCATCGCGCCGCCGAAGTCAGCGGCGTCAGCAGCGGGCAGCTGCGCATTCGCAGCGGCGAGACGCTGGCGGCCGACGAGATCGTCTGGGTGACCCAGGCCGGTGGTGCCGCCTGGTTGCGCGACACCGGCCTGGCGCTCGACGACAGCGGTTTCATCCTGGTCCGCGACAGCCTGCAGAGCGTCAGCGATCCGCTGATCTTTGCCGCCGGCGACTGCGCGGCAATGCTCGACACGCCGCTCGAGAAAGCCGGCGTCTTCGCCGTCCGCCAGGGCCGGCCGCTGGCCGACAACCTGCGCCGCTCGGTGATCGAGCGGCCGCTGCGCGCCTACCGGCCGCAGGCGCGCTGGCTGGCGCTGATCAGCACCGGCGACCGCTACGCCGTCGCCTCACGCGGCGCCCTGCATCTTCAGGGCGCCTGGGTGTGGCGCTGGAAGGACTGGATCGACCGACGCTTCATGGCCCGATTCAACGACCTGTCGCCGATGCCCGCGCGACCGCCGGGCCGCGCCGCACGCGTTCCGCTCGATCGGGCCGAGTCGGCGCAGGCGATCTCGGCGCTTGCCATGCGTTGCGGCGGCTGTGGCGCCAAGGTCGGCGCGACGGTGCTGTCGCGGGCGCTGGCGGCGGTGCGCCCGCTCGAACGCGGCGAGGTGCTGATCGGCCTGCACGCGGCCGATGACGCCGCCATTGTGCGGGTGCCGCCGGGCAAGGCGGTGGTCCATACCGTCGATTTCTTTCGCGCCTTCATCGACGATCCCTGGCTGTTCGGCCGGATCGCCGCCAATCACGCGCTCGGCGACATCTTCGCGATGGGCGCCGAGGCGCAGACGGCGACCGCCATCGCCACCCTGCCACCGGGGCTCGAGAGCAAGGTCGAGGAGACGCTTTTCCAGATGATGTCGGGTGCCGTCGAGGTGCTCAACGAAGCCGGCTGTGCGCTGGTCGGCGGCCATAGCGGCGAGGGCAGCGAGCTGGCGCTCGGCTTCGCGATCAACGGCCTGATCGACGAGGCGATGGATACCGTGATGTGCAAGGGCGGCATGCGCCCGGGCGACCGGCTGATCCTGAGCAAAGCGATCGGCACCGGCACGCTGTTCGCCGCCCACGCTCGCCTGCGCGCCAGCGGCCGCTGGCTAGACCAGGCGCTGGCGTCGATGGAGCAGTCCAGCCGGCAGGCCGCGAAGTGCCTGCGCGAGCACGGCGCCACCGCGTGCACCGACCTCACCGGCTTCGGCCTGCTCGGCCATCTGGTCGAGATGACGCGAGCGTCGGGCGTCGACGCCGAGATCGATCTGGCCGCCTTGCCGGTTCTCGATGGCGCTGTCGAGACCAGCGCGGCGGGCATTCTCAGTTCCTTGCAGCCGGCCAACGTCCGCCTGCGCCGCGCCTTGCGCAATCAGCGGGAAGGCAGTGCGCACGCGCACTATCCGCTGCTGTTCGACCCGCAAACCGCCGGTGGCCTGCTGGCCAGCGTGCCGGCCGGGCGGGCGGGCGCGTGCCTTGAGGCGCTGCGGTCGCTCGGTTACGCCAAGGCGGCGTGCATCGGCCGGGTCCTGCCAGCCGGTGAGGAGCTTGCGCCGATTGTGCTGAAGCTGTAGCTGTAGCTGGGGAGAAGCTGAATCGTTGGCGATGCACGGCCAGGGCAGCAGGGTGGCACCGCGGCGGAACTGATTGACGGTTAAGAGTGTAGCCGAGGCGATGGCTATTTCAAGTCCGGGCGTTGACCACTGAATGACATCGCCGCGTGACGTTCCCAAACGCTATAGCCCGTCCTTGATGACCTCTTCCCGGTCGACGCACTGGTAGTCGGTGGTGCATCGCGCCAGCGAGCACACGCTTGCGGTCTTGATTGCCACCTGTTTGCGCTGCTTGCACAGTTTTTCGGCCCGGGCACGAACGTCGGCAATGACCTGCTCCGAATTCGCGTGATCGAAGGTCAGGTAGTTGGTGTCTTCGCCAAAGCCGACGAGCAAGTTGTCGGCGCAGCTGGCGAGCAGGAGGGTCAGCAGGAGCGCGCGGATAATCATCGACGTGACGGGCAATAAGTACGGGAAATTCGACGCCAGGCCAGAAAGTATCGCGGGTCATGGCCCCGGCAGTCAATCGAAGAATTTGTCCAGAGGAGCGACGGTCGGCCCGCGGAGGTACGCGCTGTTGATTCGCGCCACCATCGGCGAGCGCAAGCTGCCGCACCGGCCGGTTGATCGGACCTGCGGGTCAGTGAACACCCGCGGCCATCTCCAGGTCGCGCTGCCGAACACGGACGCTGCGCCGCGTCACCAGGCCGGCAATCACTACGCCGACGGTAACCAGCGAGACCATGATCGTCGCCAGCGCGTTGATGTCCGGGCTGACCCCCAGTCGCACTTTCGAAAAGATCACCATTGGCAAGGTGCTGGAGCCCGGACCCGATACGAAACTGGCGATTACCAGGTCGTCGAGCGAAATGGTGAACGCCAGCAGCCAGCCGGAAATCAGCGCCGGCGAGATGATCGGCAGCGTCACCAGCAGGAACACTCTGGCCGGCCGCGCGCCGAGGTCCATGGCCGCTTCTTCGAGCGAGACGTCGAGCGACGCCAGGCGCGATTGCACGATCACCGCCACGTACGACAGCGTCAGTGTCATGTGCGCGATGGTGATGGTGCTGACGCCGCGGCCCTCGGGCCAGCCGAAGGCGTGCTCGGTGGCGACGAACAGCAGCAGTAGCGATAGGCCGGTAATCACTTCGGGCATCACCAGCGGCGCGGTGATCATCCCGGTGAACAGCGTGCGACCGCGGAAGCGCCCAAAGCGTGCCAGCGCCAGGCCGGCCAGCGTGCCGAGGATCGTTGCGCCGGTGGCATTGATCGCCGCGACGCGCAGCGACAGCCAGGCGGCGTCGAGAATCGGCTCGTTCTCGAACAGCTTGCCGTACCACTCGGTCGAGAAGCCGCCCCAGACGGTCACCAGCCGCGACTTGTTGAAGGAATAGAAGACCAGCGACAGGATCGGGAGATACAGGAAGGCAAAGCCGAAGACCAGGAACGACAGTCTGGCCAGCGAGGTTTTCGACTTCACGTGCGCGCTCCGCTGGCCCGCCCCTGGAGGCGCTGGAAGTACACGATCGGCGCCACCAGGACCAGCAACAGCGCGATGGCGACCGCGCTCGCCACCGGCCAGTCACGGTTGTTGAAGAATTCGGTCCACAGGACCTTGCCGATCATCAAGGAGTCCGCTGGCCCCAACAAGGCGGGGATCACGTATTCGCCGACCGCCGGTATGAATACCAGCATGCAGCCGGCAACGATGCCTGGCGTCGACAGTGGCAGGGTAATGCTGATGAACGCTCGCAGCGGGCGGCAACCGAGGTCTTCGGCGGCCTCCAGCAGGCTCAGGTCCATTTTTTCCAGGTTGGCATAGAGCGGCATGACCATGAAAGGCAGATAGCAGTAGACGATGCCCAGATAGGTCGCGAAGTCGGTCTGCAGCATGACCACCGGGTGATCGATCACTCCCAGCCAGAGCAGCAGATTGTTGAGCAGGCCATTGCTCTTCAGGATGCCGATCCAGGCGTAGACGCGCAGCAGGAACGAGGTCCAGAAAGGCAGAATGACCAGCATCAGCAAGATGGCGCGCCAGCGGGCGTCGGCACGCGCGATCGCATAGGCCAGCGGGTAGCCGATCACCAGCGCCAGCGCGGTCGATAGCGCCGCCACCTGTAGCGAATTGGCGAAGGCGCGCAGATACAGGCTATCTTCGAACAGGTACAGGTAGTTGCCGGGATTGACGTTCAGCCGGATGTCGGCCAGGCGGTCGCCGGCCCAGTGCAGCAGCGGCTGATAGGGCGGCATGGCGATCTGCGCTTCCGAAAAGGAAATCTTCAGCACGATCACGAACGGCACCAGGAAGAACAGCAGCAGCCACAGATATGGCACGGCAATCACCGCCGTCCGACCACGCAGACCACGCACTCCCAGGCGCACCAGTAGCGCCTGCGTCCAGCGAACCGGCGGCAGATTCCTGGCCGCCCCAGACAGGCGCCGGACAGCGGCGCCGAAGCGCTGGCTGCCGCCTGGCTGCACGGCCGGCTTCATGCGCCGACCAGTACCGGGCTGCTGTCGTGCCAATGCAGGAACACTTCCTGTTCCCAGGTGATGTCCTGGTCGTCGCAACGCCGAACGTTGGGGCGCGTCACGCGGATCGTCTTGCCCGATGCGAGGCGGATCAGGTACACCGACAGGTCACCGAGGTAGGCGATCTCCTTGACCTGGCCCTGCGTCCAGTTGGCCGCCGCCTGCGGTGGCGTCAGCGACAGCTGGATCTTTTCCGGCCGAATGGCCACCCAGACCCTGGCCGCGGGCGCTGATGCGATGCCGTTCGCGACCTGCACCGGCCGTTCGAGTTCCGGGCAGGCGATGCGCAGCAGACCTTCGTCATCAGCGGTCTGCTGGCCTTCGAACATGTTGACCGAGCCGATGAACTCGGCGACAAAGCGGTTGCCGGGGAACTCGTAGATCTCCTTGGGCGTCCCCACCTGAACGATCCTGCCGCGCTCCATGACCCCGATTCGCGACGACAGGGTCATCGCTTCTTCCTGGTCGTGGGTGACCACCACGAAGGTGACTCCCAGCTGCTCCTGCAGATTGACCAGCTCGAACTGGGTGTGTTCGCGCAGCTTCTTGTCGAGTGCGGCCAGCGGTTCATCGAGCAACAGCAGCTTGGGCTGCTTGATCAGCGCCCGCGCCAGGGCGACGCGTTGCCGCTGGCCGCCGGACAACTGGTCAGGCTTGCGTTGTCCCAGCTCGGCGAGGCGCACCAGCTTGAGCATCTGCGCCACCCGATCGGCGATCTCGGAGCGCGACCGATGCTCCATCTTCAAGCCGAAGCCGACGTTCTGTTCGACGCTCATATGCGGGAACAGCGCATACGACTGGAACATCATGTTGACCGGACGTTCGTAGGGCGGGATGCCGCTCATGTCCAGGCCATCGATGAAGATCCTGCCGCTGCTCGGCTCCTCGAACCCCGCCAGCATGCGCAGCAGCGTCGTCTTGCCGCAACCGGAACCACCCAGCAGACAAAACAGCTCGCCCTGAAAGATGTTCAGCGAGACCTCGTTGACGGCAACAAAGTCGGCAAAGCTCTTGGTGACTCGTTCAAGCCGAATGTACGGTCTGGCCGCGGGGTCGTTCCACGGCTGCCGGACGCCTGGCGACGCAACTTCGGAGGCAGCCATGTCACCTCCCGGGTGGCCTAGCGACCGGTCTGGAAACGAGTCCAGGTGCGCGTCAGCAGGCGATTGTAATCGTCGCCGACCGCCAGCTCCGGCGACAGCTTGGCCTTCACCTCGGCGCCCGGAAAGACGCTCGGGTCGTTCTTCACCTCGGGCTTGATGAATTGCTCCGAAGCCAGGTTGCCGTTCGGGTAGTGCACGGCGTTCGAATTGGCCGCCGCCACTTCCGGCTGCATCAGGTAGTCGATGAACAGATGCGCGTTCTTCGGATGTTTGGCATCGGCTGGAATGACCATCATGTCGAACCACATGATGCTGCCTTCCTTCGGCAGGGCATAAGCCACCTGCACACCCTTGCCCGCCTCTCTGGCGCGATCGCGCGCCTGCAACACATCGCCGCTGTAGCCGACGGCAAGGCACAGGTCGCCGTTGGCCAGGTCCTCGATGTACTGTGAGGAATTGACCTTGCGCACGTACGGACGAATTTTCATCAGTTGCTCTTCGACCCGCTTCAGATCGCCGGCGTCCTGGCTGTTCGGATCCTTGCCGAGATAGATCAGGACAATGCTGCGGATGTCGGACGCCGCATCGAGTATCGAGATCCCGCAATCCTTGAATTTGGCCGCATATTTCGGATCGAGCACCAGCGCCCAGCTGTCCAGTGGCGCGTCCGGCATGATCTTCCTGACCTTGTCGACGTTGTAGCCGATGCCATCGGTTCCCCACATATAGGGAATCGCGTGTTCGTTGTTCGGATCGTGCAAGGCGACGCGCCGCATGATCGCCGGATCCATGTTGCCGACGTTCTTCAGCACCGACTTGTCGAGCTTCTGGAACACGCCGGCCTTGATCTGACGTTCCATGAACTGCGCCGATGGCATGACCAGGTCGTAACCCGTATTGCCCGCCAGCAGCTTGGTCTCGACCACTTCATTCGAATCGAAGACGTCGTAATTGACCTTGATGCCGTACTTGGCCTCGAAATTCCTGACCGTATCCGGGTCAATGTAATCCGACCAGTTATAGACATTGAGCACCTTTTCGGTGTCGGTGGCGACAGCGGATTTGGCAACCGCCGGCGGCGGCGCAGCGACTTCGGGTTCCTTGCCGCAGGCGGACAGCAGCATGGCAACGGCACCCAGGCAGGCGAGCTTGCGGGCGACGGCAGGGGCGGAACGTGATGGCAGGAACATGGCGCAGCCTTTCGATGCGGGATGGCGACAGCCGCAGCGTAACCCAGTGCCAGGGACACGCCAAGGGGGTAGATCGACGGCCGCTGCACAGCGTCCGCCGAAGCGGCTTCGCCCCTGGACCGGCCGCGTGCAGTCCGAACGACTTACAGAGCCAGGGCCGGTATCTGGTGCTTGGCGACTGCTCACTGTGAAGTGGTCGACAAGGTGGGTGGCCTGGGCCGGACCGGACCGGGGAAGCGAGCCATGGCGGCTGGATTTCATGTGGAAGTCGGCTGGCTGGTTGCGAGCCAAAGGAAACTTCGTCTTCGCTGGGAGCGGACGTTCAACGTTCAAAATCACCGGCCTCGCGCGGCTTCTTGCGCGAGGTCCGGTGCATTGCAGGGTTGGGCGGCGGCTCGAAGCAGGCAGTGACCGAGCACGGCTTGAGTGCTAAACGTAGCCCAATGAACGCCCACGTAGACCACATTCCTGCCTGTATCCCCCGCTCAAGATGGATGCGAAACTGGGTCTTTACGCCATGGTGCCGGGCGTCGTGAGCGCAGTGCCAATACTGAAATACACGCTCGATATGTCCGCTCTGGCTTCCAACATTGCAACATCGATGGCAGCAGCGCCTATCGAGCTTGAGCAGGGCACTTTGCTCTGTCGCTCTGGCGACCAGCCGGACACCCCGGCGGCGCAAGGCTTCGGCCAGTTCGAGCCGCTTGGCGCAATCCGCACGAAGCCCATTTCAGCATTTCAGAATCTTGGAACGGTGCCGGACAGCTCGCGCAACCGAACTCTTTGCGCTTTGTAATCAGGGCACAAACGCTCCACGTGACGCCAGAAAGCAGCGCTGTGGTTCTTCTCGCGCAGATGCGCCACTTCGTGCGCCACCACGTAGTCGACCACTGCCAGCGGGAAATGGAGCAGCCGCCAGTTCAGGCGAATGCCGCTGCGTGGGCTGCAGCTGCCCCAGCGGGTGCGGGCCGACGACAGCGACAGCCGCGGCGGCTGGACCCCGAGTTGCGCCGCGTAATGGGCAAGACGCTCGTCGAACAGCGTGCGCGCCTTGTCGCGCAGCGCCCGTTCGAGCAGCCGTGCCGCGTCCGCGGGCGAGCGCAGGCAAAGGGTGAGCGTCGGCTGCCCGGTGAGCAGGTTCCAGACGCAGCGGCTGGCGCCTGACGCCAGGTGGACCCGCAGCACTGTGCCAAGCAGCGGCAGTTCGACACCGTCGCTTATCTGCAGCAGTTCGGGAGCGCGGCGGGCGGACCATTCGTCGAGCTTCTTCTCGATCCATTCGCCGTGCTCGACGAGCAGCGCCTCGACTTCGCGCAAGGTCGCGCGGGCCGGCGCGCCGACGCGCAGGCCGCGCTGGTCGATCGACAGGCCGATCGTTCGCCGCCTGGCGCGGCGCAGGACGTAGGCGACCGTGCGCTCGCCGATGGCGATGGTTCGCGACGTTTCGCCGGTCGCTGCCGGCCGATCGGCGGAACTGGCTTGCTCAAACAGCGGGGGCATCGGCGGGCGCCGCCGGGTAGCGGTGTGGCGAGAGGCGGCGCATTTCGCCCTCGATCCAGGCGGAGGCCAGGGCATTGATCCTGGCCGCCGACTTGTCGATGGGGTCGATCGGCGGTCCGATGCTGACGGTGATCATTCCGGGCAGGATGTGAAAGGCGTTTCGTCCCCAGATTTCGCCGGCGTCGTGCGCCACCGGCACCACCCGCGTTCCGGCGCGAACGGCGAGGTGCGCGCCGCCCGGCTTGTAGCGACAGGTCTGACCGGGTGCGACGCGGGTTCCTTCGGGGAAGACCACCACCCAATAGCCGGCGGCAAGACGCTCGCGACCCTGCTCGAAGACCTGCTTGAGGGCATCCTTGGCGGCCGCACGATCGATCGAGATCATCTTCAGCGCGGCCAGCCCCCAGCCGAAAAAAGGCAGCCGCAGCAACTCCTTCTTGAGCACGAAGACCAGCGGCGGAAAGACCTCCTGCAGGCCGACCGTTTCCCACGCCGACTGGTGCTTGGCGAGCACCACCGACGGCTCGGCGGGGATGTTCTCGCGGCCGATCACCCGGTAGCGGATGCCGAGCACGGTGTGGCAGAGGGCCATGAAACCGGCTCGCCAGAGGGCGATGACCCGGTAGCGGACGCCGATCGGGAAGATCACCGCCAGCGAGACGAGGACCCCGAAAGGGATCGTCCACACACTGACCAGCAACAGGAACAGCGTCGAGCGAAGCGCGACCATCACGACTGCATGATGTGTTGGGCGGCGGCCGCGAGATCCGGGAAAACCAGCGTCCCCTTCGGCAGGCCGCCGGCCTCGACGGTCTGTGTTCCCTGGCCGGTGAGGACCAGCAGCGGCTGGGCGCCGACCGCGGCGGCGGCGAGCAGGTCGCGCAGCGTGTCGCCGACCGCCGGCACGCCCGCCAGGTCGACGTTGAAGCAGCTGGCGATGCGCTCGAACATGCCGGTCCTGGGCTTGCGGCACATGCAGTGCGCGTCGACCGGGTGCGGACAGTAGAAGATCGCGTCGATGCGCCCGCCTGCCGCCTGCACCGCGCGGTGCATCTTGTCGTGGATGGCATTCAGCATGTCCATGTCGAACAGGCCGCGACCGACGCCGGACTGGTTGGTGGCGAGCACCACGCGGTAGCCGGCCTGATTGAGGCGGGCGATCGCGTCGAGGCTGCCGGGGATCGGCCGCCACTCGGCCGGCGACTTGATGAATTGCTTCGAGTCGTAGTTGATGACGCCGTCGCGGTCGAGGATGACGAGTTTCATACGGCCAGCTTCGCGATGTCGGCGACGGCATTGAGCTGCCGCGACAGGACATTGAGGAGGCCCAGTCGGTTGCCACGCAGCAGCGGTTCGGGGACGTTGACCATCACCTCCTCGAAGAAGCGGTCGACCTCGCCGCGCACCGACGCCAGGACCTGCAGCGCGTCGGCGTAGTCCTCGTTGGCGACGTGCGCGGTGACCAGCGGCGCGATCAGCAGCACCCGCTGGAACAGCGCCTTCTCGGCGTCCTCTTCGAGCAGCGCGATGTCGGGTTCGGGCAGGTCTGCTTCGGCCTTTTTCAGGATGTTGCCGATCCGCTTGTTGGCGGCGGCCAGCGCCAGCGCTTCGGGCAGCTTCTGGAACTCGGCCACCGCCGCCAGCCGGGCGGGAACCCGGTCGATGCGCGTCGGCTGCTGGGCGAGCACCGCCTCGATCACGTCGATCGAATGGCCGGCGTCTCTGAGCATCCCGCGCAGACGGTCGAGGATGAATACCAGCAAGGGCTGGTCGACCGCCGCCAGCTCGATTCCCTGCGCGTTCAGGGCGTTCCTGGCGTCGCCGATCAACTCGGCCAGGTCGAGCGGCAGCGGCGTTTCCATCAGGATCCGCAGCACCCCCAGCGCCGCCCGGCGCAGGCCGAAGGGGTCCCGGTCACCGGTCGGCAGTTGTCCGATCCCGAAGAAGCCGACCAGCGCGTCGAGCTTGTCGGCCAGCGCGGCGGCACAGGCGATGTTTCCCCGCGGCAGCGCGTCGCCGGCAAAGCGCGGGCGGTAGTGCTGCTCGACGGCGTCGGCAAGCTCGGCGGAGTTGCCTTCGTGCAGCAGGTAGTAGCGGCCCATGATCCCCTGCAATTCGGGGAACTCGCCGACCATGTCGGTCAGCAGGTCGACCTTGGCCAGCAGCCCGACGTCTTCGGCCAGCTTGCCGTCGGCGCCGAGCTTCTCGGCGATGCCGCGCGCGATGCGGCCCAGCCGTTGCGCCCGGTCGCCCAGCGACCCCAGCTTATTGTGGTAGACCACCGCGCCGAGGCGCAGGGCACGGCTGGCGAAGCCGTTCTTGCGGTCCTGGTTGTAGAAGAAGCGGGCGTCGGACAGGCGCGGGCGAACGACGCGTTCGTTGCCGCGGATGATCTGGCCCGGATCGTCGACCTGCATGTTGGCGACGATCAGGAACTTGTTCAGCAGCTTGCCGCCGGCTTCGAGCAGCGGGAAGTACTTCTGGTTCTGCTGCATGGTCAGGATCAGGCACTCCTGCGGCACTTCGAGGTATTCGGCCTCGAACTCGCCGGTATAGACCACCGGCCACTCGACCAGCGCGGTGACCTCGTCGAGCAGGCCGTCGGCCGGGTTGATGCGCGCCCCGAGCTCGCCGGCGGCGGCTTCGAGCTGCGCGGCGATCGCCGCCCGTCTTGCCGCGAACGAGGCGATGACTTTGGCCGCGGCCAGTTTTTCAGCGTATTCGGCGGGCTTGCCGACGACTATTTCAGCCGCCGACAGGAAGCGATGGCCGCGGGTGATCCGGTCGCTGCGCAGGCCCAGCACTTCGCCGGGGACGACCCGCTCGCCGTGCAGCAGGATCAGGCCATGCACCGGGCGGACGAACTGGTGTTCCGAATCGCCCCAGCGCATCACCTTCGGGATCGGCAGCTTCCTGAGCGCCTGGGCGACGATTTCGGCCAGATGAACGTCGAGTTCCTCGCCCGCTTGCTGGCGGCGGGCGACGAAGTACTCGCCCTTGCCGTCGGCGACCCGCTGCAGCTGCGCGAGGTCGACCGCCGCCGAGCGCATGAAGCCCTGCAGCGCCCTGGTCGGATTGCCGCTGGCGTCGAGCGCGCCGGCGACCGCCGGTCCCTTGCGCTCCAGCACTCGGTCGGGCTGTCGGCCGGCGACGCCGGTAATCGTCAGCGCCAGCCGGCGCGGCGTCGCGTACGGCGTGCAGACGCTGTCTTCGGCGGTGAACTGCTGCGCCTTGAGGGCGCTGAAAACGGCGTCGGCGAAGGATTCGGAGAGCAGCCTGAGTGATTTCGGCGGCAGCTCTTCGGTGCGCAGCTCGATCAGGACGGTGTCGTTCATGTCATTGCCCCACGCGGCCGGCGTTGGCCTTGCACATCGGGAAACCGAGGGCCTGGCGGGAATCGTGATACGCCTGCGCGACTTCGCGCGCCAGGGCACGCACCCGGCCAATATAGGCGGCCCGTTCGGTGACCGAGATGGCGCCGCGCGCGTCCAGCAGATTGAAGGTGTGCGAACACTTCATCACCATTTCGTAGCCCGGCAGCGCCAGGCCGGCGGCGATCAGGCGCCGGGCTTCGGATTCGTGCTCGCCAAAGTGGCGGAACAGCAGCTCGACATTGGCCTGCTCGAAGTTGTACGTCGACTGCTCGACCTCGTTCTGGTGAAAGACGTCGCCGTAGGTCACGCGGTAGCCCGCACCTTCGGCCCAGACCAGGTCGAAGACGTTCTCCACGCCTTGCAGGTACATCGCCAGCCGTTCGAGGCCGTAGGTGATTTCGCCGAGCACCGGCCGGCAGGGCAGCGACCCCACCTCCTGGAAATAGGTGAACTGGGTCACCTCCATGCCGTCCAGCCACACCTCCCAGCCGAGCCCCCAGGCGCCCAGCGTCGGGCTTTCCCAGTCGTCCTCGACGAAGCGGATGTCGTGCCGCGCGGTATCGATGCCGAGTGCGCGCAGCGAATCGAGATAGAGGTCCTGGATGTTGGCCGGCGAGGGCTTGAGCACCACCTGGTACTGGTAGTAGTGCTGCAGGCGGTTCGGGTTGTCGCCGTAGCGGCCGTCCTTGGGGCGGCGCGATGGTTGCACGTAGGCGGCGTTCCACGGCTCCGGGCCGATCGCCCGCAGGAAGGTCGCGGTGTGAAAGGTGCCGGCGCCGACTTCGATGTCGTAGGGCTGCAGCAGCGCACAGCCCTGCTTGTCCCAGAACTCCTGGAGACGCAGGATGACTTCCTGAAAGGTGGGCATGGGAGCGTTTCGGATCGAAGCAAAGACGCGATTTTACTTGGTTTCTGGCCCGACAAGAACCGACTTCAAGCGGCTTGACGGCTGCGCCCGACGCCGGCCACCGTGCTACCGCGGCCGGCGCGGCCAGCGTCGGCGCAGCACGGCAATCAGCAGCAGCGCGCCAACGACCACCGGCCAGTTGCCCCAGCGCACATACGGCGTCGCGCCGGTGTGGCCCCGGACGTCGTCGACCAGCGCACCGCGGGTGAATGGCGGCAGGACCGAGCGCACGCGGCCGTCGACGTCGACGATCGCGGTCATCCCGGTATTGGTCGCGCGCAGCATCACGCGGCCGGTTTCCAGCGCGCGCATCTGGGCAATCTGCAGGTGCTGCGCCGGCGCCAGCGAGTCGCCGAACCAGGCGACGTTGGAGATATTGACCAGCAGCGTCGCGGCCGGCAGCGCGGTGATGATCTCCTCGCCGAAAGAGTCCTCGTAGCAGATGTTCACCGCCACCCGCTGGCCGTGCAGTTCGAGTGGCGGCTGGTGCGGCGAGCCGGCGGTGAAGTCGGACATCGGGATGTTGGCCATCGCCATGAACCAGGCAAAGCCGGGCGGCACGAACTCGCCAAAGGGAACCAGGTGCCGCTTGCGATAGCGCTGCTGCTCCGACGCGCCGAGCGTCACCGCCGCATTGAAGTACTGCCGGCCCTCGGCGACGGCGATGCCGAGCAGCAACTCGCCGTCCTGCCGCCGCGCCAGCTTCCGCAATTCGTCGAGGTAGTCGGCGGGAATCTGGTCGAGAAACGCCGGCAGCGCCGTTTCGGGAAGGACGGTCAGTTGCGCGGGGTTTTCCTGCGCCAGCCGGTAATAGGTGCGCAGCGAATCGACGAAGCGCTCGGGCCGCCACTTGATCTCCTGCGGCACGTTGCCCTGCAGCAGCGCGACGCGCAGCGGCTCGCCGGTGACCTGCGTCCAGCGCCGTTCGCCGAGCAGCGCGCCGCCGGCCAGCAGCAGCGCGAGCGCCAGCAGCGGCGCCGCCGGCAGCCGGCGCCGCCGGCCGGCCGCGCCTTGCGCTGCCGGCTCGCGCCATTGCCGTGCGCCGGCGAAGATCAGCGCGCCGGTGAGCGCCGACGCCAGCGACACGCCATAGACGCCGAACAGCGGCGCGTAGCCCGCGAGAGGGCTCGGCGGCACTTGCGAATAACCGGCGGCGAGCCACGGGAAGCCGGTGAACATCCAGGAACGCGCCCACTCGGCGAGCACCCACAGGCTGGCGAAGAGCAGCGTCCGCGGCAGCCAGCCGGCGGCCGCCAGACGAACGAAGAGCGCGCCGGCGAGCGCCGGGAAGATGGTCAGCACGACGCAGAACAGGACCGTCGCCAGCGCCGCCAGCCGGGCCGGCATGCCGCCGAAGACGCTCAGGCTGACGTAGACCCACGACACGCCGGCGAGGAACAGCCCAAAGGCGAAGGCCGCGCCGAGTGCCGCGCCATGGCGCGCGCGCCGCTCGCCGTCGGCCTCGGCGCCGAGCAGCGCGTACAGTCCGCCGAGGGTCAGCCAGTTGACCGGAAACCAGCCGAAGGGCGCGAAAGCGAAAACCCCCGCGGCGCCGAGCAGCAGCGCGCCGCTTACCCGCCAGCGCAGGGAGCTATTGCGGATCGCCGGCATCCGGCGGCCCGGCGACGAGCAGCGTGTAGATCCGCCGGCCGTCGGCGCGCAGGACCTGGAAGTCGGTACCGTCGATGGCGATCGTTTCGTTGAACAGCGGCACCCGGCCGATTTCGCGCAGGATCAGGCCGCCGACGGTGGCGCACCTGTCGTCGCTGAAGCGCGTCCCGAACGCCGCATTGAAGTCGGCGACGGCGGTCTGCGCCTTGACCCGGTAAAGGCCGCTGGGATCGAGCTCGATGTTGCCGCCGGCCTCGTCGAAATCGTATTCATCCTCGATCTCGCCGACGATCTGTTCGAGCACGTCCTCGATGGTGATCAGCCCGGCGATGCCGGCGTATTCGTCGATGACCATCGCCATGTGATTGCGCGAGACGCGAAACTCGCGCAGCAAGCCGTCGAGGCGCTTGAATTCGGGAATGAACACCGCCGGCCGCACCCAGTCGCGGAGCGTGAAAGCGTCGTCGCGGTGCACCCGCAGCAGGTCCTTCGCCAGCAGGATGCCGAGAATGGTGTCGCGGTTGCCGTCGATCACCGGAAAGCGCGAGTGCGCCGTCCGGTTCACCTGCGCGATGACCGTGTCGAATGAATCCCTGACGTCGATCACCTCCATCAGCGGGCGTGGCACCATCACTTCATGGGCGGTGATCTGCGAGGCGGCGAGCGCGCCCTCGATGATGCTCAGGGTGTCGGCGTCGAGCAGCTTGCGCTGGTGCGCCGATTGCAGCAGCGCCATCAATTGCGCGCGGTCTTCGGGCTCGCGCACCAGCAGCGAAGACAGGCGTTCGAGAAAACCGGCGGTGGCGCCGGTCTTGCTGGCGGGAGGGGTAGTGGTGGCCATCGTTGACTTGGAGGGTTGAGGCGTCAGCGGCGACGAGGGCGTGCCACGCGGACCGCTGGCGCCGCTGACGTTTCAGTCCTCCGTCGACGTTTCAGTCGGCAGTCGACCTTTCAGTCAATCAACATCGCGGTACGGGTCGGGGTAGCCGAGCGCCGCCAGGATGCGGCGTTCGAGGCCCTCCATCTCGCTGGCCTGCTGCTCGCCGGCGTCGTGGTCGTAGGCCTGCAGGTGCAGCACGCCATGCACGACCAGGTGCGCGCAATGCGCTGCGAGCGACTTGTCCTGCGCGGCGGCCTCGCGCGCCAGCACCGGCGCGCACAGCACCAGGTCACCGCAGAGCAGCGGTTCCAGGGCGTAGGCGAAAGACAGGACGTTGGTCGCGTCGTCCTGGCCGCGGTACTCGCGGTTCAGTCGCCGGCCCTCGCGCTGGCCGACGAAGCGCACGGTGATCCGGCCGGCGCGCTCGCCGTTGGCGTTGGCGGCGGCGTGCACCCAGGCGCGGACCTGCGCCTTGCGCGGGAGGTCGCGGCGTTTGCCGGCGTATTGCACGCCGACCTCCAGCCGCTCAGCTTTTTTCGGCATGCGGTCTGCTCCCTGCTTTGGCGTCGCGCGCTTCGAGCGCCGCGGTATGCGCTTCGTAGGCCGAGACGATGCGCGCCACCAGCGGGTGGCGGACGACGTCTTCCTTGAGGAACTCGGTGAAGGCGATGCCGCGAACGTCCTTGAGGATCACCCGCGCCTCGATCAGGCCGCTCTTCTGGCCGCGCTGCAGGTCGATCTGGGTGACGTCGCCGGTGACCACCGCCTTGGCGCCGATGCCGATCCGGGTCAGGAACATCTTCATCTGCTCGGGCGTCGTGTTCTGC
>ERZ761602.5192-NODE-5192-length-15671-cov-16.653624_pt1 | contig 15671 bp, 9 predicted proteins | sample MGYA00512165_ERZ761602 | MGnify/ENA primary metagenome ERZ761602 (study PRJEB28899, sample SAMN02445085) | bioreactor sludge metagenome | biome: EBPR sludge; isolation source: Thorneside wastewater treatment plant | place: Australia: Brisbane, Thorneside...
CCAAGCAGCGCCGCGCCTCCCGTTCATCCGTGATCTTCCGTCGTTCGTTCATCGGCTCCTCCTCGGAACCGACGAGCCTCCCGGCCCGCCGCCTCGCTGTCACCCCGGCGTCGTTGATGGCTCACGTTGCAACGTCGGAGGTGATCACGGACCCCGCCGAGCCAACGGCCACTCCCGAAACGCTGCGCTAGACCGATCTCGTGGCGGAGTTTGCCGAGCGTGGTCCTGCGGTCCAGCCCGGCAGCGTAAGGCGACGGCAGCGGGAAGCAGCGTTTCGATTTCGGCGCCGACTTCCTCGGCGGCGCCGGGCGCACGGTACCCGACAACAGCGCCGAGGTCGGTGCCCTCCCCGAGCTCGCAAACGCTGCCCCCGGGGAGTACTCCAGCACCCTCGTCACCTTCGAGGCGCGCTCGTGCGCCGCTTATAGAAGGCCCCGCACCCCGTGCGCTACCCGACAATGATCGCGCCGCGTTGACTCGGGAAGTGACGGGCGCGTATCATTTTTTACGTCGATCGCCCGACCCGGGTGAGCACCGAGGGGAACCAATCGCATGGGTCACCAAATAGCCGTGCGCCGTCAGTGGGCCGGCATCGTTCTAGGTGTGCTGTTCCTCCCCGCCTGCGTGGAGCCGCTGCGCGGATCGAACATCCAGTTCGACTTCGCGGAGACGGTGCCGCCCGTCGGCGAGCGTGGTGTCCCACTGCAGGAGGGGCAGGCGCCGGCGGACACGTTCTTCACCCTGTACGCCGCCGATCTCGACTACGTCGACGCCGACGGTGATGGTCGCGCGGATCTCGACATGAACGGCGAGCCGCTCATCGAGACCGCGTACCTCGCCGAGGTGCACCGCTTCGAGATCCGCAAGCTCATCGACACGAGCTCGCCGTGCTTCATCGATCTGCCCGGCGGCGCCGGCATCGAGGGGCGGACGTCGTTCCCCGGGCTCCACATCACGCAGCACGCGAACAAGACGAAAGAGGTCCTCGGGATCCCGCTCACCCCCGGTGCGGCGCTCGATCCGACCGTGCCGCGCGAGACCGCGGTGATCGTGCTGACCGCCGAGCGCCGCATGGATCTCCTGCCGCGCCTCGAGAACGAGATCAAGGCCGTCACCTCGAGCGACGCCACGGTCGAGGCGGGCAAGGCCGACTTCCAGTATCCGGCGACCTCGGCGGCCGGGACCTGCGGCGGGAACCTCGCCGAAATCCCGCACCCGACCTGCACCGACGACGCGAGCAACGCGCTCCGCCTGCAGATGTGCCAGGACCTCTGGGCCGAGGCCGGCTCGCAGTTCTACGAGGGCTCCGACAAGGTCTTCACGCTGCCGCTGAACGGTCAGTTCTACGGCCTCGTCGAGGGCATGAACCCGGTCAACGAGATCGGCCTGGTCGGCGGCTCGGGCATCTACGTCGACGAGAACCTCGTCGGTCGCGATGCCTACGTCGTGAACTACCAGTACAAGGACCTCGACGGAGACGGCGCGCCGGACACGCCCGCGGGCGTGACCCCGAGCGCGCTCGGGTTCCCCTACCTGTTCGGACGTGCCCGGACCCATACGCGCGGTGTCCAGTCCGCCAACATGCGCCACCCCACGGTGCGCAACATCAACGCCGAGCTCGCGGTCTTCGCCGAGCTCGGTGAAGACGACGTGCAGTTCTAGGAGCCGAGGAGCCTATCGATGCGCACCTACTACATCGGACTTGCCCTCGTCACGGCCGCGGCCGGACTCTCCAACCTGAGCTGCTCCGCCGTCGAGTGCGGGTCGGGCACGATCGAGCGCGACGGGCTGTGCTTCCCCGCCGACGACATCACCACGCCCGCCGGCTGCGGCGGCATCGGTCCGTTCGCGACCGTCCTCGGCCTCGACGGCAAGTGCGAGGCGGAGACGCCGACCATCTGCGACGAGGACACGACCCGCGAAGAGATCGACATGGACACCGGCGTCACCACGTGCATCGGTACGGCCGGCGGATGCGGTTCGGAGATCGACTGCACCGCGCCGAGCGCGAATCGCGCGACGGTCTGCGGTCGGATCTGGGACACCGGCACCGACACGCTCATCGCGCAGGCGGCGCAGAACCCGGAGATGCCGTGCGGGACGCCGACGACCGACGGTCCGTGCTCCCTGCGGGTCCGGTTCTTCGACGCCGTCGACTTCGCCGCCAACCCGATGGGCGCGATGCCACTCAGCCCGGAAGGCGGCGTGTACCAGGACGGCTGCGGTCGCTTCCGCGGGCACAACATGCAGCGCGCGACCCTGGGCTTCATCGGCATCGGCGTCGACGACGCGCCCGGGATCACGCCGGCCGTCCCGCACGTGACCACCGGTGTCGCCCTCGCCAACGAGGCGGCCAATCCGGCGCGCGGCTTCCGCGCGTACTCCACCACCGTCCAGACCGATACGGACTGGCACACGTCGTCCATGATCGGCGGCCAGACGTTCGCGCAGCGCGGCGTGCTGGCGATCGTCTACCACTACAAGGGCGTGCCGCAGGCGGGCGTCACGGCCCGCCGCAACGGCAACCCGATCCCCACCGAGGACTTCTACTTCAGCGACACCGGCGTCGCGCGCACCACCGTGGCCGCGGCCCAGACCAGCACCGGCGCGAACGGCACCGCGCTGGTCATTGGCACGCCGTCGCCGACCGCGCATGACGGCATCGGCGGCGAGCCGAGCGGCTGCCGCTGGCCGACGAACCTCGCCGCCTCGATCCCGAGCGTCGTGTTCGTGCAGATCAAGGACGCCGAGACCCCCGCGGGTGCCGCGTGTCCCTGAAGCCCACCTTCGCCACGGCGGCCGCGCTGGCGCTCCTGCCGGCCACGACCGCCGTCGCCGACCCCGCGAGCGGCGTCGACGCCGCGCTCTTCCGCCCGTCGTACGACACGAGCGGCGTGCTCTCCCTCGAGGGCGCGCGGCTGCCGACCAAGCGCGACCTCTCGTGGAAGATGCTGCTCGGCTTCGCGTCGAGCCCGCTCAACGTCACGATCCCGGACGACAACGTCTCCGGCGACAGCGTCCTCAACTACACGCTGACGCTCGACATGGCGTTCGGCTTCACCGTGACCGACAAGATCGCCGTCGGCCTCGGCACCGCCGTCTATCGCACCGACACCGGCCCGGGGTACGGCACGCGCGGACGCTTCATCTCCGGTGAGGAGAGCGTCTCGACCGGCCTCATCTCGTTCCGCGACCTCTCCAACATCGATCCCTCGGGGAACTTCGAGGCGCAGGGACTCTCCGGTCCGCTCGACGTGCGCGTCGGCGGCAAGTACATGTTCCTCGACGGGCCCAGCCTGGCGGCGGCGTTCGTCGGCACCGTGAGCCTGCCGTTCGGCGAGGACGAGATGTTCCTCGGCGATCACAACCTGGTGTTCGAGCCCAAGGTGGCGCTCGACTACCGCAAGAACCGGCTGACGGCGACCAAGCTGGTCGCCAACGTCGGCGCCCGCATCCGCCAGCGCACCGTGCTCCAGGCGTACGACAACGACATGGTCTCCGACACCATGTCGAAGGAAGAGGCGGCGCTCGCCGTCCTCGACGTCGGCTCCGAGATCGTCGTCGGCGTCGGCGGGCTCGTCGAGCTCTCGCCGTCGTTCGTGCTCGCCGCCGAGGCGATGGGCTTCGTCCCGCTGCCCGGCTCGCTCAGCTACGGCTCCTGTCACCTCGTCGACGGCCGGCGCTGCACCCAGCTCCAGGACGCCGACTACGCGCCCGACGCCGGCGCCGGCGATCTCACGGCCTACGCCGCGGGCGGCATCCAGTACCGGATGAACCCGCACCTCACCGCGACGCTCGGCGGCTCGGCCGGCTTCCTCGGCGCGCGCGGCGACGACTTCCGCGCCATGCTCGGCGTCACGTGGGCGCCGCAGCCCGAGAGCGAGGCCCGCATCGGTCGCGGCGACAAGGACGGCGACGGGCTCCCCGATATCTCCGACGCGTGTCCCGAGGACCCCGAGGACAAGGACGGCTACCAGGACGAGGACGGCTGCCCCGATCTCGACAACGACGGCGACGGCGTCCTCGACGTCGACGACCAGTGCATCGACGAGCCGGAGGACCGCGACACGTTCCAGGACGACGACGGCTGCCCCGAGCGCGACAACGACGGCGACGGCATCCAGGACGTCGCCGACCGCTGCCCCGACGACCCCGAGGACTTCGACGGCTTCGAGGACGAGGACGGCTGCTCCGACGAGGACAACGACGGTGACGGCTTCGCCGACAAGGACGACAAGTGCCCGAACGAGCCGGAGAAGGTCAACGGCGTCGATGACGACGACGGCTGCCCCGACACGCGCACCGACACCGGGCCGGAGCTGCTCGCGGATCGCATCAACCTGCGCGCCAACCGCATCGAGTTCGTCGGCAACTCGACGAACCTGACCGCGGCCTCGAAGATCGTCCTCGACCAGGTGGCCGCGATCCTCAAGTCGCGACCGGTCGACGACGTCGCCATCCGTATCGAGGTCCACGTCGCGCTCGGCACCAAGTCCAAGGTGCCGCGCGTGATCAACGACCAGAAGCGGAAGGACAAGGTCCTGAGCCAGCGGCGCGCCGACGCGGTGTTCGACTACCTGCGGTCCAAGGGCGTGCCGGTCCAGCAGGTGCTGGGCGCCGTCGGTCTCGGCTCCGACCGTCCGCTGGGCGCGAACGCCCCGACCGACGCCGTCAACGATCGTGTCGACTTCATCCGCCCGCGTCAGGGAGGTGCGCCGTGAAGCACGGAATCTTTGCAGCGCTCCTGCTCGCCGCCGCGACGGGGACGGCCTCCGCCCAGGAGGCCGGGCCCATCGACATCGAGGTCCCGACGATCGTCACCGACTCGGGCGCGGGCGTCGACGGGCCGACCGGCCCCGACGACGAGCTCGATCTGGCCAACGTCGTCCAGAGCGCCGCCAAGGGCGTCACCACGGTGCAGGAGGCGCCGGTCATCGTCACCGTCATCACGGCCGACGAGATCGCCGACCGTCAGTTCCAGACGATCGACCAGATCCTGGACACCGTCCCGGGCTACATGCGCGTGGGCATCATCCACAGCCAGTTCCCGACGGTGCCGGTGCGCGGCACGGTGCAGGCCGTGCAGCTCCTCCACGACTCGGTGTCGATGTTCGACCCGTTCGTGAACGTGGCGACCTTCGGGCGCATGCAGCCGCTCGAGACCATCAAGCGTATCGAGACCATCACCGGTCCCGGCGGCGTGCTCTGGGGCGCCAACTCGTTCCTCGGCGTGGTCAACATCATCACCAAGGACGCCGAGGACGTCGACGGCGTCGAGGTCGGCGGCCAGGTCGGCGACGGCAACGGCGACCGCTCGAACGCACGCGTCTACGTCATGGCCGGCATGCCCGATCTGCTGAAGGGCAAGGCCAAGCTCTTCGTGCACTCGGCGTTCGAGTCGTACATCGGGCCCGGCTTCGAGATGCCGTTGCACATGTTCTCGGCCCCGCTGCCGCAGCCGAACTCGCCCATGTTCTACGGGCCGCTCACGACGGCGCAGCCGGCGCGCAGCTACCTCTTCAACTTCTTCGCCAAGTTCTCGATCGGGAAGCTGCAGCTCCGCGTGCAGGCGCCCTACGCCGAGCGCCACGCGCCGCTCGGCTTCCCCGGCTTCGTCGCGCGCAACGACCTGCCCGAGGATGCGGTCTGCGCCGACGCCGGCATGCCGGAGTTCGATCCGGCGGATCAGTGCCTCGATTCGGGCCGGCGGGCGCGTGACAACCAGATCAACTTCATCGATCGCTACGTCGTCGCCGAGTACAAGTCGCGCACGGCGGGTGGCAAGGCCGGCGTCAACCTCAAGGCCTACGGCGTCCAGTTCGTCCGCGCCTTCCCGCAGCTCGGCATCCTGTCGCCGATCCCGACCCTCCTCGAGGGTGGTCTCTCCTTCCGGTTCGACGCGACCACCTACCGCTTCGGCGGAGCCTTCGACGGTGACTTCGAGCTGCCCGGCAACCTCCGCGTCAACTACGGCGCCGAGGCGTTCAAGGAGATCGCGCAGCAGGACGTCGCCCGGTCGATCCAGGGCGAGGGCATCGAGGCGACCTTCATCGGTCCCTACGATCCCAACGCCCTGCCGCTGCCGTGCCCGTACGAGCCGTACACCGACGAGACGACCGGCATCCGCGGTTCGCGCCGCATCGACGGCTGTCCGCTCACCTTCGCCTTCCCCTCGGATCGCACCGTCGGCGGCGTCTACGTGAACCCGCAGTGGCGCCCGTCGAAGAAGCTCATCCTCGACGCCGGCGCCCGCCTCCAGGTGTCACCGGAGTCGCTCGGCACGCAGAGCTATCCGCTCACCACGCTCTTCTCGGGCACGGCCGTCTGGAACTTCATCCCCAACTGGCACCTCAAGCTCAACTACGCCGAGGGCTTCCGCCCGCCGGTCTACAACAACGTGGCGTCGAACGGCGAGGCCGTCCAGCTCGACGGTCGCCCCGACCTCGAGGTCGAGACCTCGCAGGCGGCGCAGGCCGAGGTCAACGCCCGTATCTTCAAGGGCGAGCGCCGCATCCGCGAGCTCTCGTTCCGCCTCGACTACTCGTACACGAAGCTCGAGAACCTCATCCAGATCGTCCAGGGCCGCTACGACAACACCGCCGACCGCGCCATGCACGGCGGCGAGGCGCTGGCCAAGCTGTACATCCAGGGCGGGCACCGCCTCGAGCTGGCGTACTCGTTCCTGCAGATCGCGACCCGCGACAAGGGCGCGCACAAGTCGTTCCCCAACCACATGTTCCACCTCGGCAGCGTGTTCAACGTCATCGACGACCGGCTGTCGATGTTCACCAACCTGCGCGTCGTGGGCGCGATGGAGGATCCCAACCGCCTCGTCGAGCACCGCGACACGCGTTACAGCGACATGCCGATCCCGGGCACGGTGGTCAACGGCTTCGGTCAGTCCTTCCCGCACCGCGTGAACCCGACCGACCTCGTGCTGGACCGGCTCCCGCCCGCCGCGGACCTGTCGCTAGGCTTCACGCTCGTGCCGATGGAGAAGCTCCTCATCCGCGGCACCGTCTTCAACGCGTTCAACGCGCGTTACTACCAGCCGGACGCGTTCTACGACTACGAGCCGCGCCTCGAGATCCTGCCCAACCCGTGGGAGGACTGGCGCGCGTACATCTCGGCCACGTACACGCACTGACCCGTCAGCCGGTGGAGTCCTCGCTGGCGAAGGGCGCGGTGCCGTCGCGGACCTGGTAGGCGCGGTCGATGCCGGCGAGGAGGGCGCGCGAGTCGACCGGCTTGAGGACGTAGTGGTGGACGTGCCGGTTCGCGCCGGCGCGGTGCACCTCGGGTACGTCCGTGTAGCCGGAGAGCAGGACCCGCACCATCTGCGGGTGACGGTCGCCCAGCCGCTCCAGCAGCTCGAGGCCCGTCATGCGCGGCATCTTGTGGTCCGTGATGAGGACGTCGAAGGCGCGGTCGGACAGGAGGGCCAGCGCGTCCTCGCCGTTGGCGCACCGGGTGACCTCGAAGCGCCGCCGGGTCACCCGTTCGATGAAGTCGAGCATGTCCGGCTCGTCATCGACGACCAGGATGCGGGGTTTGTCGGAAGTACCGACCATCCCCGACATTGTAAGCGTTCGCGGCCCGTACGGTCACGTCTCACTCGGACGCCCACCCGCCTCGACCCGTGAGCCGGATCTCGTTAGAATCGACCGCACTTGGCCTCCGAGGGGTCTTTGTCCAAGCGTCGCGTCCTCGCCATCTCGCCCAACCTGGATCAGCTGCGGCGCATCGTCGCGAACCTGGAGCGAGCAGGTGCGGAGGTCGACGCGGTGCGTTCGCTCGACGCGATCCAGAGCGAGATCATTCCCCATCGCTACGTCTTCATGGACGTCGAGGAGGGGGACACCCGCGCCGTCGAGCGCCTGGTTCCGATGCTGCGGCAAAAATCCCATGCGGCGGTTGTCACGCCCAAGGCCGCGCTCGGTGAGCTGACGGACTACCTCAAGGATCACCGCGTCAACCACGTCATCGTCGGCGAGGAGCTCGACCGCGGCGTGTTCGTGACCGCGCAGAAGCTCTTGACCGGCGACATCTTCGGCATCGAGAAGTACCTGCCCGAGGGGACCCCGGTGCACTACGTCCGCCTCCGCGACTTCGAGGGCCGCGGCAAGGCGCTCGACACCGTCCTCGCCTACGCCGAGGAGGCCAAGATGCGCCGCCAGGTGCGCAGCGCGATCGGCTCGGTGTGCGAGGAGCTCCTGATGAACGCGCTCTACGACGCGCCCGTCGACGAGAACGGCAACCAGATCTTCGCCGAGGTCGACCCGCACGATCGCACCAAGTCGCGCTCGCCGCGGCCGGTGTCGATCCGCTACGCGGCGACCGAGAGCCAGTTCGCCGTCGCCGTGCGCGACCGCTTCGGCCGCCTGGCCAAGAACACGATCCTCGCGTACATCGACAAGTGCCTGCGCTCGCCGGTGCAGATCGATCGCAAGACCTACGGCGCCGGCCTCGGCCTCTACCTCGTCGCCAACGCGGCGGCGAGCTACCTGGTCAACGTCGCCTACGGCATCGCGACCGAGGTCGTGTGCACGTTCGATCGCGGCGCCAAGGCGCCGCTGCGTCTCGTCGGTGTCTTCGTGCATCCCGGCCAGGCCGAGATGCTGCGCGAGGGTCCCACGCCGGAGACGGCCGCGGGCCGTCCCGACGACGACGATGACGCCGTGCAGCTGGAAACGGGCGGGCAGTAGAGGGGAGGCCCGTGGCGGAGCGCCCGTTCGGCCCCTATCAGCTGGTCAAGCAGATCGCGGTCGGCGGCATGGCGGAGATCCACCTCGCGAAGACGCGGGGCATCGCCGGCTTCGAGAAGTTCTGCGCGCTCAAGATGATCCACCCGAACTTCGCGCAGGACGAGCAGTTCATCGAGATGCTCATCGACGAGGCGAAGATCGCGGTGCAGCTCCAGCACGTGAACATCGCCCAGACGTTCGACCTCGGCCGCGTCGGCGACACGTACTACATCACGATGGAGTTCGTCGACGGCGCCGACCTCTACAAGATCCTGCGCCGCGGCTCCGAGCGCGACGTCGAGTTCCCCGTCGACGTCGCCGCCTTCGTCGCCAAGGAGATGTCGACCGGCCTCGACTACGCGCACCGGAAGCGCGACGGCGCCGGCCAGAACCTGGGCATCGTCCACCGCGACGTGTCGCCGCAGAACGTGCTCGTGTCCAACGCGGGCGAGGTGAAGCTCGTCGACTTCGGCATCGCCAAGGCGACGATGAAGGCGCGCCAGACCGCGGTCGGCGTGATCAAGGGCAAGTACTACTACATGTCCCCGGAGCAGGCCTGGGGCGAGCGCCTCGACCACCGCTCCGACATCTTCAGCGCCGGCATCGTGCTCTACGAGATGCTGACCGGGCAGATGCTCTACCTCGAGGAGGACATCAACCGGCTCCTCGACATGGTCCGCCGCGCCAACATCGCGCCGGTGCGCACGCTGCGCAAGGACGTGCCGCCGCAGCTCGAGCGCATCGTGATGCACGCGCTGGCCAAGAAGCCCGAGGATCGCTACCAGAGCGCGGGCGATCTCGCGTCCGATCTCGAGCGCTTCCTGCACACGTACTCGCCGGTGTTCACGGCGACCAAGCTCACGGCGCACCTGCGCCGCGCCCTCGGTGACGCCGAGGGGGCGCCGCCGCCGGCGGCGGCCGCCTCCGATCCCGCGCCGCGCGATCCGCTGCAGTCGACGCAGTCGATCCCGCGCCACACCTTCGTCACCAACCGCTCCGAGATCTCCGACGAGAACAGCGTCATCTTCCGGGTCTCCGAGCTGAAGCCGCAGGCCGCGGCGCCCCCGCGCCAGGAGAGCCCGCGGGCGCCGACCGCGCCGCTCAGACGCGGCCCGGCGCCGCGCATGATCTCGGCGGCGACGATGCAGGTCGCCGACGGCGACCTCGAGGTCGAGAGCACGATGATCAGCGCCGAGCCGCAGATGGGCGACGCGCCGCCGACCTCGCTCGACGGACCGCGGGGCATGCGGCGCTCGGCCGTGCCGGCCGCCACCGACGATCTGATGGGCGACTACGAGCCCACGATCATGGAGGACGTGCCCGGGCTCGTGCCGAGCGGGCAGCACGAGGACGATCCGCCGACGCTCGCGCGCGGCGCCGCGCCCACCGCGGCCGCCGACGATCCGACGACGATCCCGCAGCGCCGCAACGCCGTGCCGCCGAGGATCCCAATGCCCGCCGCGCTCGCGGCGAACACGCCGACGCCGGCGGTGAGCGAGGTGCGGAAGCCGCGCGAGTCGCGGCGCACGCCCGCGGGCGGGGTGCCCACGGGACAGGGCGGCGCGTCGATCCTGCAGAAGATCGTCGGGCCGCCGAGCACGCCGATGCCGCGTCCGCCGGCCGCGCGCGGCGCGGGGATGCCGATCTCCGACGGCGTGCCGGGCATGATGCCCGACGCGCAGCCGTCCGGCGCGTCCACCAGCGCCGTCGGTGGGCGCGGCGCGGTGCCGCCGCATGCCGCGCGACCGCCGACGTCGCCGGTCGAGGCGCTCGCCGGCATGACCGCTGGACCGATCGACGCGAGCTACGACGCGCCGACCGCGCCCGACGTGATGGCGGTGCCGCCTCGCCTCCCGCCGCAGCAGCCACCGCCGCAGCCGCCGCAACCGCAGGGGATGCCGCTCACCAGCCCGCACACGCCGCCCGGGATGCCGGCGGCGCCGCATACCCCGCCGGGCCTGCCCGCCCACCTCGCCCCGTACGCGATGGCGCCGGGGCAGGGCGGCTACCCAGGTGCCCAAGGCGGGTACCCGTTCCAGCCGTATCCCGGCGGTCAGCCGCAGAGCTTCACCAAGCAGATGCAGGCGCTCGTCGAGCTCGACGAGATCCCGGCGCACTACAAGCTGGGCTCGCCGGGGCGGAGCTGGCTCCTGCGCGCGCTCCTGGCGCTCGTCATCGTCGCGGGCGGCGTCACCATCGCGCTGCTCATCGTGCGCTCGAGCGAGGAGACCGCGGTCGAGGCGTCCTTGCTCATCGACTCGACGCCGCCCGGCGCCACCGTGACCGTCGACGGCACGGTCCTGCCCGACCTGACGCCGGCGCGCTTCGCGACCGCGCCCGGCGCACGCCACGAGATCGTCGTCGAGCTCGCGGGCCACAAGCCGCACAAGGACGCGGTGCTCGTCCCCGACGGCGGCGGCCAGCTCCGCGTCTTCGCGTTCCTGCCCGCGATCACCGTCCGCCTCCGCATCGTCACCACGCCGCCCGGCGCCGACGTCTACTTCGGCGAGCAGCTGAAGGGCCGGACGCCGCTCGACCTGTCGGACCTGGATCCGGCCTCCGCGCGCGAGATCGAGGTGCGGCTCAAGGACTACCCGCCCGAGAAGCGGACGATCGACTGGGAAGGCAAGACCGAGCAGACCGTCGAGATCCGGCTCAAGAAACCGTAGTACGCTCGGGCACCATGACGGCTCCGGCACGGCGCGAAGGTATCGTCAGCGAGATCTCCACCCTCCTCGGACGCGGCACCACGTTCGAGGGCAAGCTGACGTTCGAGGGCACGGTCCGCATCGACGGCAAGCTCAAGGGGACGGTGTTCTCCGACGATGTCCTCATCATCGGTGAGGGCGCGACCGTCGAGGCCGACATCGACATCGGCGAGATCATCATCCAGGGCACGCTGGTCGGGAACGTCCACGCCAAGCGCGGCATCGAGGTGCTCGCGCCCGGCCGCGTGAAGGGCGACCTGCACACGCCGTCGCTGCAGATCGAGAAGGGCGTGATCTTCGAGGGTCGGTCGTTCATGGAGGGCATCGTCGCCGGCGCTGGCGGCGGGACCGGCGGCGCCAGGCCCGCGCCCGTCGCGACCGTCGCGGGGACGACGCCCGCGAAGCCCGAGCCGGCCAAGCCGCTCAAGTAGCCCGCCGATACCCGGCGGGCGCCCGGGATGCGGGCGGTGCGCGCGGCGATCCGCTACCATCGCGGGGTGGGGCGCATCGCGGTCGCCGCGTTGATCATCCTCTCGTGCGCGCGTGTGGCGGAGGCCGGACGGGTCGTCGTCGCCGAGACCTACGCCGAGTCCGACCTCGCCGACGAGGCCGGCGCCTTCACGATGCTCCTGCGCGCGTCGCTCGACACGCCGGGCCGCCCCGTCGTCGCCAGCAGCGAGCTGCGGGGCGTCGTCATCGACCTCGACCGCGCCACCGAGGTGATGAAGCAGCTCGACGGTGACGCGGTGATCGCGTGCGACCTCGAGCGCGACGGCACCAGCCTCCGGGTCTCGGTGATCGCGATCGGCCGCGACGGCGAGGTCGCGGCCGCGGGGGCGGTGACCGCCGGCGATGGCGATCTCGTGCGGCTGGTGGCCGAGACCGTGCGGGTCGCCGCGCCGGTCATCGGCGCCGACGCCGCCGTGCCGCAGGTGTCGCTCGGTCAGCTGCGGCCGTTCGTGCGCGCGTCGGCGGCGCTGGCGCGTGGCGACGTCGGGCTCGCGGCGACGCTGCTCGCGTCGGCCGAGTCGATCGTGCCGCTCAAGGTGGCGTCGATCGGGACCACGCTGCGGCCGGGCTGGGCCGGCGCCGCCGTCGATCAGCCGACCGCGGTCACCATCGCGCTCGCCGCCGGCACGCCGCAGGATGTCCTCGACGTCGCCCAGGCCGGGACGCCGCGCGACCACGCGGCGCGCGCCATCGCGGCGATCGCGATCGCCGACACCGACGGCGCGGCCAGCGCGATCGCGAAGGCGGGCAAGGATCCGCTGGCGGCGATCGCGGCGGCGCGCCTGGCCAATCGCAAGGGGCAGGCCGACAAGCTCGCGAGCACGGTCGAGAAGCTGCTCGCGCGGCCGGCGGCGTTCGTGCCCGCGCTCGTGCTCGTCGCCGAGCTGCCCGCCGGGGCGGTGCCGGCCACGCTGGAGGACACGGCGTTGCGGCTGGCGGCGGCCGATCCGGGCCTCACGCGCCTCGCCTCCGTCCTCGGCCTGCGCGCCGCGCAGCGTGGGGGCGTCGACCTGAACGCGGCGCTCGCCGCCATCCGCGTCGTCGATCTCGACGACAACGAGCTCGGCCGCCTGGCGCCGATCGTCGAGCGCGCCGCCGCGGACGGCTCGCGCCCCGCGCTGCGCCTCGCCGCCGAGCTGGCCGCGCGCAAGGGTGATCGCGCTGCCGTCGACGCGGCGGTCAAGCGCTGGCTCGGGGTCGCGGCCGACGAGCCTGCGGCGCAGCTGTTTCGCGGGCGCCTCGCGGTCGCCGCCATGCGCCTCGACGAGGCGCGCGTCGCGTTCGCCGCGGCGAAGGCCGATCGCGAGCTCGCGCGTGTCGCCATCGCGGCCGGCGACTGGGCGACGGCCGCGCGGATGCTCGCCAGCTTGCCCGAGGACAGCGCCGAGCGTCACCTCGTCACGGCGCAGCTCGCGCTCACCAGGAACGACCTCGTCGTCGCCCGCAAGGAGCTCGATCTGGCGCGGTCGCTCTCGCCCGCCGGCGGCCGCGCGCTCGAAGCGCTCGCCGAGACGATGGAGAAGGCGCGAGACCCGTCGGCGGCCAGGGTGCGCGCGCTGGCGCTCCAGCTGGCGCCGCCGCGGGCGGACACCAGCGGCGCCGGGACCGCGGCGGGCACCGGGGCGGTGACGGGGGCAGGCGCCGTGCAGGCGACCGGCGTGGCGCTCGACACGGCGCTCGTCGACACGCTCGCGCCGCTCGTGGACGCGTTGCCCTTGCCCGCGGGCGTCCCGGTCGCCGCGGTGCAGCTGCCGGCGCCGGCGCCGGGCTTCCTCGCGCTGCGGGTGGCGTTCCCCGGACCGCTGCGCATGCCGCTCGTCGCCGCGCTCGAGCGCCGCGGGCATCGCGTCGCGGCCGACGCCGGTCCGGCGGTCGTCGCGCGCAACAAGGTCGTCATGCCGCTCGCGCGCGATCGCCTGGAGGCCCTCGCCGACGATCTGGGCGCGTCGTACCTCGTCCTCTACGCGGTGGCGGCGAGCGGCGGTGACGCGAAGGTGCGGCTCGTCGCGTTCGATCGCAGGTCGGGCACGGCGCACGAGGTCACGGGCACCGTGCCCGGCGCGCGCGGCCTCGTGGGGTGGAACACGCGCCTGCTGTCGCTCGCCGCCGCGGTCGTGGTCGCGCTCCTCCTCGTCGTCGGCTACGTGATCGTGCGCGGGCGCAGCGGCATCGTGGTCGAGATGACGCTCGACCCCGACGGCAGCGAGGAGGCCCTGTGCGTCGAGGTCAGCGGCTCGTCGGTGCGGCCGAGCATCGACGACCCGTCGCGCTGGCGCAAGGACACGCGCAAGGCGGGGCACGAGCAGAGCGGGCGGAAGGCGCGGCTCGCCGGACCGCGCACGTTCTTCCGCGTGCCGCCGGGGACCTGGTACGTGCACGTCTACGGCGTCTACATCCGCGATCACGTCGATCGCGTCGTGCCGCCGGTACACACACACAAGATCGAGGTCGAGCGCGGCAAGACCGCCGTCGCCAAGATCGATCTCGGGCTGCCGGTCGCCGAGGTACAGGTCGCGATCCACGACACCCGCCGCGGTGGCATCGCGGTGTGGCTCGACGACGATCTCGCCGACAAGGTCTACACCGACGCCGACGGGCACGCGACCCTCTACGCCACCGTCGGGCAGCACACGCTCGTGATCGATCCGGGCGACATGCGCTTCGAGAAGCCGCTGCCGATCGCGGCCGCGCAGATCAAGAAGCTGAACATCAACCTCGTGCGCGAGCGCCGGCTGGCCGAGGTCTCCGACGGGCTCACCCTGGGTCCGGCGGAGCCGGCGCCGGCGCTGGAGCCGAACGCGCAGCCCTTGCCCACGGCGGCGACGCAGGCGATGCCGCCCACGCTGGTGCCGGCGTCGGCCAGCGCGCAGACGATCACCGAGGAGCCCGACGTCGGCAGCCGGGTGCTGGGGCGGTACAAGGTCGAGGCCGAGCTCGGGCGCGGCGCCATGGGCGTCGTGTTCAAGGCGTGGGACGAGAACCTCGAGCGCACCGTCGCGGTGAAGGTGCTCGCGCGCTCGGTGCGCGAGATCCCGCAGGCGATGACCTTGTTCCTGTCCGAGGCCAAGGCGCTGGCGCAGCTCAACCACCCCAACATCGTCGCCGTCCACGACCAGGCGACCGACGAGCGCGACACCTACATCATCATGGAGTTCGTCGACGGGACGACCGTCGATCGCCTGCTCCACGAGCGCGGCGGCAAGCTGCCGCTCCGGACCGCGCTCGGCGTCATCGATCAGCTGTGCAGCGGCCTCGCGTACGCCCACGGCAAGAAGGTCGTGCACCGCGACATCAAGCCCGCCAACATCTTCGTCTCGCGCGACAAGGTGGTGAAGCTCGGCGACTTCGGCATCGCGCGCGTCCTGCGCGAGATCGAGATCCGCCAGACCGACGTTCGCGGCACGCCGCTCTACATGGCGCCCGAGCAGATCAACGGCACCAACATCAACCACCGCGCCGACCTCTACGCGGTCGGCTGCACCCTCTTCGAGCTCGTCGCCGGCCGCCCGCCGTTCCTCGACGGCAACGTCATGGCCCACCACCTCTTCACCGAGCCCCCGCCGCTGTCCTCGTTCGAGCCGGCGGTGCCGCCCGCGCTCGACGAGCTCGTCGCCGCGTGCCTGGTCAAGGACTCGGCCGAGCGCGTCGCCACCGCCGCCGACATCCAGGCCCGCATCCGCGCCATCGGCGCCGCGCTACCGCGCTGACG
>ERZ761602.5193-NODE-5193-length-15668-cov-6.298085_pt1 | contig 15668 bp, 13 predicted proteins | sample MGYA00512165_ERZ761602 | MGnify/ENA primary metagenome ERZ761602 (study PRJEB28899, sample SAMN02445085) | bioreactor sludge metagenome | biome: EBPR sludge; isolation source: Thorneside wastewater treatment plant | place: Australia: Brisbane, Thorneside...
AGCCATAGAATACAAGAATATTATAAATAAGACAGTATATATAATTTGCTGCGGTGCTATGTTGGGTTTTTCTGCTTGTCAAAAGGATGTTGCTGATGAAATAACGGAGCTCAACTTTAGCCGACTATTCTCTCCAACGGGAGTGCAGACGATTGTGGTTAATAAAACCGGTGTACGCCTCAATTGGACAAAGGTTAGTAAAGCAGAGTCTTATACTATCGAGTTTTTCGATAATGGAAGTCTTGATTTCTCCGGCACTCCTGCTCGTACAGTTACAGGCGTAACAGGAGATGAACTACCTTATACAGTTTCCGGGCTGGCTGGCGAAACCAACTATTCCGTTCGTATCAAGGCTGTTGGTACAGGAGTAGATGATTCTAAATGGAGTAGTGCAACTTTTAAAACGGACGCAGAACAAATTTTCTATGCGGTTGATCCTGCCGATATTCAGGCAAAACAAGTGACGCTGAAATGGCCTGCCGGACAAACAGCCACTCAAATTGTCCTTACGCCCGGAAACATCACCCATACTGTAACTCCTGCCGAAATTGCTGCAGGGGTAGCAGTTATAACCGGTCTCACCCCCGAAACCAGCTATACCGCCAAACTGATGAATGGAGCGAGTACCCGGGGCACGGTGGCTTTTAGTACCTTAATTGACCTGGGCGGCGCCATACAGGTAAATCCGGGTGATGATTTAACAACAATATTGCAGAATGCTAATAATGGTGATGTATTTGCATTAATGCCCGGAGAATATAATACGCAGGATATTATCATTTCAAAATCCATTGCTATTAAAGGTGCACGCCCGGCTGATAAACCTGTATTAAAAGGCACTATCCTGCGTGTTACAGCAAATGCCGGACTACAATTGAAGGACCTGATAATGGATGGGACGGGATCTTTAAATGGTAACCAAACTATCATTTATGATGAGGATTTAACCACAGCCTATGCCCCCTTCGTAATGGAAGATTGCATAGTAAGAAACTATACAAAGGGGATTTTCTATGTAAATAAAAAGATCTGGATTCAATCGGTATTATTTAAAGGGAGTATTATTTATAACATAGAGTGTAATGGCGGCGACTTTATAGATTTCCGTACCGGATTAGCCACTGCTTTTGACTTCGTGAATAATACGGTTTATAATAGTGCCTTAGCCAGAGATTTCTTCCGGATGGATGCGGGTGGTTCTACGAACTTTACGGGAGTAAAAAGTATTATAACCATTACAAATAATACTTTTTATAATGTAAGTAATGGAAGCAGTAGAAGAGTGTTGTATATCAGATTAGCATCTCATGAAATTACTTTCAACAAGAACCTCTTAGCTGAAACCGCTGGTTATTATACGAACCAGGCTTCTACAACAATTAAGGAGATGAGTCAAAACAATTACTTTAATGCCCCCAACTTTACAGCAAGCGCAACGTCGGGGGCTAAAAATGATACGGGCAATTTTACACAACACAACCCCGGTTTTACAAGCCCGGCAACTGGCGACTTTACAATAAGTAATATTGATTTAAAGGCCGCCGGAGTTGGTGATCCTCGATGGATAAAATAAATTGAGCAATAATTATTGTAAGGTGCGGAAACATTCTGCACCTTACTTTTTAGACTGATGGAATACTTTGTAAAATACATGCTTTATTGTGTTGTAATGATAGTCTCCATGACATCTTGCAGCAAAAACACCGACAATGCCGGAACAAAACCGCCTGTAAATCCCGGTCCCGAAAAACCTATACCCGTACAAGAAACGGCGATTGCTTTTCCGGGTGCTGAAGGTGCCGGAAAATTAACCACCGGTGGGCGCGGTGGCAAACTAATCAAGGTTACAAACCTGAACGATGCGGGCGCGGGTAGTTTAAGAGCGGCTATCGAACAAACCGGCGCAAGGATGATCGTTTTTGAAGTATCTGGCAATATTGAACTGAAATCCCGGCTGCAAATTAAGAACGGCGATGTAACCATTGCCGGACAGACTGCACCTGGGGATGGTATTTGTATCCAAAACCATGAAGTAAATATTGCAGCCAATAATGTCATTGTCAGGTATCTGCGTTTCAGGTTGGGCGATACGAATGTGGCCACTATTGAGGCGGATGCATTCTGGGGCAGAGATCTGCAGGATGTAATAATTGATCATTGCTCTACCAGTTGGTCTATTGATGAAACCGCCTCATTTTACCACAACAAGAATTTTACCATGCAGTGGTGCATGGTTACAGAGAGTATGAACAACTCCGGTCATTCCAAGGGGGCTCATGGATATGGAGGCATCTGGGGTGGCTCGCCAGCTACATTCCATCATAACCTGATTGCCCATCACACCAATCGCAACCCCAGGTTTGATGGTGGATTACGATACAGCAATGGAAGCGGAACCGGGGTTGGACAATTTGGTACTGACAAAGTTGATTACAGAAACAACGTGATTTACAACTGGAGCGGGAATAGTGCTTACGGTGGAGAGAACGGTGAGTACAATATTGTAAATAATTATTACAAGCCTGGCCCTGCAACGCCTTCAAGCAGGAACAAAAGAATCATGCAGGTATCAAAGGATAACGCCACAGGAGCGCCCAATCCTTCGGTTTATGGTATTGGTTATGGTACTTTTTATATAGCAGGAAATTTCGTTGCAGGCAATCCCGCCGTAACTGCCAACAACTGGAGCGGTGGTGTTGACTACGACTCTGGAATTACAGAGGCAATGGTCAAAAGTGCAACGCCGTTTGCAAGTATAGAAATTCCTGCCCACACGGCCGAACAAGCTTATGAGGCTGTGTTGAGTTACGCAGGAGCTTCTTATAAAAGGGATGAGGTTGATACCAGAATTGCCAATGAAGTAAGAACAGGTACTGCAACCTATAAAGGTTCTGTTTCTGGTATTTCAGGGATCATTGACACACAAAAAGATGTAGGTGGATGGCCAGTGTTAAATAGTACACCTGCTCCGAAAGACACCGATGGTGATGGAATGCCGGATGATTGGGAAACTGCCAAAAAGTTAGACCCCAAAGTAGCCAATCCAAATGGAAAAGATTTAAGTACCGGATATGATAATATAGAAGTATATATCAACGAACTCGTGAAGTCAATAACGGAGAATCAAAAGAAATAATTTTGTTACCAGCCATTGAACAAATGGCATCTTCGTTGCGTCGCACACTTCGGCAGCACATAAAAATGAACAATATTATGAACCCCAAAATATCAATGCTATCTTTTTTGTTACTGGCATTCTTTTCCTGTAAAACCCAGCAACACACAACTTCTTCAGCAATAGCGGTGAACAAGCCCCTCGCTTTCCCCGGAGCAGAAGGATTTGGAAAATACACAACCGGCGGCCGCGGCGGTGAGGTTCGCATCGTGTCAAACCTGAATGATGACGGCGAAGGAAGCCTGAGAAAAGCCGTGTCAGCAGGTAAACCCCGTTTGGTTGTTTTTACGGTTTCCGGTACCATTCATTTAAAAAGTAAACTCAATATTAAAGGTGATGCAACCATTGCGGGACAAACCGCACCCGGCGACGGTATCTGCATAGCGGATCATCCTGTAACTTTAACAGGCAACAATATTATTATTCGTTATGTGCGCTTCAGGATGGGAGACCGCTATCAAAAAAGCGGAATGGTGGACGGCAGTGGTAGTGATGACACCTTTAACGCTGTAGGCCGAAAAAATGTGATGATTGATCATTGCAGTTTTGGATGGAGTACGGATGAAGTGATCTCTTTATATAAAGGCGACAGCGTAACCCTGCAATGGAACATTATTTCAGAACCGTTGAACTATTCATATCACTTTGAGGCTGGCGATACTGATTATCAGCATCATGGTTATGGTGGTATTTGGGGCGGCGCCCATTTTTCGGCACATCACAATTTAATAGCTCATTGCAGTAGCCGCACACCACGCTTTAACGGAACCAGGCTTGGTGCCGAAACAGAAATGGCCGACTTTCAAAACAATGTTATTTATAATTGGGGAGGCAATAATGTATATGGAGGCGAAGGCGGCAATTATAATATCGTAAACAATTACTATAAGTACGGTCCGTCAACAAGCAAGGGCGTCAGGTATCGAATAGCGAATCCTAATAAGGAAGAAAAATTAAATATACCCTTTGGGAAATGGTATGTAGATGGCAACTATGTTGATGGTGCACAAGATGTTTCGGCGAATAACAGGTTGGGAGTGATTATGGGAAACAAGGGTAGCGAAGAAGATAAGCAACAAACGCTCATCCGCCAGCCTCATTCCGTTGTTGCAGTTCCTGCACAAAAAGCCGAAGTAGCATACCAGTCTGTTTTGGAAAGTGCCGGAGCCTCTTTTCCTGTAAGAGATATGCTGGACGAAAGAATCATTACCGATGTAAAGAATCGCAAAGGGGCTATCATAGATGTGCAAGGAGGCTATCCCGCAAAAACCCCTTATGAAAAAACTGCCAGCGCCTGGCCCACGTTAATAACAGGTACTGCGCCAACCGATACCGACAAAGACGGCATGCCCGACGATTGGGAAATGAAAAAAGGGTTAAACCCGAAAGATAAAACTGATGCCTCCGGGTTTTTGCTTGATAAGAATTACACAAATATTGAGGTGTATATCAATGAGTTGCAGCCATAGTTCATTACCACAAGAATCACTATTTTACCGGGTTGCAGTTCTGGCTCATTAAACCCTAAAAATTAGAGAATGAAAAACCTGATACTTATAGCCATACTTGCTTTAGCGGCGTCTTTTATTCCTGCTCTGCAAAAGAAGAGTATAAAAATATTTCTTGCCGGGGATTCCACCTGTGCAATTAAGTCAACAAAAGCCTTTCCCGAAACAGGGTGGGGTATGCCCTTTGTTTACTTCTGGGATTCGACTGTAACAGTTGTTAACCTGGCCAGAAATGGCCGAAGCACAAAATCTTTCCGAAACGAGGGGCTGTGGAAAAAGATTACCGATGACGCAACCACCGGAGATTACGTTTTCATACAGTTTGGACATAACGATGAAGTGCCTACAAAAAAAGATGCGACTACTGAAGCCGAATTCAGGGGCAATTTAACACGCTATGTAAAAGAAGCGCGCAGCACCGGTGCGGTTCCTGTTTTAATTACGCCGGTGGCAAGAAGAAAGTTCGACAGTGCATCCGGCCTTATTGTTGGCACCCACAATGTGTACTCGCAGATTGTACGAACTGTTGCCAACGAAAATCATGTTCTTTTGATTGATTTGGACATGAAGGCACAGCAGCTTTACCAGCAAATGGGCGTGGAACATTCAAAGTCACTATTCCTTCATTTGAAGCCAGGTGAGCATCCTAATTATCCCGATGGAAAAGAAGATAATACCCATTTTAACGAATTAGGTGCGAGGTTGATTGCGCAAATTGTTCTGACAGATATCAGGCAATTATTACCCGATCTTGCAGAACGAATTGTACGAAAAAAGTAGTGAAAACTTTTTTTACCATATTACTCATTTTGCTCGTCACAACAACAAATGCTCAGTCAACCGAAGGAATTACAAATGTGCCCGACACCACTTACGCCAACTGGTCAGCCTATCAAAAGGAGAAAAAAGATCATCCACACATTAGTTTGGTTCAAAAAGGAAAGCTGCCGAAGGTAAAAGAACACCATAATATAATTTACTGTAGAATCGGCACCCGCAAATTGAAATTGGATGTTTTTTATCCTGTTAAAAAAGCAAACAACAAAGGAGTCGCAATTATTATCATACATGGCGGTGGGTGGCGCAGCGGCAGCAGATTTCAGCATCACCCACTGGCGCAACATTTGGCGCACGCAGGCTACACGGTAATTACGCCGGAATACAGGTTGTCAACCGAAGCGCTTTATCCAGCCGCAGTTTACGATGTGAAAACGGTGGTGAAATGGGTGCGAGCCAAAGCAGGAAAGTACAATATTGATGACGGGAAAATAGCTATCGCAGGGTTTTCGGCAGGAGGGCAACTGGCGGCCTTAGTGGGCAACACCAACCATTTGAAGGAGTTTGAAGGAAACAATTGCCTCAGCAGTTTTTCATTCACCGTCAATGCAATAATTAACCTGGACGGTATTTTGGCTTTCGTACACCCCGAATCGGGAGAGGGCGATGACAGTAAGAAAAAATCGGCTGCTACACTTTGGTTTGGATACTCAAAAGCCGAAAATGCCGAACTCTGGGAACAGGCGTCGCCACTGAATTACGCGGGCGAAAACTCAGTACCCACCTTGTTTATCAATAGCTCTGTCGAACGAATGCACGCCGGGCGGGATGATTATTTGAAAGTATTGGCGAAGAATAATATTTATGGCGAAGTACACACTTTTCAAAACAGCCCTCACTCTTTTGTTTTGTTTAATCCGTGGTTTACACCAACAGTAAATTATATTGACGAATTTTTAAAAAAAGTATTTTAGCAACATGAATGATCAGAAGCAGAATAGCAGCCTACAGCTAAAATTATGCGGAACCCGTTTTGTAATGCTGATTTTTTTGGCTGTTGTAGGATTTTTTGTTCAGGCGCAAACCGCTAATCCTCAACAATATAAATATACCTTCACCGTGGCGAAGGATGGCAGTGGGGACTATAAATATATTCAGGATGCCATCAACGCGATGCGCGGATACCCCCTGGCTCCAATAACCTTGTATATTAAAAACGGCGTTTACAACGAAAAGATAGAATTGCCCGCTAATAATACCGACGTGAGCTTTATTGGGGAAGATGTAGACAAAACTATCATCACGTTTAACGATTATAGCGGCCGCGGAAGAACAACCACTTTTACTTCTTATACCGCTAAGATTTCAGGGAACAGGTTTAGGGCAGAAAATATCACTTTCGCTAACACAGCGGGGCAGGTAGGGCAGGCCGTTGCATTATTTGTGGATGCGGATAAAGCCGCGTTTAAAAACTGTAAATTCTTAGGAAACCAGGATACAATATTTGCCGGCGGCGAAACATCACGTCAACTATTTACCGATTGCTACATAGAGGGTACCACTGATTTTATTTTTGGCCCTTCCACCGCTGTTTTTCAGAATTGCGTGCTCAGGGCAAAAGCAAATTCCTACATTACTGCAGCAAGCACCACCGCCGGGAAAAAATTTGGCTATGTGTTTTTAGATTGCAAAATTTTTGCCGATGATGCCGTTACAAAAGTTTTTTTAGGCCGGCCCTGGCGCGCCCACGCAAGAACAGTTTTTATACGCACTCAACTGCCCGCCGCCATTGTGCCCGAGGGTTGGAACAACTGGAACAACGCTGAAAATGAAAAAACTGTTTTTTATGCGGAATATAAAAGCACAGGGCAGGGGGCCAACTCCTCCTCGCGCGTACCCTGGAGCAGGCAACTGACCGCTTCAGAAGCAAAGGAATATACACCTGAAAATATTTTTGCGGCCGCTAATCCAAACCTGCCGGGAGAAACCAATTGGTACAAACTGCCATCAAAACCATTTATTTGGCCGGAGAAAAAATGATTTAACCTATCTCATTACAAATTTTGTACGACCTATTTATGAATGGATGTCTTTGAGTGCTTTCTTTATCGGAATCGAGTTAGGTATTTCACCCTTAAATGTTTAAAGTTCTAACATATAGAATGATAGTAGCTTTATATTTGCACGATATTTGCGGTCAGCGGGCAATTATGCTAATACTTGGTCAAAAACTGAATGTGACTGAGGTGGCGAAGCTATGAAACAGGCGAAAGAAAAGAAATGGTATGTTGTGTACAGTAAGCCGCGGTGGGAAAAAAAGCTTCACGCCAGGCTGATTGACGCTGGTATTGAGGCCTATTGCCCCTTAAACAAAGTAAAAAAAAGGTGGAGCGACAGAATAAAAACGGTTGAAGTTCCGCTGTTTACCTCCTATGTGTTTGTACATATTCACGAGGGCGAAAAGACCAGGGTGAGGGAAACCTCCGGAGCCATTAATTTTATTTACACAGAGGGCAAGCCCGCCGTGGTGCGGGATATTGAAATTGAGAGGATTCAGCGGTTTTTAAACGAATTCGAGAATGTTGAGGTGGTTCACGATATTGTAAAAAACCAGAGGGTTACCATCACTCAGGGATTATTTGTGGAGAAGGGAGGAAGAGTAATTGATCTGCAAAATAACAAAGCAATAGTAGAAGTGGAGAGTCTGGGTTACTCCCTCATAGCTGTTTTTGATGCCTCAACGCTGAGGTCGAATAAATTTTTGTGATTCATCCTCAAAAAAAGCAGTGGCCTTTAAAAAGTACAGGGCAAACGCATCTAAATTATTCAAGTCCGAAGGGCTGGTACGTTATAAAATCAAACAACAAGCCAAAAAAAATCCCAAAGGGATGAAATATTTCACCCCTTTGGGACTATTATTACAAAAGAAATCCACTTTGTTTTTAATTTAGATGCGTTTGCCCTGTTAAAAAGTCAGTTAGTTCTATCCACTTTATCCAAATTATTTACATTTGCGTACATAATTGGGCAGTTTCAGCAACAAAACACTCAACTATTAATTGTAGTTGTCTAACCGGTCAACAAATTTATAATTTTCAATACTAATAAAATCGCCAATTCATGACCCTGAAAAAAATCTTTACAGCTTGTCTGTTAATAATAACACTTACAGTAATGTCTGTGATGGATGCTAAAGCACAAACTGATTATTCAAAGGTAGATGTAAAATCACTAAGCGATGCCCAGGTGAAGCAGGTAATGCAACGCGGAGATGAAATGGGCTATACTGATGCGCAACTCGTCCAGGCAATGAAATCTCAGGGTCTTAACGAAACACAGGGCGCCGAATTGCTGACCCGCATGCAGAAGATACGAACAGAAAGTGGCAGCAACAATGCCGTAAGGGTTGACACTTCCTTCAAAAGGTCGGTGACAGGGCCTCTAAGCCAGGCTGTGCCAGACGCGCCTAAGTCCAGAATTTTTGGTGCGGATTTGTTCAATAATGGCTCAATCACTTTTGAGCCTAATATGAATATGGCCACACCCAAAGGGTATATTATTGGCCCGGGCGATGAGTTGTTGTTGGACTTAACCGGGGATAATGAAGCCAGCTACAAGCTGCGGGTATCACCCGAAGGATTCATTTCTATGGAATATGTAGGGCGCATTGCGGTTGGCGGGCTTACCATTGATCAGGCCACGTCCAAAATAAGGGCAACAATGTCCCAAACCTATCCGGCGCTAAAAACAGGGCGTTCTCAAATTGCTTTAAACCTGGGGAATATTCGCAGTATCGCCGTAATCATTAATGGCGAAGTGAACAAGCCGGGAACCTATACACTTCCATCTCTGGCAACCGTATTTAACGCATTATATGCATCCGGGGGGCCAAATGAAAGAGGTTCTTTTCGACAGATTCAGGTTATTCGCAATAATGCGGTGGTGAGCAATATTGATATTTATGATTTTCTGGTGAACGGATTTCAAACAGGAAATATACGCCTGCAGGATCAGGATGTGATTCATGTGCCTGTTTTTGTAAACAGGGTAGATGTTGTGGGAGAAGTAAAACGCTCCGCGATTTTTGAAATACTATCACACGAAACTTTTTCTGATGTGTTGAAATTTACCGGAGGCTTTTCCGATGCTGCCTATTCGTCAAGGATCAAGGTGATACAGGTAACACCCATCGAAAGAAAGGTTTTGGACATAGCGGCGGCTGAATTTGACAACTACCATCCTAAAAACGGCGACGTGATAACAGTTGAACCTGTTTTAGAACGTTACGAGAATAAGGTTGAAATCAGTGGCGCAGTATTTCGTCCCGGTATGTTTGAACTTTCGCAAGGCTTGACACTGTCGCAGCTAATAAAACAGGCAGAGGGCCTGCGTGAAGATGCCTTTCGGGGCAGAGGTTATATTATCCGTCTGAACGCCGATAACAGCAGCTCTGTTGTAGCCTTTGATGTAGCAGAAGTGTTACGCAATCCGGCAGCCGATATTGTTTTGCGCAGGGAGGATATGGTACAGATATCATCTGTTTTTAATCTGCGTGACGAATACAAAGTGACTATTGGCGGCGAGGTGCGCCAACCGGGAACCTTCAACTACGCCGATAGTATGACCGTGAAGGACCTGGTGCAAATGGCTGGAGGATTGAGAGAAGGGGCTACTACGAAACGTATTGAGGTTTCGCGCAGAATACGAAGCGCTGACCTTTCGCTAAAAACCGCCCAGTCTGCCGAAGTATTTACAATTAACATTGACAGTACACTGGGGTTGACCGGAAATGAATTTGTATTACAGCCCTTTGATATCGTATCGGTGCGGGCGGAGGAAGGATACACCATCCAGCAGCAGGTAAAGGTAGAGGGCGAAGTGCTATACCCCGGTATTTATACCGTTAATTTTAAAGACGAACGTGTTTCCGACATCATTAAAAGGGCCGGCGGCCTAACAGCTCTTGCCTTTGCCGAAGGAGCGTCTTTAAAACGCCCGGGCCCCAACAGTGCAAAAAGCGCAAATGTTGTAGATGAAGGCGAAGACGCCGTCCGACGACAGCTTAACCTGGAGAGAATGAAACAACAGGGCGCAAATGACAGCAGTTTGGTGGCCGCCGGGCAGATTGCACAGTTTGACCTGGTAGGGATTGATCTTGAAAGGATTCTGAAAAAGCCCGCCTCGCGGCAGGATCTGATCGTTGAGGATGGGGATATTATTCGAATCCCGCGTTTGTTGCAAACTGTGAAAGTTACGGGCGAAGTGTTAAACCCCAACAACGTGGTGTATGTACCCGGCAAAACATTTGAGTATTATATCAACAGCGCCGGCGGCTTCACCCAGCGGGCATTCAAAAGGAGAGCGTATATCACCCACGCCAACGGCACAGTACAGGGAACCAGGATGTCCTTATTCGTGAGGAATCATCCCCGCGTCAAACCCGGCTCTGAAATTGCAGTACCGCAAAAAGATCGGGCAGAACGCCTGAACTCCCAGGCATGGATTGGGATAGGAACAGCCATCGCCACCCTGGCAGCACTTGTCATTTCAATCACTAAATAAAAGCGAATGGAGCATCTGCAGTTCACACAATTGCCAGCAATTAAAAGCGATGATGAAATATCCCTGAGGGATTTGGTTCTTTCGAGTTGAATAATAATCTTGAACTTAGTAAAATTTCACTGAGTAAGGAAACGCTACTGATACAAGTGGTGGATGAATTGGTATTGCCGTTGGACAGCGAAAAAGTAAGCAGGATAATAACCGCTTTTGTTGGAGGATTTCTTTTTTTGTTTTAAGTCGTATTTCTATGGATCAGAAGAGTGATTACAATTCATCAATAGTGAGAAGGGAAAATAAAATTGCCGTAGTTGGCTTGGGATATGTAGGATTGCCTCTGGCGATTGAGTTTGGAAAAAAGTATCCCACCCTCGGTTTTGATATTAACAAGGAGAGGATCAGCGAACTTCGGCAGCAAAAGGACCGAACACGTGAGGCGGACTTGGAAGGCCTGGGACAGGCCACTAAAAATGGCTTGTCTTTTTCCTGTAACGAGGAGCGATTAAAAGAGTACAATGTTTTTATTGTGACTGTTCCCACGCCTATAACCCAGTTTAAGTCACCGGACTTAGGGCCGCTTTTGGCAGCATCTAAAATGATAGCGAAAGCGCTAAAGAAAGATGATATCGTGATCTATGAATCTACCGTGTATCCGGGATGTACCGAAGAAGATTGTGTTCCCGTGTTGGAAACGTTTTCCGGGCTGAAATTTAATCAGGATTTTTATTGCGGCTACTCCCCGGAGCGAATCAACCCGGGCGATAAGGTAAATACCCTCACAAAAATAAAAAAAGTCACTTCCGGCTCTACAGCCGAAATAGCGGATATAGTGGATGAATTATATGCCAGCATTATTATTGCCGGAACTCATAAAGCAGCGAGCATCAAGATAGCAGAGGCCAGTAAAGCAATTGAAAACGCACAAAGGGATGTGAATATATCATTTGTAAATGAGCTGGCGCTGATTTTTGACCGTATGGGGATTGATACCACAGATGTGATTGAGGCTGCCGGTACCAAATGGAATTTTTTGAAATATAAGCCCGGCCTGGTAGGCGGGCATTGTATTGGCGTAGACCCTTATTACCTGGCACATAAAGCGCAATCGCTGGGGTATCACCCGCAGGTCATCCTTTCGGGCAGAAGGGTAAACGATAATATGGGAATGTTTGTAGCTAATAAAGTTGTTAAGCTGATGATTCAAAAAGGGCTTAAAGTGTATGGAGCGCAGGCTTTGATATTGGGTATTACGTTTAAAGAAAACTGTCCAGATATTCGAAATTCAAGAGTAATTGATATTTATCATGAACTCCGGCAATTTGGCCTGAATGTAGATGTTTATGATCCGCACGCTGACGCGAACGAGGTAAAGCAGGAATATGGAATAACTCTTATTCCGAAAATCCTTTCAAAATACGACGCCGTAATACTGGCGGTAAGTCACACGGAGTTTTTGAAATTGAACCCGGAGAAACTTAAAAATGGCCGGGATGCTGTGATTTTTGATACAAAAGCTTTTTTAGACAGGAAGTGGGTTGATGGCAGGTTATAGGCGCATGAATAGTGAATCGCTAACTAACCATGTGATGGCGAACCGGAGAAGTATTGTGCTCCATCTCGGCGGTGAATCAATCGGGAAAGTCTTTTGAAGATTATATCGATAATGCCGATGGATTTAGCAAAATCTCCTTCAAATGGAGATTTTTTGTCTGCAATGCCAATGACCCGGTAGCCGGTACTGCCAAAACCTTATTCTTTAATAATTTCCGTCGGTAGTTTCGGGAGCCGAAATTCCGATTTCGGTAAAAGCAAAAAAGAAGAAATGTTTGCAAGGGTTGGATAATGCTCGAACCCACGGTGGCTTTTCTAGATGCCATCGCATGGCTATATTAAAATAAAGAAAACATTATGACACAGGAAAAAATCGAAACAATTAAACAGGCAGCCGGACAGGAGGAGATGACCCTAAAAGATCTGATCCACAGCATCCGCAATGGAATCCGGTTTTTATGGGCTAAAAAATGGATCATTGTTTTGGCAGGCATTATAGGTGCGGCCTTGGGATTGTTTTATGCGATGCAGCATAAGCCGACCTATACCGCTACTACCAGTTTTGTATTGGAAACCGGTAATAGTGGCGGTAGTAGATTAAGTTCTTATGCCGGCATTGCTTCGGCCTTTGGGGTTGACTTGGGCGGCGCTGGTGGCGGACTCTTTGAGGGTGAAAATATTCTGGAACTGTACAAATCCCGGAACATGATTACTCAGGTGCTTTTGACCAAATATGCTTTTGATGGCAAGACACAACTTTTGATAGACCGCTATATTGATTATAACGAACTCAGAAAGGGGTGGAGCAAAAAGCCTGCATTGGCATCTATCAAGTTTAATGAAAACAATGTTTACCCCAATGACAAACAACAATTGCTGCACGATAGTATTATGGGGCAGATTGTGAAGGGTATTGGAACTGGTGTGCTGAAGGTTTCTAGAAAAGATAAGAAACTGAATGTTTATACGATTTCGGCCGTGTCCAACGATGAAGCCTTTGCCAAGGCTTTCAACGAAGTGCTGGTGCAAACGGTGAATCAGTTTTACCTGGACACCAAGAGCAGAAAGAATCTGGAGAATGTAGCCATCCTGCAATCCAAAACCGATTCGGTACGGGGCATCATGTCCGGTGCCATCAATAAAGCTGCTGCTGTGGCCGATGCCACACCGAACCAGAATGTAACCCGAATGGCACAGCGGGTAGCACCCATGCAAAATGCCAGGGTGAGTGCCGAAGTGAATCAGGCTGTATTAGGTACACTTTTGCAAAATCTGGAACTCAGTAAGATTTCTTTATTAAAGGAAACGCCGCTGATTCAGATTGTGGATGAACCCATTTTGCCCTTGGAGAAAAAAGGCTTTGGCAAATTGAAAGGATTGATTATGGGTGGATTTTTGGGAGGTTTTGTAATTATTATATTTTTAATGATTAGGAATTATATTAGCTCCGCACTTCAATAAGGGTTACAGCTACCCGCTTTAGTATTTTCCCCCCTATAGTTTTTTGCTTAACAATCAATAAATGAAACTTAATTTTCAGGAAAGTGAAATCATAGAATTTAAAACTTCTTTTCAGGAGGAAGTAATGATTTCTTTGGTGGCTTTTACGAATTATTTGGAGGGACAGTTTATTTGGGTGTTAAAGATGATGGATCGGGACAAGGTGTTGAGCATGGAAAAGAAACCATTCAAAAATGGTTGAACGAAATCAAAAATAAAACAGCACCCGTTATTATTCCTGATGCGGAAGTTATTGAGCAGCAAGGAAAACTAGCAGTAGCGTTGAACATCCAGGAGTATCCTGTAAAGCCGGTTTCGGCAAAGGGAAAATATTACAAACGGGTTAAAAATGCGAATCACCTGCTTTCGGTGTCTGAAGTGGTTAATTTGCATTTACAATCCTTAAATACCAGTTGGGACGCCTATTCCGATCCGGTTCATAACCTGGATGATATTTCGTTGGATAAAGTGCAAAAAGGTATAGAAACTATGAAAAGCAGGGGAATGACCATTTCAGAATCTCCGCTTTCATTTCTGTTGAAATACGATTTGATACGGGAACAAAAGCCAACTAATGCCACTTACCTGATGTTCAAAAACAGGGATTCCATTGCCACAACCATAGAGTTGGGACGGTTCCAGGATATCATCACGATCAAAGATACTTCCCGTACACAGGCAGATATTATAACGCAGGTAGAACAGGTGCTGGATTTTGTAAAAAAGCATATCAATTTGGCCTTGGTCATTACCGGAGAAGCGCAAAACACGCAGAAATGACAATACCCTTTGGAAACCATCAGGGAGATTGTGCTGAATATGATCATTCACCGGGAATATCGTTCCAGTTCTGATTCCGTTGTAAAAATTTTTGACGATAAAATAGAATTTTACAACCTGGGCAAATTGCCTGATGGCATTACCGTACAGTATCTGCTTCAAAACAACTATAAATCCACTCCGAGGAATAAGGCTATTGCCGAGTTTTTCAAAAACCTGGGATGGATCGAAAAATATGGTTCCGGGATCGGTCGTATTATCAATTATTTTGCAGCAGAAAAACTGCCTTTACCTGAATTCAAAACGATAGGAGAAGGGTTCCAGGTGTCTATATTTGCCCATTCTTTTACCGGAGAAAAGGTCGGGGAAAATTTGACGGCAAACCAGCAGGCGATCTTAGCTTGCATTGGCCGGGATCATAAAATATCGGCTGCCGGAATAGCGGAAAGGATTGGTATATCGGCAAGAAAGGTGGAAGAGAATATCAGGAAGCTAAGAAACGAAAAAATCATAGAACGCATCGGCCCGGCAAAAGGAGGGTACTGGGAAGTGAATAAACAAAATGAAGGCAATTAATGTATTGTACAACAGAAAATTGAGGATGGGAGCTATTGAAAAATATGGTAGTGGGTTGCGCAGGGTTAAGGAATATCTCAAAGTGTATCCAACGGTAGAATAGAATCCATTAAAAGCAATAAAAAAGCTTCAAATAAAAGCAGTCGGAAATGCGGCTTGTCAGATAAGCAATTGCAAATTTATTTTATACTTATAACATTGAATGACAAATCGCACTATTGTAATCATGATTATATAAGTTG
>ERZ761602.5194-NODE-5194-length-15664-cov-4.553142_pt1 | contig 15664 bp, 14 predicted proteins | sample MGYA00512165_ERZ761602 | MGnify/ENA primary metagenome ERZ761602 (study PRJEB28899, sample SAMN02445085) | bioreactor sludge metagenome | biome: EBPR sludge; isolation source: Thorneside wastewater treatment plant | place: Australia: Brisbane, Thorneside...
AGAAAACCCAAATTACCGATACGCTACAATTATCGCGGGATGAGAATAAGGCTCTTTTGGAAAAATACCAGGGCAATGCAGAGCTTGAAAAGCTGGTTAAGGCAGCAACGGCATACATGGGTACACTCAAAAAAATTGCTGCCCTTGAGCAGCGCATTGCGGCAAATCGAGCGGCTTTGCTAGTTTGCGCGAAGTCGATCGAAGAAGCTTTGAGATCTCGCATGCGTTTATTGGCCAATCTCGCAAGTAATCTGAACGCAGCTGATGCGAAAGACTTGGATGGGATCCGCTTTGATATTGAATACGCTCTAGACGCTGAACAAGTAGAAGTTATAAGCGATATAATAAATCTTAAAAACCGTACGGATTTTGTTGTGAAAGGCGAATTCCAGGTTGAAAAGGTTCGTAACACTCTCGCGAAGTTTTTAACCGACATCTACTCTGGTCAGCAAAAAGTGAATTCGGGCCACGACAAACAACAAGTTGCTACAAGCGTTCTTACTCTGACGGAAAAGGTGCTATTCACTGCCGAAATGGAGGGCGACAAAATCGGAGGTTTTAGTGAATCGACAATGACTGCCGGCAAGAGAGCACTATTTGCGCTGCGATTGATGCTTGCCGAGTCTGATGACACGTGGCCACTCTTAATCGACCAGCCTGAGGACGATCTCGATAGTCGATCTATATATGACGAGGTCGTTCCTTACCTCAAGCGGAAGAAAAAGGAACGACAGATTATAATGGTAAGCCACAACGCCAACCTGGTGATCGGTTCGGATTCTGAACAAGTCATCATTGCAAACCGGCATGGAAATGACCGACCCAACAGCGATGGCAATCAATTCAATTATTTGACCGGCAGTCTTGAATGTTCGCGGCAGTTCGATCCCGCTTGCGATGACACGCTGGGGGCGCAAGGGGTCTGTGAGCATGCTTGCTCGATACTTGATGGCGGCAAAGCCGCATTTGAGAAGAGGTGGAATAAATACAATGTTAGAAACATCGCCTCGGACTGATGGAGAGCTGACGTCTACAAGGTTCCGACAAACTTCCCAATCCCAAGGCCAATTACACGGGCCTTGCGGCCAAGTACCGCCCGGGCGATGAGGGCCCCGGTACAAGGTCCTGAAGTCCCCAAGTCAGGCAAATTCCCACTTGCCTTTAAACACTACTGACAACTTCGGCATCGGAGAACCAACATGTTTTAAGTGTAAAGATCAGGACCAATAAAAAAGCCACTCCGGTTTAAGGGAAGTGGCGGCGCCGCGTACAGGGTAATTAAAGCCCCGCAGCTTTCATTGGTTTGTGAGACAGTAGACGAGAAACGTAAAACAAAGGAACAGCAAAATGATCCAGAATATGGCGTTTACGGCAGCGACATACTCCAGAAGCGACAAGATCGCATGCCGACATCGCATAAACATAGTCCTTTCTTTCTTATAGCCTCACCACTGGTATAATAGCTGTCTCATATCGCCTGTCAAGTGATAAAGCCATTGACTTTGACTAGGGTCCTGTGTTAGAAAAGAACTCTCAGAAGTCTAGGGCAGCGTCGTGGATCATGCCGCTTCCGGGTTATTTGTGGCATCCATTTCTTGACCCCATAGTGCTGGATACTCGAATGAGACCTTGGGCAACTAATCTTGATAATCTGAATCACGCGTCGAACCGGTGGACAATTTGGTTCGCTTCCCAAGTCGCGTGGCCACTTGCAGCATTGCTATGGACAGTGCCAGTGCATTTGTATCAACGCAAAAGTATCTCACTTCATACGTGGTGCGAATTTTTCGGTGCGGTGGACTATCTGCTGTTGGGCGGCTTCATTGGAGTTGGATTACTCGTGGAGATCATTTTCTTCCATAACGAAATAACGGGCCGTGTTCCTGTAATTCATACTGTATTGCTCAGCGTCTTTGTCTTATTGGCATTGCTGTCGTATGGATCACTGCGTTTTCTCTCTTTTGAGTTTGATTGGAAGACCGCTGATCTCTCATACCTACAAATTGTATGTTCGTCGCTAAACGCGATGATTCTTCTTGTTGCCATATCCTATTCATTTTGGATTTTTATCGTTGCTATCCGAACTATTGGAGAGCTTACTTTGCAATTGGAGCAGTCGAGGCAAAGTGACTAAGATAATTACGATACATTTTCTGTTTTTGACCTTCCTTTTGATCTTCATTTGGTCTAAAACATTTAGAGACATCAGGTCGATTATTAAGACCAAAAAGCTTCGCACGATCGCTAAACTGGACTATGCCGCAGTCCAATACTCGGATGAGCTGCCGGCTCCAATTGGCGTTAGGACGGCGGTAGCCAATTTGCTCTTCAGGGCGCCCGAACATTCTGGCAACCCTCAAGCACTGGAGCCAATGGAAGCAGCCGTAGTGGATGATATAACGAAGAACATCGAGATATATTGGGAGAAGACTAGACATTGTGTCGCGCAGAGCGATTCATGGGGAGCCGATTCTTGGGGACTGAAATTTCTCGCTATTCAGTCTATAGAAAATCGGCATATGATGCTCAGGACAATCTTTCCGGTCGAGCGCATAGAAAGCTTTATGCTTTGGTATGCGATAAGCGTAGCCAAAACTCCAACATTAGTGCAAGGTTGTGGTGTAAGCAGAAAAAAAGTGGAATCGATCCATACTCTCCAATGGGACGCAATAAGAAACTTGGCCATGCGTGCTGATTGGCAAGTTGTGATTCATCCGTGCGAAATTACCCAAGTTCCGATCGAAACCGTAAGGCTTGAGGAATTGGCGACTGGAAATGCATAACCAAATTTGTCTTTACGTGGGCCGGAAACTAGTCATCGAATTGACGTGGTGTGCAAATGGACGCCATTGATTCAACCCCAGAACAATCCATAAGAGTCAACATTTTAGGGCGCCCCAAATATTGGGTCACGAATATAACAAGATGTGCGCGAAGTTTGATTAGTGCGCACTTTGCATTTGATGACGACCAAGAGATAGTGGGAGCTCCTAATGAAAAATTACTTGAAACCCGTTTAGCTCTTGACATTAACGACGAGATCTGGCGATTCTTCTTACTTCTTTGTCAACAAACGAACCAACCTGTATCACTGTTCATCGATGATAAGTTTCACCGAATTGGACTACTGGGCCAAGGACAAGGATATGAGATGGCGTACGGCCGACCAGCTGTAAGGGAAATAGTTGACTGCCTGCTTAGCTTGTATATTCCATCGTCACTGATAACAGATTGGTATCGAGATGATCTTACATCTACTTATTCAATTCTTGACCAAACGGAGTTTATAGAATATACACTAAGTTGGTTAGGAGCCTTTAACAATCTAGCATCGGAATTCTGCACTCGGCGTGAATTACAGCGATTAAGTAGCGATTATTCATGTGTTACTTCAGAAGCTACAGTGCATTGGCGCGATACGCAAGCAAATTGGACCGATGCTCTAATAGAATTACTCGAAGCCATCGGGGTGTTGCGTTTCTCGCATAAATTTCCATGTGGCTACGTCATACAGCGCGCAGCTGATAGTTCACGTGTTTTAAACAGCTTCTTTGGACGGGGATTGACAGGTGCCCCCGGTTTGGATGAACTCTTTTTCGGGGGTTTATGGGTACCAGGCCAAAATAGTCCTGAGTCAAAGCGAAATAAGTTCCCAGAAACCGTACAGATACTAATATCAGGTGAAGCTGCGTCGGGGAAAAGCACAGTTGCAACTGGAATGGGGGTTCATCATGCTGCGCGGGGTGGAGTTACTATTTTTTTCTCGGTAGAAGTTCCAACGTCTGCAATCGTTCGCAAAATTTCTGAGCATTTCCGTCGTTATAAGCCATTTATCTCCGTCGTATCCTATGTTTTGTCAGCAGACAGATCGAAGGACGGCGTGGCAGATGATTCGATTACATTCCATCACCGCCCAGATCCAATTCCAGAGAAGAATGGATGGTTTGTAATCTGCCACATGCCAAGAGGACCGATTGAAGATTGGCGAAGCTACGTTAATACGGTTGCTCAAAAGTGGTCGATCAAGTCAGACGTAATTAATTCTCAAAAAATGATCGTTATCGACTCTATTAGCGCTCTAGAAGGATATGGGCTTCCCAACGTAGATTGGCGAAAGCTATTGCATAGCATGTCAGAGCAGTTACGTGTACTGGGCTACAATTTGCTGCAAATTGAGGAGAGGTCAAGTTATCTGGTCTCCGATTTTCAGGACTTTCTAGCCGATGTACATATAAAAATGCAGTTTCAAGACTCAAGGTCGAACGAATATCGGTATCGGCTTTTGGAGGTGGTAAAAAGCCGGGCACAAGCATCGCATCGTGGCTGCCACGTTGTGTCAATTGCTCACGATCAGGGCTTATCTGTATATCCTTCAAGTTCCGCGGTCATCAGCAGTCAGCGACGTCAAGTAGCTCGATCGAGCCATTATAGAAAAGCATCGATCAATGTTGGAATTCCTGGATTCGCTGACTGTTTAGCAAGTGGGTATGAGGATGGGAACGTGGCTTGGTGGCGTTCGGGAAGTATTACAGCACTGATTGGCGAACGTGGAGCAATGAAATATACCTTCGGAGAACAATGGCTTAGTCAATTTGCCGTCAAGCAAACGCGCCCTGGTAGTGCTCTTGCTTTACATTTCGGTGACGAGTTCCCACCTATGGGTTTTGCTATCAAGCGTCAGCACCAACGATCATTTGGGTGGGGTGAAAGATATGAAGTGTCCCCGGATCAGTTTGGTGGATCGTCGTGTGGAATAGACTACGTGTTGCTGCAAAGTGGTTATGTCGCACCGGGATTCGTATTGCAATCCATCCAGTCTCTTATCGCGGAGCGCAAGAAAGCCCAGGCACCCTTCAGACGCGCGGTCATTTCTGACCTGGGAAACGTAAATTCGAGCTTCCCCGCTCTGCTCGACGACGCAGCTTTTTTGCCTGCATTGACGGAGATTCTCACTTCGGAGGGGATAACCACTTTACTCGTTTATTCGATATCACAAACGGCAAAGTCAGAGAGTGTTCTCAATCAGGTTCTTAGTATTTCAGAAAATATAATTCGCTTGCGGCCAGTTCAACACGCAGGTCACCTCTTAACCGCAATTTGGGTTGAGCGTTCCGCGTCTTCTTTACACAATCGCGGAACCTATGAACTGAGGCGAATAGCGAATTACAGCCAAAGTTTTGGAAAATCGACTGGTACTTCTTCTCTTCTGGAGGTCTGTGATACATTTGACTTGGTATCCGACCCGTTAGGTAAACATGAAGTCGCGAAGATAAAGCTTGTTCTGCACGCAGAAACACAGCTGCAGGCGCAGTATAATCTTAATATCCGTCTACTTCGCAAAGGTATTGACGCTTTTGATGTTGAAGTGCTTGATCACGCTCTGGCATTTTCGCGTCATTTAATTGCTCGTCGTGCTATGGCCGAAGAGCGCGCGCTTTGGATGGTCCAAGTGGATGCACCGATGGCAAGTGGCGATGATATCGAGGCCAATATCTATAATCGCTCTATAAAAACCATGCTGCATAGTCGGGGGTTTTTACACCAACTTGCGGACTTGCCAGCTGAAGCACGCAACGAAAGCACCATCCCTTACTATTTGAATCCATCGTTTTTGGTTGCGCGTCGGGGTTTTGTTCAGTTCGCGTCTCACGAACTTAAAGCTTCAAATATTGCATCTGGAATGGGTGACTACAGTTGGGATGAACTGACAGACGCTGCAAAACGATATCGTGGACAAAAAAAGGAAAAAATAGATGTTTTATTTGATTGTGGACGACTTGAAGTTCCACAAAATCTAAATTGCTTATTTATAGAAATTCTTGAGTCGTTATTACAAAAAGACAAGTCTCATGAGAAATGCATTTTCAGTGGTCAAAATTGTTGGGACTATTTTGATCCTGGAGTGGAAGAGAATTATTTACGCTTAGTGAATGCTTTTGACATCCTACGCAATCTGCTTGCTGATGTTTCCGCCAAGCGGGACAGTGCCGCCCTTGAAGACAAGGAGCTTATGCGGAAGAAACTTCATTCTGCTATGGCTGGCCTAGCGCAAAGTCAACGTAAAGATAAGGATCCGCGACAAGACCAAATGCTTCTCCAATTACTGGACGATCTCGCGGTTAACGAAACTGCCAATATTGTGTGCAACACCCGCGCGGTTTTTTGGCGTCATTGGTATTCCACATTTCGGCAAATGGCAGCAGATATGCATCACGGAGATGCACGCATCAACTCCGACTTTGTGTTAATGCGACTTCCCGGTAATATTTGGTCTAATGGCGACTGGCACATTGGAGTACTTGATGGCAGCCTGGGGATCCGTGAAGCAGCGAACATGCTATCGGGCGAACTCATAACTCCGGAGGCAGCAGCCGCCCGGGACGCACAAGGTGTGGGGCTTACCCCATTTCGTTCATATTATAGTTTGAACAATGGTCTATCCCCTGTAGGTTCAGTCACGCCCGAATGGTTCAGTCAATATATTGATGGACGCCGTGTATTATATCGCAATCTCGTGCCAAAGTACCGAGAGATTGCAGCTAGCTTGAACATATTGATTGTCTCGCTCGTGAAGCTTAAGTTCGACGATAAGGAGACTAAAGATAAAGAGTTCAAGTCTCGACTTTCTTGGTTTTACAATCTGGTTAAACAGCTTTGTGCTGCCACAACATTAGGTCAAAAGCAACTGTTTTGATCCCATTTATGCACACATTTCGTGCAGTTTGCGCCCCGCCTCGAGCCAGACTTCTAACTTTAGACCAGCTGCTAGCCAAAGTAGTGGGACACTTTGAGTCTAACTCAGGTGTCTCATTTGGTCCATTGAATGATGGGCACTTGAAGGAACTTGGGGTCATTGAGAAGGACAATGTTGCCAGTTGATCGTAAAAATAGCTTTATAATTCTGCGTTTGGGCATACGAGATACCCTACCCGTACAAAGTCCTGAAGTCTTCAAATTTCCGACAAATCTAATCCCTATCAAATATGTCCGTCTCCACCAAATCCGAAATCGATTCCATGCGGTCAACGTAGAGAAATCCATCTAGGTGATCCACTTCATGCTGAATTACCCTCGCCAAGAAGCCTTTAACGTGCAGTTCCTTGTTTTCCCCATGCTCATCCTGATAACTAAGAGTTAATTCTTTGCTGCGTTTCACTTCGCCGCCATAGGGAGGAAACGACATGCACGATTCACGTTTGGTATCTGTTTCCGCTCCCAGGTTCGTTATTTTGGGATTGACGATCACAAACATTGGCTTCTCGCGATTCCGTTCTATGTTAATAATGGCGAACCGCAATGGTATGCCAATCTGCGGCGCCGCGAGCCCAATGGCAACATTGTGTGACCAAAAAGTATCGATTAAATCGCCTAACTCTTGTTGAAATTTGCCTCCAAAATCTGTGACTGGATGGCAAGGTTTGCGGAGCGGGTGCGGCTCGCCGTATGTTTCCTTAGGGATAGTTACTATTGGTTTGATTGACATGATGGACCTCCTAAGAATTATACCCAATCCCACCGTAATTCATAATGATACAGGAGCCGCGGTTTCTTGATTGTCCACACAAACTGCTTATCTCTTACTGGCCTTTCGTGTGCCTCAAACGGAATCTTTGCGCCCATAAACGGAGTAACATCTATGTTTACGTGAGTGACATTTTCATCATCGGGAAAAAACACTTTAAGAATCAGTATATCCGTTGGTTCCTCGACCGTTACCGAAATGAAAGGCACCGAAACTCTTTCGGTATCTTCGAGATCCCAGCGTAAGCAGGTTTCAGTCTCTTTACCCTTGTTAAGTACCGCGTTGAATTTGATAGCGTAGAACTGCCAAATGCTCCTTTTCTCTTCCATTTCTACCTTCTGCGAGGAAACCTCGCTAGTGATATGTAGGTGACCCCGGCCAGTCCAATCATAGCGGTCTTTATAGCGATCCAATCCATTCCTCAGAGCTTTCAATTTCTTTCTGCGAGTATAGGTCATTTTGTATCTCGTTTGATGGCGATAGGTTACCTCATGCTCCTTTATCCTGAAGTCTGTCGACAACCTTGGAAATATGGGGCGTAAACGATTAAATCTACGTGTTGAAACGATTACGATTAGCAAGAGGGTTAAGAAAACTAGTCCGGCTAAGTGGTATTGAAATGGTTCAAGAAAAGGCAGAAATGAAGATGCTTTCTTGGCTATCCATGACAGGAGCGACACAATAGCTAGGACAACTAAGCCGCTTGTTGTCTTGAGAGCCAACTCCCACGTTATACTTTGAACCGCCTTTTTCGGTTGATCCGACACGGGTCAGCCCTCCAATCTATATGTAACAGCACAATAAATCCGAGTATACAGATATCAGTCTGTAGCATCTAATCATATCGCACACTTCTCGCCTGCCTAATCCGTCGAAGTATTAGAACTATCCCAAAACCCCTTTTTTAATATTATAGCCCAATAGACATGTTTGAACCAACTGATGAACAACTTGATTGGATTACGGAACGCAGTCTGGTTCCGGCAGAAAACCCGCTGGGGGGTCGCCCGCGAACCGACTATCGAAATGCTGTTCGATGCATTTTTTGGATACTGGACAATGGCGCGAAGTGGAAAGACCTTCCCGCGAAATTTGGCTCCAAGAATGCCGTACATCGATGCTTTCAACGATTGGTGTGCGAAGGCGTATTTGAAACTTTGATGCTCGACGCCGGTCAGCTTGTCGAAGAGATGGGCGAATACCGGTTGTATGAATGTTTTGTTGACGGTAACTTCAGTAAAGCTCGTGGCGGGGGCGATGGCATCGGATGCACCAAAACCGGAAAAGTCGTGAAAATAATGGTGTTGGTCGATGCGCGTGGACTTCATCTTGCGGTTGACACCATGTCCGCCGGACCCCACGAATCGATTTTGGTGCAGGGCTTGTTTGACTTCATGCTGACTGGCGAGATGCCGGAACGCATCATTGGCGATAAAGCCTACGACAGCGATCCACTCGCTGAGTTGGGCGTTGAACTCATCGTGCCGCACCGTTCCAATCGCACGCCTGAAAACTAAACTCGGGATGGCCGACCCTTGCGAAGATACAAACGCAGGTGGACAGTTGAACGCACCATCGGATGGATTCAAAACTTCGGACGACTTTGCATCCGTTGGGAAAAGTCTACCAAACTGTTTCAAGGTTACCTTCACTTCGGTTGTGCGTTATTGTTACTCACAAAGGTTTTGGGATAGCTTCTATTCAAACATAAACCCTGCTTGCCACAAAGCATGACAATATCTTATCCAAGAAAAGTGGTTTTAATTTGCCGCTTCGACTAGTTCCCAAGGGACTTCACGGACTTAAATTTTCGCCAGAGCGGATTATTGTTGGAGATAGCCCAGATATGCCAATCGAAATGTCATTGCCTGAGTACTTACCCCATATTTCATTGCTAAATTGCGAATGACTTCTTCGTCAATGAGATCAACCGTACCAATCTTATCGACATCGCGGGCCAGGAAATGCCCAGGCATTAAAACTTCTGCTGCGAATAGATTAGCTTCTTTTTCTTCGATATTCGTGCCCCTACTAGAGGCGTCACTTCGAAGCCACACCTTGAATTCACGGTCCACATGGAGATCGTCGAAATCATGTAAGACATAATGGCCCAACTCGTGTGCTATTGTGAAATTACGCCGGTTTGGATGGTGTTCTGAATTTACCCCAATGATTGCTTTCCTGCGCGCACGATCTCGATATAGAAAACCAGACAAGTCGTCATCAGCTGGTGTTTCTTGCACTTCAACGTCAAGCGCTATCGCAATACGCGTGACATCGACTGGAGCTGAGTAAATGTGCTGTTCATTCAGTAAACGCTGAACCAGTTTACCAATATGCTTTCTACGAACCATGACGGTTTCTTCCTCTCTGTGCAGCCGACACGACTGATTTGATCCATAGTTTTTCGGCGTGTGGTCTATTCTTTAGAGCCATATCTAATAATTCATCGGAATCCAGGGGCAGCTCAGGTAAAAGACTTCCTGGTTCGACCTGTAGCGCCGCCGCGATGTTGGCTAGGGTATGAAGCAAGAACTTCTGTCGCCCTTTTTCGACATTTGTGATTGAAGTCCGTGTTAACGACACTAATTCGCCAAGTGCCTGTTGAGTCAATGGCGGCTTCCGGCCTTTTCGCGCATCACGAATGCGTCGACCAACCTCTTGATAGAATTCTTGTTCATCGACCATTTAGGCCCCTACTCCAATCTTTCAACCAGTGTAGTTTATGCTTAGCCAAGATGTCAACAGCGCAAACGGTTTGTAATATAAACCTATGTATTGTTGTCTGTTTGTCAGGCTTGACATTTTGTCTTGTGCGTGCCTAAAATGTTCACGGCTTGCATTCGAGTTGCAGGCCACGGCTAGAAGCGCCGTCACGAGTTGTGAACCGCTTCAGTATCTTTACTGTGAGGACACAAATGAGCAATCCACACGAGCACGAGACAAACATTATCGTCAACGGACGGCCAAAGAAGGTCAATCAGACAAATATTACCTTCGAAGAAGTTGTAGCGCTGGCATTTAGCCCAGTGCCTCCTAATGCTTTTTTTACGGTGACGTACAGCCATGGAAATAAAGGCGGAAGTCTAACGGCCGGTAAAAGCGTAGAAATTCGAAATGGAATGAAATTCGATGTCACAGAAACTGGTCAGTCTTAACGAGGACTTGAGCCGTCTTTGGGCTTTGGGCTTGGAATTGGAGATTGTCAAGTCTGGCGAAACCGCGTTTTTGGTGGTTCGCAATGTCCCGTATGTCAGCCCAACAAAAGACGTGAAGCGAGGGGCCATCATATCTGCCTTGGATCTAGCGGGTGAGATTACGCAGCCCCCAGAATCACATGTCGCGTTCTTTGCTGGCCACTGCCCTTGCGATGAAAACGGCTCACCTCTTCCGGGTGTAAGCCAAAACACAAACTTGGCTATCGGGAAAGAGTTGACTCCAAATCATCAAATGTCAAGGAAGCCAACGGCAGGGTCAAATCCCGGAAAATATTCAAACTACTATGATAAGATCAAGACGTATGTGGATATCGTCTGCAGCCCTGCTCAGACAATAGACCCAGCGGTAAGCGCGAGGACCTATCCTGTGAATATTCCTGACCAAGAGGAATCGCTCTTCAATTATTTCGATACAGCTGCAACGAAGGCTGGAATTGTGGTAGCCAATAAAAAACTAGAGGTAGGGAAAGTCGCCATCGTTGGTACAGGAGCGACTGGAAGTTTTGTGCTCGACTTCGTCGCCAAAACTCATGTAGCTGAAGTGCACCTATTCGATGGAGATATCTTTCTTAACCACAACGTATTCCGTTGTCCTGGCGCTGCAAGCATTGAAGCCTTAAACAAAAAAAACTTGAAGGTTGATCACCTAGCTGAAATCTACTCCCACTTGCGGAGAGGAATCATCCCACATGGCTACTTTGTAGATGAAACAACGATCGAGCAACTAAAATTAATGAGCTTTGTATTCATTTGCATTGATAAGGGTGCTGTCAAACAGTTAATAGTTGAGCAATTGGAATGTTGGAGTATACCATTTATCGACGTAGGAATGGGCGTTCAGCTTGGGGACAATGACACACTAGGGGGAATTGTTACGGTCACTACCAGTACACCAAATCATCGCGATCATTTTCGGACCAGAACGTCGTTCACGGACGGAGAAGCGGAAAATGAGTATTCGCGAAATGTCCAAATCGTTGAATTGAACGCATTAAATGCTTCCCTGGCAGTTATCAAGTGGAAGAAATTGTGCGGATACTATGACGATGTCACCAACGAACAATATTGCGCTTATACAATTCGCTCGAATCAACTTATATCGGAAGACATCTGTGAAAACTGATGTCAGTATCGACTATAAGTTCGTAGAATTCATTCCTGAAACGCTCAATGAGCGCACGTTATACATTTCTATAGTGCATTGCACCGCCGTTCATAAATGCTGTTGCGGATGTGGCAGAGAAGTCGTGACGCCAATATCGCCGGTCGGTTGGCAACTAATTTTTGACGGAAAATCGGTTTCGCTGTTTCCTTCGATAGGAAACTGGAGTATGCCCTGCCGATCACATTACTTTATAACTAGAAATAAGGTGGTAAGGGCACCGCAGTGGACCAAACAGCAAATTGCAATGGGCCGAGATGCCGAAGCTTGGGCAAAAGAGAGTTATTATGGAAATCAAAAGGGTTCGCAACGAGATAGAAGCGATGCCTACGAATGGTAACTTGGTCGTAGGTCTTGCAAATTCCCAAGAGAGGAAACAGTAATGGCAAAGAGCAAAGTTACCAGCGCGAAAGCAGCTAAGGCCGCGTCTAAGGTTCTTCGGGACGGTCGAACTGGCAATGCGTCTAAAACAGCCGCTGGGTCAGCGTTATCGCAGAAGCCAGCTAAAAGGAAGTAATCTGTCGAGCTACGTAATGGTTTGGAATCCACTCAGTATTTGAGAGATACCAGGCCAAGAAGCACGTTAACACAAGCTCCGACCCGCCTTAGCAGACGGGTGTTCGCTCATAACACAACCCAGGCTAATCTCAGTTGCTATCGAGAAGTTTCTTGCATGCGATATTTTCTGCGTAATGTAAAAGCCAGCAACAAGTGCTGGCTTCGACGCTTACGCCACGGCTTTTAACGTTTCGTAAGCATCGGGTTTTCTCAGACATAGGTTTTGGTAATCACACCAGGCGCAGTGTTTTCCGGGCCTCTTGTAGAAACGTCCACTGGCGATGTCTTGGCCTACAATTTCCGCTTTGGCCAAAAACTCGTGCATTTGCTCGCCTGTTCTGGAGGAAAGATGCCACTCAATGCGCGGCTCCTTCGTCTTCACGAGAACGCACAAGGCGCATTGCTGCACATCAGGCTCGGCCAGTTGGTACGAGGTAAGTTGATCAGAGAGTTCCACCTCAAATTCATCGTACGCCGATCCGGATGTCTTGAAATCCACCACCGTCCGTTTACCATCCAAGTCGGCAATGAGGTCTATGACCCCGACAAATGGCACCTCCAGATTGGAAATTGAGAGCTCAAACGCTTTCTCAGATGCGACAATCGACCCCAACTTGGGCAGTTCTTCCGACAAGAATTTTTCCAACAGTATCTTGCCCTTGTCGTTCAGGGATTGCCACGATTCGCGGTATGAGTAGCGCAGTTCGAAATCTTTGATTTCCGCCCAAGCCGACTCAAAGAACGTTACGGCATTTTCCCCTTCTTGAAAATGGGCAGCAAGCGCCAAGTGAACGCACTGCCCAAATCGTAAGCTAGCGGCGGGAACCTTGGGACGCAGATTCTCAACGTAGTAGAGACGATACTGCTCAGGGCACGTCAAGTAGCGGTTGATGCGGCTGTAAGACAAATGTTTTGGCCGGGCATCCGCCAGTTCGGCCTCGTCACCGTCGAAAAACACATTGCTCATCGACCGCCCCTCCGGTTTGCGTAACGCTCCGGTGGGGTACTTACCGGCATCACTTCTTCCACCGACAGATACTTATCGTTCTCTCGACGGCTCAGAATCACTCGGCACGGGATATCAAGGGCTGTACCCTTCGCGATGTTTCGCACCTGGGGTGCGTTCTCGTATCCCGCGTCGCCGATGTAGTCCTGAATCTTGCGCCGGTTTCCAAAGAGCTTCACCAACTGATCACCGACTTCGACGTTGATGTAGTAGCTCCAACCCATGCGGGTTTGCATCCCATCAATGTCTCGAAGTCGAGCAGGAATTGGCTCACCCAACGGCAAGGCATGATCATTCCCTCGTCCGTTTCCGTTCGCAGGGGGTCTTGAGCCGTTCCCGGTGGGCCTATGGCTACTTAGGAAACGCTCAACGATCTTGGCCTGGAGCCCAAGAGTGAATATGGCATCGTCCATTACCATTTGGGCGTTGCCCAGATCACAGGCGAGTGAGAATTCGACGGAAAGCGCGTTGATGCGACCATCGGGACTGACACTCCGTTTAAGCAACAGTTGTGTCGGTGCGAATCCATCGTCTGGATGCACCCCACCGCCGCAATCACTTTGGACTTCGACTTCCGTCTCATCATCAGACAAGTTGCCGGGGTCATTCAGCCCAAAAACAGATTGAACATGAATACACCGATCAGCTGGGCCTTGGGTTGTCAGAGCACGAACACCACAAGTGCAAGATGGCCTCTCCGCCGTACCGGTCACAAGATAAACGTCGTGAGGCTTTCCTGCCTGGTAGACGCGGAATCCTTCCGGTACCCGACTTACCACCCAAAACTCGCGTTCGTCGGGCATGGCTTGTTGCGAATGCGGCTGGGACTGGGACATGACAATTCTCCTCTAATTCAGGTTAAGGGGTTGTAGAAAGAACACTCTGACGCCAGTTTATCGAGGTAGTAGCGAATCGAAAGGAGGGTGGATTTGCGGTTCTGCATGAAATTGCCACCCGTGAATCTGTTGGTCTGTCTGGCACACTAAGTTAAATGGATGAGACGCCTTCGGCTATCGCGCACTTTGCCCAATCGAACTTCCGGGGACGAAAGAAAATCTTTGGGATAAGCACAAAAGATAGACACCATCACATATACGTCATTGGTAAAACTGGGACCGGCAAGTCCACCCTGATGGAAACGCTGATGCAGGCAGATGCAAGGCTCGGCTTAGGCTTTGCACTATTCGATCCACACGGCGATCTCGCACAACGCGTGATTGCCAGATTGCCGGATGCGCGCAAGGACGACCTCATTTACCTCAATCTGCCCGATCGTTCTTCAGCGCATCACTTCAATCCACTTTCGGGCATTCCCCCAGCAGCGCGTGCACGAACGGCAGCTGCTTTACTCGAAGCTTTCAAGAAGATATGGGCGGAATCGTGGGGACCCAGACTTGAACATTTGTTGCGGAATGTACTGCTGGCACTGGTGGAGCAACCCAATGCCACCTTTGCGGACGTGCCGCGCCTACTCGAAGACGCCTCATTTCGACGGTCAGCGGCGGGACGAGTCCTCAATGAGCACGTTCGCCACTTTTGGCTCAGGGAGTACGAGAGCTATCCCGCTCGTTTTCGCGCGGAAGTTATCGCCCCTCTACAGAACAAAATTGGCGCTTTTCTTACGAACCCAATTGTCAGTCGCTTCGTGTGTGTACCACAAAGCACTTTCTCGTTGGCTGCGATAATGAACTCGGGAAAGATCCTTGTTCTCAATCTATCCAAAGGCCAAATTGGAGAAGATGCAGCGGCGCTAATAGGAGCGTTCCTGATTGCCCGGATCAACGCGGAAGCGCTTAGTAGGGCGGAAATGCCGCTGCCAGAAAGGCGTAGTTTCTTTGTCTATCTGGACGAATTTCAGACATTCACCACGCTCAGCCTGGTGACGATGCTCTCGGAGGTTCGTAAATACCATATTGGCTTGATACTCGCCAACCAATACCTAACGCAGCTCGACCCACTTGTGCGGGACGCCATCCTGGGAAATGTCGGAACCTTGATCTCGTTTAGAGTCGGTGTGGCAGACGCTGAGGTGCTTGCTCTGGAGTTCTACCCAACATTCAAGATGGACGACTTGGTTAATCTCCCGAACCACAGTTTCTACCTACGCCTGATGATTAATGGGCATGTCTCCAAACCTTTTAGCGCGGATTCTCTTCCTCCCAGCCACCCCCGTCGCTAGCTTCCCGATAGTCAAGATT
>ERZ761602.5197-NODE-5197-length-15658-cov-3.883740_pt1 | contig 15658 bp, 9 predicted proteins | sample MGYA00512165_ERZ761602 | MGnify/ENA primary metagenome ERZ761602 (study PRJEB28899, sample SAMN02445085) | bioreactor sludge metagenome | biome: EBPR sludge; isolation source: Thorneside wastewater treatment plant | place: Australia: Brisbane, Thorneside...
GCATTGTTATGTCCAAAGGGTGGGGTGTTGCCCAGGGCGGCTGTTGTATTTTCAAAACGAACGGGCTCATTTACTCCAGAGATATCATTGAAGGAATAAAATGTGGTATAGTTACTAAAGTAAACAAAATCACCACCCATTATCACATCCAAATCGCCATCATTATCGGTATCAGCAAAAGAGGCTGTGGCTTGGTCACCTACATCTACGCCATCAAATGGACTATTAAGATCCTTCATTAAGCTGAAATTGCCACCTCCATTATTTTTAAAATATTGTACTGGCTCAAATTGATAGCTTGGATAGGTGGCGTACTGCAAACCTACCACCACATCGAGATCACCATCGCCATCTACATCAGCAAAGGTGGGGATAGCATCATTATACGTACCCAGCCCATTAAAAGGATTTCCCAATGTTCCATCCCACGGCCCTGTTTGTTCCAAAAAGTCAATGGTGCCCGTTTCTACCTCCTGGTTTCGGTAGTAGCTAATGCTCCCATTATTTTCTCCTATGATAAGGTCGAGGTCTCCATCTCCATCCATGTCGCCAAATGCAGGTGCAGGATTTACTACATCAATGGATGATTCGTTGGGCCAGGTTGGTGAAGTGGGTGATGCGAAGGTTCCATCTCCATTGTTGCGCATTTCCATTATATTGGAAGCGTAGGCAGGGTCCCTTCCGGCATAGAGGTCAAGGTCGCCATCGCCATCAATATCTGCAAAAGTTATTTTTGCGTATGGGGTACCGGCAATGCTTAAGTCAAACCCATCGAATGGGTTATTGGCTCCGCTCTGTAAGGCCAACTTGCCATTGTCGTTTCTAAAATAATAAATGAGGCCTTGTTTCTCTGAAGCCACCAAATCCAAATCGCCATCACCATCAATATCTGCCAGAGCCGGGGATGAGTATCCGAATGACGAGGGGAAGGTAGTATTTTCAAACGGGTCTTCAGCGATGGGGGGCTTGAGATATTTTGGTTCTGTAGGACTGCCCACATTTTGAAAATACAGGATGTCGTTATAATCAGTCCCTACGAAAAGATCGAGGTCACCATCTTTGTCGAAGTCTACCAATACCGGGGCAGAGTATTGCCCGGTTTCAATGGGTGGTCGAAGCGGATTATCCTGATCATTATTCACAAATGGGCCAATGGCAGATTGGGCGGACACCTGTCCGCAGCTTAACAGTATGGTCATGGTAGCTCCCGAAGCGGCAATCTTTAGCTGTAGGAAAAGTGTGCGCAGTCGGTTTCGCAACCGTTCTACCTTGCGTATAAGTTGATTCTGCTTTCTTCTGGAGAATTTGTGAAAGGAATGATTGGCAATACTCTTCTCCAGTTTGCATCTGTATTTCCTATACTTATAGGCGGTAGACTTGTAAATTTGCCAAAAAACAGTATTTCCCATCTTAATACACTTGCATCATCAATTTATAAAAAAAAATATAGTCATCCGAGAAAACATTTACTTTCAAAGAAATAGGGTTTGGAAGGTCCCTGTGCCCCTTAAAAAGAGAAAGATGAGCCTTTATCACCCCTTTTTATCCACTGAAGGGATTCGGCCACGTGTTTTTTCTGTGATTTCTATTTTATCCGTGAGAAATCAAAAAGCCTGCTTCCTAGTGTGACTTTGTGCAATAACATAAGAATCTGTTGCACAAAGTACACTAAGGAGGCACAAAGTTGCACGAAGGTTGGGGGTTCTCTTTGAGGAGCTTTGAGATTCTTTGTGTAACTCTGTGCAATAGCCAGGGAAGCTGTTGCCAAAAACCTACCATTAGAATGGCATCTAACTACCTCAAATTTTTTCTTTGGTTTCTATTTTATCTGTGAGAAATCAAAAAGCCTGCTTCCTTGTGTGACTATGTGCAATAACATAAGAATCTGTTGCACAAAGTACACTAAGGAGGCACAAAGTTGCACGAAGGTTGGGGGTTCTCTTTGAGGAGCTTTGAGATTCTTTGTGTAACTCCGTGCAATAGCCAGGAAGCTGTTGCCAAAAACCTACTTTCCGGATCATTGGGATTTACTACCTCAAAGTATTTCTGTGATTATCTCTGCTATCTGTAAGAAATTTCTTGAGATGATTTACTTTTTACCGGCCTGGGTTGCCCAAAAATTACCTTTGGGCATAGTTAGTGCATACCTAAAATCCTCTTTGGTATGGTTGAGGATTCCCGGACGCCTCGTATCGGCAATAACTTTCACATCATAAATTTCCTCCACACTGTTTTCATATTGCAGTTGTCCTACAAGGCTGGCGGTGGGAAGATGTATGACAACAATACCGCAAAAGGGCGAGGTCTTGGCAATAGGTAAATTGCCAAAGGTGGAGCTGGTTTTCCTTATCTTGGATAAGCCGATAAACAGGTAATCTCCAATTTTGTCCATGCCCCTTACAAAACCATTGAATTTTTTGATTACCTCGTATTTTCCTGCTTTTAAGTTAGCTTTTACTAGCTCGCCCGTGGCCGACAAGAGAAAATAAAGTTGATCATCGTAAATTCTGGGAGAGTGGGGCATAGGCAGGTTTTGCAAGACTATTTCATCACTTTCAATGTCAATAAGAATTCCCCCATTCGCTATATTTTTCCTCCAGCCGTTGGGTTCATCCGAATGCCCCAGAGCAGAAGCATATTTTGGATTATTTTGTATTGATACTGCAAGGCCATTGAGATGACAATGATCATTGGGATCAAGGTGCTTGATGAATTTTGGTTTCCAGAGAGGAATAAAGTTATGATCAAATGAAGGACGAGCAATACATGAAAACCGTGTATTAACTGCTATTAAATTGTCCCCATCCCAATGGAGGTCGTGGATATCAAGTTCTCCGGTATAAAGCAATGCCCTGGGTAAATATAGGGCATCGTAGGTTCCTGGTTGTTTGGGATAGGTGGAGGCCAATTTGGGAGCATTTGCAAGTACAACAATTTCATTGCGTGTGGCCAGCGCTAGTTTATTATGAGCAATGGCGATACCCATTGGCTTTTCAAATGACCGGGGCAACTGCACTACTTTGTCTGGATCGATTGAGCTTATAAAAACCAGTTTGCCGGCCTGATACGTGGAGATGGCCAAGGTGCAGTTAAGGTCAAACAGCAATTGGGAAAACCCGGGGGAGTAACTGCAGGAAAAGGGAGGAAGTACTTGGGCCATTTATAAATTTTAATTTAAAGCTCAAACTTTGAACTTTAAGTTAATATAACTAACGCTTCAAAGTTAAGTATCCGGTCATTTCTGGTGTGCCATCGTTGAATTCGATTTTGTAAAAATAGACTCCGGAAGGAAGGGCTTTGCCCTTGTCACCGTCTCCGTTAAATCGTTTGGCAGGGTCGTTGTTATCATAGTTATCCACTTCAAATACCTTGTCCCCCCAGCGGTTGAATATGAATACCTTGTTTTGAGGTTGAGCAGCTTCGATGTTTTCAATTCTAAAATAAGGATTGAAATTGTCTTCATTGGGAGACAAACCATTATAAATAATAATTGAGGGTAAGGTGGGTACAGGTGCATCTACGGTTATACTAATAATACTCGTAGTACATTCATTTGCCAAATCGCAAACTTCTATAGTTAAATTATCTACTCCTGAAAATGTAATGCCCGTGTAATCAACTACCAACTCATTGTTGGTATTGAAACTTGTACTGGCACCACTTGTTGGGGGTGTAATAACAGAAAGTGAAGAGATGTCAAGATTATCATTGAGATCAGATAGCAGAGCGCTCAGTGGTAGGATAGCGATGGTGCCATTCTCTATCTGAATTGAAGCGGAAGGTGCTATCACCGGAGGAACATTGGGGATAGCAACGGCAATAGTTGCCTGATCACAAAGCCCGCATTGATTGCAAATTTGGTAAGTGATCGCATCCGCACCAACGGTTCCGTTGTTGGGTGTGTAAAATATCTTTCCATCGGGTTGTAATGCAGCCACACCTTTTGTGGGTACTTGCGTAATGCTTACCTGAATGATGTCATTGATGTGATGGTATGAAGTAATGACAGGGTCTGCTGTGGAGGGTTGACCCAGAGGTGCGTTGAGAAACAAAGCAGCGGCAATGGGTTGCTCACAACCTCTATCAAGGGCAATAAAATTAGCACGTGGAGGTGTGAATGAGATGTTATGCAATGTAGTTGCTCCGGTTCCGTCAGAGAGTTTTGCTTCTTTAATTGTGGGTGGAAATAGTCCGACAATGCCCCGGGATACCCACCATAATTTATCAGTGGCAAAATCAATTTCTAATCCTCTAATTTCACCAGAGGTATTGTTGATGAGTGGAACTACAGTGCCGGCAACATCTGCAATATTTGCTTTATAAATAGTGGCAACACCATTAGCCTCAGTAAATACCCAAAAAACCAGTTTGTTTTTAGCGTCTACTTTCACATCGTGCATGTAGCGTTGAGGTCCCGCAGCGGTTTGTGTGATCAATATTTCCTGGCCTGTACCATCCAGGTTCATGCGGGAGAGTGTACCAGTATTGGTGCTTCCCAGATCATTTGAAGTGTAGTATATTTTTCTTCTTATCAGATCAATCGCAACTCCATATGGATTAGGGATAATGGCTAAATCCTGAATGCTGCCGGCAGGGATGGGTGTGGGGGTAAGGTTATAGTCTGTTCTTTGAACTCTGCCGCCAGCCGTGTAGGCAAAGTACATCATGTGATTGGAGGGATCCAATGCTATGCCACCTATACCATTGGCAGAATTGGGATAATCTACCAGTGTGTCTAGATTTGAAAAATTGGTTTCATCAATAAGCCCCTTGATGATGTTGGATTGTGTCTCGTCTGTCCAATAAGCATATCTAGTGACTTGGTCAATGGCGATGCCATTGGGTGTTGAAAAGGGATTGAAATGATAGCGTTCAAAGTCCGATCCGTTGGTATTGATGCGCTGCACTTCGTTTACATTAGGCTCAGTCCAATACAACTTGGGTGGGACTGTAGAGCTGAAATCCAGTGCTACATCAACAGGGGCATTGAGTCCTGTAACGACATTTATCTTTCCGGTGCCTGTTAGGCTTGATCTGCCAATGGCGGAGGTGCCATCCGCCCAAAAGAGAAAACCGTTGATATGATCAAGTGTTATTCCATTTACAGTTGTTGCTAAATTATCTACAACCGTAACAGGGTTCGCCCCAGTGGTTAAATCTCTGGCTATGATTTGACCAACTGAGGAATTTGTTCTATTGGAATAATAAAATTGTCCTCCATTTGCATCCACAGCAATATCTGACATAAATTCAACACCGGGGTTTGGAACTATGGTAGTGACTATCCCTGACCCGTCAAGATTTGCAATTCTTATTTCTCTCGAGGTGATGGCTCGAATTAGGTAAATCTTGCCATTAAGGAGGTCAATATCAAATCCTGGAATAAATGACTGTCCAGTAATTAATGCAGCAGGCAAAACAGTGATGGTTCCGGTAGCGTCAAGATTTAGGTTATGTATAGATCCATTATTGGATACTAGAAGTTCTCGTGTGAGTGGATTGATAACTAAAGACAGAAAGTTGGCCCCTGTAACACTTGCATAGTTGGTGGCAAAACCCAATCGGGTGTTGCCACTGATGTCAATTAAAGAAGCTTTTTTGATAATAGTACCTGATTCAATCCAAAAAACGGTATTCCGTTGTTCATCAAACACCATGCTCCTAATCGCATTTACAGTTGCAAACCCGGATATTACCTCAAGTGAAGAGCCATCTGTGTTACTTCTTCTTATGTCGGTCGCCCCATTTTCTGCGATCAATAATTTTTGAGAAAAACCAATAAGCGAAATAAAAGTCAGACAGTAAGCGAGGAAGAGTTTATTGATCATGAAATAGAGTGGTTTCTCCAAAGTTAAAAGCATTATTGCTTATATGTCGGAGAATAAATCTATTTTTTTAGGGTTATGTAACCTGTCAAATCCTTTCTTCCGCTCAGAAATTCCACTTTATAGAAATACACCCCACTTGGAAGCTCTTTGCCGTTGTTCTGCCTTCCTTCAAAGCGCAGAGCCGGATTTAAGCTGTCATAATTTTCCATCTCAAAAACTTTATCTCCCCAGCGATTGTAGATCGTTACATTATTAGTAGGCTCGAGAAATTGGATGTTTTTGATTTCGAAATGGTCGTTGTAGCCATCACCATTGGGAGACACACCGTTGTATGGGATGATGTCTCCACTTACTTCGATGGTGAGCACGATTTGAGAACAAGCGCTCAGCAAATCACATACTTGTATGGTAATTTGATCGATGCCCACAAAAGGAGTGTTGCTGTAATCCATGATCAGATTAAAACTGGCATCAAAAGTTGCCATTGCATTGCTGGTAGGGCCGTTAATAATCTGAATGGAGTTGAAGTCGATGTTGTCGTTGAGATCAGAAATGAAACTGATGAAAGGTATGGTCACACTTTGCCCTGCTACGGAAGTAATGGTGGTAGCGGGTGGTGTGATCACTGGCGCAGCGTTGAGAATGTTAACACCCACGGTGCCGTTGCTGCACAAGCTGCATTGATTGCAAATCGTGTACTGAAATGAATCTGCTCCGATGGTACCAGCTGCAGCGGTGTAGTCGATGGTTTTGTCGGCCTTTACTACAGCGGTACCCTTGGTAGGGTTTTGCAAAATGGTAACGGTGAGTACATCTCCTGAAGCAACAGTAGAAGCTCCAATTACATTGACATTGGAAGCCAGGGCTATAGTGCTTTGCACAACCGGAGAGCCTGCAACGGGCGTACTCGTAATAGCAACGGATACTCCAGCAGAAGCAGCAACACATGGCCCTGCTCCATCCGGATCATTGGTTGTCAATGTAAAGTTTACTGAACCATTGGCAATGTCGCTGGTGCCAGGTGTGTACACTGCATTTAATAAAGCGGCATTATCAAATCCACCATCTCCTGCTGTAGACCAGGAGGCAGAGGTAGCAGCACCTCCAAAGCTACCTGAAAGTTGTATGGTTCCATTTTCACATATGTCAGCAATGGTGCCAACTGTAGCGGTAGGTACATTCGCACATGCAGAGGTGGTAATGGTGCCTGTAAGTGTAAAACTAAAAGCAGGTTCATCCTCATCGTCACTCAGGATGGTGACTGTTTCAGTAAAGGTACCAGCACTTGCACCGCTCAGCATGATATCAAACGTTACAAAAGAGATGATGGCATCGACTTCCGCAGCCACAAAGGTAGGAGGAGCAGAGGTGAGGCTAAACGTACTTCCCGTTATCGTTATATTGGATATGTTTAAGTCAGCGGGGTTTAAATTGGCGATGGTGATAGGCAGGATGATATCTACACCATCAGGACCCGAGCCAAAATCAACAGGGGCAGCCTGACCATCCAATATTTCAGGGTCGGAGTAAATATCTGTACCATCATACACGGCAATGTCCGGACCGATGATTTCTCCGTGTACGTTAAAGTTAAAAATAGCTTCATCAGTGTCGTTACTCAATATACTTACAGTTTCAAAAAAGACGCCTGCGTTGGTGCCTGTTAGTATCACTTGAACTGTTTCGGTGCCATTAACTGGTATTATTGTGGGAGGGGTAGATGCGAGACTAAAGGCAGATCCGGAAAATGTAATGTCCGAAATATTTAAATCCGCGGCACCGATATTGGTGATGGTAAATTCACCCATGAGGTTGTTCCCTTTTATTTCGAATCCTAACTCTAAAGGTTGTGCTTGTCCGTCTAGGATGGGTGTACCTAGAACAGTGGTGCCTTCAAATACACCTATTTCGGGTTCAGGGGTAGCGGTAACAGCACCTGTGATCGTAAATTTATAGTTTCCGGGAGTGTCAGAATTAGTAATGATCACAGTTTCCGTGAACGACCCTGTGGCCGCTCCACTCAAGTCAATGTCAATTGCTAACGTGCTACCTGAATTGATGGTAGTTGCAAAAGGAACCACACTGAAGGCACCTCCTACCGAAACCGAAATTCCATTAATATTAGATGAAAGCCGGTTTAGAATTGTAAATCGATGCGTTTTACCAACACCCATCGCTGCAGATCCAAAATCGATGGTGGTATTCGCTATTTCCGGGTTGGTTGTATTGGTTCCGTCATAGACTGCAATACAACCTGGTCCTTCGTCAGTAATGGTCCAATTAAATGAAAGTTCAATATTAGTCCGTACTGCGCCAGCAGTACAATAATAGATTCCCTGTGCTCCAAAACTGACATTACTTCTCAGTGATTGCCCTGACCATCCAGTTAATAAATTATCATAATTGGATACTGAGAGCCCTGAGTTGTTAAACATGTTCACGGCCAGGTTAAGATTGGTTACATCCCATCCTCCAAGATTCTGATTAAACGAAGTAGCGTTTTCAAACATCAAGCGCATATCAGACACCCCACTTACATTCCATCCTCCTGCACGACCCAAATCCTGATTGAAAGCAGTGGCATTGGAAAACATTCCGCTCATATCGTTCACATTCGCCACATTCCAACCGCTGATGTCCTGATTAAATGCAATGGCTCCGGCAAACATATCACTCATGTCATCAACTTGACCTACATTCCAACCACCGATATCTTGATTGAAAGCAACGGCTCCATCGAACATGCTGCGCATGTCATTCACATTATCTACTATCCAGTTTCCAATATCCTGATTAAAGAATTGCGTTCCGCCAAACACGGTGACCATATTGGTGACCGCTGAGGTATTCCACGCGTCACCGCCACCGTTACCTACTCCGGGTTTAAAACTAATATCTTGATTGAAATTGGTGGCTCCATTGAACATGCCACCCATGTTGGTCACCTTGCTCACGTTCCAATTGCCAATATCCTGATTGAAACCACTCACGGAGAACATTTGATTCATGTTGGTCACGTTGTTGACGTACCAATTACCGATGGGTTGATTAAAGGCTGAGGCACCCCCAAACATGGAACCCATGTCAAGTACATTGGTTGTGTTCCATGCGTCACCTCCTGTGTTGGCACCACCAGCGACAAATCGAATGTCCTGATTAAAGGCACGCGCAAAACTGAACATATCGTTCATGTTGGTCACGTTGCTGACATCCCATGAATTTAATGGTTGGTTGAAAGTAGTTGCATCCCTGAAGAGCTCAGACATGTCAGTCACATTACTAACATCCCAATGATTGATGTTATCGTTAAACGACTCTGCATAATAAAACATTCTGTTCATATCCGTGACATTCGACAGGTCGGGTGCGTCTACCGCATTGATCCTCAAAAACTCACACCCTGAAAAGGCACTTCTCATCGATGTCCATGCTATGTCCCCCCATTGTTCAACGGTAAGTATTTTCTTACTATCCTTATCCGGTAGAAAACTGCCCGCATTAAAATAGATTCTGGGAAAGGCTCCTGTAATGGAAACGGTATAAGTACCCGGAGTAGCATAAGTGTGAGTGATATCACCAGTTACATCTCTATCGGTCATTCCGTCACCCCAGTTTACGTCATAGAAATATCCCGTACCTATTGTCGGGATTGTTATTTGGTCATCGTTTGAAGTACCAGGGTTATCAGTTTTCCATGTAGTGACGAAGGCGTTGAAAATTGTGTTTTCATATAGCAATGCTGAAGTGCCGGAGGGGCTTGTAGAGCTCTCTCCTGCTATCAGAATGTCAAGGTCGCCATCTCCATCAAAATCAGCCCATTCAGCTAACCCGGTAAAATATACGGTAGCTAGACCTGCGTTTATATCTGTAAATACATTGCCACCATCATTTCTAAAGATGTGTGTGATTTCAGTGCCCGTAGAGTAATCATTTCCTGTGATGACTAAATCTAAACTTCCATCACCGTTATAGTCACCCCATCGAACGGAACCTTCTGATGTGGTTGGAAGCCCTGCATTGACATCTGTGAAAACACCGCCTGCATTATTATAAATGGAAGTGATAGTAGGACCGGCTGCATCGCCTGATAAGAGCAAATCCAGATCACCATCATTGTCGTAATCCCCCCAATCGGTGTCACCCCAGGCAACCTGCGGAAGTCCAGCGAGGTGATCCGAGAAGATTCCATTATTATTGTCATAAAGGATAGTATATCTAGTGCTCCAGGCACCATCAAGTCCTGTGATCACTAAATCCAAATCGCCATCCGCATCATAATCGCCCCAATCAACGGAGCCATTGTTGAGCGGTTGAAGACCAGCGCCAATGTCTGTAAATACGTCACTACCATCGTTTCGGTAAATGGTTGACGATGCTAAGTCCCCACCAAAAAATGGAGAGTCAAAATATCTCCCCATTACAACTAAATCCAGATCACCATCATTGTCATAATCGCCCCAGTCCAAAGCGGAATAATCAACACCCTGCAGCCCGGCTACAATGTCCACAAATACACCACCACCATCGTTGCGATAAATTGTTGTTGTCCTGACTGTACCTGAATCATCTACCCCTGCCACAACCACGTCAAGGTCACCGTCATTATCATAATCACCCCATTCTGCAGTGCTGAAAAATACACCTGCCAATCCAGCGTTAATGTTGGTAAACACACCATTGACGTTATTATATATAGTTGCCTCTGAGGTATAACTAGGATCGAACCCCACTACGATAAGGTCTAAATCTCCATCATTGTCATAGTCCCCCCAGTCGAAGGTACCATCCGCCATTCCTGCAATCCCAGCTGTTGTTCGCTCAAGAAAACCCCCTTCAAAAGGACCTGCTTGTGCTAAAAAACTAAAAGAAGAAGCAGTCGCAGGCTGGGCTCCTGTACTCATCACCAGTGCATTGACAATAACTGTTACTCTTTCTCCTGCCTTAAAGTCGATGGATGGGTTGAAAACCACAATCGAGTTATCAGCACCTACCGAGAATACACCTCTGAACTGCCCGCTTTGACTGCCAACTATTTTAACGTTATCATCGAAGACATCATCGGAATTGGTGGTGTTTATTGTGCACGGTTCCCAAATTCACATCAGCACTAAAGTCGAGTTCAATGTTGGACGTAACGCCCACACTTGTTGAATTGGCTGTAGGTACAGACGTGAAGGTCATTTGTGCAGAAACACTACCAACGATGAGGAATAGACACAATCCTGTCAATGTGGATACCAATACTATTGGAGAATTCATTTTCAATGGTCTTAACATGTCAATGGTATAGCGTTCAATAGACAATTTGATTTAGCTAATCTTTAAAAATCGGGATTTTAGATTAAAATTCAGTGTTAAAACTGCATTAATTGCAACTTGATCGATTAATCAAAGAATATGGGCAACAAATCTACTGTAATACTTCCTAATCCAAAGATTTGTGCCTTCACGTCTCCTCTCGAATCTAACCACTAATAATAAAAGCTTCGATCGTGCCGAGACACCTTGTAGTCATCTGCTCTTCCAGCCTCATGGCAAAAGAATTCTCAACTACCTATCTTGCAGACATTGTTCATCTAAGTATGAAAACAGCCACTGTACACGAAATAAAAAAGGAGTTAGCCACATTGGTGCCTGAGCAGGTGCAAGAGCTGTGTTTGCGGTTGGCCAAATTCAAAAAGGACAATAAAGAATTACTCACCTATCTTTTGTTTGAAGCTCACGATGAGCAAGCGTATATATTAGATGCTAAGCGGGAAACAGAAGAGCAGTTCAGCGCGCTATCCAACCTCAATGTGTATTACATAAAAAAAAGCATACGCAGGATAGGGAGGCTGGTCAGTAAACAAATAAAATATAGTGGACAGCCCGCCACCGAATTGGCGCTCCGCATCCATTTCTGCCAACAAATGAAAGTCAACGCCATACCCATGGACAAAAGCGCTGTTCTGGCCAACATGTATCAGCAACAGATCAATAAGATCGATAAGGCATTGAGTAAATTGGAGGAGGACTTGCAGTATGATTACCAAGCAGAAATAGAAAACTTAAAACATGACTGAAGCACAACCTAACAATCCGTTGCATGGCATCACACTGGAAAACGTGTTGCATCATTTGGTAGACCGATATGGATGGGAAGAACTGGGTTCCCGCATTGCGATCAATTGTTTTATCAGCAACCCGAGCATTAAGTCTAGTTTAACCTTTCTGCGCAAAACACCCTGGGCTCGGAAAAAAGTAGAAGACCTGTATTTGAACTCACTAGACTAGTGATTACACCAGGTAGATCCACCTCGGCTAACACCCTCGTAGCGGAGCTGCTCACTCGCATGATTGAAACGCAAGTTCTAGTTGTTGAGATAGTGCGGTGGGATGGCATAGGGGATGGGATTTCTAGCGAGAAGAAGCACTTTTTTCTTCGCAGTGCCGCCCGAAAGAGACGCTAATAAGAAGTTATGTCAGAAAATTATCTAATTCTTGTTCTTACAAGTCAAAGGCTTTCTCCATTTCAGCTTTCATATCAATTTTATTTTCGGTAGGATAAAATTCGTTGGCCTTTACTGAATAATGATAAAATGATTTCCAGTGCGCTGGCTGTTGTACAACTTGGTCAATGGCATCCACGATGTAGTCTACCTCGCTTTCGGTCATAATCGGATGCAGGGACAGGCGTACCCATCCTGGCTTTTCGGACAGGTCGCCCAGATCAATTTTTTCCGTGATGTGCCGCGACTGTTCTTTGGTAACATGAAGCAAGTAGTGGCCATAGGTTCCGGCACAGGAACACCCACCGCGTACCTGTATACCAAAATGATCGCTGAGTACCCGCACCAGGAGGTTGTAATGAAGTCCTTCTACATAAAAAGAAAACACGCCAATTCGTTTGGCATTCAAGTCACCCATGATATGTAGGGTAGGAATTTTGGACAGCCCTTTGATAGCTCTGGCTATAAGTAATTCCTCTTTTTTATGGATGGCTGCGGTGGTCATTTGCTCTTTCAGCCTGATGGCCAGTGCTGCCTTGATGGTTTGCAGAAAGGCGGGTGTCCCTCCATCTTCACGGGTCTCCACGTCTTCATAGTAGTGATGCTCTCCCCACGGATTGGTCCAGGTGACGGTGCCACCTCCCGGCTGATCTGGTATGCGGTTGGTGTACATCGACTTATTGAAAATCAACACCCCAGTGCTTCCAGGTCCACCGAGAAATTTATGTGGACTAAAGAAGATAGCATCCAAGGCCGCATCAGAATGAGCAGGATGCATATCAATATCCACGTAAGGCGCTGAGGCTGCAAAATCCACAAAGCAATATCCGCCATGGCGGTGCATGATCGTGGCCAGTTCATGATAGGGAGTGATGATGCCTGTTACGTTGCTGCAGGCGGTAAAGGAGCCAATCTTCGTTTTGCGGTTGCGGTATTTCTGAAGTTCTGTTTCCAGGTGAGCGGGAGCTATCAATAGGTTGTCGCCAGGAGGGATCACCACTACATCCACTTCGCACTCCAGCCAGGAAGTCTGGTTGGAGTGATGCTCCATGTGCGTGATAAAAACCACAGGTTTTTCTTCCGTAGGTACGGAATAGTAGGGTTTAGCCTTTTCAGGGATATGCAATCCCAGTATTCGCTGCAACTTGGCAAGCACACCAGTCATGCCGCTGGAAAAGGTGAGTAGGGCATCGCCATCATTGGCGTTTACATGCTTCCTAATAATAGCATGCGCAATTTTGTAGGCATGGGTCATCGATTCACCCGTAAGGCTTGACTCGCTGTGTGTATTGCCCACCAGCGGCCCAAATTTATGGGTAAGCGCATCTTCGATGGGTTGGTACAACCTGCCGGAGGCAATCCAGTCGGCATAGATCAGTTTCTTTTTTGCGGCTGCAGTTTGCACGGTAATATTGTGTCCAATGGTGTTACTGGCAATGTTGGCAAAATCACTGGGGGTCGTTGTCTTTTTTATAGATGCTAAAACATCACTCATATGTTTAGGGAATTTTACCTGAATTTACAGTATTCTGCCCTCTTTGTAAAGGCAATAAGGCACTTGTTTGACAACGTACTGGTAAGCTCAAAACCTTGTCTAGTACTGAAATAGATTTACTTTGTGTAAACCTGTTTCAGTACTAGACAGGGAAACTTTCTATATTTAAGAGACAACTAACTAACTATTATATGAAAGTAAAATCATTCAATCCATTGATGGCCCTGGTTCTGATTTTTGTATTTGGTTGCTCAGAAGAGTTTATAAGTACAAACTTTAAGGATAGTAAAGATGCCACCTTCGCTAGCGCCAAAAAGCCTGGTGGAGGCGGGGGTGGAGGTACATCCCCATTGGTTTATTTGACCGGTGACCCAACTGATGTAACCACCTCTACTAGTTTTGGGATAGCCCTCATCGGTGGAGCAGATTCGGATACTAATGCTGAAACGGCTGCTTTCCAATTTTTGATTTCTAAATCAGGTGGAGGAGATTTTGTGGTGTTGAGATCTTCCGGATCGGATGGGTACAATGATTACGTGTATTCTACTATCGGTGGTGTAAACTCAGTTGAAACTATCATTGTGGATTCACGTGCCGATGCCGATCATGCAACTACCGAGTTATTAGTTCGAAATGCAGAAGCTATTTTCATAGCAGGAGGAGATCAATCCAACTATGTAAATTATTGGAAGGATAGTAAGTTGGAAGATGCCATTAACTATGCCATCAACACAAAACATGTTCCAATTGGAGGAACCAGTGCGGGACTTGCTATTTTAGGTCAGTTTTATTACGGTGCATTCAGAGGTTCTATCACATCAGCTTCTGCGCTCGCGAATCCATACGATAAGAATATGGATGGAATTGGCGGTGGAACTTTCTTAGCTGTCAATTATATGTCTGATGTGATCACGGATTCTCATTACAATGAACGTGATCGACAAGGCCGCCATTTTACTTTTATGGCCAGACTCGTGCAGGACTTTGGCGTTACATTTTCAAATGTAAAAGGAATTGGTGTTGATGAAGCAACCAGCGTACTGGTGGAGACCAATGGTAGTTCTAAAGTGTATGGTGCTGGAAATGCTTACTTTCTTCAGGGATTTGGCGGCTCACCAGAAGTGTGTCAAAGTAAGACTAATCTGACATGGAACAGAGGAGGGCAGGCGGTGAAAGCTTATGTGGTACCAGGCACTGCAAATGGAACCAATACATTTAACTTCACGTCTTGGAGTGGATCAGGTGGTACGGCTGAGTATTGGTCGGCCGTTTCAGGTAATTTTGTTAGGAATTAGGAGTAATATCAGATTTGATATAAATCTTTGATGCCTCAAAAAAGCACAAGCATCTAGCTTGTGCTTTTTAAGCCTTATAAAAGAAAAGGTTCAAAATTCAAGATTGGTAAACCTTGATTTTGAACCCTGAGTGAGTGGTGAGTTGAATTAGCAGAACTCGTCAAACACCTGCGTAAGGTGTTCACCGATCATTTGTGCATTTCTTCCTTCAATATGATGTCTTTCTACAAAATGAACCAATTCACCATCTTTGAACAAAGCAATGGCTGGTGAAGAGGGAGGGTAAGGCAATGTATATTGACGTGCCTTGGCTACTGCTTCTATGTCTGCTCCTGCAAATACAGTTGTCAAATGATCTGGCTTCTTATCGCTGTTTTGTACAGCCCATTTTACACCTGGTCGGGCAGCACCTGCTGCACATCCGCATACGGAGTTGATGACTAATAAGGTAGTGCCTTTTTGATCCTTCAATTCAGCATCTACTTCTTCAGCAGTTTTTAATTCTTTAAAACCAATGGTGGTGAGGTCGCTCCGCATAGGGGCAACTAATTC